>Ga0075369_10000501_pt1 | contig 12201 bp, 5 predicted proteins | sample EndMethybrTD3034_FD_71400 | JGI IMG/M metagenome (GOLD analysis project Ga0075369, IMG submission 71400) | Populus endosphere microbial communities from Tennessee, USA - Endosphere MetaG P. TD hybrid TD303-4 | ecosystem: Host-associated > Plants > Roots > Endosphere | place: USA: Tennessee...
GCGCTTCACCGTAGGTCGTCGACGGTTCGGGCCGTCGGCAGATAACCGGGACCTGGGCCTCTCGCGGGTTACACATCGTGCGCATCAGTGAATCCGACGACGGATAGGGATTGGAGAGCACGAGTATCGGAGCGACACCGTCGCGCACCAATTGGCGTCCGTAGGACTCGCGCCCATCGTGCTCACCACCCAGCACAAATACCGCGTCGGCTGGACCGAACGGATCCTGCGGCGCGTTACGGAAGACCGCTGTGCCGCCGACGCCGAGGAATGCGAGCACCACCACCACGACCGTCCCAACGACGGAGACAATTCGTCGCATCACCGCGGCTTTCGCGTTGGGCAGCCGTTCTCAACGGATTCACCGGCGAACCGGCCTCGGAGCCACTCCAGTTGGCTGAGAGTGTCCAGGTCCGCGTGGCCCTTTCCGGACTCCGCCGTCACAAGAACGGTTCCGCCCAAATCGCAAGCCCGATCGATCGCCCGCTCAGTCCACTGGTAATCGACGAACTTGTCGCTCGTGCCGTACACCACCGACAATGGAGCATTCAACATTCGCTGAGGTACCGCCCACCCTTCGATGAGACCACGCAGCCGAGCGGCGACTTGCGCCGAGCTCGGGGAGATGTCGGAAGGGGGAATTTTGCGGGCCAGAGAGGTCCGCTTCGCTGCCGTGCCGGAGCCGTCGCAGGCCAGGAGCGCACCCCAGTTCTGCGCCGCAAACCCACGCCGGTAGTCATCCAGGTTGAAGTCGGGGTGAATCTGCGCCAACGAAGCGAGTATCCATAGGAACGGGACCGTCTGCTCTTCGGTCAATCTGTTGTCCATGGCCTTGTCGACGGCGCCCGACACATCCGCCGTCGGCGCCATTGCAACTGCGCCGACCAGGTCCAGTTCCGGAGCGTAGTCCGCGGATTGCTCGTCGGCAGACCAGACCGCGCCGCCACCTTGGGAGAGGCCGAAGCCGGACCAACGCGACGATACGCCGGGAAAGGTCGCCCGCAGCGCCCGCACGGAATCGATGACGTTGTAGCCGGCGGTGTGCGAGTCGAGATAGGGGTGCACCCCGGGGGCCCCGAGACCCTGATAGTCGGCGACGGTGACAGCAAAGCCGGCTTCCACGATCTGGGCGACGAGCGGCGCGAGGTCCGAGAGGTTCGGAGAAAGCGAGGGTGCGCACGGTTGCTGCATCCCCGTTGTGCCGTGGCCCATCGCCACCACTGGCCAGCCATCGGCCGGCGGCGTGTCAGCCGGCACGGCAACGATGCCCGAAACCACGGTCGGCTGGCCGGTGTTGGCGTCCGTCGATCGGTACGTGATTCTCGCCACTCTCCCGCTGTTGACGATCGTTTCGACTGCGGGAGCGGACATGGCGGTGACCACCGATCCGGGTGCCACTCCAGTCAGATCGGCCGAAGCGATCGGCGTAGGCGGGCCCGCCGGCTGCCTCGTCATGCCGCCGACCAGCCCACATGCGGTGAGTCCGAGCGACAACACCGACACCAGACACACGACAGCCCTAGGTCGGTTACGGGTAGCCACATCGTTACGCTACCCATGCGCGGCACAGCCGTCCTGCGCTGCAGATCGTCGTCCATGCCGCGTTCGAGTCGTCTATGCCTCGTTCGAAGATGCCAGCCCCATCTCCCCTTCTCGACGGAGGGGAGATGGGGCTGGCATCTTCGAGCGAACTAGGCCGTCGACTGGACGGCGTCGACGACGCTGATCGTTCCCGTGTCGCGGTTGGCGATATACGCATACGTACCGCTTGGCGCAATCGCGGCAGCCCATGCGTTCTTGCTATCCGGGACGACCGCGACCGTTGCCTTGGTGGTGGTGTCGACAACCGCCACCAGGCCGGCGGGCTGCGTCGCACTGACGATGCTGGTGACGTACAAGTAGCGGCCATCGGGGCTGAGCGTCACCGACTTCGGCAGTGCCGTCACCGCCAGGCTGTCGACCACCGTGTTGGTGGAGGTGTCGATCACCGAGATGGTGCTTGAGCCGCTGTTCGCGACGTAGGCACGGTTGCCCTGGGACGCCACCGAAACAGGCGCAACCCCAACGCCGATGGTCTTCGTCACGGTGTTTGTCGTGGCGTCGATGACTGACACGGTGTTATCCAGCTTGTTGGTCACATACACGCGATTTCCATTGACGGCAATGCCGTTGGGCTGCCGCCCCACCACGATGTTTTTGACGACGGTGTTGGTTGCCGTGTCGATGACCGACACATTGTGGCTGTCGGAATTGGTGACATACAGCTGGCTACCTCCGGGAGATACCACGGCGTTCCACGGTCGCCGACCCACGTTGACCGTGCCGATCACCGCGTTGGTGGTGGCGTTGATCACAGAGACGGTTCCCGAGTGATAGTTCACGACATATACGCGTGTGCTATCCGGATTCGTTGCGACACCGTTAGGTCCGTCGCCGACCGTGATGGTCGTCATCGGAGCACCCGTGCTCGCGTCGATGACCGTAACGGTATCGGAGTTCATATTGCTCACATATGCCCGCGTCCCGATGGGATTGAACGTCACGCCGATCGGATGAGCACCGACGTTGATCGTCTTGGTCACAGGCAGGCTCGGCGGTGAGGCCGACTGCCATGTGTAGGTCACGGTCTTGGTGGAAACGCCACCGTGATTGTCGCTTGTCGTGACGGTGAACGTGTCGGTGGTACCCGCGCCGGTGCTCTGGAAGTAGGCGAGATCCGGTGTGTAGGTGAATCGTCCACCACCGTTGTTGGTAACCGTCCCGTGCGCGGCCTGGCTCGACGAGCTGATGAGCTCATCGCCGTCGTCATCGGTCCCAGACACCTGATACGTCGCTACACCTGTTGTCGGAGTGGAACTTCCGACTTGGCCGACGGCCGTCGCCGGGGCGACGTTGGCGGCATCGCGATCAATGGACAGTGTGGTGCCCACGATCGAGACGGCGCCGTTGTCCCGCTTGAGGACGTAGGCGTAGGTCCCGTTGGGCGCCACGGCAACAGCACGGGCCTTGGCGGTCGGCAGCACAGCGACCGTGGTGTTGGTCGCCGCTTCGATAACCGAGAGCGTGCCGCCCTGCGTGCTTGTGCCCAGGGCTGCGACATACAGGTACTTTCCGTCGGGGCTGACGCCGACCGACCGTGGGTTAGCACCCACCGCGATCTTGCCAATCACAGTGTTCGTTGCTTTGTCGATCACCGACACGGTGTTCGAGGTGCCGTTCGTGACGTAGATCCGCGTGCTGTCAGGAGACACCGCAACAGCCGACGGACCGTTGCCGGCGCCGAGGTTGATCGTGTTCGTGACCGTTCCGTTCGTCGTATCGATCACCGAGACGGTGTTCGACACGCTGTTGGTGACGTATGCGCGGGTTCCCTTGATAGCTATGGCAGTTGGCGATTGACCGACATTGATCGTCTTGGTGACGGTGTTCGTGGCGGTATCGATGAGCGAGACGGTGTTGCTTCCGGAGTTGGTGACGTAGACGCGCGTTCCGTCCGCGGTGGTCGCCAGGCCGGACGGCGCGTTGCCCACGTTGATGGTGCTCGATACCGCGTTGGTGTTGTTGTTGACAACGGAAACAGTGTTGCTCTTCTGATTCGCCACGTACACGCGAGTGGCGTCAGGGCTGATGGCGATAGCGGTTGGGCCCGTACCGACGACGATATGCCGGACCGCGTTTGTGGTCGTGTTGATCAGCGTCAGCGTGTTGGAGTCGTAGTTGGTGACATATGCCCGCGTACCGGACGGCACGAAGGCCACCGCACTCGGACCGTTGCCGACCTTGACCTCGCCCGTGGTCGGCACTTCCTTCGACACCAGCGATACCGTCACGGGAATCGAGACTTGGCCTCCGTCCGCGTCGGACACCTTGATCGTGAAGCGGTCCACCTGCTGTTCGGCGGTGGCGTTCAAGGCGACCGCGTTGTGGCGAGCCTGGTAGGTAGGTGTGTACACCCACGCCCCAGTGGACGAGTTCACACTCGCCGTACCGTTGGTGGGCGCTTTGACCACCGTATAGGTCATCGGATCACCATCTCGCTGAACCACATTGACGATTCCCGTTACCACCCCGTTCGTCCGGGACGGAACGCCCACCGATGCCGGGGACGTGACGACGAGCCCGGACGGGCCGTCGAAGGTGAGGTTGTAGGTGGTGTTGGTTGCGGGCGTGACGATCGTGTGTGTCTGCGCCTGTCCATCGGACCAATTGTTGAAGACCAGCTGGCCGCCGTTGACATACTGCGGCGAGGGAGCATCGATGATTCGTTCGACGCCCACAACGGCTCGCTCGGTGTAGACGCCCTTCCTCGGTATGCCGTCGATCGTGTATGTGGCGTCGGGATTGTTGGGATTGAAAGTGAGGTTCACCAGACGCGGCTTGACGTCGACGTACTTTGTCGTGGACAACCCACTGCTGTCGGTGACCGTGAGGTTGACCCGGTACCAGGTCGTATCGATGTTCTCTGCGCTGCGCGGGATGGTGACAGTGCCGGACGGGCCGATGATGTTGTCTTCGAACGGATGCGTGTGGTCGGCGTGGTGGAACACGACTGACCACTTGTAGGCGCTGTCGGGAAGTGTGCCGTCTTCTGCATCGGTGGCTGTGGCCCGGAACGAGATGATGTCCCCCGCCGAGTACAGCGAGTTGTTCACCGGCGTGATGATGTTGACTGTCGGCGGGGTACTGCCCACGGTGATCTTCTGGGTTGCCTGGCTCGTCCTGGCACCGTCACTGACGGTCAGCGTGACGTTGTAGGCGCCCTTGGTGTTGAACGTCTTCGACGGGTTGGCCGCCGTCGACGTGGTGCCGTCCCCGAAGTTCCAGGCGTAGGTCAGCGGGGCGCCTTCGGGGTCGCTCGAGCCTTGAGACGAGAAGTTCACCGCCAAAGGCGCTTGTCCGTAGTTCGGCGTCGCGGTGATGACCGCCGTCGGTGCCCGGTTGCCGGTCGCCGGGTCGATACGCCAGAGCTTGCCGTCGGCGATGGTCAATTGGTAGATGCCGCCGTCCGGCGCTTGGGCCATCTTCACCGTGGATCCGGCCTGGGTGTCGAACATGCGTTCACTGATCAGGCTCGAATAGTTGGGGTCGAAGGTGAGCTCTTTGATCCAGCCGAGTGCGTAGTCGGCAATGAAGACCGTTTTGTTGTTGGCGTCCCCAAACGCCGAGCCGTTGTAGACCATCACCGAGGTGATCGCTCCGGCGCTGGCTGGTGGGTCGGTGTGCTTGTAGACGTAGATCGGATTGATGTACGAGCAACCGGTGCAGGTGCCTTCGGCCTGAGGCCAACCGTAGTTGCCGCCCGGCGTCACAAGGTTGAGCTCTTCCCACGTCGCTTGACCCACGTCGCCGACCAGCATCTTGCCGTCCGGCGTGAAGGTGAAGCGGAATGGGTTGCGGAAACCGTAGGCGTAGATCTGCGGGACAGCGCCCGGCGTGTTGACGAATGGGTTGTCGGCGGGGGCACTGCCGTCCGCATTGAGCCGCAGGATCTTGCCGTGGATGTTCGACAGATCCTGGGAGTTCGGCCCGTAGGTGTTGTCGCCCACCGCCCAGTACAACTTGCCATCGGGACCGAACTCGATCTCACCGCCGTGATGAATATTGTTGGCCGGCTGGTCTGATTCCATGAGTACGTATTCCGATGCGGGGTTGGCGACATCTCCCACTACCTTGAATCGCGACAACCGGTCGCGGTTCGCCGCAGTCGTATACGAAATATAGATATAGCCGTTGCTGCTGAAGTTCGGATCGACCTCGATTCCGACCAGTCCACGCTCGTTATCCGTCTTGGTCGGCACTGTCAGCATGGGTTCCTCATGTAGGTGCCCGTCGTGGTACACCATTACCGTTCCGTCTTTTTCGGTGACCAGAATGCGGCCGTCCGGCAGCACCTCAAAGTCGGTCGGCTTATCAAGCCCCGAAATCAGTTCGGTCCGCTCGAATTCGGCGGGCACTGCGGCAGGTGCCGCCGCCGCCACCACGGGTTGCACCGGCTCCACCTTCGCCGCGGCGACCTGCGCGACAACCTGGCTGATCTCGGGCAACGCCTCGCTCAGCTGGCGACGGGCCCACCCCAACACCGCAAGCAGTATCGGCGACTCAGGTGTTGTGCCAGCTGGATCCTGGGATGCCAGGAAAGGAGACAGGGCAGCGGTCAGCAAATCCGTCACGACTTTGGTGATCGTCTGCGTTACCACCTTCTGCTGCACGGTGGTTGACTCCAGCGTCTGTCCCGGGGTCGAGCCGAACGCCTTGGGGATGGGCGCCGATTCGCCAAGATCCTCGGCCAGCGTCACGTGCGACAACGGGACGACGACCCCTTCCGACGATTGGTCCGGCTGCCGTTCGTCAAGGGTTGCTGCGTCCTTCTCCGCCAGCCCGCTGTCAGCATCGCGTTCCGCACTCTTCAACGTTGGCGTCGAAGTGGACGAAACGATGCCGCGCGTTGGAACCGGTTGGAAATCACCATGTTTCGAATCTGAATCTTTGACCGGTCGCGCTGTCGTCGTGACAGGAGTGTCAGTCGGCGCTTCATCGTCGGTTGTTAGCTCACCGTCTGCATCAGCCGCATCCGGCGGGCTGGGCTCGTGGTCATCGCCGTCCGCCGCGGCCGATCCATCGTCCGCAGGTTCCAGCGTTTCCACGTCGGCGACGTTCGGTTCATCGTCCGTCTCGACCGAGTCGGAGTCGCTGTTGACCGTCTGGACGGAGTCATCGCCCTCGGCAGCATCGTCGGTCTCAGTTGCATCGGTCGTCGTCCGGCCGCCCTCGGCGCGGGTTTGCTCACCCCGCTTGTCGGGCTTGCCATCCGACACCGACGTCGCGGTGGCAGAATCACTTGCCCCGCTGTCAGATTCGTCTTTCGCCGTCTTGGTGGCCGGTCGATCAGCCGACTGCTTGGAAGTGCTCTTCGTCGCCGCGTTGGGGTTCTTGGATGATGACGACTCGGACTCGCTGCCGGTCGAGTCAGACGAGGACGAGGACGGACCGGACGAATCGTCCGCCAGCGCCACCGGTGGTGCGGCGACAATCGCGCCGCCCACGCCCAGCATGACTGCGAGTGCACCGACCCTGCCAACGTATTTGGCGTAGGTACTCGTCTTTGACCGTCGCGAAGTCGAAGCATTCGCCAGCACCGACCTTGCCGGCGACGCGGTGGCAACCGCGCGCTCAGCTGAGCCGGTCAGGTTGCCGAGATGAGCTCGTAGCGCCCCCGACGCCTCGGCCGCAGCATGATCGGTGCAGCGTGCACGCAACTCTGATGACATCGTCCCCCCTGCTCGAAACACCGCGATGCGGCGGCGTTTATTTGTCGCTCTCTTTGTGGTGTTCGCACCATGAACCGCACAGCAATGCATTTGACATGGAGTCCCTGGCGAATGCTGCGCCTAGTTAATGGGTGTGCGAATTCGTATCGTGTCTGCCTGCAGCATAGGACACTGAGTTACGAAGCGCACCCAGATGTGCAAGTTTGGCAAATTTTTCCTCCATAACTGTTCTCGCATGTGGCGGTACAAACGGGCGACTTGCGTCCCCGGCGGGGGACTCCAGGAAATGAGAGAGGCATGATCGTTACGGAATGCCGCGGCCCGCCTGCGATCGGCCATGTCCGCACACTCAAACGGATTCGGTGATTTCCCCGGGATGCGCGAGTCCCCGCATTGCGGGCACGCCGCATTGCCACCTCATCGTCGAGACGTCGTGGCGGCTATCATTGGGCGCCGTGCGACAGCAGGGGGCGCGCGAGACTGCACAGATTTGGTTGAACAGGCCGACTTGGCGCACGCATGGGCTGTCCGCGCGGGCTGGTCATGCGCAGGGGGCGGACCGCGGCTAGTCGCCTGACGATGCCGTGAGCGGTTGACACGATGGGATCGCGATGATCACGGCAAACCATCACAGGTAATCGACCATCGGGCAGTGGACGCCGGGGGGCGTCCACGCCGCGGGGCACGGTCACATTCCTTGGAGCTACTGCTCGGCGAATGCTGTTGCGACACCGCGGTCATCGCGCAACGTTGGGCGATAGTGGCAACGATGACCGGCACGTCGCGCTGTTCGGCGATCCAGTCTCGGTGCACTGGGACTGACTCCCAGGTCAGTGGCCGCACGTTCGGGTCGACCAGCTCGGGAAACCACCGCCCGATCCGTTACCGCCGCAGCTGTTCATCGAAAGCCTCGTCGGTGCCGGCGTCAGCCCTTGCCCTTCGGCGATGGCCGGCGCTCGGTACTTGTGGATGGTTTGCGATCGACGCCCAGCGCCTGGTGAATCTGCACCGGGGATCGGCCGGCATGCCAGTGCCGGAACGTCTCCACGAAATGCGTGACCGCTGACAGCTGGCCCACCCGATGGCTTGTCTCAAGGGTCGGGTGGGCGATCTTCATGTCATGCTCACCAAGACCGTGCGGACGGCCCGGTCGTGAACCGGCCGCCGTCACCGGCCATCGCGCCGAATTCAGCTGTAGCACTTCCATATCGATGAGTTGACATCGAGAGTTCCGCCCTGGCGTTGGCATGTCGATCCGCAGCCAACCATCGGCGCGCACCAACGCGGATCACACCAGCGAACGCGGCGAGTTCGCGTGTGGGGTGAATCTAGGGGCTGTCGATGGGCGCATCGTCGCGCGTGAATCCGGATGCCTGGATCCGGTCAGCGGGGACGTTCGAATAGACGGCCGGCAGGTCCGTCCTGGTCAATCGGATGTCGTGGATCGAGACGTCGCTGACATCGCCCCCGCCGACCGCCTCGACGGTGATGTTGCGCTCAGCAGTAGCGGGGGTGTCGGCAATCGTCAGGTCGGAAATTCTCACACCCGTGATCGGCAAATACCCGCTGTAGACAGCGATCGCACCCTTCATCACCCTCGGCGCGGTGTTGGCGTTGGTGATCGATCCCCCCGATATTTCGACTCCGTTCACCGGACTCGTGTATATCGGATCGGCCTGCGAGGTAATCAGCACACCGGCGCTACTCGTATTCGAGACGTTGATATTCCGGAACACGATGTTCTCGCCGCCCGACACAATCAAGCCGCGTGCCTGTGTCGTGCCGTTCACCACCGGAGAATCGATAACGATGTCGCGGCACGGTGGACCCCGATAGCCCCGATATCGGTCGGTGTAGGACACGACGGAAATACCATCGTCCCCGGTTCTCTCCGTAAGCGCGTTATTGACCTGCCCCGCACTGGAGCCGGCCGACATGGCGATTCCGTCGGCGCGCGTATCCCGCACTGTCACTTGATCGAGGCGGAAATTGCTTGCGCCTGCGATGTACACACCTGCGGCCGCCGAACCCGTGATCGTCACATTGCTCAACGTCACACCATCGGCGCGCACCAGCAGTTTATGTTGATCCGTGCCGTAATAGCGCTGGCCCGCCAAGGGAGCGGCGAGATTCATATTGCGAATCGACACGCCGTCGGCCCATATCTGAAGCCCGGAGCGCGCGTCGTTGGTGGCGACCAACGTCGCGCCGTTGCCGTCGATCTGAACGCCTGGCACGCGAATCGTGAGGATATCGCTGTGCTGGTAGGTCCCCGGCTCGAGGACCAGCGTCTGACCCGGGGCGAGTTGATCGAATTCGGCCTGCAGATGTGCCGTTGCGTCGCCGGGCGGAATGCCCGCCGCCGCCGGCGCCAATACCACCCCCATGGCGAGCGTCACGAGGACCGCCACTGCCGCAGTAACGGCAACAAGCGGCCTTGGCGTGCCGTTACTACTACCCCGGTATCCGCTCCACCGCATACTGCGCCGCACACCCTTCCAGTTGCCTCTATTGCCGGGATTTCGCTCCCGGCTTATGCGAGGCCCTTAACCGAAGAGTACCGGTAGCGGTCTAGCCCTTCTGCGGGCAATAGGCGGTGATGGCCAACCGGCCGAACGCGACCATCTGATCTTGGCTGTAATTGGTGCGGCTGTGCAGGTACTTCGCCGCTTCGTCGATGTTGCTCATGCCTGGTCCGACAATTCCGCACAGCGTTTTGGCGTACGAAATGGCGCTGGCTTCGGTTCCATAGTCCAGGCCGCGGTCGTTGAGTGCAGCTATGAAAGCATCATCGGTGGGAGTAGCCGACGCCGGCGCGGCCAGTGCCGACGCCAGCCCGAAGGCAACGAAACCTGCGGCGAGTACGCGAAGCAATACCGGTGAAAATCTCATTCGACCAGTATCCCCCATGGCCGCGCTCGCCGCCCATTTTGGAATGGCACAAACCCGGGGGTCAGCGAATGGCGATTACGCGCGTACCAAACGAGCTGCACAGCGCCGTGGCGGCTAGGCCGTGTCGATCGCGTCCGGATTCGCGTGAGCGTCGCGCGCAGCAGGCAAGTCCCGCTCGTCGGGCACGATGAGCGCAGCCCTCAGCGCCCGCTCTATCTTCTCGCCGTCGAACTGGCTCGGGAAGTACGTCGCGCTCAGCTGCAGCTCCCCTTTCGCGGCGCTGCAGATTGCGATCGTGAGGTGGGAACCCGTCGCGGGAGGCGCCGCGATCAGGACTTGCCGGTTTGTGCTCGCCGAGAAATTGAACAGTTTCGGGATCCCCGCCCTGCTGACATCGGTGAACGTGATCGTCGCCTTCCCGTCCGGCCGACCGGGCGCCGGTGCCCAACCCCGGCGCGGCTTTCGTGACGTGAACACGGAACGAACCCGCTCAAGAGCGATGTGCCCCAACAGCTTCACAACCGGACGCGTGGATCTGATGCTCTCTGCCACATCGGACCCGAACTGCTCGTACGTCGAGTTCCTGCCGTACCTCACGGTCACGACGCCAGCCAAGTTTGCGTAGGTGTTGCGACCGCGAGGCAGAAAGCGGCGAAGGTCAACGAGCACTTCGACACCGGAATCGACCGCAATGCCTTCCGACTCCAGCGCCCTGCAGACCGAGAGCATCGTCACCGCCGACGGGCTCGCCGCGATGCCGTTTGCCTTCATGAACTGGTTGAGCCGCGATATGTGATCCGATGCGCTTGTTGCGACGACCGCTTGATAGGCCTCTTCGGGCGCATGCACTCGTGCCTGTCCCGCGCTGCGGCGGCGTGCGGAGCCCACGATCACGCGGAGTACCCGAGCAAACGCATCGAACAACGCAGAGAAGGCGTCAACGGCGCACTGAAGCGGGGCCGAGCGCACGGAGTTCAAGAGCGCCAACGCCAGTGGGAACCTGACGTTGGGCTCAACCGCCGGCGTGTACGTGTCGACACTGGATGCCCACGTAATTGCCGCCGCGACATCGACCATGAAGCACGCGTCCCCCACGCTGTGGTCAAAGTAAAGGATGAGGGTATCGCCCTGTTCGGCAACGGCCATGGGCACATCCGGCGAAGTTCCCAGGACGGCGTTCAGCATGCCAACGCGCTGATCCCTCGATCGCGCACCCGCAGGGACTTCGATGACCGCCCGCTGCGGATAGTCGTGGTCGAACTCCCAGCCGCTGGTCCCCGGGCGGGGCATCAAGCCGATTCTGTTCAGGGCATCCTCGCGCGAGAAGGCCTTGAGCGACTTGACAATCGCCTCCCGGCCGGCGGGTGCGACCGGACCGACACAAACCCAGACGGGCGTACCGACGAAGAGCCGATCGAGCCCACCAATCCGGACCCTATCGGACATGGGTCACTCGATCGGGGGTCACTCGATAGGACGCTGTGCCACACGTCACAATTCCGCCCCGTCCCGTATAGCGCTGGCTACCTCGCGGGTCGGGTCCCATACCTCGCAGCAGTGTGCCTTCGACATCCCTCGATCCCTCCCACCCGGGCCGCCCGACGGTGCGCAGGCCCGAGCCCGACTGCGCCCGTTCGCGTATCGTCTGCGCGGGCCCAGGCGGGCACAACGAGCGTAACCTACTTTGCCGCCGGGCAGGCGGCAAGTTCGCCCCTGGACGAAGGCCGCTTCTGAACCGCAGCGTCCCGCCCGTGGGTGCGCCACATCGGTCGTCGTCCTGCTGGAATGGATCGGTTGCCAGACCCGCACATGGCGGTGACAAAGCTCGGGAACCGAGCGCACCGGCAACCTCTGAGCGCCCTCAGGCCGAGCGCCGCTGCACCGAGCGCATGTTGTTCGCCACAGGAAGCTCGTGGGTGGATGCGAGGGTACCGGCCGTTTGCCCGGCCATCTCACGGCACCACCTGTCGTAGCTTGCGATCGCGCTGCCGGCGCTCAGTACATCGTCGGCGTAGGACTTGCCACGGGCACCCAGTCGACG
>Ga0075369_10000502_pt1 | contig 12197 bp, 7 predicted proteins | sample EndMethybrTD3034_FD_71400 | JGI IMG/M metagenome (GOLD analysis project Ga0075369, IMG submission 71400) | Populus endosphere microbial communities from Tennessee, USA - Endosphere MetaG P. TD hybrid TD303-4 | ecosystem: Host-associated > Plants > Roots > Endosphere | place: USA: Tennessee...
CCATCGGGAGAAGGGGATTGGCGATGAAGACTGGGATCAATCGACGTCTGCTCCTGCAGACCATGACGATCGCCGGCGGCATATCGGTCAGCCGAAGCCTGTTTCCAGCGCCGGCGCTGGCCAAGGACCTCAAGGGGACCGGGACGGTCGCCGTCTATGACGGCGGCGGATCATGGGGCGAGGCGAAGCGGATCGCCTATTTCGAGCCCTTCGAGAAGGAGACCGGCATCAAGGTGGTCATCGTGCCGCGCACCGACACCGGTGCGGTGCGCGCCAGCATCTTGGCGGGCGCCCCGCGCTACGACGTCACCATCCTCTCGGGCAGCACCACGGCGACGTTCGCGCGCGAGGATATGTTGCTGCCGATCGACTACGGCTACTTCGAAACGGCCGACCTCGATGGGTTCGACCCGGTGAAGCCCGGCAAGTTCTCCGTGCCGCACATCATCTACTCGCTGGTCCTCGCCTATGACGGCGCGAAGTTTGCCGCTGGAGGTCCGGCGAGCTGGGCCGACATTTGGGACGTCAAGAAATTCCCGGGCCCGCGATCGCTGCCGACCGGCACATGGGGCGGCGACGGCGGAACATTCGAGTGCGCCCTGATGGCCGACGGCGTCGAGCCGGCCAATCTCTACCCGCTGGACTGGGACCGTGCCTTTAAGAGCCTCGACAGGATCAAGCCCAACATCCTGAAATGGTGGGCCAGTGGCGCCGAGGGCCCGCAGCTCATCGTCGACAAGCAGATCGCCGCCGGCAGCGCGTGGAACGGCCGCATCTCGGCGGCCAACGAGCAGGGCGCCAAGATCGGCTTCTCGTGGAACCAGGGCATTCTCCAGTACGACAACTGGGTGCTGCCCAAGGGCGCCAAGAACACCGTCAACGCCCAGAAGTTCATCGCCTTTGCGTCGCGGCCGGCGAACCAGGCCAAGTTCGCCGAGCGCATCCTGTACGCGCCGCCCAATGCCAAGGCCTACGACTTCCTGAAGCCGGAGCGCGCCAAGCTGCTGCCGACGCAACCGGAAGCCCGCAAGCTCCAGTTCGTGCAGGACTACGAGTTTTGGAACGCGACGCGGCCCGACAAGATGCCCAATAACAAGTACGCCGTCGCCGAATGGGAGAAGTGGATCGCGGGGGCGCGCTAGCGTGGCGCAGACCATGGCTGCAGGCCGCCGTCCGGTTCTCGGCACGGCGGCCATGCTGGCGCCGATCCTCGCGCTCTTCCTGGCGGCCTACGTGCTGCCGCTGGGCGGCCTGGTCGCTGACAGTTTCCAGCGCGAGGGAGACTTCACCTTCGCCAATCACACGGCGTTGCTGGAATCGCGCGCCTTCCGGATCATCCTGTGGCGGACGTTGACGCTCTCCTTCGTCGTCACGCTGATTTGCCTGCTCATTGCCTATCCCCTGGCCTATGTCCTGGCCCGCCTGCCGTCGCGCTGGGCGGCAGGCCTCCTGCTTCTGGTTTCCGTCCCGTATGTCACCAGCATTCTGATCCGCAGCTACGCCTGGGTCGTCCTGCTCGCCAACAACGGTGTGGTGAACAAGCTGTTGCTGGCGAGCGGCCTGGTCGACGAACCCCTGAAGCTGGCCTTCAACGAGACCGGCACCTACATCGGCATGGTCCACGTGCAACTGCCGTTGATGGTCTTCCCGCTGTACGCAGCGATGCACAGGATCGACCGATCCCTATTGGCGGCCGCCCGCAACCTCGGCAGCACGTCCGCAAGCGCCTTCTGGCACATTTTCCTGCCGCTTTCCCTGCCCGGCGTGGCGAGCGGCTGCACGCTGGTCTTCCTTTCCTGCCTTGGATTCTACGTCACGCCGGCGCTGTTGGGCGGCCCGGGGCAATACATGCTGGCACAGGGCATCACCGTGCGCGTCCTGACCTTGGCCGACTTCGCCGGCGCGGCGGCACAAGCGACAGTGCTGCTGCTGGTCGTCGTGTTGCTTTTCGTGGCCTTGCGCCGGCGCTTCGCTGCGGGCCTGGGCATCGAGAGCACCGGCCGTTCCGGGCGCACCACGGCAGCCAGAGGCCTGCGCGCCTGGCCCGCGCCCTTGGAAGCGGCGATCGAGGCGCTGTCCGGTCCGCTGCGTACTCTTGGCAGCATGCTCAGCATTGTCGGCGGGCCGGTCGTTGTGGCACTGGCCGTGCTGGCGTTGCTCTACCTGATCGTGCCGTTGTTGATGGTCATTCCGCTGGCCTTCAGCGACAGTCCCTATCTCACGTTTCCGCCGCCGGGATACTCGCTGCGCTGGTTCAAGACGTTCCTTGCCAACGCTCGATGGCTGGACGCGGCGGGCTTCAGCCTCGCCGCGGCCGGAATCGGCGCCGTGGTGAGCCTCATCATCGGCATCCCCGCCGCTTTCGCTGTCGTGCGCCGGCCCATGATGGGGCGCCTGCCGCTCTATCTACTGCTGATCTCTCCCCTAATCGTACCGCACGTCATCGTGGCGCTGGCGATGTACTTCAGCATGGCGCGCGTGCAGCTCATCGGCACGCCACTCGCCTTCGTCATCGCCTATGCGCTGATCGGTGCGCCGTACGTCTTTGTGCTTTTCGTCGCCGGCCTGCTGCGCTTCGACCGTTCCCTCGAGATGGCGGCGGCCAACCTCGGGGCAACGCCGGTGACCGTACTGCGCACGGTGACCTTGCCGCTGTTGCTGCCGACCCTGGCTGCTGCACTGCTCTTCGCCTTCATCATCGGCTTCGACGATGTCGTGTTCGGTCTGTTCCTGGCAGGAACGAACGCCACGCCGCTGCCGATCCGCATGTGGGACGACATCCGCCTGGAGATCAGCCCGCAGATTGCCGTGGTCGCCGTGCTGCTGTTCGCTGCCCTGGCGTTGGCCTACGCCGCCTATCTTGCGCTCGGCCTGTTGGGCGACCGCAGAAGCCGGATGCCGGGGGGAGGGCCTATCGCATGACACAGGACCTATCCTTCTCCCGCGACGAGTACGAGGCGCGCCTGGCGGTCCTTCGTGCCGCCCTGGCCGGCGCCGGGCTCGACGCGGCGATCGTCGACGAGATCGAGGCCATGACCTACTTCAGCGGCTACGGCGTTTCCGACACGATGTGGCGAGCGCTCGTCGTTCCGTTGCACCAGCCGCCGTTCCTGATGGTGCGAAGCCTGGATGCGGCGCCGGCTCGTGCCCGGGCCTGGACGGAAATCGTAGGATATCCCGATTGGCGCGATCCAATCGATGTGCTGGCCGAGGCGCTCGAGAGCCGCGGCTTGGCGCGCGGCCGTCACGGGCTCGACCTGGAATCGCCATCGATGCCGGCTGGCCGGTTCAATCGTCTTTGCGCGCGTCTGCCGGCGGTCGACTTCGCGGATTTCGGCGCTCGCCTGCGAGCGCCCCGCCTGCGCAAGTCGCCTGCCGAGATCGCCTATCTGGAGCGTGCCGCCGCCATCGCCGACGCCGCGATGGATCGCGCCATCAGCGCCGTCCGTGAGGGCGGCCGGCATCGCGATGTCGCCGCGGCAGCAGCCGTCACCTACCTCGAGCTCGGTGCCGACGACGCGCTGGTCGGCCCGTTGTCCGCCGGGGCGGACTGGGACTCGCTGCACGCGCCTGCCCACGACGAGCCGCTGACGGCTGGCGCGGTGGTACATATCGAGCTGGTGCCGCGCGTGCGGGAATACAGCTCGCGCCTGATGCGGTCGGTCGTGGTCGGCAGGCCGACACTGGAGCAGCGGGATACCATCGCCCAACTTTCCGAGCTGCAGGATCGCCAGATCGCGGCTCTCGTGCCGGGAGCCGCGGCGCGTGACGTCGATGCCGTGCTGCGCCGGCCGATGATCGAGTGCGGCCTGCGGCCATCCTATGAGAACGTCACAGGCTACACGCTCGGCGCCTATCCTTACCCGACGCCCCGCATCAGCGACTTCGAGCATTGCCTGACGCCCGCGGCGGCCTGGATGGTCGAGGCGGGAATGGTGATGCATCTCTATACGTCGGCGCGCGGACTGGCGCTCAGCGAAACCGTGCTCGTGACGGCCGATGGTCCGCGTCGATTGACCCGTACCGCCCGCACACTTTTTTCGACCGAAGGGGCCTGATGTCAGACAGCAAGCAAACCGGAGCAGCGGTCGCCGTTCGCGGACTGTGCAAGAGCTACGGCAGCGTGCAGGCCGTCAACGACGTGACGATCGAGATCGGCCGCGGCGAGTTCGTTGCGCTGCTGGGACCGAGCGGCTCGGGCAAGTCGACCATTCTGATGTCGATCGCGGGCTTCGAAACGCCCAGTAAGGGTGACATCCTCCTGGATGGCCAGCGCATCAACGAGCAGCCGCCGCATTCGCGCGGCATCGGCATGGTGTTCCAGAAGTACGCGCTGTTCCCGCATCTGACCGTGGCGGAAAACATCGCCTATCCACTACGGCGCCGTGGACTGGCACGTGCGGAAATTGCGCGGGAAACCAGCCGGGCGCTGGAAATGGTGCGATTGGCGGGCTACGGCGCGCGCTATCCGTCACAGCTTTCCGGCGGCGAACAGCAGCGCGTGGCGCTTGCCCGTGCGCTCGTCTTTCATCCGCCCGTGCTGCTGATGGACGAGCCGTTGGGCGCCCTCGACCGCAAGCTGCGCCAGCGCATGCAGATCGAGATCAAGATGCTGCATCGGGAGATCGGCACCACGATCATCTTCGTGACGCACGACCAGGAAGAGGCGTTGTCGATGGCCGACCGGATTGCCGTGCTTGATCACGGGCGTCTGCAGCAGATCGGCGCGCCGCGCGAGCTCTACGACATGCCGGCCAACGCTTTCGTCGCCGACTTCATCGGCGAAACGAATCTGCTCGACGTCGAAGTCGTCGAAAGTGGCGCCGTTCGAACGACCGTCAAGCTGGTAGGCTCCGAGGTGGGATTCAGATGTGGGCCGTCCGATCGACCGGTCGGCAGGAAGCAGCGGTTGGGCATACGGCCAGAACACGTCGAAATCGTCGACGCGGAAGAGGGGATTGGCGCAACCGTGATCGAGACCGCCTACGGCGGCGCGACGACCAATCTGCTGCTTGAGATCGGCACCCAGCGTCTGGCCGCGCGAGTGCAGGTCCAAAGGGCTCACGGCCTTTGGTCGGTCGGAGACAAGGTTCGTGTGCGTCTGAACGCTGATACTTGCCGGCTTTACGACTCCTAACAGCGGCGGCGCTAAGCGCCGATCTCCGCCTGCGCCCGTTGCACTTCGACGGCGAGCGGCCCCAGCCCATCCTGACACGTCGCGCGGTCGCCAGCCTTGGCGGCCCGCTCCAGCGTCTGCGCCGCATCGCCCAGCGCCCGCGCGCCGACCGCCAGCGCGCTGCCCTTCAGCCGATGCGCCGCCGCCGCCAGCGCGGCGAGATCGCCTGCCGCCATCGCCGTCTCGATGTCGTGGCGCGACTCGGAGGCCGAGCGGCTGAACTTGGCCAGAAGGTCGCGACGCGCGGCCTCGTCGTCCTGCAGCCAGGGATCGAGCACGGCGCGGTCGATCGCGGGAGCGTCGTCGCCCGCATCGCGCAGCCAGCGCTGCAGGGTCGCGCGCAGGCGCGGCAGGCTCACGGGCTTGGCAAGATAGCCGTCCATGCCGGCGGCGCGGCAGCGCTCGTCTTCGCCCGCCATAGCATTGGCTGTCACCGCGACGATCGGCGTACGTGGCCGGCCGTCGGCTGCTTCGAGGCGCCGGATCTCGCCCGTCATCTCGAAGCCGTCCATCAGCGGCATGTGCACGTCGGCGAAGACGATGGCATAGCGGCGCGCACTCCACGCCTTCAGCCCCTCGCGTCCGTCGGCGGCCGAATCGGCGCCGACGCCCAGCGCCTGCAGCTGGCGCACCAGTACCTCCCGGTTGATCGGATGGTCGTCGACCACCAGCACGCTGTTGCCGGCGACCCGGGGCGAGGTCGGCGCCGTCTCGGTCGGCACCTCGATCACCGGCAGGTCGACCAGCGGCGAATCGGCGGGGGCTGCCATCAGCTCCAGGATCACGGTGAAGGTCGAGCCGGCGCCGGCGGCGCTTTCGACGGTGACGTCGCCGCCCATGAGCTGCGCCAGCCGCCGCACGATCGACAGGCCGAGGCCGGTGCCGCCGTAGCGCCGCGTCGTCGAGCTGTCGGCTTGGGAGAAGGGCTGGAACAGGCGGGTCTGCTGGGCATCGTTCATGCCGATGCCGGTGTCGCTCACCGTGAGCACGACGTGGACGCGGCCGTCGCCCATCGGCTCGGTGCGGGCGCGGATCATGCCGCCGCCGCGCTCGGTAAATTTCAGCGCGTTGCCTAAAAGGTTGAACAGGATCTGGCGCACCCGCGTCGGATCGCCCAGCAGCACGTCGGTCGAGCCCGGCGCCACCGCGGCGACCAGCGACAGGCCCTTGCGCTCGGCCTGCGGATGGAACGTCGCCACCACACTGTCGACCAGCCCGGTCAGCGAGAACGGCGTCTCCTCGAGCTCGAGCCCGCCCGCCTCGATCTTGGAGAAGTCGAGCACGTCGTCGATGATGCGCAGGAGTGCCTGGGCCGATTCGTGCATGGTTGCCACGGTGCGCGCCTGGCCTTCACGCATGCCCTCGGCCTCCAGCACCTCCATCATGCCCAGCACGCCGTTCATCGGCGTCCTGATCTCGTGGCTCATGGTGGCGAGGAAGGTCGACTTGGCCTGGTTGGCGACCTCGGCCTGCTCGCGCGACTTCTCGGCGGCGACCAGCGCCTGCTCGAGGTCGCGCTGGCGGCGGCGCTCCTCGGAGACGTCGCTCACCAGCACGACGGCGCGGCCGTCGGAGGCGTAGTCTAGCGATATGCGCGCCCACTTGTTGGGCCCATAGGGAATCAGCGCCGGCCGGCCCGAGCGCATGGTGGTGAGCTGGCGCTCGGCCCATGCCTCGGGCGTCTCCTTGGGCGGCTTCAGCACCTTGCCGGCGAAGTGCACCGCATCGCGCAGCACGACGCCCGGGGTCACGATCTCCGGCAGGCCCTGCATGAAGCGCCGATAGGCCTCGTTGCACTGGATGAGACGCTCGTCGCGGTCGAGGAAGGCGATGCCGTCATCCATCGCCTCCATGGCGAGCAGCAGGGTCTGGCGCGCCTCCACCGCCGACTGGCGGGCGCCTTCGAGGTCGGTGACGTCGCGGAACATGCCGAGCCGCCAGCCGTTGTCGAGCACAGTCATCCGGAAATGCAGCATGTGCTCGCGCCGCTTGAGCAGCATCCAGCCTTCGGTGCCCGCGGCGAAGATCTGTTTGCGCGTGGCGACGAACGCGGCGCGCTGGTCGGCATCCATCGGGCCGAAATCGCCGCGATTGATCTGGTAGTCGAGGATCGACCAGGCATCGCGCAGACCGTTCAGAGTCGCCCGATCGAGGTTGAGGAACCGGAGCGTCGCCTCGTTGAAGAACAGCCATTTGCCGTCGGCATCGTAGACCAGCAGCGCGTCCGGCATCTCGTCGAGCACGGTCTGCAGCGTGCCGCGCGAGCGCTCGAGCTCCTGCTCGCGCGTCTTGAGCTCGGTGATGTCGCGATAGGTCACCAGCAGGCGGCCGTCGGTCAGCCGGTGCGAGGTGATTTCGAGCGTGAGCCCGTTGCGGCCGGTACGCACGAACGGCTCGACGTTACCGTTCTCGATGACGGCCATGCGGCGTGCCAGTTCGGCATCGATGTCGGGAACCGGGCCGAAGTCGCCGCGCGTGAGCTGGAAGCGGACGATGTCGGCGAGGTTGATGTTGGTGGCGATGGTCGTGGCATCGAGGTCGAGCAGGCGGCCGAAGGCGGCATTGTGGAACAGCAGCCCGCCGTCCGGAGCGTAGAGCGCCGCGCCGTCGCCCATGTTGGCGAGCACCGAGCGCATGGTGGCGCGCGTGCGTTCCTGCTCGGACTGCGCCTGGCTGAGCCGGTTCTCCTGCTCGACGATGTCGGTGAGGTCGCGATGCATGGTGAGCACGCGGCCGCCCGGCAGGGGCCGATACGTCACCTCCACCGTGCGGCCGGTGACGGTACGGCGTCGCTCGGCCGGCTGGCCCGGCAGGTTGAAACGCGCGGCCCGGCTGGCGATCCAGCCCTCCAGGCCGCCGGGCAACTCTTCCAGCGGACCGTAATCGCCGCGCAGCGCGCGATAGCGGATGATGTCCCTGAAGGTCGGTAACCCCTTCAGCACTTCGTCCGACATGTCGTGCAGACGGGCCATTGCCCTGTTCTGGTAGACCCAGCGGCCGTCGCCCTCGTAGAGCAGTGCGCCGTCGCTCATGTTGTCGAGCATGGTGCGCATGGTCTCCTCGGCGAAGGCCACGTCGCGGTGCGCATCGTCGAGGCTCTTGGAGAGGTCGTGAGCGGCGAGGTCGCGGGCGATCTCGGCGCGCGTGCGCTTGCGCTCGATATGGGCGAACAGGCTCACGATGATGACGAAGCCCAGCATGATGGCGGCAAGCCCGATGGCGTGGCGGTCGCCGTCGCCCAGCACCAGCACACCCGCCGTCGGCAGCACCAGCGAAGCGGCCGACAGGGTGAAGGTGCGTCCGTCGAGACCGCGCGACGGCGTGCCGCCGACGATCAGGCAGAGCGCCAGCGCCCACAGCGTGCGTTCCTCCTCGGCCGGCAGGGTGGCGAAGAAGCCGCCCATCAGGCCGTTGGCGAACGAGGTCGGAACGGCGGTGACGGTATAGAGCCAGCGCCAGCCGGCCAGGCTTACCGCCGACGGATCGCGCCGGTAGAAGACCTGGACGCGCCACGAGCCCCACACCGAGACGACGTAGACCGCCGCCGGCACCAGGAACATCCAGAGCGGCGCCAGCCCCGCATAGAGGGCGGCCGCCGCGATGCCGAAGATCGGCAGCGCCAGCACCTTGGGCAGCGTCGGGATCTCGACCAGGCGATGGGTGACGACCTGCTCGATCCGCTTGGGATCGATGCCGGCGATGTCCAATTGGGCCATTCAGTCATGGTGAAAGGTCGACGTATCGACCGTGTGTCGCCGGTCCGTGCGCTTTGTATCGTGTGTGTTGCCGATGCGCGTTCCGCGACATGTCCGCGACACAAAGCGTCCGGTTCCGCAACACGCACGGCACACGAAAATGGCCGGCGCGACACAGCTACGACTTGCGATCCGGGCATGGTCCCGCGCCGGCGGACCGCATGTCGCGAGGACCGTCGAAACTTGAAGCGGGAGAATCCAATGCTGAAGACCCTCATGGCGATCGCCGCCCTTGCCGCGCTCCTTGCGGTCAACGTCACCCCGGCGCACGCCGTCCTCAGTGGCAACGGCCTCGAGCTGAATGGCGGCGGGACCAACGGCATCCATGTCAACGGCGGCGGCAGCAACGGCGGCGGTAACAACGGCGCCTCGGAAGGATCCTCGACGCTGTCGATTCAGACCTTCGAACTTCCGTCCGAAAAGCGCTGAGACCCGGCGCATGCGCCTGTGCGTCCTCGCCTTTATCGCCTGGCTCGACGTTGCCGCCTCGGCGGCGCACGAGCCGCCGCGCATGGAGGTCCAGGGCACCGAGTTCGTCGTGACCTTGGGCGATGGCCGGGTGATGCGCAGCCGCGATCTGGCGGGCACCGTTCTCGATGTCCGGTTCGCCGGCCGGCCGATGCGTCTGCGCATCGCCGCCGTCGAGCCCGATCCGCAGGACCGCACCGGTACCGTCTGGCTGCACACCTTCGAGACGCTGGCCGCCGATGGCAGCTGGCTCAACTTCTGCACCGCCGGCCCGGATGGCCGCCGGCAGGGCTTCCCGCTGGTGGGTGGGCCGGACGGCGTGGAACTGAGCTGTACCGCCGGTGCGATCGCCAAGTGCGTGCGCTTCGGCTACCGGCGCTGGATGACGGCGGACGACGGCGCCTCGCTGGCGCGCTTGCATGCCGCCTGCGTGCGCATGGTGCGCGCCGACTATGGCGGTGCCGGCCGGCCCTGGACCAAGGACGGCATGCGCATCGACGTCTACGACGATCGCGGTGTGCAGCGCCCCGACGACGATCTCGGCGACGTCTTCGAGGCGGGCTGGAGGCCCGATGGTTCGGTCTGTGTGCATCACGTGCGCGTCGGGGAAAATGTCACGCTCTCTGAACTGGAAGGGCTCTATCCGAGCCTGCGTGGCCGCACCGGAGCGATCTGCACCGAGGAATTCGCCCGCGGCCATGGCGCCGTCATCTTCAACAGGTCACGCCTCTGACAGTCATTTGCCTTTGCGCGGCATGTGCTAGGGTTGCCGGGCAGGGGGAAGAGTGGACAAACGTCAGCACATCGTCGTGGTCGAGGATGAGGCGGCCCAGCGCCAGCTTCTGCTCGATTATCTCAGCCGCCAGGGATTCCGCGTCAGCGGCTTCGAATCGGGGGCGGGCCTGCGCCGCATGGTCGAGCGCGAGATGCCGGCCCTGGTGCTGCTCGATGTCGGCCTGCCCGGCGAGGACGGCTTCGCCGTTGCCCGCTGGCTGCGCGAGAAGAGCGGCCGCATATGCATCATCATGGTGACGGCGGCGGGCGACACGGTCGACCGCGTGGTCGGCCTCGAGACCGGCGCCGATGACTACATCCCGAAACCGTTCGATCCGCGCGAGCTTTTGGCCCGCATCAAGAGCGTGCTGCGCCGCGCCCAGGGCACAGCGCCGCCGTCGGCCGGGCCACGAGTGCGTATGGGCCGGCGCGTGCTCGACCTCGAGAAGCGCGTGCTGGTCGATGCCGACGGCAGCGAGGAGACGCTGTCGGCGAGCGAGTTCGACCTCCTGAAAGTGTTTGCCGAGAATCCCAACCGGCCGCTGGCGCGCGATTGGCTGCTCGAGACCATCGGCCATCGCGAGATGGAGGTGTTCGATCGCGCCATGGACCTGCGCATCACGCGCATCCGTCGCAAGGTCGAGAAGGATCCCGCACATCCCGAGGCGATTCGCACGGTGAGGGGTGTGGGCTACATGTTCGTGCCGCCCAAGGATTGAGTCTTCCGAACCGCGCGCATCCTGCGCGCTCACGAATCATTAGGTGCGCAGGGATGCGCGGTCCGGAAGAGTATGACTCTCCTGACTCCCGCTTTCCCCATAGACGCGAACGACCGGGGCGAACATATCTAGAACTTGTGTCAAGAACATTAGTTTTATCAGGGGGTTATTTGCCCCCTTGTCGATCGGAACAAAATGGGTACATTGGCCCGACCCCCAGCGGACTTATCCGCATTGCCGCTCCCGACAGGGGCGTGGGAGAACAAGGAGACAGCCAATGTCCGCAATGCTGAAAGTGGTTGAAAAAGAAGGCATGGAAAACAAGAACAAGGCGCTGGACGCCGCCCTGGCCCAGATCGAACGGGCCTTCGGCAAGGGCTCCATCATGAAGCTGGGCCAGCGCGAGGCGCTGGAGATCGAGGCGATCTCGACCGGCTCGCTGGGGCTCGATATCGCGCTCGGCATCGGCGGCCTGCCCAAGGGCCGCGTTGTCGAGATCTATGGTCCCGAGAGCTCAGGCAAGACGACGCTCGCGCTGCATGTCGTGGCCGAGGCCCAGAGGAAGGGCGGCGCCTGCGCCTTCATCGATGCCGAGCACGCGCTCGACCCGGGCTATGCCAAGAAGCTCGGTGTCGACATCGACAACCTCCTGATTTCCCAGCCCGACGCCGGCGAGCAGGCGCTGGAAATTGCCGACACGCTGGTGCGCTCGGGCGCCATCGACGTGCTGGTCATCGACTCGGTCGCGGCCCTGGTGCCGAAGGCCGAGCTCGAGGGCGAGATGGGCGATTCGCTGCCCGGCCTGCACGCCCGCCTGATGAGCCAAGCGCTGCGCAAGCTCACCGCCTCGATCTCCAAGTCCAACACCTTGGTGATCTTCATCAACCAGATCCGCATGAAGATCGGCGTCATGTTCGGCAGCCCCGAGACCACGACGGGCGGCAATGCGCTGAAGTTCTACGCCTCGGTCCGCCTCGACATCCGCCGCATCGGCGCGCTCAAGGACAAGGACGAGGTCATCGGCAACCACACCCGCGTCAAGGTGGTGAAGAACAAGGTGGCGCCGCCATTCAAGGTCGTCGAGTTCGACATCATGTACGGCGAGGGCGTGAGCAAGACCGGCGAGCTGGTCGACCTCGGCGAGAAGGCCGGCGTCGTCGAGAAGTCGGGCTCCTGGTACTCCTACGATGGCCAGCGCATCGGCCAGGGCCGCGAGAACGCCAAGAATTACCTCAAGGAGCACCCCGAGGTCGCCCAGGCGATCGAGAACAAGGTGCGCGCCAACGCCGGCATCCTCGCCACCGC
>Ga0075369_10000503_pt1 | contig 12185 bp, 13 predicted proteins | sample EndMethybrTD3034_FD_71400 | JGI IMG/M metagenome (GOLD analysis project Ga0075369, IMG submission 71400) | Populus endosphere microbial communities from Tennessee, USA - Endosphere MetaG P. TD hybrid TD303-4 | ecosystem: Host-associated > Plants > Roots > Endosphere | place: USA: Tennessee...
AATTGGATGTGTGCGCAAAGTGCCAGCTAACACCGGCGTGTCTGCCGACCGACCGGCACGGTGGCCGGAATCTCGACTAGATCGTCAAGCGCGCCAGCAGATCCCGGCCCTTCTCAGCGCCCTGCGGATCGCACAGCACGTCGTACCGTCCGGCGACGAGTTGCATTGTCGAGCTGAAATCTCTTGTGCCGCGCGCCATCGCATAAGGGATCGCGGAGGTGATCAAACCGAAGAACACGCCGGCCACCAGACCGGTGATCAAAGCGCCCCACGGGCTCGGGCTGAAGAACCCGAGGATCAGGCCGATGAACAGACCCAGCCACGCGCCGGTCAGCACTCCGCCGCCGAGCACCTTGGGCCAGGTCAGCCTGCCGGTGACACGCTCCACCTGCATCAGGTCGACACCGACGATCGTCACCTGCTGCACCGGGAATTCTTGATCGGACAGGTAGTCGACGGCGCGCTGCGCCTCGACATACGTCGGGTACGAGCCGATGGGCCAGCCCTTCGGCGGAGTGGGCAGGGCGGCCGGGCCTCCACGTCCAGGAGTGGGGCTGCCCGGCGTCGCGCCGGGGGTCTGTCCTGGCTGAAACGGGCTGGTCATCGGTCTTCCATCTCCTCTGTGCGCGGCTCAATTTCGTAGCTGCTCTCATCCGGACCAACGCTGCGACGCCCGCAATGGTGCCCAGCAGTTGCGCTAGGTTGATCAGCATGACAAATCCGGGCGAGGACGCAGGCCAAACGGCATCATCCGACTCCAGTGCCGGGGCGTCGGAGCCGTCGTCTGGCGGCTATGAGGCGCCCTCGATCGAGCAGTCCGAAGGCAGTCCTGCCGACACCGCGCAGCCCACCGAGCAGCCCGGCTACACCCCGCCCCCGGCCTACACGCCGCCTGTTTACGAGGCGCCCAGCTATCCGCAGCAGCAGGCTTATCCGAACTTTCCGCCGCCCGACTACAGCCAGTCGACGGACTTTCCCGGCGCGGCGCAACCCGGATATCCGCCGCCGCCCTACCCGGGTCCGCCCGGCTACGGCGCGCCGTCGTACCCGCCGCCGCAATACGGGACGCCGCCTCCTCCTCCCGGCTACGGGGCACCGCCCCCCGGCTACGGCCCGCCGCCGACCGGCTATCCAGCACCCGACTACTCGGCCTATGGGCAGCCGAGCCAGAAGACGAACCAGTTGGCGATCGCGTCGATCGTCGCCTCGGCCATCGGCGTGCTGTGCGGCATCGGCTCGATCGTCGGCATCGCGCTCGGCATCATGGCGATGAACCAGATCAAGCAGACGCGTGAAGGCGGCCACGGGCTGGCCATCGCAGGCATCGCCGTCGGCGGGGTGACGCTGCTGCTCAACATGCTCTGGACGATCATCGCCTTCAGTAGTTGACGATGACCACCAGCGACCCCGAGCAGCCGTCGCAGCCTTTCGGCGCCACCGAGTACCCGCCGCTGGAGAACTCGTGGTCGCGGCCCTATCCGGATCAGCCGGTCGATTACCCGACCGATGCCGGATTGCCCCCGCCCGTCTATCCGCCGCCGTACCCCGGTGCGGCGGGTTACCCGGGCTATCCGGGCGCCCCTGGTTTCTATCCGGGTGCCTACGACCCGTACCGGCCGACCAAGCCGCCCGGCACGAACGGCATGGCTATCGCAGCGTTGGCTGTTTCGGCGGCATCGTTGGTGCTGTTCTGCGGCATACCGGCCTTCATCGGCGTGATTCTCGGCATCATCGCGATGCGTGAGACCAAGCGCACGGGTCAGGAAGGCTTCGGGATGGCGCTGGCCGGCACCATCATCGGTGCCATACCCACGGTGCTTTGGCTGCTCTACCTCTTTGTGTTCATCGGCATCTCCGCCAGCGGCTGGCAGTGGGCGCCGTAGGACCTAGCCCGGCGGCCGGAACGGTTCTGATGTGCGGGTCATGCCCGCAGCGCGACCCTTCCCCGCGATGACCAACGCCATCTTGCGGCTGGCCTCGTCGATCATCTCGTCGCCGAGCATCACCGCACCGCGGGCCCCGCCGGCGCCCGACGTGTGCCACTCGTAGGCCTCGAGGATCAACTCGGCGTGGTCGTAGTCCTTCTGCCGCGGGCTGAAGACTTCGTTGCCCGCCTCGATCTGGTCGGGATGCAACACCCACTTACCGTCATAGCCCAGCGCCGCCGACCGACCGGCGACCCGCCGGAAACCGTCCACGTCACGGATCTTCAGATACGGGCCATCGATCGCGAGGACACCGTGCGTGCGGGCGGCGATCAGGATCCGCATCAGCACATGGTGATGCGCGTCGCCGACGTCGTATCCCTCCGGCTGCTCGCCCACCTCAAGGGTGCGCATGTTGAGACTGGCCGCCATGTCCGCGGGCCCCAGCACCAGTGCCTGAACCCGAGGCCCCGACGCGATCGCGTCGATGTTGGTCAGGCCCTGTGCGTTTTCGATCTGCACCTCAATCCCGATGCGGCCCAACGGTAGTCCGTGCGTGACCTCGAGCTGGCTCAGCAGTAGATCCAGTGCGTGGACGTGCGAAACGTCAGTCACCTTGGGCAGCACGACAATGTCGAGCGATGCGCCCGCAGTCGATACCACCTCGATGACGTCGGCGTAGGTCCATGGCGTCGTCCAGTCGTTGACCCGCACCCCCCGTAGCTGGCCCGCCCAGCCCGGCTCGGCGAGCGCGACCGCGACCTGCGTGCGCGCCTCGGCCTTCGCGTCAGGCGCGACGGCGTCCTCGAGATCGAGGAATACCTCATCGGCGGGCAGGTTCTTTGCCTTCTCGATCATCTTGGCGTTGCTGCCAGGAACCGAAAGGCAGGTTCGGCGGGGCCGATACACGTTTTCCACAAGGAGACTCTCTACCCTCTACAGATATGGCGGCGGTGAACAGGGTCTACGTGGCCCGACTCGCGGGGATGGTGGTGCTGGGCCCCGACGGCGAGTCCATCGGCCGTGTCCGCGATGTGGTGATCAGCATCGGCGTGTCAGGCCATCAGCCGCGAGTGTTGGGTCTTGTCGTCGAATTGCTCACCCGCCGAAGGATTTTCGTGCCAATCCTGCGCGTGACGGCCATCGAGCCCAGCGCCGTCACGCTCGCAACGGGCAATGTGTCGCTGCGCCGGTTCTCCCAGCGCCCCAACGAGGTGCTGGTGCTCGGCGAGGTGATCGAAACCCGGGTCCGCGTCGACGATCCCGAGCTGCCGGAGCTGGCCGGAGTCGATGTCGTCGTGGTCGATCTGGGCATCGAGCAGACCCGCACTCGCGACTGGGCCGTCACGAAGGTCGCCGTGCGGCCGCAGCGCAGGCTCGGTCGCCGCAGCAACGTCTCCATCGCCGACTGGAATCGGGTGCAGGGCCTCACCCCGTCCGGACTCGCGATGCCCGACCAGGGCGTGGCTCAGTTGCTCGAACAGTTCCAGGGCCAACGCCCGATCGAAGTCGCCGAAGCGATTCGCGAACTGCCCACCAAACGCCGCTACGAGGTCGTCAAGGCGCTCGATGACGAGCGGCTCGCCGACGTGCTGCAGGAGCTGCCCGAAGATGAGCAGGCCGACGTGCTGATGCAGTTGAAGACCGAACGTGCGGCCGATGTCCTCGAGGCGATGGACCCCGACGACGCAGCCGACCTGCTTGGCACGATGGCGCCCGCCGACGCCGAGCAGTTCCTGCGCCGGATGGACCCCGAGGACTCCGAGGACGTGCGCCGACTGCTGAGCCACTCCCCCGACACCGCGGGCGGGTTGATGACGTCCGAGCCCGTGGTGTTGGCCCCCGACACCACCGTCGCCGAGGCGCTGGCCAGGGTCCGTGATCCGGACCTGACGCCGGCACTCGCCTCGCTGGTGTTCGTCGCGCGCCCGCCCACCGCGACGCCCACCGGGCGTTACCTGGGCTGCGTGCACCTGCAGCGGCTGCTGCGCGAACCACCCTCAGAGCTGGTCAGCGGCATCCTCGACAAGGACCTGCCGAACCTGAGTCCCGAGGACTCGCTGTCGGCGGTGACTCGCTATTTCGCTGCCTACAATCTGGTCTGCGGTCCAGTCGTCGACGAGGAAAATCACCTGCTGGGCGCGGTGTCGGTCGACGACGTCCTCGACCACCTGCTGCCCGACGATTGGCGGGAGCGCGAGGAACCCGAACTTTCCGGTGCTGAAGGGGTGACATGAGCGACCTGTCGGCACGGCAGCGGCTGGACACCCCTCGCACCTCTCGCCGGTTCGCGCTCAACGTCGATGTCGAGGCGGTCGGTCGGCTCAGCGAGTCGTTCGCGCGGTTCCTTGGCACCGGCCGCTATCTGGCCATCCAGACCATCTTCGTGCTCATTTGGATCGCGCTGAACCTATTCGCGGTGAAATGGCAGTGGGATCCGTATCCGTTCATCCTGCTTAACCTGGCGTTTTCCACCCAGGCGGCGTACGCGGCACCGCTGATCCTGCTGGCGCAGAACCGGCAGGAGAACCGCGACAAGGTGTCGCTGGAAGAAGACCGTCGCCGCGCCGAACGGACCAAGGCCGACACCGAGTACCTGGCCCGCGAACTGGCGGCATTGCGGCTGGCCGTCGGCGAAGTCGCCACCCGTGACTACCTCCGGCGCGAACTCGAAGAATTGCGCGAAAAGCTGACCGAATTGCAGGAGCCGCAAACGCCGACCGACGGGGACGCGGCGAGCAGGTCGGACGGTTCAGAGCGGAGGGCCAAAAAGCCGGGCTGAACCGGCTCTGGCCATTGCTGCAACGGCCGATTCGATAGTAGGTATGGTGACTTGGTTCACAAGTCACCGCACACCAAGGACGGTTGAGTGCACATAGGGGGACGAGCCGCCCTCGACGCAGTGCGGCGCCGAACAGGGCGAGCTATACGCAAGCCTGCGTTTGGCGTTGCAATCATCTCCCCGCTCATCCTCGCCGGCGCCGTCGGCGCGTCCGCACCGTCAACCGTCGCGCCGATTCGCGACTCAGCCGTGATGCCGCTTGCAGCCGTCGAGTCGTCGTCCGGCAATCGCTCGGGTGCGTCGGTGGTAGCCGTCACCAAGACACCAACCCCGTTTCACATCGCCGCCGCGACGAGCTCCGCTCCCCCGCCCTCCGCGATAGTGAATGCGCCTGGGACGCTTCGCATTCCAGCGGTAGTGCTGTCGGCCTACCGAAACGCGGAACGGATGATGGCGGCGGCCGCCCCCGGCTGTGGCGTCAGCTGGAATCTTCTGGCAGGCATCGGGCGAATCGAATCCTTGCACGCCAACGGTGGCGCCACCGACACGCAGGGCACCGCCGTACGTCCCATCTACGGGCCCGCACTGGACGGCACGCTTCCGGGCAACGAGGTCATCGTGCAGAGCCGCAGCGCCGACCGAGTGACGTATGCCCGCGCGATGGGTCCTATGCAGTTCCTGCCCGGCACATGGTCCCGGTACGCCAGCGATGGCGACGGCGACGGCAAGGCCGATGTGCAGAACGTGTACGACGCTTCGCTTGCGACCGCCCGTTACCTTTGCAGCGGCGGGCTCAACCTGCGCGATCCGGGCCAGGTCATGGCCGCGATCCTGCGATACAACAACTCCGTCGCCTACGCCAGGAACGTGCTGGGCTGGGCAGCCGCATATGCGACCGGTGTGGTTCCGATGGACCTGCCGCCGATTGTCGGGTCGGTTCCGCCGATCGGCGATTTTCACTTGGACAACTACGAAGGCCTTGGGCCCGGACTCCCGATGAACGCACTAGGGCTGCCCGCAACCGACCCGCTGGCATTGATGCCGATGATGGTGAACGGCGATGTCGCCAGCCAGATCCCCGTCTACCCAGGTCAGGCCCTCGGTCCGCTGCCTGGCCCCGCCTCGGCGATTGTGCCTATGGCACCTCAAACGGAACAACCGGCAGCTCCGCCGTGGCTGCCGCCGTGGATGCAGCAGCCGTCACAGTCGCCACAGCGGCCGCCGGAATGCGCGGTGTTCTGCATCACGACTCCTCCCGCCGCGCCCGCACCGGAAGCGCTGCCCGCGGCGCCTGGCGAAGCGCAAATTCTGATGCCGCAGGCACCGCCTGCAGGTCCGGCGCCGGTCGAGGAGCCCGTCGGCGTGCTGCCGGCTGCGCCAGGCCCGCCTCCGGGTCCGGCACCCGGCCCGCTTGCCTGACGGCCGGTAAAGAACACCCGCAGAGCCCGCCTAGACTCGGGTTCAAATGTCACAGATGTCCCAAACCCCCACTGAGCTGGAAACCGCGGTCCGCGCCGCTCTGGCCAAGGTGATCGACCCCGAACTCCGGCGGCCGATCACCGAGCTCGGCATGGTCAAGGACATCTCTGTCGACGACGGCGCAGGCGTTCACGTCGAGGTCTACCTGACCACCTCGGCCTGCCCGAAGAAGACTGAGATCTCCGAGATGGTCAGCCGTGCGGTCGCCGACGTGCCCGGCACCGGCGACGTCAAGGTCAGCCTCGACGTGATGAACGACGAGCAGCGCACCGAGCTGCGCAAACAGCTGCGCGGCGACGCCCGCGAGCCGGTGATTCCGTTCGCCCAGCCCGGCTCGCTGACCCGGGTCTACGCCGTCGCCTCCGGAAAGGGCGGTGTCGGCAAGTCCAGCATTACGGTCAACCTGGCCGCCGCGATGGCCGCGCGCGGGCTGTCTGTCGGCGTGCTCGACGCCGACATCTACGGCCACTCTGTGCCGCGGATGATGGGCACAACCGACCGGCCCACTCAGGTGGAGTCGATGATCCTGCCGCCGGTCGCTCACGACGTGCGGGTGATCTCGATCGCGATGTTCACCCAGGGCAACACCCCGGTGGTGTGGCGCGGGCCGATGCTGCACCGGGCGCTGCAGCAGTTCCTCGCCGACGTGTACTGGGGCGACCTCGACGTGCTCCTGCTCGACCTGCCACCCGGCACCGGCGACATCGCGATCTCGGTGGCCCAGCTGATCCCGGGCGCCGACATTCTGGTGGTGACGACGCCGCAACTGGCCGCGGCCGAGGTCGCCGAACGGGCCGGTGCGATCGCGCTGCAGACCAAGCAGCGCATCGCAGGCGTGGTTGAGAACATGTCCGGGCTATCGCTGCCCGACGGCACGACCATGCAGATCTTCGGCGAGGGCGGCGGACGCCAGGTCGCCGAGAGCCTGTCCCGAGCCGTGGGCGCCGACGTGCCGCTGCTCGGCCAGGTGCCGCTGGACCCCGCGCTGGTGACTGCCGGTGACGCCGGTGTGCCTCTGGTGCTGTCAGCGCCGGATTCGGCCGCCGGCAAGGAGCTGCGCAGCATCGCCGACGTGCTGTCGAGCCGTAAGCGTGGACTGGCGGGCATGTCGCTGGGCCTGGATCCCGCCGGCCGCTAGGGCTCGCGCTTAGGTCGCGTCGGTGTCGAACGGCGTGACGGCGGGCTGTGCCGGCTCGGAAGGCGCGGCGGGCTGCGGCACCGGCGAGGACAGTGGCTTCTCTGTGCTCGTCTCAGGCTTGTCGAACTTGCCCGTGAAGATCGAATCGTCGCCGTCGAGCAGGTGTTTGGTGAGCGCGGCCCGCGGTGTCATGCCGCGCAATTTGTTGAGTTCACTCAGCGGCTCACGCAGATCCTCGAATTCCGGGCCGAGGTCCTCGCGCAGCTGGCTGGTGGCGCCGCTGATGTAGTCGCGGGCCTGCCGCAGCGCGCCCGACGTCCAGCGGATGGCGCCTGGCAGGCGCTCGGGCCCCAGGATCACCAGACCGGCGATCACCAGGACCAGCATCTCGCCCCAGCCGACGTTGGCGAACATGGTTACGCGCTGTTGTCGGCGCCGGGTGTGACCATGAGCGTGACGTGGCGGCCGTCGCGAACCACCTCGATCGGCGCCTCTTGACCAATGGTCAACTGGCGCACCGCGACAACGAACTCGTCGGCGTCGGCGACCGTGCGGTTGCCGACCTTGACGACGACGTCGTTCTCCAGGATCCCGCCCCTCTCGGCGGGGCCGCCGGCCTTCACGTTGGCGATCTGCGCGCCGGAAGCGATGTCGTTGCTGACCGAGCGGGCGGTCAGGCCCAGCGTCGGGTGGGCGATCTTGCCGTCCTTGATCAGAGTCTCGACGGTCTGCTTGACCTCGTTGACCGGGATCGCGAAGCCCAGGCCGCTGGCACTGTCGGACAGCGATTTGCCCGCGGTGTTGATCCCGATCACGTCGGAGTTCATGTTGATCAGCGGGCCGCCGGAGTTGCCGTGGTTGATCGACGCGTCGGTCTGCACGCCGTCGATGACGGTGTCGGTGTCGGAGCCGTCACCGGATAGCGGCACCGGGCGGTGAAGCGCGCTGATGATGCCGTGCGTGACGGTGCTGCGCAGACCGAGCGGGGCGCCGGCGGCGATCACCTCGTCGCCGACCTTGAGCTTTTCGGAGTCGCCGAAACGGGCCACCGTCAGGTTGTCGACGTTGTCGACCTTCAGCACGGCCAAGTCGGTCTTCGGGTCGCGGCCGACGAGGTTGGCAGGCACTTCCTTACCGTCGTTGAACACCACGGTCGTCTTGTACTGGCTGGGGTTGGCGGCGGCCTCGGAGATGACGTGGTTGTTCGTGACGATGTAGCCGCGGCCGTCGACAACAACGCCCGAGCCCTGCGACCCTTCCGAATCGCTGACAGCCTCCACCGTCACCACCGAATCAGCAATCGCCGCAGCGACTTTCGCGAACTGCCCCTGCGGCGGCTCGGAATTGTTGCTGGTTTCCAGCGTCACCTTAGAGGTGGTGAACGCCTCCACGACCTCAGCCGTCTTGCGGCCCACCCAACCGCCGGCGACGCCGATCACCAACGCGGCGATGGCGAGGACCGCCAGCGCGACGTAAGAAACCCTGCCACCGAACAGCACGTCGCGTACGCCGAGCTTGCCCATCGCGGCGGTCGACGGGGCCGGGGCGAACTGCGGCAACGCCGGCGCGCCCAGTGCCGCGGCGGCGCCGGGATCGCGCCACGGATCGTCCGGTTCGTCGGCGCCCTGGTCTCGTTCGGCTTGCAGCGCACCGGCATCGGCGGGGTGCCGCTGCAGTGAGTCGGCACCCTCGTAGGGCTTACCGAACGCCTCTGCCAGCACAGGGTCTGGCGCCTGGTCCTTCGGTGTGTACTCGCCCTGATCGCGATAGCGGTCCAGACCCACGAAGGATCCATCGACGCCGTCGGGCCGGCCGAACGCGCGACGCGAAGCCGGATCGACGGGTGGACGCGACACAGGGCGCGGCTCTAGGCGCTCGCGCCCAGACTGGTCCAGATTGGTCACCCGTTCATCACCCTCTACTGGAGCGCCTGCAATGGCCGACGCAGGTCGCTGCTGGAATTCGCATCCACCCTACCGGCGCTTGCGCCGGGAGCGCGGAATGCCGTCAGCTAACTGCGGCTGATCCGTCTGCTCAGGCGGCTGCTGCGGAGCGTGATGCGGGATCTGGGACAACATGCCGAGCAGGGAGCTCGGGACGACGATCGGGCACGAATCCCGCAACGCGGTACGAGCCTGGCGCTGGGCCTCCACCTCGGTCGCACACTGTGGGCACAGCGAAAGGTGGTGCGCCGCGCGCAGGTGTGCGGTCATCCGCAGCTCGCCGTCGACGAATGCCGCGACGGCTTCGGTCGACAGGTGCTCAGTGGACCCGAACTGCCGCGGCCCGACCGGCTCGTCACTCTGCGAGGCGAACTGAGCGGGCAGCCAGGAAAACGCTCGGCGGAACACGTGTCCCGGGTCGACCATCACCCAGCTCCTCTCATTTCGTCACGCCGCATCGACGGTGCTAAATCGAATGTAGCGCGGGAGCCTGTGGCTCACACCCGCGAACCGTCAGGCTGATTTCGCCGTGTCGTCCGCGTGGCTGGCCAGGTAGTCGCGCAGCGCCTGTCGTCCGCGGTGGATCCGGCTGCGCACGGTGCCGAGCTTGACGCCCAGTGTGGCGCCGATTTCCTCGTACGACAGACCTTCGATGTCACACAAGACCACGGCGGCACGGAATTCCGGAGGCAGTGAGTCCAGCGCGGCCTGCAGGTCGGGGCCCAGCCGCGAATCGTGGTAGATCTGCTCGGGGTTCGGCTCGTCGGCCGGAACCCGGTCGTAGTCCTCGGGCAGCGCCTCCATGCGGATGCGGCCACGCCGGCGGACCATGTCGAGGAACAGGTTCGTGGTGATGCGGTGCAGCCAGCCCTCGAACGTGCCGGGCTGGTAATTCTGCACCGAGCGGAAGACGCGGATGAACGTCTCCTGCGTCAGATCCTCGGCATCGTGCTGATTGCCGGACAGCCGGTATGCCAGCCGGTACACCCGGTCGGCGTGCTGACGGACCAGCTCGTCCCAGGACGGCATCGTGGTCTTGTCGCCGGTGGCATCGAATACCGCGGTGCCGGTCAACTCGTCGGACGGCTCTACCCAATCCCCGTCGATGTACTGCTCGACGTGTGCCATGGACACCGGGGCGGCGGGAGCGCTTTGGTTGGTGGTCGTCAGATCCTCCTGGTCACAGCCGCCGGCACGCATCGACGGCTCGATGTCGACGGCAACACGTAGGTCCGCGTGGTTATTCCCGTAAGGCCAGCGTCCACCGTGTTCCATGCGGGATACGCTCTCCGACCCGGGTGTGGCTGGCATATGAGCAAACTGAACATTTCCTGAGAATGATTGCTACCCATTTTTCGACCAGCGCAAACGGGTTCCTCGGGGCGTCATTCTCGCATTCGCGCACGGGCGTGTCGGGGCTGCGGCCCACATCGGTTAGCTCTACGCTGCGGGCATGGCCAGCACCGACGACCCGACGGGTGCGCCGAGAAGCCGGGCGGAAGCGATCGTCACGCACGCCGAGGGTTCGATCTCCGAAGACGCGATCGTCGCCGGCGCCCGTGAGCGGGCCGTCGACACCGGCGCAGGCGCAGTCACTCCGGCCGTCGGCGCCCTGCTGTGTGTGCTGGCGAAACTTACCGGCGCCAAAGCGGTCGTCGAGGTCGGCACCGGTGCGGGTGTCAGCGGATTGTGGTTGCTCTCAGGCATGCGCGAGGACGGCGTGCTCACCACGATCGATGTCGAACCCGAGCATCAGCGCCTGGCCAAGCAGGCGTTCACCGAGGCCGGCGTCGGGCAGTCGCGGACCCGGTTGATCAGCGGCCGGGCGCAGGAAGTGCTCACCCGGCTGGCCGACGAGTCCTACGACCTGGTGTTCATCGACGGCGATCCGATCGACCAGCCACAGTTCGTCGTCGAAGGGGTGCGGCTGCTGCGGCCCGGCGGCGCGATCATCGTGCATCGGGCGGCACTCGGCGGGCGCGCCGGCGACGCGAACGCCAATGACGCCGAGGTCAGCGCCGTGCGTGAGGCCGCGCGACTGATCGCCGAGGACGAGCGGCTGACCCCGGTGCTCGTCCCGCTGGGCGACGGCCTGCTCGCCGCCGCCCGCGACTGACTTTTTTCTGCGATTTGTGTGCATGTTGTTGCGCTGAGCGCTCCTGAACGCACACAAATCGCAACTTTTACGGATTCCTGACGGGGTGGGTGCTTGACCACCCGCTGAACGCGTGTTTAGTGTACTAAACATGCGTTCAGCACCAGACGATCGAACGGCCGTCGCCCGGATCCGCGACGCCGCGATCGAGCAGTGGGGTGAGCACGGGTTCAACGTCGGGCTTCGGAGCGTCGCCGAGTCCGCGGGTGTGTCGGCCGCGCTGGTGATTCACCACTTCGGCTCGAAAGAAGGCCTGCGGACGGCCTGCGACGACTACATCGCCGAGGAGATCCGCACCGGCAAGTCGGCGTCCATGCAGACCAGCGATCCGGCCGAGTGGTTCAGGCAGATGGCCGAGATCGAGTCGTACGCGCCGATGATGGCCTACCTGGTGCGCAGCATGCAGTCAGGCAGTGAGCTCGCAAAGATGATGTGGCAGAAGATGATTGACAACGCCGAGGAGTACCTCGAGGAGGGTGTACGAAACGGTCTGCTCAAGGCCAGCCGCGATCCGCGCGCTCGCGCCAAGTTCCTGGGCCTGACCGGCGGCGGCGGATTCTTCCTGTACATCCAAATGCACCCCAACCCAACCGATCTGCGCGCCGTCCTCCGCGATTACGGCGAGGAGATGGTGCTGCCCGCCCTCGAGCTCTACACCGAGGGCCTGATGACCGACTCGACCATGTACGACGCATTCCTCGAGGCACGTGAAAAAGGTATTCCGTTCACATCCAATGAAGGAGAGCACAATGACGGCGGCATC
>Ga0075369_10000505_pt1 | contig 12168 bp, 19 predicted proteins | sample EndMethybrTD3034_FD_71400 | JGI IMG/M metagenome (GOLD analysis project Ga0075369, IMG submission 71400) | Populus endosphere microbial communities from Tennessee, USA - Endosphere MetaG P. TD hybrid TD303-4 | ecosystem: Host-associated > Plants > Roots > Endosphere | place: USA: Tennessee...
ATCCCGCATGGCCCCCAATCGCCCTGCCGAAAATGAGAAGGGCCGCGCGGGGCAATCCCGCATGGCCCCCAATCGCCCTGCCGAAAATGAGAAGGGCCGCGCGGGGCAATCCCGCACGGCCCTTCGCATGGTCAGCGGCAGGAAGCGCCGCTCACGAAGCCTCTATCGCTTAGGAGATGCTCAGCGATAATGCTCCGCGTTGCGGATATCCGACCTCTGTGCTGAACCATGAGACATCGGATCACCTCCTTTCGCGCTGTTGAGCCAAGTGCCGTTTCGGATTGCTGCCCGTCCGGCTAATCAGATATGTGAATCAAACACGCGCGCACAACAAGTCTTGCATGATTTTTTTTTGGCGTCAGAATCAAAGCTTCGGTCTGTTGCGGCGGGGCTTTTCCACTGCCACATCACGTTCTGGCCGCCCTAGCGGCAATCCTCGATCACCCGGCTCACTTCCGGCCAGCTCGGAACGTAAAGCGTGGGCAATCCCGCAGTCTCGATCGCAAAGCGCCCACGGCTGAAAGCCATGGCATCGAGCAGGCTGTCGCGCACCTGGAAGGTGAGGGCGATCGACGGCGGCGGGCCGGCCACTGGCTGGCCAGTCAGCGTCTGGCGGGCATTTGACGTGATGATTGTCATCGGCACGGCGCCATCTGCGTTGCCGGGCCGGGTCAGGGTGACTGAGCCGGCACTGCGGTTGCAGCTGAGCACGAGCGTATTGTTCCCAAAGCGCGCAACCGAACTGCCGCCTTCCATGCCCCAGCGCCAGTTGCCCGGCGTGATCGGCATGTCGCGCCAGTCAGTGGCGCGCGGCGGCGGCGAAGGCGGGATCGGGCGCTGAGTGGGCGTCGGCCTGGGCGTGGGCGAAGGCGGCGCTTCGCGCTGGCCCGAGCAAGCAGCAAGTGTTGCCGCCAATGTGATGAGCAGGACGAGACCGGTCTGGCGCAGGGCGCGATTTGCCTTCATCGTTTCCCTATGGGATGAGGCGCCAGTTCCGGCAACCCCCACCAAGGCAGTGAGCAACACGCAAAGCAAACGTTCCGCCGCGAAACTGCGGCTAGACCAGCTACTGGTCGCCCGCGGCCTCGCCGAGAGCCGCGCGCGCGCGCAGGCGCTTGTCTTGGCGGGGCTCGTCTATTCGGACGAAACCAAGCTGGCCAAGGCGGGGCAGATGCTGGCCGAGGATGCGCCGCTCGATGTGCGCGGGCGGGATCATCCGTGGGTATCGCGCGGGGGGATCAAGCTGGCGCATGCATTGAGCCACTTTGGGCTTGATCCGGCCGGGGCAGTGGCCATGGACATCGGCAGTTCGACCGGCGGCTTCACCGACGTTCTGCTTGCGCACGGCGCGCAGCATGTCTTTGCGGTCGACTCCGGCACCAACCAGCTCGCCTGGAAGCTGCGGCAGGATCCCCGCGTGACGGTGCTGGAAAAGACCAGCGCGCGCATTTTGACGTCGGCGCAGATAGACCGACCCTGTAATTGGGTAGTCTGCGATGCCAGCTTTATCGGGCTTGCCAAAGTTCTCGAGGTGCCGCTGCGGCTGGCTGCGCCCCAGTGCCAGCTGGTCGCCCTGATCAAGCCGCAATTCGAGGCTGGCCGCGAGGAAGTGGGCAAGGGCGGCGTGGTGCGCGATGCCGCCGTGCACGAGCGGGTCTGCGCCGAAGTGCGCGAATGGCTGGAAGGCGCAGGCTGGAAAGTGCAGGGAACTGTCCCAAGTCCGATCACCGGGCCTGAAGGAAACGTGGAATTCCTGATTGCCGCGTGGCGGGATGGCGGGCATTAGCAGCATTGCAACCTTGCTGCGTGCTGGTCAAAAGTCGCGGCATGGACAGATCGTTCGATTCGAAGGTCGCCTGAAGTCATGACCGAGCTTGCTTCTTCGGGACAATTACGCGCCGGCTTTGTGCGCTGGGCACTGGTGACTGTGCCGGGCATTGTCCTTTTGGGTTTTATTTCTGGAATGATGGCTGGTAGCGGGCCGGGCAATGCCTGGTTCGACAGTCTCGTCAAACCATCGCTTTATCCGCCCCCGCAAGTCTTCGGCATTGTCTGGACAGTGCTTTACATCCTGATGGGCGTGGCTTTCGCCATGATCCTCTCCGCGCGCGGCGCCTGGTGGCGCGGCCGCGCGGCGATCGCCTTCCTGTTCCAGCTGATACTCAATCTTGCCTGGACGCCCGTGTTCTTCGCGCAGCACCAGATCACTGCCGCGCTGGTGCTGATCGTAGTGCTCGATCTGGCAGTAATCGTGACCATCTGGCTGTTCCACCGCGTTCGCCCGGTTGCCGCATGGCTGATGCTCCCCTACCTGGCGTGGATTCTGTTTGCCACCGCGCTCAACTGGCAGTTCCTCCAGGCCAACCCGCAGGCCGACGGGCAGCAGGTCTCCGGCGCGGCGCAGCGCTTCGAACTCTAGGATTTACCTATGCAAAGTGAAAACCCGCTGATCGCTGATTTCGTCAAACTGGCCAATGCCGCCGCCGGCACTCTGGCCGGCGTTGGCCGCGAGGCGCGCGATGGCGCGCGGGAGCGGATGCGCGAAGCGGTTGCCGGGCTAGACTTCGTCAGCCGTGAGGAATTCAATGCAGTGAAAGCCATGGCCGCCAAGGCGCGGGAAGAGGCCGACGCACTGACGGCGAGGGTCGCGGCGCTTGAAAAGGCGATTGCGGGCAAAACCGGCAAATAACCCACCTCGCGCGATTGCCCTTGGCCAGCGTCCCGATTATCCGCCTCCCATGCCAGACACGACCACCGTCCAGCGCGATCCCTTGATCTGGTGCGGCGCAATCGCGCTCGGCTTCCTGGCGCTTGTCTGGCACCGGCTGGGCGTGCCATCGAAGATGTTCTTCGACGAGATTCATTATGTCCCGGCAGCGCGCAAGCTGCTGGAGATGCAATCCGCCAATCCAGAACATCCGCTTTTCGCCAAGGAAGTGATTGCCGCTTCGATTGCCATGTTCGGCGATCAGCCAGTGGCATGGCGACTGCCTTCGGCGCTGTTTGGCACGGCTGGCCTGTTCGCCTTTGGCCGCGCAGTCTGGTGGCTGACGCGCAGGCGCTTTGCCACACTGGCGGCAATGGGCCTGCTCGTCACCAGCTTCGCCTGGTTCATCCAGAGCCGCATCGCCATGCTCGACATGGTGATGGCTGGGCTGGCCATGCTGGCGCTGTGGCAGGCCGCACTGGCATTCGACCGGCCGCTGAGGCGCGCGCGCTGGCACCTGGCATTGGCCGGGCTGCTGTTCGGGCTGTCACTGGGCGCGAAATGGAGCGTGGCGCCTGCGGCGATGTTGCCGGGGCTCGCCTTTCTCGCGCTGCGGCTGCGCGATCATGGTCGGCGCGCACTTGTCGAACATAGCACGCGGCCGATAGAAGGCATGTCGATCTGGGAAGCGGGGCTGTGGCTCGGCACTCTGCCGCTCGCGGTCTACTGGCTCACATATCTGCCGACGTTCTTTTATGCCTACAATCCGACCGATCCGCTCTCGCCGATTGCCTGGCATCGCTACATGCTGCAGCTGCAGGACAGCGTCACCAAGCTGCATCCCTACCGCAGCATCTGGCCTGACTGGATGGTCAACTGGCGGGCGGTCTGGTATCTTTATGAGAACATCGACGGTGCCCAGCGCGGGGTTCTGCTGATTGGCAATCCGTTCACGATGCTGGCCGGTCTGCCGGCGCTGGTGTGGTGCCTGTGGGCGGGCATCTGGCGGCAGCGCAACGATGCGCTGGTCCTCGCCGCGCTCTATCTGGCTTCGATGGCCTTGTGGATCCTCAGCAACAAGCCGATTCAGTTCTATTACCATTACTTGCTGCCCGGCACGTTCCTGATGGGCTGCCTCGCGCTCGCGCTCGATGCCCTGTGGGAGCGGGGCGGCGCGCGGCGCTGGCTGAGCGGCAGTGCGCTGGTGCTGGCGGGCGGAATGTTCATCTATTTCTACCCTATCCTTTCAGCCGCCAAGCTGCATCACGGGCGCGAGAGCTATGTCCAGTGGATGTGGCTGAGAAGCTGGCGCTGAAGGCGTGCTGTAAAGGGCCTGATTCAGTCGATCCGCAAGCGGATGCAGGCGGGCACGCCTCCCGGGGGGAATGCGCCAAATCCCGGCATTGCCGAACTATCGGCCTGGGTGCAGACCGGGCCGCGCTTTTCCAGCAGGCCAGGCGGGACGATGCCGCGCGTGAGGGCGAGCACTGCAAGCCCGAGCAGCAGGGCAGCGCCCAGCCCGATCCGCAGGTTCCTGATCGACTGATCCATGCCGCCGGTGTGCGCGGTAATGGTTGAGGCGGGGTGACGGCCTGGGGTTGGCAAACATGGTTGACGCGCTAAGCATGGGCTGCGCGAATGCAACAGGCGGCAAGGAGCTTCGGCCATGAACGACGATATTCCCAAGGACCTTTCGGGCGTTCCCCCACAGATGATTCCGGCGCGGCCTGCTTCGGGTGCTTCGGACCAGACTTCCGCACCGCCGCCGCAGCCGCCCCGATCTGACGTGCCGCCGCCGGTTTCCTCCAGCTTCGACTTCAACCAGCCGACGGTGATCAGCCTCATTTACCTGTCCGGCTTCCTCCTCGGCATCACCTGGATAGTCGGGGTGGTGCTGGCCTACATCTGGAAGAGCGAGCCCAAGGCGGCATGGGAGGCGAGCCACTATGACTATCATATCCGCACATTCTGGATCGGCTTTCTCGGCACGATCATCAGCGTGATCCTGATGATCGTACTTATCGGATTCCTGCTGTGGGCGGCCGTCGCCGTGCTGGTCGTGGTGCGCTGTGTGTTCAGCCTGATCAATGCGCAGAAGCAGGAGCCGATGCCCAATCCGGATACGTGGCTGGCATGATCGCACCGGCCTCAACTCCCTTCACAGTGGACATCACCTGATGGACTTTTTCGGGATCGAATTTTTCGCAGGGCTGGCAGCCGGGCTGCTCATTGGCTTCCTGCTGCGATCGCGCGGCGGACGTCAGGACCTGACCGGCGTGCCCACCAGCCTGGCCGCGAATATGCCGCGCTCGCCCCAGGGCACATCTCCCGGTTCGATGCCACCACCCCCGCCAGCTGCCGGCGGCCAACCCGTGTCGCCAGGCAGCCTGCTCAAGGTCGGCGCGGCGCTGGCGGCGGGCAACAAGATCGAGGCGATCAAGCTGCTGCGCGAGGCGAGCGGGCTGGGCCTGAAGGAAGCGAAAGACGCGGTCGAACAGATGGAACGAAAGTAAAACGCGACAATTGCGCGAGGGCGTGCTAGATGCCTGGCATCGCCCGCATCGGCTTCCCGTAAGCGCGCGCGACTGAGAGACCCGCCGCGCTCCCGCTTACGATCCGGAGCAGCCGCCATGGACCTCAACGAACTTCACTTCCGCCATCAGATCGCGCTGATGCGCGCTGGCAGAACCAGCAGCAGCGGCGAACGTGATCGTCAGGTGTTGGCGGCGGACGGTTTTGCCAGCCGCATCGGTCTCATCCAGAAGCGCGGCGGCGCGCTGGCCGCTCCGCTGCCTACCGCCCCGTTCGCGAGGATCGCCGCATGAGCCGGGCCATGAATGTCAGCCTCGGCGAGACCGAAGTCACCGCCTTGTGCAAATCGGCCGGAGTCGCGATCAGCGCCATCGAAGTGCTGCCGTCGGGCGGCACGCATCTTGTCTGCATCACGGGCGAAGGCGCCGAGGAAATGCGGCACAAGATGCGCAAGCACGTCATCGAAGGCCGCGTGCGTCGCTTTGCGTTCTATAATCCGCGCAAGCCCTGGTAATGCACTAGAGCCATCTGGCTCTAGACCTTTTGGCCGATGGCGATGCCCTTCACCGAAGGGTTGGAAGCATTGGGCTTCTTGGGTTTTTCCGCCTTGGGTTTGCGGGCTTCCTTGTTCGTCTTTTTCTGGCTCTTGGCCATGACCGTTCCTTCAGGGGCAAGTGCCCCGCGGGCAGGCTAGGCTTGGCTGAAGGCAATAGCGAGGGAATAAGCGGAATTGATCCGGATTGGCGGCGATCAGCTCAAATCCCACCCTTCGATCCGCCCATGCGCCGCATTTTGCCTGAATGGGCAAGGTTCGCATCCATCGGGGAGGCGAGGCCCACTGGCGGCGTGTCTGCGTCCAGCATGCCCGGCTGCGCTGCTAGAGTCCGGTTTTGCTGGCCGAGGCGGATCACAGCCGGGGCCTCGTGCAACCAGGCATCGGCGGCATCTTCATCCATATCCCACAGCGGCGCCCGCATGAATTCACGCGCGATAAAGACCGCCATCAGGCACCAGATTCCGACGAGGATGACAGAAATCGACATGAGTTTCCCTTCACCTTGCGACAACCACCAAGGTTGAGGGCAAAGTTCCTCGGGACCAAGAACGACAATTTCCGTTTTGGATTAATAGCGCGGCGCACGCCCGGTTTGTCTGGTGCCGCGCGGCGCAGCGCGGCCTAGCCGAAGATCTGCGCAGCGTTCGCCCGCAGCGCCCCCGCCATCTTTTCCGCCCCCGCCTCGGCCATGGCCGTGTTGCAGACCTGATAGGCGACATAGGGCTGCGCACCGCTGTGCGCGAGGCAATCGAGGAATGTGGCGGTGTCGAAATTGCCGTCATCGGGCAGGGGCCGCTGGGTGACGCACTGTTTGAGGTAGGCCTCGCTGGTGGTCGTCACTTCGGCGGGGGTGCCCGTGGGCTGGACATAGGAGATGTGCTGGCCGGGGATGCTGCGCAGCAAGTCCGGGTCCGGCCCGCCCGGCTGGCGCTGCCAATGCATCCAGTCAAGGCAGATGCCGCCATTCGCTGCGCCGCCCGCCTGCACGATCTGCCACGCGGAGGATAGATCGGGGACGGCGTAGAGCGGGATGAATTCGAGGCTGACTTTCAGCCCATGCGCGCCCGCCCGCTCGCACAGCGCGGCAAAGCCTTCGGCGGCGCGGGCCATGTCGATGGTTTGCGCCATGCAGGCCGCATGCAGCACGCCCGCGCCGATCGTGCTGGCCGTGTCCAGCATTTCCTCGGCATCGCGCGCTGCGCCTTCCGGCCCCTCGCACCAGTTCATCGAGCTTTCGAGCGCCCCGGCGAAAATGCCTTCATCGTCCAGCAGCTGGCGCAAGTCCTGCGCGCCAATGCTCGCCGCCCAGTTGCGCTGGAAGACAAGGCTCGGAAACCCCGCCGCCGCCGCAATCCGCACCATCCGGGCAACATCGTCGCGCTCGTGATAATAGGGCGCGGGATGGAGCGTGGAGAGGCACAGGCCGACGCTGTCCGGGGTGATCGCTCTGGGGGGCATGGCATTCTCCTCGGGCTTATTTTCTGGCTGATCGAGGAGCAGGGTAACGCGTGTTCGGGCCTATTGCACCTGTCAGCTTAGTCCCCAGCATATTGACCGAGCCCGGTGAACCTCAGCCCCCCACCATCCAGCCGAAAGCTGCGCCCAGGCCCAGAATCTGCAACACGGCGATCGAATGGAGATTGCTGGAAAAGGGCTGCTTGCGCGTCTTGTGGCGAAACAGCGCGCGGCCGGCATAGGCGCCGGGCGTGCCGCCCAACAGGGCGAGCAACAGCAAGGTGCTCTCCTGCACCCGCCAATGCCCCCCTTCGGCCTTGATCTTGTCGATGCCGACTGCGGCGAAGGCGCAGAAATTCATCGCGATCAGCGCAGTGATGACGTTGGTCGGGGTGAGAAGGCTCAAGATGAGAGGGTCCATTTGGCACGCCAACTAGCGAGGATTGCTATGCAATTGGTAAAGCTGCCGGGTGGAAGCACTGGGGTTCAAGTGAACTGCCAACATAACCCGCTGGCAATCCGGGGGCAGGGAATGGCGCTCGGGCGGAATTTTCGGGACTCACGCAAAGGCGCGAAGGCGCAAAGAGGCCGCGCCCTGCGGCAAAGCCGCTTTCTCTTTCAGGCGGTGCGTCATGCGCGAAGCTTTATAGAAGGGCGCGATGCAGCCCCCGGCGAGACACCTTCGCGCCTTTGCGCCTTGGCGTGAGGTTTTGGGCGCTGGCGGGGGAGGGGAGTTTGGGGGTTAAGTGACGTGTCACCGCAATCCACCGTAATCCAAGTCGAATTACCAAATGAGGCCCGATGCCATTTTTGAACGCTCAGCCTGTGATCTTGACGCTAAATCGGAAATTGAATCTACTAAATTAACATGATCTGAACGAGAGTTATAGCTTAATATTTTGATAGAGTAATTCTGTTCGAACATTGCGACCATGTCGGCAGATATACGATCTGGCGTCAGGAGATAATGCGGTCGAGGCGATTTGAATTTTCGAGAATTCTCTTCCAAAATTAGATTTATGTCAGGATCTGCTAAGCTATATCCAATAAAAATGAATGTCTGAGTTAAAACTAAGGAAGAAAGTAAATCGTAAAATTGCGGATATTTGCAACGAGAATTTGCATATTCTTCTCTGGTAAAAACGGTGTTTCCGACATTATCAACTGAACCATGAACCTTTATGACCAGCCTTGTGGTCGCATCGCCCTTTATGTAGCGAGCGATATGATCGTCGTGATAGGGCTTGACGACTGCAGCCGCTCCATAATTGGCATTTAAAAACCGATCATAGATATTATCTATGTTGCTTGTCGCCACGATTGGAAGATCGGCAATTATATACTTGAGTTAGCAGCAACTCGGCACTAAGCCAAAGGCCTGCGATGTCAACGTAGGTTCACCATGGAATGTTTCGCCCGCCCCCTTCAGATTACACCGGAAATGATGGCGGCGGGCGAGGCCGCTTTCATGGAATGGTTCAGGCAACCGCACCTAGCGGTTGTATTACCGTCCTTGCCTGAAAAGGGGGATATTCAGGCACTTTCGTCTGCAATCTTTGCTTCGATGATCTTGTTCAAGCCGCTTGTTTGAAGGAAGGATTTTAGGCGTTCGTTCGTTTCGGCGATTGCGGCCGCTACGCCTTCCAATTCTGCGGCTGTGTAGTCTGCTTCCTCAAGCTCATCGCCGAACCAAGCGGCCCGACCTTCACGAATTGAGACGTATCGCGGCCTGATTGAATTTGGCCGTTGTCCGTCCGTCCACTTGTTGTGCGCTATCGTGTTCCGAATGGCGTTGTGTTTTGCCCACTCTCCGATGATCCAGCAAAACTTCTCAGCCAGGTCCGGCTTCAGCCGCTCCTTCGCAATGCTTTTGGCGACGTTTTTGAGGTCAAGCGCCCCGTAAGGTTGGAAGGCAATCATGGCGTTGCTGAGCCTCAGTTCCATGATGCCACTTAGGGCAATTTTGATGCCAGCTTCAACAGTGGCATAGTTGTGCATGATGCGGCCAAAGGCCAGTAAGTGATCTTCACTAGGGACTGCCATGACAAAACCTGATCCTGAAACCTACACCGAAGCTGAAACTGAGGCCCGCCGGGAGGCGGCGCTAAAGCGGATGCTGGCAACGCCGCACAAGCCGCACAAGAAATCACAAAAACGCGATCACCGCCGGGATTGAGTGACCTCTTCCGTTTCCCAAATCGGGAGCGAGCTTCGCAGCAATGATAGGCCATGCTCGCAATCTGCGAGGTTGTGATACCCCTCGCCGCAATTTGCGATTATCTTGTTGTTTCCAGCCTCGCAGCGCCACCTGAATTGCCTGTTGGCGTCCTTGTATAGCAAAAACGAAGGAAAAGGGCGGCTAGCCATGACTGAGAACCTCCTTTGGTCGTTTAGATACGAATCGGGCGGGCCGCTTTGTTCTTTGGGGGTACTAGCCCCAACGAAAGAAGCTGCCGAGTCTGCATTGTTTAATGCTGTGTGCGAGGGGGCAATTGCCCTTAGTCCGTCCAGCGCTTACGCCTCTCGCCAATCTCACGGGGAGGTTGGTAAAACTTAGGTAGCGAGCAAATCAGTCCGCCGATATGTGAGGCGACGACCGACCATGCCGCCGATGATAAGTGCGGCGCGTTCGCCGTCGCTCATGCCACTGCTGTTATAGCGCATATCGAACTCGCGGCAGTAGCGGCCAAGGTGAGCCTCGCTCATGTGGTGGTAGGTGCCGATCACACCGCGTTTGAAAATGGAGAAGAAATTTTCAGCGGTGTTGGAGTGCTTGAAGCCGCCAGTGGTGACGTATTCCTTTGCCGAGTGATTGACGACCGAGTGACCGTTAAATTCGCGGCCAACGCTGGTGTAAACCGGGGCTTCGTCGGTCATCAGGTGCGAGGCGCGATCCACGTTTGTCACGATGAGGCCGCGCAGGTGCTTGGCATTGACGTTGGCAACGTGGAATGAGCGGGCGCGACCGTCGCGCTCGACAAGGGCAACAACAGCCTTCTTGGGGGCAGGCTTACGGGTGGCGCGGTTCTTGGCCTTGCCGCCAACATAGGTTTCGTCGGCTTCGACAACAGTATCAGGACCGCCAAGGGGGCCATTGCTATCCGCGCCGTCCATAGCTTCGCGGATGCGGTGGCAAAGGAACCAAGCGGTTTTGTAGGTAACGCCGATCATCCGCGACATTTGCAGGGCGCTCATGCCCTTCTTGGAAGCAGCCATGATGTGTGTTGCCAGAAGCCACTTGTGCAGCGGAACGTGCGAACGCTCCATGACGGAGCCAGTGCGAACGGTGAACTTGTCGCGGCAGTCATTGCAAAGGAACATGCCAGCCTGCGTTGTGCCTTCCATCTTGCGGACGCGCTCCGAACCGCAATGCGGGCAGGTCGCGCCGTTGGGCCAGCGCGAGGCTTCGAGATGCGCCAGCGCTTTGGCTTCGTCGTGAAAGATAGGGTCGGTGATGTTGACGTTCATGGCTTCGTTCCTTGTGAAGCCCTTCTAAGTCAATCACTCTGCTAAGTAAAGTATATAATTGCCGGAAGATCCAAATCAAAAATTGATTGATGTATTTGATCCGGACAATAATTAGGATTAAGGAAGCTTTCCTCCAAAAAGTCATGCCATGCATTGTTGCCGAGCCTATATTTTATAAGCTGGCATGCGGTTAGGTAATCATTGCTTTTTAGTAATCTATTGATTTCTAATTGTGGGCCGCCGCATTTTTTGAGTGCATTTTCGAGAAACTCTCGCCACAGTGGTGGCCTATGCCCCTCCGGCGTCATGGATCGGCGTGACACACCCGCACCAAGAAACGCCACCGCTCGACGTCGGGCAACATCATGAACTAGCTTATCAGGCCAATCAATCACGCCAAATCATCGACGTTTTGCAAAAAGTGGTTTGCAATTTCCCCAAATATATCTTTCGATTCTGCCACCTTTGTGAAATGTGCACCAACAACCCCATCTGCTCCCTTGAGTGCAAATATCGGCTTGTGACTGAATTGAGACATCGGGATCAGGCTATGCAAATTTGGAATTTCGCCGATTTCATATCCCTGTGACGGTTCTGGGGCTGCTTGCATCAATTTGCTTTTTGCAATTGCCTTTGGGATATCTTTCATAATTTTCTCATAGGCCTTGACTGCTCGCCGTTCACCCTTCGAATTGCGTTTCGCCGTATATTGTTGGTTCACATGGCCCAATAATCGGAGTCTAAGCTCTAAATCATCGACTTCTATTTCTTCAGGATCTTCAATAAATTCTAGCTTTTGACTTAGTAATTTTACCCACTTGGAGAGCCAGTCGGATATGTTGCCGACGGCTCTGACGCTAAATATGTCAATGGATATCGGTATGACGAAAAAGTCGCTCGCTATCAGTGCTGCCCTGTTGATTGATCCTAATGACGGCCCCATATCAAAAAATACAAAATCATACTTTTTAAGGTGCAAAAGCATTTGACGAAAGACAAAGGTAGATCGAAGTGATCTGACCCCCGAGGCACCCCAATCTGCTGCCAAAAAATCCTCAACCAAAGCTAGCCTTGGGTCACCTAGAATTACATCTACGCCAAAATTGTCTGATCGTTGGACGTGGACGTCATCTCTAAATCCTTTTCCCTGAGTGACGGGGCGAACGTAGTCATATACGGTTTCTGCCGTGTCTAGGTCGTACACTTCCTCAAGAAAGTCATCGCCAAACATGTATTGAGTAGCGTTAGCCTGAGGATCGGCATCGATGACAGCTATCTTCAGGTTTCTCTCCTTTGCAAGATAGCCCGCAAGATTACACAGAAGTGTCGTTTTTCCGACGCCACCTTTATTGGTGAAAAAGCAGACTGCTTTCATGATCTACTCCGCCGCCTGCGCCCCGCTCGGTTCCCCGAACATATCCGGCTCACCCGCCCCCGGCAGCTCATCCGC
>Ga0075369_10000506_pt1 | contig 12166 bp, 10 predicted proteins | sample EndMethybrTD3034_FD_71400 | JGI IMG/M metagenome (GOLD analysis project Ga0075369, IMG submission 71400) | Populus endosphere microbial communities from Tennessee, USA - Endosphere MetaG P. TD hybrid TD303-4 | ecosystem: Host-associated > Plants > Roots > Endosphere | place: USA: Tennessee...
GCCATGTTGACGTTGGGCTTGGCCATGATCGGCTGGCCGTTGCGCGGATCGAAGAACGGACGGTCGGGCATGCTGAGCCCGGTGCAGCCGGTGGCCGCGATCAGCACCGCCTCCTCCAGAGCCACCAGCGGCGCGCGGTCGTTCTTGCTCTTGTAGCTCATCGCCCCGGCGGCGACGTCGCTGCCGCGGCTGACGCGATGGGTGCGCCGGCGCCAGATCGTGTCGATCAGCGAGCGCGTCTTCAGGCTGTCCAGACCGTGCGTTCCGCTCATGGCTTCCCCTCGTGTCTCAGGCGGGCTTCCAGCATCTCCAGGACGCCCGCGATCGTGCCCTTCGGTGACGGGCTGTAATGCGGCAGCGCCAGCCGCGTGATGCGGGCGTCGATCACGCTCGGTCGCCCGGATGCCAGCGCCGCGGTGTAGGCCTTCTCGAAATCCTCGATGGTCTCCACCGTGTAGCCGTCGGCGCGGCAGGCGCGCGCATAGGCGGCGAAGTCGGGATTCTGGAACTCGACCAGCGCCGTCTCCTGGAAGGCCTGCAGCTGGAAGAGCTTGATCAGCTTGAACTCGCCGTCGTTGAAGATGACCCAGACGATCGGCAGGTTGTGCTCGACCGCCGTCATCAGCTCGAAGCCGGAGAGCGAATAGCAGCCGTCGCCGCAGCCCACGACCACGGGCCGCTCAGGGTGCGCGAGCTTGAGCCCGATGGCGCCGTTGACGTGCCCTGCCATCGGCCCGAACGTCCCGGGCTTGCGGAAGTTCTGCCCTTCCTCGAGCTCGATGAAATAGCCCAGCCAGGCCAGATGGGCGCCGGCATCGGCGAGCACGATGCCGCGCGGCGGCAGCAGGCGTCCGATCGTCTGGGCGAGCTGGCCGGGATGGATGCCACCGGCACGCGGCTTCAGCAGCTCCTTCTCGTAGTCGCGGCCATCCGCCTGCGCCGCCGGCCGCGGCCCGACCCTGGCTTCCAGCGCTTCGATCAAGGCCTGCAAGCCAAGCTTGGCGTCGGAGACCAGGGCGAAGTCGGCCTCGTAGGCCTTGCTGATCTCGGTCTCGGAGATGTTGATGTGGATCAGGGTGCGCTTGTCGAACAGGTCGGCGCGATAGTTGAAAGTGGCGTGCTGGTTCAGCGAGTTGCCGATGGCGATCACCACGTCGGCGTCGAGGAACGCCTTCCAGGCGCTGGCATGGCCGCTGTCGCAGAACACGCCGACCGCCAGCGGATGGTTCTCCTCGACGACGCCCTTGCCGTCGAGCGTGGTGAGGAGCGGCAGCTGAAAACGCTCGATCAGCCGCCGCACCTCCGCCTCTGCCCCGCTACGAATGGCGCCGAAGCCCACCAAGGCCACGACCTTCGTGTTCCCGGCGAACGCCTTGGCCAGGTAGTCCGCGATCTCGGCGACGCGCTTGCCGTCGGGCCGGACCGGCTTCACCTTGAGCCGCAGGTCACGGTAGTTGGTGACCTCGACGCCGTGATGCATCAGGTTTTCCGGCACGTGGATGTGCACCGGGCCCGGCCGGCCCGCGAACGCCAGGTTCACCGCCTTCTCGACGACGTCCATCGTCTTGTTGACGTCGGTGAGCAGCCAGCTGCCCTTGGTGGTGGCCTTGAACATCTTGCGCGAATCGGGCGTGCGGTTCAGGCCCGACGTCTCATTGAGCGAGCCCTTGCCGCTCCAGTCGAGCGAGGCATACCCGGTAATGGCGAGCATCGGATAGGAATCCGACATGGCCACGGCCAGGCCAGAGAACAGATTGAAGGCGCCGGGCCCCGCCGTCGCCCAGCAGACTCCGAGCTTGTTGGTGAACATGGCGTAGCCGCAGGCGGCGAAGGCCGCCGCCTGCTCGTTGCGGGTGACAATCGGCCGGATCTTGGTGGAGTGCTTCAGCGCGATCATGGCGCCCGCAGCATTCTCGCCGGCGCCGCCGAAGGCGGCATCGACGCCGATGCTCTCCAGCCCGCGGAAGATCGCATCATAGACACGCATCGTCCTAGCTCCGTTTAATCTCGAGGTCGTTCCACGGCTTGAAGCCGTTGGTGATCCCGTAGAGCGCCGGCCCCAATCGCGGGAAATGACGCAGCAGCATGGTCACCAGGCTGTTGTTGATCACCCAGTCGATACCGGCTGCGGTGTAGACGTCCGCCGTGAAGTCCTTGGCGATGAAGCGATCGCTCTTCAGCCGCCGCGACGCCATCAGGATGAATATGCGGAAGGCGGTGTCGCTGAAGCCGAAGCCGGGCGGCGGGGTCTCGCAGAAGAGACCGACCATCAGATCGACGCGGTCGACATTGTCCTGCCCGTTGGTCTGGCCGTAGAGGCGGCGCAGCTCCTCCGGCAGGCCGGGATGCAGCGGGTTCGCCAGATCGTCGAAGCTCGTGATCGGCTTCTTGTGCAGGAACTTCAGGAAGCGGTTATAGCGTGGCACGCCGCGCTCTCGGTCGCGCACGATGTCGATCGTGGCGAGGTCGACCACCTCGCCGTTGGGCCGGATGAGCTCGCGCAGCAAGTTGGGATAGTTGTGCACGGTGATGGCGCCCGGGTTGGCGACGCCGAAGGAGTAGAAGACGTCGGTGAAGTCCCAACCATCGCGTTTGAAGACGCCGAGCTCGTCGATGTTGCCGATGACGCCCTCGCTGTTGTCCAGCGTGGCCAGCAGCCGGCCGTCGGTCGCCGAACGAACCGGCAGGTCGTCGCGCATCAGGGGATGCAGCCGGTAGACCGAGACGAACTCCTCGGTGAGGCAATAGTCGGCGCCGTTGTGATCGACGCCCGACAGCGGCATGCCGGAGAACGCCTCGTTCTCGCTGATGCGGCCGATGGCGCGATACAGCCGCTCGGTCTGCAGCCCCCACCAGTTGGCCTTCATGCCGATCTGCAGCGCCGGATGCGACAGGATGGCGGGCGTCCATTCGACAGTGTGGATCTTGGCCATCAGGGCCGCGTTGACCATGCGCGCGCCATGAAACAGCCGGTCACCGTCCCAGTCGGGATTGTGGCGCTTGAGCTCGTCACAGATCGCGTTGTGCTCGCGCGCGAACAGGGTGTGCAGCAGGCTGAGCCCCGCCCACCAGTTGCCCGAGAAGCCAGTCAGCGCCGTCTCCAGCTTGTCATCGAGCGCGTTGGGGTCGATGACCAGGTTGTCGCCGTCGAGATAGAGCTTGCCGTCGGGCATCGGCTGGCCGGTCCGCACAAGCTTGCCGTTCTCCAGCCGGCGCTGGGCGCGCAGCCGGTCGGTGGTCTGGCGATCGCTGCCGTAGATCTGCGAGGCGTCCCACCAGTGCGATTCGGCATTGGCGTAGCTCGGCGGATATTGCAGCTTCCCGCCATTCTCGGCCCTCTCTCGCGCATAGTCGCGCGTCGGGTCGGGACGCGTGCGCCGGATCTTCATCGGGCAGGCGCGCTCGCGCCACGGATCGTTGTCGGCGAGCTCCACATGGAGCGGATCTTCCGGGACCGGCTCGCCATGATTGAACCAGTCGTGGGTCTCGAACTGGATCCAGGCGGCAGCAAGGTAGTTGAGCGTGGTCGCCGGGATGAAGGTCTTGCGTGCCAACAGCTCGCTGCTGATCAGACGCGGGCTCGGCGTCATCAAGGCCGGCCCCTCCTCCGGAAAAGCTTCCTTCAGGGGGATGTTGCGGCCGAACCGGGCACCCGGGTTGCTCTTGGTGAAATACATGCTGTTGGCGTTCTCGCCACGTCCGGGGTCGCTCGAGCTGCCCATCGCGGGCTTCGACAAGTCGTTGTACAGGCCGTCGAGGTTGCGCTGCGTGAGGTCGCAGGACTGGAACGGCGGCAGCGTAGCGAGGCCCGCCGGGTTGGAGACCGGGATGATCGACGTGTCGTGCAGGTTCTTCTCCCGCAGCACGACGCGCAACGCGCCAATATTGAAGACCGCCCACCAGGTCGACAGGCGATGCCAAGACCACACGAGGTTGATGGCCTGGAAGAACCACTTGTAGATGTGCCCGCCCACCGAGGCGTGATCGAAGGGATAGACCACGACGCGGTAGATCGCAGAGGCGATCGCTGCCAGGAGCAGCAGGATCCCGCCAATGCGCACGTAGCCGTTGCTGGAGAACACGATCGAGGCGATCAGCGCCGCGCCGAAGATCAAGTTGGTGAGTATCCAGCGTTCGATCCGCACCCAACGCGGCGTCGGACGGGCGGCCAGCGCGATCACCCAGGCGATCACGACGTCGGCCGTCCACCACAGCGACATCACCGTGTCGCCGCCCGGATTGGTGACGCGCGGCGGCGTTTGCGTATCGTGGAAGACGCGTTCGATGCTGCCCAGCACGTCGTGGACGCCGAACCACAGATGCAGGGCGAAGAACAGCCACGCCGCCGTCCAGAACATCAGCCAGCACGGGCCACCGGCGCGGCGTCGCAGGATGAAGGCGCTGATCGCGGGAATGAGCAGCAGGATCGATACGAAGATCGTGTTGATCGTCAGGTAGTACCAGACGTCGGGCGTGCTGGTGCCCTTCCACGGATTGCTGAGCGGCGGCAGGTGTCCGGTCGCGAGCCAGCGCTGCATCTGCATCGCCTGGAAGTCGGCCGCCCACCAGGCCCCGGCCATCAGCAGCACGACGAGAACGACGACGAACTTGAAAAGGTGTCGACTAGGCATGAGGCTCTCCCCTCAGCGTCAAACCGACCGCAGCGTGAGACTCTTCAGCGAATTACAAAAGTCTTCTCTGCGCATACTCGAACGCGTTTCAGGAGGTGACAAAAACCACCGACAGCTCGGGCCGCTCAACGAAGTTCACCGGCGCGCCAGCGATCGCGAATGCCTTCGGCAACGCGATCGGCGAGCGCCATGATCGTCACATAGGGATTCACGCCGGACGACCCCGGGAACAGGCTGCCATCGGCGACATAGAGCCAGTCCAGCCCGTGCACCTTGCCGCGATCGTTGGTGACCGAGTTCTTCGGATCGATGCCGATACGACAGCCGCCCATCGGATGAGCGCTGGCGATCGAGATCTTGCCAAGCTTGAGATGACGGCGGTCGATCAGGCGATCCACCTGGTCGCGGTCAGCCTTGTCGATCAGGAAGCGATCCGCTGCCGGTGCATGGACGCGCGCCGCACCTCCCGCGAAGAAGATCTTGGCCGCGATGCGTTGCGAGTCGACCAGGGCATCGAGCGTGCGCTCCGACAGCGTGTAGTGCAGGACCGGATTGCCGTCGGCGTCGGGCGTGATGCGATTGCCCTCCTCGGCCTGATCGGAAACCAGCACCAGGATCATCTGGAGACGACGGAAGTCGGCCATCAGCGCGCTGTGCTCGGCCCCGAACCCAGCCAGACTCTTGGCCGTGGTGAAGGGGAAGTACATGCAGGTCTCGAGGATGTAGTCGTCCTGCTCCTCGAAGTCGTCGCAGTAGTAGGTCTTGGGGAAGCCGTAGTAGTTGAGGAACGGGTGGTCGTGCTGCGCGATCAGGGTCAGCGCGGGATGGCAGGTGAAGTAGCGACCGAGCGCAGGCAGCGACACCGGCAGGCGCGAATGCGCCATCAGCGCCGAGCTGTGCATGGTGCCGGCGGCCACCACGATGACCTTGGCATGCAGACGATAGCGGCCGGCCGGCCAGGACGACGGATGGCCGTAGGGCGACGGCGCCACCTCGGCTTCGACCTCGTGCGGCAGGATGCGGTGGACGCGGCAGTTGGTGATGACCTGGACGCCCGCCGCCTCGGCCGCCGGCAGCTGCACGCGGTTGGTGCCCTGCTTGGCGCCGTTCGGGCAACCCATGTTGCACATGCCCGAGCCCTTGCAGCCCCTGATGTTCACCGGGAACTTCTTGACCGAGTATCCGAGCGCCTTGCAGCCGGCGGCGAACAGCTGGTTGTTCTCGTTGATATCCTCGTCGGACAGCTCATGGACGTTGTTCTGGGCCTTGTAGTGCCGCATGCGCGGGACGAGGTCGGCGATCGTCAGGCCGGGGACGTTCCAGTGATCGACCGAGCGCTGCGGCACCTCGATCGAGGTGCCGGTATAGGCGAGCGTGGAGCCGCCATAGCCGCGCGCGCAGGCCACTGTCAGGGTCTGGTCGCGGTTGGTGATGGCGCCGGACGCGAAGAACAGCTTCTGCGCCATCTCGAGCTCGCCGCCGGTGAACTCCTCATCCTTGAAGTGCGGCCCCCATTCGAGCACCGCGATGCGGGCGCCGTCGGCGCAGAGCGGCGAGAGGGCGCTGGCCACGGTGGCGCCGCCGGCGCCGGAGCCGATGATCAGGATGTCGAACTCGGTATCCATGGCTCAGGCGCGCCCCGGCAGGCGACGCGCATGCAGCAGGACGTTGCCCTCGAGCTTCGACGGCAGGTAGTTGATTCGTTGCTGGACGCTCTCCTGGCCGTAGTAGCCGAGGTAGATCAGGGTCTTGAGGCCCCAGATGCCGACGCGCACCAGCCGAATCGGGAACGCCTCCAGAAGATGCAGCAGGCTCGCCTGCCAACTGGCGGGCAGCAGCGTCATCCAGCCCAGGCCCAGCAAAAGCAGCTTGAACGCGATCTGCTGCAGGCGCGGGCGCGGCTGTAGCTGCCCGTCGACGGCGTCGACCATGGCGTCGAGCGATTGGGCAGAAGCGGTAGCCGTCTCCGGAACGATACAGGTGGCAAGGCGAACCAGGATCCGCCGCTGCCATGCCTTCAGCACGGGTCGCCGTTGGCGAGCGTCCATTCGGGCCTCCGCAGTCTGGACACCTCACGCAATGCTACGCCCCTTACAGGATACTCCCTGCAAAGGTCGGTGGCGAATGCCACACAGACGACCGGAAACGTGCCCTCAGGCGGCGAGCTTGATGCCGAAAGACTGCAGGCTGGGCGTGATGCGCTCGGTGAGCAGTCCGACCTTGCGCAGGTTGCGGACCAGACCGTCATGCAGATCGCGGCGGAAATACTTGCGGAAGGCAGTCTCGTCGCCGCCGGCCGCGCGCTCGCGCCGGAACTGCTTGATCTCGTCGAGCTCGGCCTTGCCGAAGCCCATGTCCTGGTAGGCGCCCAGCGGGAAGATGCCGCCCAGCGTGCGGCTCAGCGCCCACACGGCGAAGTCCTCCATCTCGCGATGCTCGGCTTCGGTCGCCTGGCCGACGATCTCGGGCAGCGACAGCATGGCGAAGCCCATGTGACGCGCCTCGTCCTGCAGGATGCGGCGGCAGACCTGGCGCAGCACGGGATCCTTCGACGATTCCGCCAGCATGCGGAACAGCGACACCGCGAAGGTCTCGGCGACGAGCTGCAGGCCGATCGTCTTGAGGTACCAGGACGAGGTGCTGAGCAGCGTGTCGAAGATCTCCTTGACGTTGCCACCCAGCCCGTAGGTCTCGCCATCCAGCCTGAGCTCGAGATAGCGCTGCAGCACCTCGTTGTGGCGCGCCTCGTCGGCGACCTGTGTCGCCTGGAAGAGCTTGGCGTCCTGGCCCTGCACGCAGTCGACGAGCTGGCTGCACAGCAGCATGGCGCCGTGCTCGCCCTGCACCAGGGTCGAGAGCCGCCAGCGCGTGATGCGGTGGTTGAGCTCGACGCGGTCGGCTTCCGACATGGCGTCCCAGAAACGCGTGCCGTGGATGTCGACAAGGTCGTCGGAGATCAGCCCGCCATCGCCTTCCAGCGGCGCTGCCCACTCGATGTCGGTGGCGGCGTTCCACTGATCGATCTTGGCCTGCTCGTAGAGCCGGCGCAGATCGGCCTGCTCGCTGCCGTAGTCGTGGAGAAAGTGCGCCGTACTGCGCGTATCGACCTGATGTCCGTTGGCCACCTGTTCCTCCATGTCTCTATTTGGGAGGAAGGGTAAACCTAAAACTTGTTAGAAACTAGACGGCTGGATGCACATTGCGCCTGCTCAGTCGCAACAGCGAAGCGGTCGCCCGGTCGTCCTCGGCAGGCTGGTAAACCACGCTGAAAAGCGTCCGGGCCTTGGCCAAAGCCTCGCCGAACCCCTTCTGGTCGCTCTCGAAGGAATCGAAGCCGCAGCGCAGCATGAACGGCAGCTGGTCCTGCAGCACGCCGCCGGTGGCGCGCAATTCGCCGGTGTAGCCCAGCCGGCCGCGCAGCAGGCGCGCCTGGCTATAAGCCCGGCCGTCGCTGAACTTGGGGAAATTGAGCACGATCAGGCGGAGCCGACCGACATGCGGCGCCAGATCCTCGACCGGGTCGGTGTTGGCGAGCGACACCGCGGGCCAGGCCGGCCGCCGCTGCCAATCGGCAAACGGCAGCGGCTCGAGGATGGTGGTGTTCCCCGTCTCGCTAAACAGCGGCATAGACTCGCTCCTTGAACGGCTGGGCGCCGATGCGCCGGTAGGTGTCGACGAAGCGCTCGCCGTCGCTGCGCGCATCGAGATAGGTGCGGACCAGGGCATCGACGGCCTCGACCACCTTGTCGGCGGTCACAGCCGGACCCAGGATCGCGCCGATCGCCGTCTTGCCGAAGTCGATGTCGCCGCCCAGGCTCAGCTGGTAGAGCTCGACCCCGTTCTTGTCGACGCCGAGGATGCCGATGTGACCGACGTGATGATGGCCGCAGGCGTTGATGCAGCCCGAGATCTTGATCTTGAGGTCGCCGATGTCGTGCTGGCGCGCGAGCCCGGCGAAGTGGTTGGAGATGCGCTGCGCCACCGGGATCGAGCGCGCGTTGGCCAGCGCGCAATAGTCCAACCCCGGGCAGGCGATGATGTCGGTGATCTTGCCGACATTGGCCTCGGCGAAGCCCAGCCGTCCCAGCGCGCGCCACACCGCTGGCAGGTCCTCGGCCGCGACATGAGGCAGGACCAGGTTCTGCTCGTGGCTGACGCGGATCTCGCCCTGGCTGTAGGCGTCGGCAATGTCGGCCACGCCCTCCATCTGCACGGCACTGGCGTCGCCCGGCGGCGCGCCGGCGGGCTTCAGCGACGCGGTGACGATGCGGTAGCCTGCCATGCGGTGCGGCGCCACGTTGGATTTCAGCCACAACGCGAAGTCGCGGTCCTCCAGCTTCAGTCCCTCGACCTCGGCCACGACGGCCGGCCGATGCGGCAAGGGCGGCGGCGCGAACTGGCGGGCGATCGCTTCGATGGTCTCGACCGGCAGCTTCAGCGCACCGTCCTTGATCGCGGCATACTCGGCCTCGACCTCCTCACGCATCTTCTCCGCGCCGATCTCATGGACGAGGATCTTGATGCGCGCCTTGTAGAGGTTGTCGCGGCGGCCATAGCGGTTGTAAACGCGCAGCGTCGCCTCGAGATAGGCTAAAAGCTCATCGCGCGGCAGGAACTCGCGCAGCGTCTTGCCGATCATCGGCGTGCGGCCGAGACCACCGCCCACGATCACCTCGAAGCCGACCTCGCCCGCCTCGTTCGCCCACAGGCGCAGGCCGATGTCGTGCACGCGCACGGCGGCGCGGTCGTTGGGCGAGCCGGTGATGGCGATCTTGAACTTCCTGGGCAGGAAGCTGAATTCGGGATGCAGCGTCGACCACTGGCGTACGATCTCGCACCAGATGCGCGGATCCTCGATCTCGTCGACGGCCGCGCCGGCATAGTGGTCGGCGGTGACGTTACGGATGCAGTTGCCCGAGGTCTGGATGGCGTGCATGTCGACGTCGGCCAGGGCAGCCAGGGCGTCAGGCGCGTCCTCGAGCTTGATCCAGTTGAGCTGCAGGTTCTGGCGCGTCGTGAAGTGACCGTAGCCGCGGTCGTACTTGCGCGAGATGTCGGCGAGCTTGCGCAGCTGGCGCGACGACAGCGTGCCGTAGGGGATGGCGATGCGCAGCATGTAGGCGTGGAGCTGCAGGTAGAGCCCGTTGGTGAGACGCAGCGGCTTGAACTGCTCTTCGGTGAGCTCGCCTGCGATGCGCCGGCGCACCTGGTCACGGAACTGCTCTACGCGCTCGGCGACCAGTGCGCGGTCGTAGTCGTCGTACTGGTAGAAGTGCTTCGGTTGGTAGAAATGGGTATCAGGCATAACGCACCGCATCGGCGGCAATGGCGTCGAAGGTGAGGCCCGAGACGCGGATCTTCTCGCGCAGGCTCACAGGCTCGATGCGGGCGTCGTCGTCCTCGGTCACTGCCACCAGGAAGGGATCGATCACGTCGAAGGCCTCGGCGCGGGCGCGTTCCAGCAGGATCTCGCCGGCCCGCTTGTCGCGCGCCACCGCGGCGAGCTCGAACCGCGTCGTCCACTGGCCGGCATCGTCGAGGAACACCACGACGCCGTCGACCAGGCGGTTGGCGGAGGCGATCGACAGGTCGCCGCTGAGATTCTTGGCCATCAGGACACCTTTGCCAAAGACGGTTGTTCAGCAGCGGCCAGGGCGGCCACCTCGCCGACGATGATGAGGCTGGGACCGGCGTCGTCGCGGGTATGAGAGGCCGCGAGCCGCGTCAGGTCGGAGAGACGACCGGTTGAAACACGTTCGTCGGGCCGCGTGCCGTTCTCGACGATGGCGACCGGCGTTGCCGGATCAGCACCCGCGTTCAGCAGGCGATCGCGCACCGAAGCCGCCTCCGAGGCGCCCATGTAGATGGCGAGCGTGTGGCCCTGTGCAGCCAGCGCTGGCCACGTTGCTTCTCGGCTGCCGTCAGCGCTGTGGCCCGAGACGAAGGTGACGGCCGAAGCGAGCCTGCGATGGGTGAGCGGAATGCCGATCGACGCGGCGCAGCCCAGGGCAGCGGTGACCCCCGGCACGATCGCGACCGGAAGGCCCGCCTCGCGCAAGGCCTCCAACTCTTCGCCGCCACGGCCGAAGATGAACGGATCGCCCGCCTTCAGGCGCACCACCGTCTGGCCGGCGCGCACGCGCCGGACCAGCTCGGCATTGATCTCGTCCTGCGTCCAGCGCGCAAAGCCCTTGCGCTTGCCGACGGCCAGAAGCTCGGCGTCACGACGAGCGCGCGCCAGGACAGCCGGCGGCACGAGGTCATCGTGCAGGATGGCATCGGCCTCGCGCAGCAGCTGCGCCGCCTTCAAGGTCAGGAGATCGGGGTCCCCGGGGCCGGCGCCGACGATATGGGCGATGCCCACCGGCGCCAGCCGACGGCGGGCGTCGTCGAGCTCGCCCAGCGCGGCGCGGCGGGCGGCGGCATCGTCGCCGGCCAGGGCCAGGCGGGCCGCCGGCCCCTCGACCAGACGGCGCCAGAAGGTGCGGCGGCGGGCGGGGTCGACGATCAGGTCGTTCACCTGGGCGCGAAAGGTCGCCGCCAGCCTGGCGAGGCCGCCGATGCGCTCGGGCAGCACGGCCTCGATGCGGCCACGCAGCGTCGCCGCCAGGGTCGGCGACGCGCCGCCGGTCGAGATCGCCACCACAACGTCGTCGCGATCGACGATCGCCGGCAGGATGAAATCGCAGAGCGCCGGACGGTCAGCCACGTTCACCGGCACGCCCAGCGACTTGGCGACGCGCTGGGCCACCGTGTCATGCTCGAGATCACCGGTGGCAATGAAGACGGCGGCCGCGCCACGCAGATCATCAATGCGGATGTCGGCGAGCTGACGCACCATGGCGCCAGCCGAGCGCGCCAGGGCCGCACGACGGTCGGCGGCAGGCCCCTCGCCCACCACCACGACCTTGCGGCCTGAAAGATCGAAGAACAACGGCAGGTGCTTCACAGCACGGCGACCCGAAGCAGCACGTGGAAACCCAGCAGGGCGGCCGCCTGGCTGGCAGCGAACACCCAGGGTCTAGCCCCCGGAAAACGCTCGAAAAACTGGGACATACGCAGGACTCCGGCTAATCCTTCCGATCTGGCGTGTCTTCGCATATTCGCCATGACTTGAATTACCGAAGGTCCCGCGGGAAGGAGCATTTCTTGCCGCCGGGTGGACCGCGGAAGAAATTTTTCCTCCCCTTGACGGTCCGCGGACCCACCCTAAATCAACGTCGTTCCCCGTGCCCATCCCGGGGCGGGGACGTCAAACACATCGCTCATTGGAGGATGATGAACATGCGAACCTTCGATTATTCCCCGTTCTATCGCGCCACCGTCGGCTTCGACCGGGTCTTCGACCTGCTCGATTCGGTGGCCAGCCAGTCCGGCTCCAACGGCTACCCGCCGTACAACATCGAAAAGTCGGGCGACAACGCCTACAAGATCGTGATGGCGGTGGCGGGCTTCGCCGAGGCCGAGCTGAACGTGACCCAGAAGGAGAACGAGCTCCTGGTCACCGGCCAGACCGCGCAGAACGGCCAGGACGA
>Ga0075369_10000507_pt1 | contig 12162 bp, 11 predicted proteins | sample EndMethybrTD3034_FD_71400 | JGI IMG/M metagenome (GOLD analysis project Ga0075369, IMG submission 71400) | Populus endosphere microbial communities from Tennessee, USA - Endosphere MetaG P. TD hybrid TD303-4 | ecosystem: Host-associated > Plants > Roots > Endosphere | place: USA: Tennessee...
CGGCGGCGCCGCCGAGTAGAGCATGACCTTGGACAACACCCTCGAGATCGAAGCCGAGACCCGCACGGGCCAGATCAAGATCCACAAGGCCGAGGACTTCGAGGGCATGCGCAAGGCCGGCAAGCTGGCCGCCGAGTGCCTGGACATGCTGGTCCCGCACGTCCAGCCGGGCGTCTCGTCCGACGAGCTGGACCGCCTGGCCCGCGAGTTCATCCTGGACCACGGCGCTCTGCCCGCCTGCCTCTATTATCGCGGCTATCCCAAGACGGTCTGCATCTCGCGCAACCACGTGGTCTGCCACGGCATCCCGGGCGACTGGAACGTGCGCGAGGGCGACATCGTCAATATCGACGTCACCGTCATCGTCGACGGCTGGCACGGCGACACCTCGCGGATGTACGGCGTCGGCGAGGTGGGCCCGCGCGCCCGCCGCCTGGTCGAGATCACCTATGAAGGCATGAAGCGCGGCCTGGACGCGGTGAAGCCGGGCGCGACCCTGGGCGACATCGGCCACGCCATCCAGAGCTACGTCGAGGCCCAGCGCTGCTCGGTGGTCCGCGACTTCTGCGGCCATGGCCTGGGCAAGGTGTTCCACGACGCCCCGAACATCCTGCACTTCGGCCGCCCCGGCCAGGGCGCGGTGCTGAAGCCTGGCATGTTCTTCACCGTCGAGCCGATGGTGAACCTGGGCAAGCCGGCTGTGAAGGTGCTGAACGACGGCTGGACCGCCGTGACCCGCGACAAGTCGCTGTCGGCCCAGTGCGAGCACTCGATCGGCGTGACGGAAGACGGCTACGAGGTCTTCACGGCCTCGCCGGCCGGCCTGTTCCAGCCGGCGATCCTGGGCGGCTAGCCCACGCGTCCCACGCCCGCCACCCCATCAGGACGACGAACACCGCGCCGTAGACCAGCGGCGGCCGGTGGTCGGCCTTGACCAGCAGGTAGTAGTGGACGACCCCCAGCGGGACGATCACGTAGATCAGCCGGTGCAGCCGGCTCCATGCCGCGCGGCCCAGGCGGATGACCCAGCCATTGGTCGAGGTCACCGCCAGCGGGATCAGCAACAGGAAGCCCGCCATCCCCAGGGTGATGAAGGGCCGCTTGAGGATGTCCTTCCACAGCTGCCTGAAGTCGAAGAACAGGTCGACGCCGACATAGCTGACGAGATGCAGCACGATGTAGCTGAAGGCGAACAGGCCGATGGTCCGTCGGAAGCGGACCAGCCTGGGCGCCTTCAGGATCCGCGCGGCCGGGGTGATGGCCAGGCCGACCAGCAGCAGGCGCAGGCCCCAGACGCCCAGCTGGCGGATCAGCTTCTCGATCGGATTGGCGCCCAGCTCGCCTGCGTAGCCCTTCCAGGCCAGCCAGACGATCGGCGCGAAACAGGCCAGCCAGACCAGGGCGTAGACGAGGCTGTCCCGGAGCTTGGAGGGGCGCTTGCTCTTCCCCTTCTGGGCGGAAGCCATCAATAGAACTTCTTCAGGTCCATGCCGCGATAGAGGTCGGCGACCCACTCGCCATAGCCGTTGAACGGCAGGGTGTCGCGGCGGCGGAACTCGCCGATGCGGCGCTCGGTGGCCTGGGACCAGCGAGGATGGTCCACGGCCGGATTGACGTTGGAATAGAAGCCATACTCGCGCGGCGCCAGCCTGTTCCAGGCGGTGACCGGCTGGCTCTCGACCAGGCTGATCCGCACGATCGACTTGATGCCCTTGAAGCCGTACTTCCACGGCACGACGAGGCGCAGCGGCGCGCCGTTCTGGTTGGGCAGGACGTCGCCGTACAGGCCGACCGCCATCAGGGTCAGCGGGTGCATGGCCTCGTCGATGCGCAGGCCCTCGCGATAGGGCCAGTCCAGGGTGTTCCAGCCCTGGCCGGGCATTTCCGACGGCCGCATCACCGTCTCGAAGGCCACGAACTTGGCCTTCGAGGTCGGCTTGACCGAGGCCAGCAAGTCCTTCAGCGGGAAGCCGACCCACGGAATGACCATCGACCAGCCCTCGACGCAGCGCATGCGGTAGATGCGCTCCTCGAGCCTGTTCCCCTTGATCAGGTCCTCGATGCCGACCGTGCGCGGAGCCTCGCAGGCGCCGTCGATGCGGACGGTCCAGGGGCGCGGCTTGAAGCGGCCCGAGTTCTCGGCCGGATCGCCCTTGTCGACGCCGAATTCGTAGAAGTTGTTGTAGCTGGTGATGTCGTCCTTCGGGGTCGCCTTCTCGGTGGTCGAGAAGCCCTTGGTGAAGGACAGCTCAGCCCGCGCCTGGCCCGCCGCCGCCCCGGCTAGGCCCACGCCCGCCAGCCCCGTCATCAGCGTCCGGCGCTTCAGATAGAGACCCTGGTCGGTGACGTCGTTGTCGGTCAGGTCGGGGGCGTGGCGGATCAGCATGGGGCGGCTCTCCGAGGGCGGCGTTCAATACGGATACGAACCGCGCCGCCCCTTGGTTACGTCGGGCGCGAAATTCAGTTCGGCCCCTTCATTGGCCGCGGCGTCGGAGCGTAGACGCGTGACAGGCCGTCGGCCAGTTGCGCGCGTTCCTGCGGGGACAGCGTGGCGGTGAACGCCGCCAGCGCCGCCTCGACATTGCCCCGCGCCTGCAGCTCCAGGCTCCGGGCCGACGCCAGCCGCCGGGACACCTCGCCGGCGTCGTAGCCAGGAGAGACCAAGGCGTCCAGGGCCGCCTGCCGCTCGGCGCGGGCCTGCTGTGTCAGCGGCCTGTTGCGCTTGTTGGCCTCGTTCAGCGCCTTGCGGAACGCCTGCCGCCGATCGGGCGACAGCGCGTCAGCCGCCGAGATCAGGGCCGGCCGTGGCGGCGCGGGCTGCGGAGCGGCCTCGGCGGGCGGCGCGGCCACGGGCGGCGGCGGACGCGCGATGACCGGCGCCGGGGGCGCGTGGACGGCGGGACGGCGTGTCGACCTCGGCGGCGCTTCGGACGGGGCGACCGGCGCCGGGGGCGCGGCGACCAGCGGCGGCGCGGCGACCACGATCGGACGCGGCGGCGCCGGCGCGGGCGGCGGCGGAGTCGTCAGCCGCATATAGGCCATGCCCGCCACCCCGCCGATCAGGAAGACGTTGACCGCCGCCGAGACAGCCAGGGCGATCGCCCACGGGCGCGAGGTTGTCATAGCTCGGAAGGCTCCGCGATGGCGTCCTGCAGCGCCGCCGAGGTGTCGACGGCCGTGACGACGGACTCGGACCCGACCGGCGCGGCGACCTCGGCCGGCCGGCCGATCGCCACGCCCACGGCCACGCCAGCCAGGGCGGCGGCCGACAGGCCCAGGGCCGCGCCGACCCCGGCGATCCAGCGCCGCGCCTGGCCGGTCGGTCGGGGCGCGGCGGCGATCAGCCGACCCAGCAGGGCCGCGTCCGGCGCGGGGGCTGGCGCCAGGTCCAGCAGGCGGTCCAGCTGAGCGGCGGCGGCCAGCACCGGCGACAGGCGCTCGGCATGGGCGGCCAAGAGGGCGCGCGCGGCCTCGCGCTCGCCTTCGGGCCAGCGGGCGATTTCGCCGCCATAGCTCTCGGCCAGGGCCTCGAACCGCCCAATGGACATTTCTGGCGTCATCATGCCCACGCCTCCTTCAAGACCGGTCCCATCAGGCCCCTCCCCCTCGCAGATCCGCCAGCGACGCCTTCAGGGCGCGACGCCCCCGCGACAGCAGGCTCTCCAGCGCCTCGACGCTGATCTCCATCAGGGCGGCGGCCTCGATATTGCCCAAGCCCTGGTGATGGCAAAGCACGATCGCCTCGCGCTGGCGCGGCGGCAAAGCCGCCAGAGCCGCCTCGACGCGCTTCGAAAGTTCGGTCCCGATCAGGCCAGCGTCCGGCGCGGGCCCCGGATCGACCTGCTCGGGCGGTGCGTCCGTCACCACCTCGCGCCGTCGGCGCAGCCGGTCGTAGCAGAGGTTCAAGGCCACGCGGTGCAGCCAGGTGTCGAACCTGGCTTGCCCCGGCGTCCAGGCCCGGGCCTGCCGCCAGGCGCGCAGGAAGGTCTCCTGGGCCACGTCCTCTGCGTCGCCGGGATCGTTCAGCATGCGCCGAGCCAGGGCCAGGATGCGCGGCAGCCGTCGATCCAGCAGTTGGCGAACGGCGGTCGGGTCGCCCCGGCCCACCCCCGCCAGCAAGGTTTCGTCGGGATCGTTCCCGTCGGACGCCAAGCCTCAACCCGCCGCGCACGTCGTCATCAGACCCCGACCTTGGCCTTGCCGCCCTTGGCCTGCAACTCCTCCAGCGTCAGGACGCCGTCGTTGTTGGCGTCCATGCGCTTGAAGCGCCAGGCCAGCAGGGCGTCGGCCTCGGTCCGCGAGAGCATCCCGTCCTTATCGGTGTCGAAGCGGGCGAACAGCTTCTGGCCGCGCTTGCCGGCCTTGGTCGCCTTGGCGTCGGCCTCGGCGTTCTCCTTGCGGAAGGCGGTGAACTCGTCGGGCGAGATCTTGCCGTCCTTGTTGGTGTCCAGGCGCGTGAACAGCTTGTCGCCGTTCTTGGCCTGGAACTGCTGCAGGGTCATGCCCGCGGGCGCGGCGGGCGCCGTCGTCTGGGCAAGGACGGGACCGGCCAGGCCGGCCATCAGGCCGGCGGCGATCAGGGTGCGTCGTGTCATCGGTCGAAGGTCTCCAGACTCGGATGGTCCGTCCCATGAAGACTTGAACGCCCGAGCGGCGAAATTCCGTCGTCGCGATGGCGAAGATCTTTCGCCTACATCAACCCCAGCGCCTTGAAGCTGGCCACGCCGTCGCGGGCGACCACCAGGTGGTCGTGGACGGCGATCTTCAGCGCCTTGCCGGCCTCGACGATCTGCCGGGTCATGTCGATGTCCGGCCGCGACGGGGTCGGGTCGCCGGACGGATGGTTGTGCAGGATGATGATGTTGCTGGACGACAGCTCCAGCGCCCGGCGCATCACCTCGCGCGGATAGACGGGAGCATGGTCGACGGTGCCGCGGTTCATCACCTCGTCGGCGATCAGCTGGTTCTTCTTGTCCAGGAACAGCACCCGGAACTGCTCGCGCGACTCGTTGGCCAGGGCGACGCGGACATAGCCCAGCAGCGCGCTCCATGAGGCGATCACCGGCCGCTTGGCGATCTTGTCGCGTCCGGCCCGCAGCGTGGCCTCGTGCAGCAGCTTCAGGTCCATGGCCGCCGCCTCGCCGACGCCGGGCACGGTGGCCAGTTCCTCGGGCGTGGCGCCCAGCACCGCGCCCAGCGAGCCGAACCGGGCCAGGAGCGCCTTGGCCAGCGGCTTGACGTCGCCGCGCGGGAAGGTGCGGAAGAGATAGAGCTCCAGCAGCTCGTAGTCGGGCAAGGCGACGAAGCCGCCGGTCTTGGCCCGCTGGCGCAGGCGCTCGCGGTGACCGGCGTGATGGGCATGGACCGCCTTGCGGGACGCCCCGGCGGGCGGGCGCTCGACCGCCCCCGAGCCGGCCTCCCCGCCGATCTCAAGGGGCAGCTCGTCCGATACGCCCAGGGATTTGACGCTGACCATGCCGCCCTCGACTCCAGGCGAGCAGTAGGCTCGATCGCGCCAGGGTTGTCCAGATGGAATTCTCCCCCATGAGGGGGAGTCCCGCCTCCTACTTGGCCACGCTCTTGGCGTAGGCCTGGGCCCCGGCGACCAGGCGCAGGACGTTGCCGCTCCAGATGTCCTGGATGTCGGCGTCGCTATAGCCCTCGGCCTTCAGGCGGGCGGTGATCTTGGGCAGGTCGGCGACATCTTCCAGCCCCTCGACGCCGCCGCCGCCGTCCCAGTCGGCCCCGACGCAGACGCCCTTGGGCCCAGCGATCTTCAGGGTGTGCAGCATGCTGGCCATGAAGGTTTCGAAGTTGGCGCGCGGGAACGGATACTTGGCGTTGACCTCCATCAGCTTCTTGACCCAGGCCTTCACCTCGGCCTCGCTGCCGCTCTCGGGCTGCGGGCCCAGGGCGTCGAGAGCGGCCTTGCGCTCGGCGCTCGGCGGTGTCGGGGCCTTCAGATAGACCGAGTTGATGCAGATCGCCCCGCCGCTGGCGGCGATCTTCTTGATCCGCCCGTCGTCCAGGTTGCGCGGGTGGTCGAAGATGGCCTTGGCCCCCGAATGCGAGGCGATGATCGGCGCCTTGGACAGGGCCACCGACTGGTCGACGACGTCGTCGCTGGCGTGGCTGACGTCGATCAGGATCCCCAGGCGGTTGGCCTCGGCCAGCCAGCGCAGGCCCAGCGGCGAATAGCCGTTCCAGATCTTGCCCTTGGGGTCCGTCGAGCTGTCGGCGAACTGGTTGTTGCGGAAGTGAACGGGCCCCGCCATGCGCACGCCGGTGTCGTAGAAGGTGCGCAGCAGGGTCAGGTCCTCGCCGATCGGCCAGGAGTTCTCGATGCTCTGGTAGACGAAGCTCTTGCCGGACTTGTTGATCCGGGCGGCGTCCTCGGCGGTGTAGGCCAGCTCGAACTGGTCGGAATGGGCCGCGACCATCTCGCGGATCTCCGTCGCCCGCTCCAGGGCGAAGTCGCGGGCGAAGCGGTAGCCCTCGGCGGTCAGCTCGCCCTGGCCGGTGTAGATCACGTAGAACCCGCCATCCAGGCCGCCGGCCTTCATGCGCGGCAGGTCCACCTGGGTCAGGTCGTCGAGATAGGCGTGGCGGTCCAGCATCGACCAGCCCTTGCGCGCGAAGTGCTCGGGGGTGTCGAGGTGGGTGTCCAGGGTCAGGAAGCCGTCGTGCAGCGTCTTGATGGCCTTGGGGATCTCCCCCTCGACGGGCTTCTTGTCGGCGGCGTGAGCGCCCCCGCCCAGCAGGGCGGCCGAGCCGAGGAGGACGGTGAGCAGGCGACGCATGGGACGCTCCGAAACAACTGGAGCGGCCAAGCTCGGGGCGTTGCACGGAGGCGTCAAGGGCCGGCGGCGGAATCCCGCGCATAGCGCGCCAAAGCCATTCACATGAACGTTCCGCCTGCTACTTATCGCGCCTCCAGTTGCATTCGGTCGGGGGCGCATGCGGTTTCGAAATTCGGCGGTCGTGGACAGGCTTACGCGACCGACGGTGCTGGCGGCTCTGGCGGGCGTCCTGTTGTTCGGCTGGACCCTGGGCTTCGACGCGCTGCTCGCGTCGGGCCGGGCCTGGGTCACGCCGCGCTTCGACATGGCCGCCATGATGACCGGCTATTACGGCTTCCTGAACGCGCCCTGGTCGCTTCGGCCGACCGTCGTCGAGGGCCTGGGCGCCCATCCGCTGTCGATCGTCTTCACCGACAGCGTCCCGTGGGTGTCGCTGGCCCTGAAGGCCCTTCACCTGGGGCGGGTGCTCAACCCGCTCGGGGTGATCCTGTTCGCTTCCTACGTCCTGCAACCGGTGGGCGCGATCAGCCTGGCGCGCGCCTTCGGGATCAAGGATCGCCTGCCGCTGCTGGTGATGGGCCTGCTGGCCCTGGCCGTTCCGACCTGGATCGCGCGGCAGTTCGGGCATCCGGCGCTGTGTGCGCACTGGCTGCTGCTGTTCGGAGCCGCGGCCTCGGTCGACGCCGCCGTCCAGGGGCTGCGCGGCCGTCACGTCGCCGCCTTCTGCCTGCTCTTCGGCCTGGCGGTGGGTATTCACGCCTACCACCTGGTCCCGCTGAGTCTGCTGTTCGCCGCCGCGCTGGTCGCCGAACTTGTGCGCGGCCGAGGGCGTTCCGTGGGGCGGGTGTTCGCGGGCGGCATCCTCGTGACGCTGGTCGTCGCCGCCTCGGCGGCCTTCCTGGGTTACGACGTCGGCGACGGCGTGGCCGACAGCGGCAGCAAGCCGGGGTTCTATTCCATGAACCTGGACGCCCCCTGGCGCCCGGCAGGCTCTGGCCTGCTGCGCCAGGCCTGGCACGGCGGCGGCTTCGCGGGGACGTCCGACGCCACCGGCGGACAGTCCATCGAGGGCTACCAGTACCTGGGCGCCGGCGCGCTGGGGCTGATCCTCGTCGCCCTGGCGCTGGTCTGCGTGAACGCCGACGTCCGGCGACGGATCCGGGCGCGAGCGTCGGCCCTGTGGCCCCTGGCCGTCGCCATGCTGATCCTGACGCTCTGGGCCATCGGGCCGCGCGCCTATCTGGGCCACCGGCTCATCCTCGACCTGCCCCTGCCCGAGGCGATGGCCAAGGCGCTGGGCGTCTTCCGCGCCCACGGCCGCTTCTTCTGGGCGCCGGCCTATCTGCTGCTGGCCGCCGCCGTCGTCATCATCTGGCGCGCCCTGCCCCGCAAGGCCGCGTCCGTGGTCCTGGTCGCCGCCCTGGCGCTGCAGGTCGTCGACTCGGCCACCGTGCGAGCGACGATCCGAGGCTTCTTCCACATCCCGTTCGCGCCGATCGTTCACGTGGACGACCAGGGCGCCCGCGCGCTGGCTGCTCGCCCCTGGGTCTTCGCGCCCGACTACTTCTGCCTGGTGAACCCCGAGGAGATCACCGCCTTCACCCACACCGCCCACCTGGCCACGCGCCTGGGCGGCAAGGTCAGCAGCATCCCGACCGCCCACAACGCCTACAAGGGCTGCGCGCTGCCGACCGGCGCGATGCTCCAGACCGCCCCGCCCGGCGATCGCACGGTGACCGTCATCTTCAACGACGGGGAGAGCCGAGGCGGACGCCTCGGCGTGTTCGCGGCGCGCACCGACTGCTACCGGATGGAACGCGGTGTCATCTGCGGACGCGACCTGGCTCCGCTGGGGCTGCCCCCGATGCGGCGGGGCGACTTCCTGTCCGGCGACGGCGGCCTGGAAGGCTGGATCCCGACCGAGGCGGCCGGCGTGAAGCCCGCCGCCCTGGTCGAGGGCTGGGCCACGCCCGAGGGCGCCGGGGTCTGGACTGTCAGCAAGCACGTCGTCCTGCGTCTGCCGGCCGCGCCGGGCCGGCCGACCCAGGTGACGCTGCAGGCGCTGGCCTATTCGGAGCAGCCGCCGCGTCCCCAGATCGTCACCATCCGGGTCGACGGTCGCGTCGTGACCAAGCTGGCGGTGGCCGCCGGCGGCTACCAGCCCTACACGTTCGTTGTCCCGCCGCGCTCCGACGGGCGAGCCGGTCCGCTCGACATCGTCCTGGAGATTCCCGGGGCCCGGACGCCGCCCACCGACTACCGGGCGCTCGGGATCGGCGTGCGGGAGATCCGCTATCGCGCCCTGCCCGCCGACGCCGGCAGGCCCTAGCCCGGCGCCCGCACGATCGTCTCATAGGCGGCGCGGGCCTCCGCCTTGGCCTTGGCCAGCTTCGGCTTCAGCGACTTGAACTGGCTCACGCGCCCGGCCTTGGCCATCAGGGCCTTGAAGGCCTTGGGCTCGGCCTCGACGTCGAGGCCGTCCTCCAGCGCGACCTTGATCAGCTGCGAGAGATCCTGCTCCAGCCGCCAGGCGGCCTCCAGCCTGGCCAGCGCCCCGTCGTCGGCCAGGCCCGCCGCGCGCAGAGCCGCCAGGGCCTCGCCAGTATTCTGGCGCAAAGGACCGCCACCCGCCGCGTGGGCCAACTGCAGGAACTGGGCGGCGAACTCGATGTCGACCAGGCCGCCGGGGTCGAGCTTGAGGTCCCAGTCGCCCTTGCCGGGCCGCTCGCGCTCCATCAGCTCGCGCATCTCGATGACGTCGGCGGCGGTCTTCTTCCATTCGCGCGACCGGCGCAGGGCCGCCTCGATCGCCCCCTCGGCGCGAGCCTTGAAGTCGGACGAGCTGGCCCAGACCACCCGGGCGCGGGTCAGGGCCAGCAGCTCCCAGGTCTCGGCCTCGCGTTCGTAGTAGTCCTCGAAGGCCGCGAAGCTGACCGCCACCGGACCCTTGGTCCCGGAGGGACGCAGCTTCAGGTCGACCTCGTACAGCGTCCCCTCGCCCGTCGGCGCCGACAGGGCCGAGGTCATCCGCTGGGTGAAGCGGGCGTAGAAGACGTCGGCGCTCCACTCCTTGGTGGCGGAATGGGCCGCTGGCCCATCGGCCGCGTAGAGCGTCATCAGGTCCAGGTCCGACTTGGCGGTCATCTCGCGCGAGCCGGCCTTGCCCAGGGCCACCAAGGCCACCTGGCCGGGGAAGGCCCCGCCCAGGCGCTCGGTCTCGGCCAGGGCGGCGGGAGCCAGGCCGCCGATGATCAGGTCGGCCAGCTCGGCGAAGGCCCGGCCGATGTCGCGGGCGTCGGCGCTGCCGCTCATCACCCGCACCCCGATCCGGAAACTCTGGTCGCGGAACAGGCGGCGGGCCGCGTCCATCGCCCCCTCGAAGTCGGCCGGGTCCCAGGGCGCGACGGCGGGGGTCTCGATCGGGCCGAAGAAGCTGGGGTCCAAGAGGGCGTCCAGGGCCGTCGGCCGCTTGGCCATGGTGGTCGCCAGGCGCGGGGCGAAGGCCATGACCTCGACGATCAGCTCGAACAGGCGCGGCTGGGCCAGGAACAGCGACTGGATCTGCACGCCCGAGCTCAGGGACGCGAAGAAATCGGCGAAGCGGTTGAAGGCCTGGTCCGGCGCGCCGGTGGCGTTGGCCGCGTCCAGCAGGCGCGGGGCCAGGCGCGTGAAGAGCTCTCGGCCCCGCTCGGTGCGGGTGGCGGCGATGTGGCCATGGTGCCAGCCCCGGATGGTGGCGGCCACGCGCTCGGGGCTGGAAAAGCCCATGCGCTTGAGCGTGGCCAGGGTCTCGGGGTCGTCGTCGACGCCGGTGAAGACCAGGCTGCCGAACCGGGACGACAGCTCCTCTTCGCCGGCGAACAGGCGGCCATAGCGCTGGTTGACGCCCTTGAGGATCCTGCCGACGGCGGCGTCGAAGCCGCGCAGATTGTCCTGGCCCCACAGGGCCGCGACCTTCTTCCGCTCGGCGTCCGATTCCGGAAGCTTGTGGGTCTGGTCGTCGGCGATCATCTGGGCGCGGTGCTCCAGCGCCCGCAGGTCCTGATAGGCCTTGGCCAGCCAGCCGGCGTCCTCCAGCGTCACGTGGCCGGCCGTGGCCAGGGCCAGCAGGGCGTCCAGGGTGCGCGGGCCGCGCAAGTCGGGCTGGCGGCCGCCCAGGATCAGCTGCTGGGTCTGGACGAAGAACTCGATCTCGCGGATGCCGCCCCGCCCCAGCTTGAGGTCCGCGCCCTTGGCGGTCAGGCGGTCGTCGACCTTGTAGGTATGGATCTGGCGCTTGATCGAGTGGATGTCGGCGATGGCCGCGAAGTCCAGGTTGCGCCGCCAGATGAAGGGCTGCAGCGCTTCGAGGAAGGCCGCGCCCTCGGCGAGGTCGCCGGCGGCGATGCGGGCCTTGATGTGCGCCGCACGCTCCCAGTTCTGGCCGACGCTCTCGTAGTAGTCCATGGCCGCGTCGACCGGCATGGCGGGCGGGGTCGAGGACGGATCGGGACGCAGGCGCAGGTCGATGCGGAAGACGTAGCCGTCGGCCGTGCGCTCCTGCAGCACCCGGCCCAGGTGGTTGGCGATCCGCACCGCCACGGCCTGAGGCTCGTGCCCGTCGGCGACCGGCAGCTTCTCGGGCGCGTAGAAGATCGAGAAGTCGATGTCGCTGGAATAGTTCAGCTCGAACGCGCCATGCTTGCCCATGGCCACGCAGAAGAGACCGGGGGCGGGGCCGCCCTCGCCGTCGCCGATGTGGGTCAGGGCGCCGCGATCGACCTCCTGACGCACGGCCTGGGCCAGGCCCGCCCGCAGCACCGCGTCGGCGAAGCGGGTCAGGGCGCCGGTCACCTGATCCAGGTCCCAGACCCCGCCCAGGTCGCACAGGGCCGTCAGCAGGTGCAGGTCGGCCTTCAGCTCGCGCAGGGCCTTGCGGGCGGTCTCGAAGTCCGGCTCGCCTGCGACGGCCAGGGCGTCCTTCAGGATCGCGGCCAGGGTCTGGTCGGGCTCGCCCTCCAGCAGCCGGGGCAGGCGCTGGCTGTCGCGGCGCGCCAGGCTGGCCAGATAGGGCGAGGCGGCGAAGATGGGGGCCAGGGCGCTCCAGGCCGCGTCGACCCCCGCCATCGCCTCGCCGACCCGCTTGGCGATGGCCTCGTGGGCCCGTTCGGCGGCCTTGGCGTCGAGGACGGGGCCGCAGGGGACGAGGTGGTCGGCGAGACGAGTCATGGCGGGCAACGTGACCCGCCCTCGCCCCAGGAGCAAGATCAGGCCGGGCGTGTAGCCATGCGGGCGTAGAGCGCGGCGATGGTCGAGACCGCCGTGCGGGCCTCGTCCATGTCGGCGACCTCGCGGTCGTCATTGTAGCCATAGGCCTCGGTCT
>Ga0075369_10000509_pt1 | contig 12156 bp, 10 predicted proteins | sample EndMethybrTD3034_FD_71400 | JGI IMG/M metagenome (GOLD analysis project Ga0075369, IMG submission 71400) | Populus endosphere microbial communities from Tennessee, USA - Endosphere MetaG P. TD hybrid TD303-4 | ecosystem: Host-associated > Plants > Roots > Endosphere | place: USA: Tennessee...
GTGCAGGTCAACGGCGTCACGCCACGCGGTGCGGCCGGCAACGCGCCGCGCAGCGAACACACGAACACCGCACCCCCGCTGCCGATCGAGCGCCTCGTGTTCGAAGGGCAGACCTTGACCGTGCAGGTCATCAAGGACCCGATCGGCACGAAGGGCGCGCGGCTGTCGACGCAGATCTCGATCGCCGGCCGCTTGCTCGTGTTCCTGCCCCAGGACGAGCACATCGGCATCTCGCAGAAGATCGGCTCGCCCGAGTTGCGCGAGCAGCTGCGCGCGCGCATGAACGTGCTGGCGCGCGTGCCCGAGGGCAGCGGCCCGCAAGGCGGCTTCATCCTGCGCACGAACGCCGAAGACGCGACCGACGACGAGCTGAGCGACGACATCCGCTACCTGCGCAAGACCTGGGCGGCGGTGCGCGAGAAGAGCTTCAAGGCGGCCCCCGGCACCCTGCTGCACCAGGACCTGAGCCTCGTCGAACGTGTGCTGCGCGACCTGGCGCACGAAGGCACGCAGTCGATCAAGATCGACTCGCGCATGCAGTTCGACCTGCTGAGCGCGTTCGGCCAGGAGTTCACACCCGGCGCGATCGGCAAGCTCGAGCACTACCACGGCGAGCGGCCGATCTTCGATCTCTACAACATCGACGACGAAGTGTCGCGTGCGCTGTCGCGCCGCGTCGAGCTCAAGTCGGGCGGTTATCTGATCATCGACCAGACCGAGGCGCTGACGACGATCGACGTCAACACCGGCGGCTTCGTCGGCGCCCGCAACTTCGACGACACGATCTTCAAGACCAACCTCGAAGCCGGCCAGGCGATCGCGAGGCAGCTGCGGCTGCGCAACCTCGGCGGCATCATCATCATCGACTTCATCGACATGACGCGCGAGGAGCACCAGACCGCGGTGCTCGCCGAGCTGCGCAAGCAGCTCGCGCGCGACCGCACGAAGATCACCGTCAGCGGCTTCACGCAGCTCGGCCTGGTGGAGATGACGCGCAAGCGCACCCGCGAGTCGCTCGCCCACATGCTGTGCGAGGTCTGCCCCACCTGCGAGGGCAAGGGCCAGGTCAAGACGCCGCGCAGTGTGTGCTACGACATCCTGCGCGAGATCCTGCGCGAAGCGCGCCAGTTCAACCCGAAGGAGTTCCGCGTGATCGCGTCGGCGGCCGTCGTCGAGATGCTGCTCGACGAGGAGAGCCAGCACCTGGCCGGGCTGTCGGATTTCATCGGCAAGCCGATCTCGCTGCAGGCCGAGGCGATGACCTCGCCGGAGCAGTACGACATCGTCCTGCTCTGACTCATGAGTCAGGCGATCGCCGGCTCTGCTCATCGCATCGCCGTCGTCGGCGCAGGGATCGTCGGAAGCTGCATCGCGCTCGAGCTGCGCAAGCGAGGCGCCGAGGTCACGCTGATCGATCGCGATGAGCCGGGCCACGGCTGCAGCTACGGCAACTCCGGTGCGATCAGCCCCGCCTCGGTTGCTCCGCTCGCGATGCCCGGATTGCTGTCGTCATTGCCCGGCATGCTGTTCGATCGCGAGAGCCCGTTGTTCCTGCGCCTGCGATACCTGCCGAAGGCCTTGCCCTGGTTGAGCCGCTTCCTGCTGGCGGCTGAGCCGGAAGCGGCGGCGCGTTCGGCGGCGCGGCTCGCAGCGCTGCATGCAGGTGCGCTCGATCGCCACGAGGCGCTTGCCGCCGAGATCGGCGTGCCCGAGCTGTTCCTGCGCCGCGGGCATCTGCATCTGTATCCCGACGAGCAGGCGTTGGCCAAGGATGCCGCTGGCTGGCGGATGCGCGAGTCGCACGGCTTTCGGGCCGAGCGGCTCGACCGCGACGGCATCGTCGCCCTCGAGCCGGGTGTCGGCGCACGCTACAAGGTCGGCATGTTCCTGTCCGATCACGCGACGATCCGCAACCCGCTGCGCTACGTGCAGGCCGTGGTTCGGGCGTTCAGCACGCACGGCGGGCAGCTCTACCGCGCCGCCGTGCGCGCGATCGTGCCGCAGGGCGGCAACCGCTGGCACGTCGATTCGGCGGACGCCGAGCTGCTGCCGGCGTTCGACCATGTCGTGGTTGCCGCTGGCGCGTGGTCGCGCAGCCTGCTCGACCCGCTGGGGTTGCGCGTGCATCTGGAGAGCCAGCGCGGCTACCACGTCCAGTTCGAGGGCGCACAAGGCCTCGTCTCGCGCACCGTGGTGCTGGCGGACCGCAAGGTTTTCGTGACCCCGATGGAGGAGGGCTTGCGTGCCGGCGGCACTGTCGAGATCGCCGGGCTGTCGCTACCGCCGGACATGCGGCGTGCCGCGGCGCTCGAGCGCGTCGTGCGCGAGACATTCGACGGCCTGGTCGGAGTCTCGACGACGCGCTGGATGGGACACCGGCCATGCATGCCCGACTCCGTGCCCGTCATCGGACCGGCGGACGGCTACCGGGGGCTGTGGCTGGCCGTGGGCCACGGGCACCTCGGCCTGACGGACTCCGTCACCACGGCGCAGCGCATTGCCGACCGCCTGCTCGACGGCGCCGCAGGCTGAGGCGAGTTGGCGCTACCAGCTCGCCGACACCAGCTGCAGCACCCAAGCGCCGCGTTCGGCCCGGTACAGCCCGATGTTCGGGTAGCGCTGCTCGCCGCTGTCGGTGAACTGCATGTTCTGGAGCACACGTGTCGCGGGGTCGATGCGCTTCAGGGTCGCGAGCAGGGCGTCGTTCTTCAGCGAGTCGCTGCGCCGCGCGGCATCGGCGAGTGCGTAGACCGCGTCGTAGGCATAGTGGGCGCCCCACACCGGCGAGCTGCCGTACTTGGTGCCGAACGCGCTCAGGAACTGCTTGCCGTGCGCGAACTCGGCGGCGTCGATCGCCGTGGCGGTGGCGTAGAACGCCTTCACCGGAATCGGCAGCGCGGCCACGTTCTTGTTGCGCACGACGTTCGTTCCGAGCACGAAGACCTCGGTGTGGCCGACCTGCTTCAGCGCCGCGAACAGGCTCACGAGCTGCGGCTCGCGCGCGAACAGCACCACCACGTCGACGTTCGCTGCCTTGATCTTGGTCGCCATCTCGGGGGTGACGTTGTCCTTCGCGCCCACTTCGGTCGTGAAGACCACCTGGGCGCTCTTCGGCAGCGCGGCCTCGAAGGCCTTGTTCAGGCCGCGCCCGTAGCTGCCGGCCTCGACGACGGTCGCAATCCGCTGGCCCTTCAGGTTGTCGGTCGCGATCACCGCCATCGCCTTGCCCTGCAGGTCGTCGTTGGCGAGCAGGCGAAACGCGTTGCCCTGGCCGAGGCCGGTCAGTTCCGCGGCCGTGGCAGTGAAGAAGTGCGGGGTGCGCTTCGCGGCGATGATGGGCACCACGGGCACGGCCTGCGGCGTGTTCAGCGGGCCGATCACGGCGGTCACGCCGTCGGCCAGCAGCTTTTCAGCGCCTTCCTTCGCGGCATCGACCTCGCCCTTGTCGTCGACCGTGACGAGTTCGAGCTTGACCGGCTTGCCCTGGATCTTGTAGCCCGATGCGTTGATCTCGTCGACCGCGAGCTGCGCCCCGTTGACCAGGTCCTTGCCGCGCAGCGCGAACGGGCCGGTCTGCGGCGTCAGCATGCCGATCTTGAGCGTGTCGGGAACCGAAGGGGAGCAGGCGGCCAGCGCGGCGCCGAGCGTGACGGCCGCTGCGATCGACCCCAGGGTCGATCCAAGGCTCCTGGTGGGTGCGTGAAGGGGGGATTGGGGCATCGTGGGTCCTCGGTACAAGCAGGGCCTGTGCATGCGCACCATGGCCGTGCGCGAGTATCGGTCGGACGCTGCCGCGATGGGGCGCGCCGGGGCGTGCAGGGCAACAAACGGACGTGAGGTTTCGCACGCCGCCCCGGGAGCTGCCGGGCGTTCGGCTACGCTCGCTGTCTCGACGTCCTCGATGAAGGGATGTCCTGCCCAGAGGAGGGGCATGTGATGGCAGATCGAACGCCGATCGTGATCTGGGGCGCGGCGGGCCATGCGAAGGTGGTGGCCGACGCGCTGCGCGCGCTCGCGCAGTTCGAGCTGGTCGGCCTGATCGACGACACCGCGCCGCAGCGCCGCGGCGAGCTGCACTACGGCATTCCCGTGCTCGGCGGTCGCGAGCAGCTCGACGGGCTGCTCGCGAGCGGAACGCGCCTGATGTTCGGCTTCGGCGACAACGCGGCGCGGCTGCGCATCGGTGCCGAGATGGCGGCGCGCGGGTTCGTGTTTCCGACGCTGGTTCATCCGGCCTCCCTCGTGTCGCCGTCGGCACAGATCGGGCCCGGCAGCTTCGTCGCGGCCGGAGCGATCGTCAATGCGGATGCGAAGGTCGGCGCGCAGGTGATCGTCAACAGCGGTGCGGTCGTCGAGCACGACAACGAGGTCGGCGACGGCGTGCACCTGAGCCCGCGGGCCTGCCTGTCGGGCTGGGTGCGGGTCGGGCGGGGCAGCTGGATCGGCAGCGGCGCGGTCGTGCGCGATCGCATCACAATCGGCGCGCGCTGCGTCGTCGGCGTCGGCTCGGTTGTCGTTGGTGACATTCCTGATGCCGTGATGGCGTATGGTTGCCCGGCGCGCGTGGTGCGTGCCCTGGAATGAGGATTCTTCCCGCGTGAAAACAAGTATTCAGCAGTGGGCGCTGCTCGGTGGTGCGCCTGAGTTTGCGCAGCCGCTGCACGTCGGCCGGCCCAACGTCGGCGACCGGGCCGAACTGATGGAGCGCATCGGCCGCATCCTCGACGCGCGCTGGTTCACGAACTACGGCGCCTGCGTGCAGGAGCTCGAGGCGCAGCTCGCGGCGCACCTCGGCGTGCGCCACTGCATCACGGTGTGCAACGCGACCGTCGGGCTCGAGATCGCGGCGCGCGCGCTCGGGCTCGAGGGCGAGGTGATCGTGCCCTCGCTGACCTTCGTCGCGACCGCGCATGCGCTGCAGTGGCAGCAGATCCGTCCGGTGTTCTGCGACGTCGACCCGGCCACGCACTGCATCGACCCCGCGCAGATCGAGCGCCTGATCACGCCTCGCACGACCGGCATCGTCGGCGTGCACCTGTGGGGCCGCGTCTGCGCCGTCGACGAACTGCAGGCGGTGGCCGACAAGCATGGGCTGACGCTGATGTTCGACGCCGCCCATGCGTTCGGCTGCAGCGCGGGCGGCCGGCGGGTCGGCGGCTTCGGCCGCGCCGAGGTGTTCAGCTTCCACGCGACCAAGTTCTTCAACACCTTCGAAGGCGGCGCGATCACGACCAACGACGACGCGCTCGCCGCCAAGCTCAGGCTGATGACGAACTTCGGTTTTGCCGGCTACGACAACGTGATTCACGTCGGCACGAACGGCAAGATGAACGAGGTCTGCGCGGCGATGGGGCTCGCCTCGCTGAAGGCCGTCGACGGTTTCGTCGACGTCAACCGGCGCAACCGCGCGGCCTACCGGGCCGGCCTGGCCGCAGTCCCGGGCGCCACGCTGTTCGAGTTCGACGAGGGCGAGAGCAACAACTACCAGTACGTCGTCGTCGAGTACGAGCCGACCCGCGGCGGCCCGACCCGCGACGACCTCGTGCGGCTGCTGTGGGCCGAGAACGTGATCGCGCGCAAGTACTTCTGGCCCGGCTGCCACAAGATGGAGCCGTACCGCACGCTGTACCCCGAGGCCGGCGCGGTGCTGCCGCACACCGACGCGATCGCCGCGCGGCTGCTGATCCTGCCGACCGGTACCGGCGTGAGCATCGCCGACGTGGAGCGCATCTGCACGCTGATCGCCACGGCGGTCGAGCAGGGCGCGGCGCTGCACGCCAAGGTTGCGGCCCTGAGCCCGGCGTGAGTGTGCGCAAGTTCATCGTCTACGCCGGCAGCTTCGACGAGAACATCGGCGGCGAGATCGCACTGCACCGGCTGTGCGACCTGCTGAACCGGCAGGGCTGCCGAGCGTTCCTGTGGCCCGAGCGGCGGCCGTTCGCGGGCGCCGATGCGACGCTCGCGACGCGCTGGAAGCTCGCACGCTACGAGCTCAAGCGCAAGGAGCGCCAGTTCAAGACCTGGCCGGCATTCGACACGCCGCTCGCGACGCCGGCCGACCTGGTCGGCGCGATCGCCGTCTACCCCGAGGTCGTCGACGGCAACCCGCTGGGCGCCGAGCACGTGGTGCGCTGGTTCCTGCACAAGCCGGGCTTTCACACCGGGCGCACGCACTACGGGGCGAACGACCGCTTCTTCTTCTACCAGAACGCGTTCAACGACCCGCGCGTCAACCCGGAGAGCGACAACCTGCTGAAGACCGCGTTCGTGCGCGATGACGTGTACCGCGAAGTCAACACCGGCGAGCGCCACGGCAGCTGCTACATCCTGCGCAAGGGCAAGGGGCGGCCGATCGTGCACGACCTGACGGGCTCGGTGCTCGTCGACGGCCTCTCGCACACCGAGATGGCCGCGGTGTTCAACCGTGTCGCGATGTGCGTCTCGTACGACACCTACACGATGTACTCGATGTTCGCGGCGATGTGCGGCTGCACCTCGGTCGTCGTGCCGGAGGACGGCCTCTCGAAGGAGCAGTGGTACCCCGACCCGCGCGACCGCTACGGCATGGCCTATGGTTTCGACGACATCGAGCACGCCGAACGCACGCGCCATCTCGTGCTGCCGCACCTCAAGGGGCAGGAGGCGCAGGCCAACGAGAGCGTCGCGCGCTTCGTCGAGAAGTGCGCGAGCTACTTTGGCTGAGCGCCTCGCCGGGGCGCGTTCGCGAACTCGTACTCGCCCCGGATCTCGGATGGGATGGTCGCCTCGAGCCTGGCCTCGCCCCAGTGCTTCTCGAGCATGCTGGTCTTGATGAACGGAAAGCCGAGTGCGATCAGCTCGGCCCAGCGCTCCGAGGTGTCGTTCGACTCGAACACGCTGTCGGCAAGGCTCGCGAACAGCGCCTCGCAGCGCAGCCCGGCCGCGCTCAGCCGCTGCGTGAGCACCGTCTCGTACAGGTCGATCACGAGCTCCTTCGACGGCAGGTTCGCCACCTCGTGCATGAAGCGGCGCAGCGTGTCGCTGCGCTGCGCGCCGTGCTGCAGCACGATGAAGAAGCTCTGCAGGTGGCGCAGCGGCGCGTGGTACTCGGTGAGGCCGACCACCGGCGCATCGCTCGCGCGAACGCGCGCGAGCACCGCGTCGAGCTGCCCGGCGTGCACGGGGCCCACGACGCTGTCGTTCGTGAGCAGCAGGCGTTCGCACTGCAGGAGCCGTTCCTCGAGCAGCGTGAACACGTGCGCCCAGGCGCCGAAGTCGTAGCCGACGTTCTCGCGCACGTAGACGGCGGCGAGGCGCGCCAGCAGCGCCGGCTCGATGCGCAGCTCGCCGGGGGCCAGCGGCGTGTTGAGAACCAGCACGACACCGACACCGGCGGCGAGCAGCGCCTCGATGTGGCGCACCACATGCCGCTTCAGCGCCGGCTGCGGCGCGTAGCTGACGAACAGTGCGGTCTGTGCCGGCAGCGGCCCGTCGGCCGGCCGGAGCGCGGTGATCGCCGCGCTGGTGCTCGGGGGCAGGCCGCGCCCCAGCGCTTCTGTCAGTGCGCGGTAACGCTGCTCGAGCTTGGTGTACTCGCGCCGCCGCACATAGGGCATGCGTGACTTGGCAAGGCGCCGCCAATGGCGCCAGCGCTCGGCCAGGCTCATAGGTACTTCACGTCCACCCACTGCCCGTTCTGGCGCAGCATGTGCATCACGTAGCCGCGCTCGCGCCGCTCCTGCGCTGCCCAGTCGCCGGCCGAGCGCAGGCGTTCGCGCTTGAATCGCTTGCGCGCCCACCAGCCCATGCCGAGCTTCGAATAGAAGTGGTGGCGGTCGCCGAGGTCGTCGACGCCCGACTCGAGCTTGATCGCCTTCTGCGTGATCGAGCCGAAGTGGTGCAGCAGTGCGTCGCCGACCGTGCCGACCGGCACGCCGTGGCGCAGGCAGCGCACCAGGAACTCGACGTCCTCGCGCCCGCCGAGCTGGCGGTCTGTGTCTGGGAAACCGATGGCCTCGAACACCCGGCGCCGCACGGCGAAGCAGACGCCGTGGAACCAGCCGCGCCGCACCACGCCCTTCATCGCCGCGGTGAAGGCCTGCGCATGCGCGGTGAGCTCGTAGTCGAGCGTGCCTTCGACGAGTGCCGGGCTGACGACATCGAGCCCGTGCCGGTCGGCGCTCGCGAGCAGCTGCTCGACGGTGTGCGCCGGCGCGACGATGTCGTTGTTCAGCAGGATCACCCACTCGTCGTCGGGGCGTGCGAGCAGCGAACCCTGCGTCCAGGCGCCGCCGCAGCCGAGGTTGACGCGGTTGCGCAGCGAGCGGATCTCGGGGCGGGTCGCAAGCCACTGCGGCGTTTCGTCGCTGCTGCCGTTGTCGATCACGAGAATCGAATCGGGCGGGCAGCCGCCGGCGATCAGGCTGTCCACGCACTGGCGCGTGTAGGCGAGCTGGTCCAGGACCGGGATGACGATCGTGAAGAGTGCTGCCATTGCGTCAGGACTTGGCACGCGGCACGCGGCCCATCAGGTAGAACTCGTCGTTCGGGCGCAGCGAGATCACGTTGGCCATCCGGTTCGAGAGGCCGAATAGCGCGGTGATGCCGGCGATGTCCCACGCGTCTTCGTCGCTGAAGCCGTGCTCGCGCAGGGCCGCGAAGTCGGCATCGCCCACCGCGGCCGAATCGTTGCAGACCTTCATCGCGAACGCGAGCATCGCCTTCTGGCGCGGCGTGATGTCGGCCTTGCGGTAGTTGACGGCGAGCTGGTCGGCGATCAGCGGCGCCTTCTCGTAGATGCGCAGGATCGCGCCGTGCGCGACCACGCAGTACAGGCAGCCGTTCGCGCCGCTCGTGGCGACGATGATCATTTCCTTCTCGCCTTTTGTCAGGCCGTCAGGCCCGCCATCGCGCAGCAGCAGCGCGTCGTGGTACGCGAAGAAAGCGCGGAACTCGTCGGGCCGGTGCGCAAAGCCGAGGAACACGTTGGGCACGAAGCCGGCCTTCTCCTGCACCTCGAGGATCTTCGCGCGGATGTCGTCGGGCAGTTTGTCGAGCACGGGTGCCGGGTAGCGGCTGATCGGATGGGCAGTGGCCGTCTTGGTGGTCATGTCAGCTCCTGAATTGCAACGCATGCAGCCGAGCGTACAGGCCGCCGTGCGCCAGCAGCTCGGCGTGGCTTCCCTGCTCGGCGATCTGCCCGGCCTGCATCGCGACGATGCGGTCGGCGCGCTCGATCGTCGACAGGCGGTGCGCGATCACGATACTGGTGCGGCCGCGCAGCAGCCCGTCGAGCGCCTGCTGGACGAGGCGCTCGCTTTCGCTGTCAAGCGCCGAGGTCGCTTCGTCGAGGATCAGCACCGGCGCATCCTTGTAGATCGCGCGTGCGATCGCGAGGCGCTGGCGCTGGCCGCCCGAGAGTTGCGCGCCGTTGTGGCCGATCGGTGTCTGCTCGCGTTGCGGCAGCGACTCGACGAAGCTCGTGAGGTTGGCGGCGCGCAGCGCAGCCGCCACGCGCTCGGGGTCGGCCGGGGCGCCGAAGCACACGTTGGCTGCCACGGTGTCGTTGAAGAGCACGACCTCCTGGCCGACGAGCGCGAACTGGTCGCGCAGCGCGGCGAGGTTCCACTGCGGCAGCGCAACGCCGTCGAGCGTGATCGAGCCGGCGCTCGGGTCGAGGAAGCGCGGCAGCAGGTTGACGAGCGTCGTCTTGCCCGCACCGGACGGCCCGACAAGCGCGACCGTCTCGCCGGCGCGGATCTCGAGGTCGATGCCATCGAGCGCGGCGGCACTGTCGGCGTCGCCGAAGCGGACCGTGACCCCGCGCAGCGAGAGCTCGCCCTTCGCGCGGCCGGGCGCGTGCGTGCCGCCGATCTCGCGCGGCGCGTGCTCGATCATGTCCAGGCCACGCTCGACCGATGCGACGCCGCGCGAGATCGGGGCCGATACATCGGTCAGGCGGCGCAGCGGCGTGGCCACGGCGATCGCCGCGCTGATGAATGCGATGAACGCACCCATCGTCGTGCCGCCCTGGCTGCTTTGCCAGAGCGCGACGCCGATCACCGTGGCAAGCGCGAACGCGGTGATCAGCTGGGTGATCGGCGTGACGGTTGCGCTCGCGACGGTCGACTTCATCAGCAGCCGGCGCAGGGCGCTGCTCGATTGTTCGAAGCGTTCGCGCTGCACGTCCTGCACGCCGTGCAGCCGCACCATGCGCCAGGCGAGCACGTTCTCCTCGACGACATAACCGAGCCGGTCGACCGCGAGCTGCGATTCCTTCGTGATGCGGCGCATGCGGCGGCCGAACACCTTCATCGTGGCGCCGACCGCCGGCCCGAGCGCGGCGATCACGAGCGCGAGCTGCCAGTTGATCAGCAGCAGCGCGCCGAGCATCGCGACCACGGTGAAGCTGTCCTTCAGCACGATCTGCGCCGCGCCCACCAGCTGGTTCACCCCGTTGAGCACCTCGTAGACGACGGTGTTCATCAGGCTGCTCGCCGAACGGTGGTTGTAGAGCTGCGGATGCGCGTCCAGCAGCCGCGCGAAGAGCTGCGAGCGCAGGCGCAGCTGTGCCTGGTTGGCGGCCCACGCGAGCATGTAGTCGACGACGAAGCCGGCCAGGCCGCGCACGGCGAACAACCCGATCAGGATGACCGGCACCGTCCACAGGGGCGGGTGGGGCAGGTGGGCCAGCACCTTGATCGGCGCCTTGTCGAAGCCGCCGTCGACGAGCGGAATCATCAGCCAGGCCACGCCCGCTTCGCAGACGGCCGCGAGCGCCGCACCGAGCCCGCCGAGCACGAAGGCCCATTGGGTACCGGCGAAATACGGGATCAGGATGCGCAGTTTCGGCAGCAGCGCGGGCTGAGCGTGAGGCTGGCCTTCGCTCATGCACGGAACTCTGGGCGGGCCGGCGGACTCTTCAGGAACATCAGCTTGATGTATTTGTAATAGGTGTATTCGGCGTTGTAGATCGCCAGCATCAGGCCGTGGCTGCCGTCCAGGAACCCCCGTCGCAGAACATATGTCCGAACGAACGCGAACAACCCATGCATCACGGCCTTGCCGACAGTGCTCGACTTGCCGACCGCATGCATGTCGCGGGCGTGCCCGGTCGAGTAGCGGTCGAGCTTCTCGAGCACGTCGTGCACATCGGGGTAGCTGAAGTGGATCAGGTCGTTCTTCAGCTCGCCGATGCTGCCCTCGACCATCATGTGCGCATGCAGGAAGTGATCGGTGAAGCCCGACAGCGCACGTTTGCCCAGGCGCAGCGTGTGGTCGGGCCGCCAGCCCGAGTGATGGATGAACTGCCCGCAGAACTCCGACAGGCGCGGGATGCGGTAGCCGTCGAACTGTGCGGAGCGGATCGCGGCGAGCACTTCTGCGCGCAGCTCAGGGCTGATGCGCTCGTCGGCATCGAGCGAGAGCACCCAGTCGGTCGTTGCAAGCTTGAAGCCGCGTGCCACTTGCGGGCCGTAGCCCGGCCAGTCGGTCCGCACGACGCGTGCGCCGGCCTTGGTGGCCAGACTCGCGGTGTCGTCGCTGCTGCCGGAGTCGAGCACCAGCACCTCGTTCGCAAACGACGCGCTTGCCACACACTCGGTGATGTTTCGTCCCTCGTTCTTCGCGACAATCACGACCGTCAGCGAAGGGGCAGGGTCCGGGGTGGTGGGCAGTGGCGGCACGGGTGGCGGCACGTGGGCGATGGGAGTGCTCCTCTATGATCGTGATTGTCCCAGATTCAACCACGCGCTCCACAATGCACAACATCCGCAGGCTCGCGCAACATCGGTCGGCCCGCTCGTCGGGCTTCTTTCATGCGGCGTTCGGTTCGCTGCTGCTCATCGCGGCTGCCTTGTTCAGCTCGAAGGCATCGGCCCAGTTCCGGGTCGAGATCTCGGGCGTCGGCGCCACCCAGCTGCCGATCGCGATCACGAAGTTCCGTGACGAGGAGCGCGCGACGCCGTCGCTCTCGATCTCGGCGATCGTGCGTGCCGACCTCGAGCGCAGCGGTGTCTTCAAGGGCATCGACGCGCCCGGCGCACTCGACGAGAACAGCCAGCCGGTGATGACCGAATGGCGCGGCCGCGCAGCCGATGCGCTGGTGGCCGGCTCGATCACGCGGCTGGCCGACGGCCGCTTCGACATCCGCTTCAAGCTGTGGGACGTGGTCAAGGG
>Ga0075369_10000510_pt1 | contig 12155 bp, 19 predicted proteins | sample EndMethybrTD3034_FD_71400 | JGI IMG/M metagenome (GOLD analysis project Ga0075369, IMG submission 71400) | Populus endosphere microbial communities from Tennessee, USA - Endosphere MetaG P. TD hybrid TD303-4 | ecosystem: Host-associated > Plants > Roots > Endosphere | place: USA: Tennessee...
TCCGCCACGATTCTGACGGCTTCACCTGATCTCATCGAACGTCTAGCCTTTGCGCGCGTTCGATGCCGTGCGCGCGTGACGAGTGGAAGAGGGCCCTTTATGAGCCGAAGGAATTCGGGCGGACTGTCCCTGGCGGTGGCCGTGCTGGCGCTTTGGGGCGCGGCGAGCGCGTCGCTGGCCGCGGACGTGTCGCCCCCCAAGCCGGGCGACATCTACGGCGTGTGGCGCAATCCCAAGGGCAGCGTCCACATCGAGATCAAGCCCTGCGAGACCAGGACCTGCGGCTATGTCGTCTGGGCCAACGCCGAAGCGCGGGCGGACGTGAAGAAGAAGAACAACCAGGACCTGGTCGGCATGCAGCTGCTGCGCGACTTCTCGGCCACCGATCCCAACGAGTGGAAGGGCCGGGTCTTCGTGCCCGACCTGGACATGACCTTCTCGGGCCAGGTGCGCCTGCTGGACCGGGTCTCGCTTCGCGCCAAGGGCTGCCTGCTGCCCAACTTCCTGTGCAAGTCGCAGACCTGGACGCGGGTCGACACCGCCACCGCGCCGGTCGGCCGCGCGCTCTAGGCCCTTTCGCCGCTCAGTGATGGGCGGCGTGCTTGCCGCGGCCGGAGCCGCCAGGTTTCTTGCCGCCGCCGTCATCCTTGTTGACGGTGGCCCAGGCGCGCCGTTCGGCCTCCTTCTCGGAGACGCCCTTGGCTTCGTAGCCTTCGGCGATGTGGTCGGCCTTGCGTTCCTGCTTGTCGGTGTACTTGCTCTTGTCGCCTTGAGGCATGGCGGATCTCCCTTACCGGTGAAATCTAACCAGGGTGAGCGGGGTTCCTATGGCCAACCTTCGAGGGACAGCAGGGCGAAAAGCGCGCCTTCCGTCTCTGACAGCCGCCAGCCGCGATGGACGAACACCGCGCCCTGGCGGAAGTCTGCGGCCGCGTGGGCGCGCAGCCGGGCGAGTGCGTCGGAGCCTCGTCCGACCGGGAAGAGGCGGGCGTTCAGCTGCCTGGCCGTGACCTTTGGATTTCGGTCGCGCCAGGCCTTACCGATGCGGTCGACGGCGGCGGGGTCCAGGCCGGCCAAGGCGTCCGGCGCGGCGGCCAGGGCGGGCGTGGCGGCCAGCGCCACCAGGGCGGCCAGCAGATCGCGGCGGCTAGTCATCGGCCAATCTCGCTTTTGAGGGGCTCGCTCTTCAGGTGGTCGGCCAGGCGAATGGTCAGCGCCAGGAGGGTCAGGGTCGGATTGGCGATGCCCGAGGTCGGGAAGACCGAGCTGCCGGCGACATAGAGGTTCCGGGCCTCGTGCAGCCGCAGGTCCGGATCGACGACACCCTGCCTGGGATCGGCGTGCATCCGCGTCGTCCCCATGTGGTGGCGCGAGGCTCGGGAGATGGCCAGCAGTTGGTTACGCTCGAGCGACCAGCACAGCCGGCCTTCGCCCGACGCGCCCAGGGCGTCGGCCAGGCCCGTGACCGAACGTTCCAGGTCGGCGTAGTCCTTGTCGCCATAGGTCCAGCTCAGACGCACGCGCGGCATGCCCAGGGCGTCCTTGTGGTCCGGGTCCAGGGTCACGCGGCTGTCGGGATTGGGAAAGTGCTCGGCCATGGCGAAGTAGCCGAGCATCTTGCCGTCGTTCTGGCCGGCGAGGCGGGCGGCGGCCTTGCCGATAGTCTCGGTGTCGGCGGAGACCGGGGTCGCCGGCTCCGAGGGCTTCACCCGGAACAGTGTGGCGGTGAAATTGCCGGTCTTCATTCGCCGCTGGGCTGGAAGGCCCGCGCCGATCACGCAATGGGCGACGCCGCCCTTGCCTGGCGCGTAGAGGTCCATGGGCGCGGCGCGGGTGATGGCGATCGCCGTGCCCTCGTTCTGGTCGTCACCGTCGTTGGAATAGGTGACGTGGCCCTGGAAGAAGCGGCCGACCAGGTCGTCGCGATTGCCCAGGCCGTCAGAGGCCAGCAGCAGGCGGACGTTCTCGATGCCGCCGACGGCTAGGACGTATCGCGCCGCCCTGGCCGTATGGCGCTTGCCGTCGAGACAGGCGACATCCAGCCCAACGATTTCAGAGCCTTCGCGCCGGATCCTCGTGACGTTCGCGTACAGATAGACGGTGACGTTGGCCGCCTCCGCGAACTGGGTGCGGAAGGCGTCGAAGGCGGCCTTGTCGTTTCCGCCCGAGAAGCGGGAGAACTCGCGGGGCGCGGGGAAGAAGCCGTCGGCGGGGTCCAGCGCCAGGGGCTGGCGCTCGGGCTCGCCAGGCCGGGGTCGGTCCAGCGGAAAGCGCGGGATCTCCAGCAGGTCGCAGGCTCGGTCGTAGTAGGGCTGCATCTGCGCGCGGGTCACCGGCCATCCGCTGTGGGGGATCCACGGGCGTTCGGCGAAGTCGGCGGGGTCCAGCGGCGCGCACTTGCCGCCCCAGACCATGCCCGAGCCGCCCAGGGCCCGAACCCGTGACTGGATGGGATAGTCATCGAACAGCCGGTCCGGATTGCCCGGAGCCCGCTGCACGCCCGAGCCGGCGTAGAGGGCCTGGTTGTCGGCGTCGATCTCCAGGCCGCCGCTTTCCAGGATCGCCACCTTCAGCGGGCCGCCGGCCAGTTCCTTGGCCAGGGCGATGCCGGCCATGCCGCCGCCGATGATCAACAGATCGGCCTCGATCGGGCTGGCGTCAGGCAAAGCTCGGGCGTCGATGATCGTCATCGTTGAAGAACTCGCTGATTTTGTTGAGGATTGACGGGGCGCGGGGCTAGCCGCGCGCGCCCCGGCTCTTCAGGTAGGCGGCGACGTCGCCATGGCCGTTCCGGCGAGCCTCGCCGAGGGGCGAGCGCATTTGGCCGGCGTTGGCCTGGACCGCTCGGTTCACGTCGGCGCCGCGTTGGACGAGATATTCGACGACGCTGAGATTGCCCGCCTGGGCGGCGTTGATCAGCGGCGTCTCGTCGCCCGGGACGAACACCTCGATATCGGCGCCGCGCTCGACCAGCAGGCGGACGATGTCGAGATTGCCCGACAGCGAGGCCTGGATCAGGGGCGCGCCGTCGCCGCGCACGGCCAAGCCGGGATCGGCGCCGGCCGCCAGCAGCATCTGGACGACCTCCAGCTGGCCGCGGCGCGAAGCCTCGATCAGCGGCGAGCCATCGCCGGGCAGGACGGCGTTCGCATTGGCGCCAAGGGCGATCAGTTCACGGACGGCGGCCACATCGCGGGCCCGGACGGCGTCGAACAGGGGCTGGCTCAGATGACGGGCGACGGCGCGCTTGGCCTGGTCCGGGCTCTGCTGGACGACCTGCGGCGGTTGGGCGGCCCAGGCGGCGACGCCGGCCGAGAGGGAGAGGACCGCGACGGCGGCCGCGCCGGCCAGGTGGCGGCGGCGATTGGCGTGGTGGTGGGCGAGCAAGGTGAAACGCTCCTTCAGTTGGTTGTTGGCCGAGGCGGGCCAGCAGCAGCCCAGCGGCGGCGCGCAGGGCGCTAGCTGGGTCTTCAGCATGGCCTCGCCATAGGCGCGGCGGGTCTTGGGGTGACGGGCCAGGACGGCGGCGTCGCAGGCGATCTCCTGGTCGATCCGCGCGAAGGCCGCGCCGACATGGACCAGCGGGTTGAACCAGAACAGGCACCGCAAGGCGGTGACGACGGCGTTGATCTGGGCGTCGCCGGCCGCCAGATGGTTCTTCTCGTGCGCCAGGATCAGGGTCTGCTCCTCGGGCGAGAAGCGTTCGGCGAAGTCGGCGGGCAGCACCACGCGCGGAGCCACGGCGCCGATCACGGCGGGGCCGACGCCGGGGCGGTCTGACCAGACGAGGCCGGTCTCGTCCGTAGCGCTGAGCCGGCCCAGCGAGCGGACGAACCGCCGCTGACGCTCGGCCTGCACGGCCAGCGCGCCGAGGGCGACCAGGATCCACAGCGCTAGCGCCGCTTCGGGCAGGCGGGCGGCGACGAGCGTGGCGGAGGCTCCAGAAGCCTTCATGGAGGTGACCACCGAAGAGGCGGCCTCGGAGGGCGCGCCGACGATCGCCCTCGTGGGGCGAACCGGCTCAAGCGGAGCCGTGATCGTCCGCGCAGGGACCAGCAGGGCCAGGGTCGACAGCGGCGCGACCAGCCACAGGGCGTAGGCGCTGCGCGCGCCGAACGCGGCCCGGGCCGGCTTGCGCAGGATCAGGACCAGCAGCACCGCCGCGGCCAGGGCCAGATTGGCCTTGGCCAGGAACAGGATCAGGGCGCTGGTGAGATCACTGGCCATCGTCGAGTTCCTCCAGCAGGCGGCGCAGTTCCGCGACATCCTCGGGGTTCAGTTTCTCGCGCTTGGAGAAGTGGCTGACCAAGGGCGCCAGGCGGCCGTCGAACAGGCGGTCCAGCAGGCCCTGGCTCTCGGCGTCGACATAGTCCTCGCGGCCGATCAGCGGGCGATAGAGGAAGCGGCGGCCGTCCTTATCGGCGGCGATCGCGCCCTTCTTCAGCAGGCGATTGAGCAGGGTCTTCACCGTGCCTTCGGCCCAGCCCTGGTCCTTGGCCAAGATAGCCAGGACGTCCTCGGCGGGCTTGGGGCTGTCGGCCCACAGGACCTTCATGACTTCGCTCTCGGCGGCGCTGATGCGGTGCGGGTTCGTGTCCATGGCCTGACGATTACGCACGTAAACGTTCCCGTCAAGCGATCGATTACGCATGTAAACGAAATGTAATGCGGCGTTGGCCGCTCCGCCGAAGCGGCGTAATCCTGACAGCCGACAAGGAGGGCCCGGATGGCCGAGACGCTGCAGATGGGCCTGCCGGGCTTCGACCCGCCGACGCCGACCGACCGGCTGATGTTCCTGCTGTATCCTGATCCCGCCACGGCCGAGGCCATCGCGCGCGAGGCGCGCCGCCTGAAGGACGCCCTGGGTCTGCGCGGCCTGCCCCTGCTGACCGACCGCTTCCACATCACCCTGCATCACCTGGGCGACTATGTCGGCCTGCCCGCCGACATGGTCCGCAAGGGCGAGGCGGCGGGGCAGGCCCTGGCGGCCGCGCCTTTCGAGGTGGTGTTCGACAAGGCCGTCAGCTTCGCCAACCGTCCGGGCAACAATCCCTTCACGCTGCAGGGCGGGGAGGGCGTCTCGGCGCTGATCGCCTTCCAGCAGGCGCTGGGCCTGAAGATGGCCGGCGCGGGGCTGAAACCCGACAAGCAGTTCGTCCCGCACATCACGCTGCTCTATGATGGCCAGGTGGTCCCGGCCCAGGCGATCGCGCCGATCCGCTGGACGGTCAACCGCTTCGTCCTCGTCCAGAGCAAGCTGGGCCAGACCCAGCACATCGTGCTCAAGGCCTGGGACCTGGCCTGATGGCGACCGCAGCCGAGGTTCTCCAAGACCTGGAAACGCTCGGCGACGATGGCTACCGCGAACGCATGGCCGGCTTCGCGATCACCTACGAGAAGGCGTTCGGCGTTTCGGTCGGCCAGCTCCGCGCCTTGGCCAAGCGGCTGGGCCGCGACCACGCCCTGGCCCAGGCCCTGTGGGACACCCGCTGGTACGAAGCGCGGCTGCTGGCTGGCATGGTTGACGATCCCAGGCAGGTGACGCCTGAGCAGATGGACGCCTGGCGCGCCGAGTTCGACAGCTGGGCGGTCACCGACACACTGTGCTTCGACCTCTTCGACCGTACGCCCCACGCCCTGGCCAAGATCGATGAATGGGTGACGCTGGACGGCGAGTTCGACAAGCGCGCGGGCTTCGTGCTGCTGGCCTGCGTGGCCCTGCACCGCAAGGCGCTGTCCGACGCGCCGTTCCTGGAGCGCCTGCCGCTGATCGAGACCGGGAGCACCGATCCCCGGAACTTCGTCAAGAAGGGCGTCAACTGGGCGCTGCGGGCGATCGGCTCGCGCAAGAGCCCGGCCCTGCGGGCCGCCGCCCTGGACTGCGCCGCGCGGCTGGCGGCGATGAGCGACCCGACGGCGCGCTGGAACGGCAAGGACGCCCTGCGCCAACTGGGCAAGAAGGCGCGAGTTGGCTAGGCCTGGGCGGATAGAGCGGATTCGCCTCCAGGAAGCCCGGCCATGACCCTGACGATGTACGGCATCAAGAACTGCGACACGATCGCCAAGGCTCGCAAGTGGCTGGAGGATCGCGGCCTGGCTTACGACTTCCACGACTACAAGGCCGTGGGTATCGACCGCCCGCGCCTGGCGGCCTGGGTCGAGGAACTGGGCTGGGAAGTACTGCTGAACCGCGCTGGCACGACCTTCCGCAAGCTGGACGAGGCCGACAAGCAGAACCTGGACGCCGACAAGGCCATCGGCCTGATGCTGGCTCAGCCGTCGATGATCAAGCGTCCTGTCCTGGACCTCGGCGACCGTCGCCTGGTCGGCTTCAAACCGGACATCTACGGGAAGGCGCTGGGCTAAGCTGTGGAAACTATCCACGCTTTCCGCGTCGTGAGCGAAGTTTAAGACGACAACTTCGCGGGGATCAGTCTATCACTGAACGGAACGTCCGCCTCGAACGGACTTGAAAAAGGACATTGCGCGCGTGGGGGACGCCGTCTCGCGGTACGAGTTGGTCATCTTCGACTTCGACGGCACGCTGGCTGACAGCGCGGCGTGGATGATGCGGGCTGTCAATCCCATGGCCCGCCGGTACGGCTTCAAGACCGTCACCGACGACGAGATCGAAATGCTGCGCGGCCGCAGCACGCGCGAGGTGATCCGCTATCTGGGTGTCTCGCCCTGGAAGTTGCCGCTGATCGCCCGGGCCGGCAAGAAGCTGATGGCCGCCGACGCCCACACGATCCCGCTGTTCCCCGAGACGGCCCGCATGCTGCGCGCCCTGCATGAGGCCGGCGTCAAGATCGCGGTGGTCAGCTCCAACAGCGAGGCGGTGATCCGCCGCGTGCTGGGCCCCGACCTGGAAGACCTGGTCAGCCTCTACGCCTGCGGCGCGTCGCTGTTCGGCAAGGCCCGCAAGTTCAAGCAGGTGACGTCCAAGGGCGTCAGCCGCGACAAGGTCATCTGCATCGGCGACGAGACCCGTGACATCGAGGCCGCCCGCGCGGTGGGTCTGGACTGCGGCGCCGTCGGCTGGGGCTACGCCAAGCCCTCGATCCTGGCTGAGCACCGCCCGACCGTGTCGTTCAATTCGATGTCCGAAATTATTTCGTACGTCGGCGCATCCAAGGTGGCCGTCGGCGGCGACTAACCTTCGAAAGCGCGAGAGATCGCGCGTCTGATCGAAGGGACGAACCGATGGACGACCTGTTCTGGAATTTCTGGTGGCTGATGTTCCCGGTGGGCTTCATGCTGCTGGGCGCCTTCCGCAGCTGGCTCTCGTACCGCGCCCGCCGCGAAGTGGTGGAAGCCCTGCGCGAACTGGCCAAGGCCGGCCGCGAGCCGCCGGCCGCTCTTGTCGCCCAGCTGAACCGCTAAGAGCGAGGTCGAGATGCCCGAGCATATCTTTTGGCAGTTCTGGTGGCTGATCTTTCCGGTCGGCTTCATGCTGCTGGGCGCCTTCCGCGCCTGGCTGTCCTACCGCGCCAACCGCGAGGCGCTGGACCTGATGAAGACCTATGTCGCCTCCGGCCGCGAGCCGCCGGCGGAGCTGCTGAACCGGCTTAGCCGACGCTTACGGGACGACGAGGACGAGGACGAGCGTCCGCGTTATCGCCGCCGCCGCGAGCGGTCCTGGTACCAGGTGGTGCTGTTCGGGATCCTGAGCCTCGGCTTCGCCGTGGCCGCCGCGACCGACATCTACGGCGCGGGCCAGGCCTTCGTCATCGTGGCCTTCGTCATGGGCGCCCTGTGCGCGGCGACGCTGGTCCAAGTTCTGATCGACCGGAACGGTCCGACCATCTGATGGACGCCGCGCTCGTCAGACAGGCGCGCGCCGGATCCCAGACCGCTTTCGCCCGACTGGTGGCGATCCACGAAAAGCCGCTGCGGGGCTTCCTGCGCAAGAGCGGCTGGATCGACGCCGACGACATCGCTCAGGAGGCCTTCGTGGCGGCCTGGGCGGGGCTGCACAAGCTGCGTGACGACGAGGGCTTCCGGGCCTGGCTCTATGGCGTGGCGTGGAGGAAGGCCCTCTCGCACCGGCGCGGCGCCCAGCGCGCGGCCGCCCGCGACGAGGCCTGGCGCGGGGAGCAGGAACTGGAGACCGCCGCCGAGGTCGGGCCCGAGGACCGCATGGCCCTCGAGGGGGCCCTGGCGACCCTGCCGGAGGACCAACGCGCCTGCGTCACCCTGTGCCTTGGCCAGGGCTGGTCGCACGCCGAAGTCTCCGACGCCCTGGGGCTTCCCCTGGGCACCGTCAAATCGCATGTTACCCGCGGCCGCGAGCGGCTGCTGGCGGTTATGGGAGGTTCGCGATGAGCCTGGATGATCAATTGGCCGCCTTCCTGGGCGAGACGCCCAGACAGAGCCGCGCCGACCTTTTCAGCGCCGAGGTGATGAAGGCGGTAGAGCGCCGCGTGTTCATCGATCGGTTGTGGACGGTCGCCGCCGGGGCTGTGGCCATCGGCCTGGTGCTTTGGGCCTGCGCGCCGGTGCTGGACCTGGCCGTCTCGCGCCTGGCGCCTAGCCTGGCCCCGGTCGCGGCGCTGCTGACCTTTGTCGGCGCGGCGATGATCGCCGGCGGGCCCGGGGTCTGGCGAAGACTGGGGCTGTCGATCGGCTGATTCCCGCCTTACGAAAGTTTCATCGGGGCGGGCGCCTCCAAACGGCGCCTTGAACGCCTCTTACTTGTGAAGGCGGCGCTGGGGGCGTCGTTCAACAAGTCTTTGGAGGATTTGACATGGGTCCCGAAATCGTCGTTCCCGTCGCGGGCTGCATCATGATCGCCTCGATCGTGATCTTCCCGTTCCTGTTCAAGAGCCGCGAGCGTCGCGAACTGCACGCGACCCTGCGCGCGGCCATCGACAAGGGCCAGCCGATCCCGCCCGAGGTGATCGAGGCCATGACCAAGAGCGTCAAGCTGCCGCCAACCCGTCTGCGCGACCTGCGCACCGGCGTGATCTGGCTGGCCATCGGCATCGGCGTCGCCCTGGCCACCTATTTCGGCGACTTCATCCATGGCGACGGAGACTCCGATGGTTTCGGCATCGCCTGCATCCCGGCCGTGATCGGCGTCGCCTACATCGTCCTGAGCTTCTTCAATCCGAACAAGGAAGAGCGGGTCTAGCGCCCGAAGCCTTGGGAGGGGCTTGAGAGCAATGGGCATGGATCGCCCGCCAACCGGTCACGACGTCGAACTCGCCGCATCCGCGGCGGCGGGCGACCGCCGGGCCTATGGGGAGCTGGTGCGTCGGCACGGCTCGGCCGTTCGGGGTCTTCTGAGACGCCTGGGCGCCGACTCGGCCACCGCCGACGACCTGGCCCAGGACGCGTTCATGGCCGGCTTCGAGCAAGTGGCCGAGTTCCGAGGGGAGGGGACCTTCGGCGCCTGGATCAAGAAGATCGCCGCGAGGCTCTATCTGAAGAAGGTCAAGCGCGAGGCGCGTCTGATCTTCTCGGACACTGTGGAGCCGGTCGAGGACGCGATGGCTCGCGACGCGTCGGGGGACGCCGCCAGCCGCATCGATCTCGACGAGGCGCTCAAGACGCTGTCACGCGGCGAGCGCCTGTGCGTTTCGCTATGCTACGGGGCCGACTGGTCCCACGGCGAGGCGGCCGAGGCCTTGAACATCCCGATCGGCACGGTCAAATCCCATGTCAAACGTGGTTTGGATAAACTCCGGGCGCGACTGGCCCGGCCCGAGGAAGGGGCGAGGAGGGAAGCACATGGCTGAACCCGATTTCGAAGCCCAACTGACCCGCATGTTCGCCGAAGCGCCGTCCTTCCCGGACGCGTCGCTGTTCAACGCCGAGGTCGCGGCCAAGCTAGACCGTGGCTGGACGATGCGGCGGATGTTCATCGGCCTGGCCGGTACGGCCGCGGGCCTGATCGCCGCGTTCCAGATCCTGAGCTCGCGCTTCTCCAGCGAGGTCACGCAGCTGTCGCGCAACACCGGTCACAACCTGCAGACCGAGCTCGACGCGGGCTACTCCAAGTTCAACGCGCTGTTCGCCTCGCCGGGCAGCTCGGAGGCTGTGTGGCTGGCGGCGTGCCTGGCGGTGGTGGCGCTGGCCTTCGCCGTGACGCGGATGGTCGAAGACTTCTAGCGGTCCACGCGTCCATGTTGCGGCGCGGCGCGATCCGGCCCACAACGGCGCAAAAATGCGTCTTAGGGAGGGTTCGCTCTGTCCGCCCATCGTGAAGCTGCGGTCCGCCGTCTGGCCGCGCCCGACATCGCCGTCCGCAAGGGCGGCGAGCCCATCGTCTGCCTGACGGCCTACACCGCGCCGGTCGCCGCCGCCCTGGACGACGCCTGCGACCTGCTGCTGGTCGGGGATTCGGTCGGCATGGTCGTCCACGGCCTGCCCAACACCGTCGGCGTGACCCTAGAGATGATGATTCTGCACGGCCAGGCGGTCATGCGCGGCTCGAAGAAGGCCATGGTCGTCATCGACATGCCCTTCGGCTCGTACGAGGGCTCGCAGGAAGAGGCCTATGCCAACGCCGTGCGGATCATGAAGGAGACCGGAGCCCAGGCGGTGAAGGTCGAGAGCGGCCCGACGGTGCCGGAGACCATCCGCTACATGACCCAGCGCGGCGTGCCGGTCATGGGCCATGTCGGCCTGCGCCCGCAGGCGGTGCTGGTCGACGGCGGCTTCAAGGCCAAGGGGCGCGACGCCGCCGAGCGCGAGCGCATACTGGTCGAGGCGAAGGCGACCGCCGAGGCCGGGGCCTTCGCCGTGGTCGTCGAGGGCGTGGCCGAGAGCCTGGCCCGCGAGATCACCGCCGCCATCGATGCGCCCACCATCGGCATCGGCGCCTCGGCCGGCTGCGACGGCCAGATCCTGGTCACCGACGACATGCTGGGCCTGTTCGACTGGACCCCGAAGTTCGTGCGCCGCTACGCCGACCTGAAGGGCGAAATCGAGCGCGCCGCCGCCCAATACGCCAGCGACGTGAAGGATCGCAGCTTCCCCGGCGAGGCTGAAACCTACTACGCCAAGAAGGTGTGAAAGCGCGCGTTGCGGCGTGGCGCGGCACGCTATAGGTTCGCCGCCTCGGCGAGCGGCCCTTCGCTAGCCACATTCTGTCTTAAACCAGCGACGTCGGCCGAGTTTCGGGCGCGACGTCCAAGGGGCGCAGCGCCCCCGTTTCGGAGCCTCGTTTCGTGGTCGATGTTTTTGACGAAGTCGAAGAGCAGCTTCGGTCGGAGCGCTATCGCAGCCTGGCGGTGAAGTCGCTGCCCTGGGTGGCGGCGGCGACGGCGGCCGTGGTGATCGGCGTCGGGGGCTACTGGGGCTGGACCTCGTATCAGACCAACCAGGCCGACAAGGCTTCGGAAGGCTATCAGGCCGCGCTGGAGACCGCCCAGAAGCAGGGGCCGGCCAAGGCCTTCGGCCAGTTCAAGACCGTCGCCGACGGCGGCGCCAAGGGCTACAAGGCCCTGGCCTTGCTGCAGATGGGCGACATCCGCCTCGAGGAAAACAAGACCCAGGAAGCCGTCGGCTATTTCGACGAGGCCGCGAAGGCCGCGCCGAACGCAATCCTCGGTGACCTTGCCCGCCTCAAATCCGCCTTCGCCCTGATGGACACCGCCTCCTACAAGGATATCGAGTCGAGGTTGACGCCTTTGGCGGGGGAAAAGAGTCCGTACCGCGTGTACGCCAAGGAGGCGCTGGCCTTCGCCAAGCTGCAGGCCGGTGACCTGGCCGGCGCGCGCGCCGATTTCGTGATCCTGGCTAACTCGCTGGACACCAGCACGTCGGAGGACGTGCGTCAGCGCGCCCAGGCCGCCATGCAACTGATCGACTCCGGCGCGGCCAAGGAACTGGGCGCGGCCGTCAAGGCCGCCGCCAAACTGCCCGCCATGCCTCAGATCGGCCAACTGCCGCCCGCCGCCGCGCCCAACGCCGCCCCCGCCCAATGAGCCGCCTGATGATTTCCAAGCGTTCCGTCGCCCTGGTCGCGCTGATGTCGGCGTCCATGGCCGTCACCGGCTGCTCGACGGTTTCGAAGCTCAATCCCTTCGGCGGCAAGGACAAGAACAAGTCCCAGGCCAGCCAGGGCCAGCGAATCTCGATCATCGCCTTCGACCAGAAGGTCGAGGCCAACGAGTCGCTGAAGGGCGCCGACTTCTTCCTGCCCGAGC
>Ga0075369_10000511_pt1 | contig 12151 bp, 9 predicted proteins | sample EndMethybrTD3034_FD_71400 | JGI IMG/M metagenome (GOLD analysis project Ga0075369, IMG submission 71400) | Populus endosphere microbial communities from Tennessee, USA - Endosphere MetaG P. TD hybrid TD303-4 | ecosystem: Host-associated > Plants > Roots > Endosphere | place: USA: Tennessee...
ATGAATTTATTTTTTAATCAGCGAGTTTTTATTCCTCCTCAATTCATTTTTCGCTCGTGTGCGATCAATTTTAAAATTAGCACCTTTTATCAAATACTTATTACTTGTTTTTGATTTTTTTGTACTGTGCATAGGAAAAAACAGTAAATTTTATTTTGTTTAATATTGTCTTAATTTTAAGTTGGTACTATTTTTAATAATATTTTTCTTCCAAAATAACAATAAAATTAATAATGAATTCTTATATAATACATTTGCATCTCTCTGATCTGCATAAAATAGCCTCTTTGAATCATATACCATCGAAGATAAAAGTGTCTGGAGTAGAGATCCTTGGAGATAGTTTAAGTGATCCAGGCGGTAAAAATGGAATGTATGAACAAAAAATTCTGGGTTGTATCCCATTAAGCTTATTTTTATATAAATCTCCACATGAACAATTTACTAATGGGTATGGCTGGGATTATGCTTTTGAAAAAATCCTGGAATTTGCTAGAGACTCTAATAATCTCTTAGAAAATCCACATTTGCCCCCTATTCATGGGTTTTTCAAATTTGAAAATAGGGCGCAAGGAGGCGCGATGGCTTATAATTACATAGAAAAAATTTTTAATATAATTAAATTTTTTAGAGGTTTTATTCTAAGTTTGGTATTGACTAATATACAAAATGAAGCAAAAAAAATAAAAAAAAATATTAAGCTTAACCCCGATGATTTAGCTATAATTTTTGCCGGAGCTAACGACCTGGTTACTGCGGGTTATTGTGATAAAGGAGGAGCTGAACGAGCTATACAAGGAATTGCTAAAACTATAGACATTTTAACTAGTTCTCAACAAAAAAATGCAAATTATACAAAAAATGTATTAGTTTTTACGTTGCCTGATTTTAGCAAAACACCAAGATTTTCTAAAAAAACAGAAATGGAAAGAAAACAAGCCAAAGAAGCTTGTGATTCTTTTAATGAGGGACTAAGAAATTTGGCTAAAAACTATCAATATTTTGATTTTAGTTTGTGTGATATCTATCAGGTAGCTAAAAAAGAGGATGTGGATCCAACTGAGATAAGAGAAAAGGGAATTGTTATAACTGGTTTGGGAAGTATTAAGAAAATTTACTTTGTTAATCATGGACAATTTACTTTGAAGGATAATAAGGAAATATCTATAGATATTAGGCTATCCAAAACAGAAAAAAAATTACTAAGTAATAAACTCGGAAAGGTTTTAAAAGAAGGGAAAGTAATTGATCTGGAAAAATTTATTCATAAATTAACGAGTAAAGCTAAATTAAGTGCAGATGTAAAAATATTTGATGCTGCTGCAGTGTTTGAAAAGATAGATGAAAATCCTGAAGCTTATGGGTTTACTAGTGGTTGCGCAGTTTATTATTTATCAGCATCTCAAGGTGAAGAAGTTATAACAAATAAAATCATATCTGGAAATGCTGTTATTATTCAAGAAATTAATCAAAATACTGAATTAATGTTTTATTTTGTTAAAGATGGAAAGTTGATTCGTGAATTGGATGCATACAGGCTTCCTGAAACGGTTAGAGTTAAGTTATCTGAAAAAAACAAAAATCTATTATATAAAAAACTTGAAGAGCATCCTCTAAAAGACTGTATTAGCAAATTAGCTGGCTGTGAAGATAAGCATGATCATTGGACTACTTACATAGTTCAAGAGGCTGTAAAAGCTTATAAAGATAAATTTAAAGTAAAAATTCAATTGACCGATATTTATGCTTCGGTATTATTAGCAATAAAGGAAAATTTCCCTAATCAACAAGACATATTTTGGGATGATTTACACCCTTCTGTAATCGTACATTTTTTGTTAGAAACAATGTTTGAACCTTTTTTTAAAAGTAACTATACAATTAAACAACCTCGAGTTTGGCAAGATGACATGGCTATTTCTGATGGAGTCAGTCCTAAAATTGAACTTCCAGCTAAATCAGCAGAATCACCAGTGGCTTTCTCAGTTTGAAAAGGTATTCTTTATGTTAAAAACTTAGCTTTAAGTAGACAAATATTTTGACGAAACCAACCTAGCTGATTAGACTACGCGGATTATGTCACGAAAAGAATTTCATCTAATCCTCGAGAAGGGTGAGCAGATTGCTCCAGACGTTAAGCATTTCACTTTTTGTTATGAAGAGGGGGGAGGTTTTGAGTTCATCCCAGGACAATTTATTACTTTGCATATACCTACGGCTGAAAAAGTACTGCGCCGTAGTTATAGTATTGCCAATAAAACACACCAAGCGACTAATAAAATTGAATTTGCAGCATCTTATGTCCCCGCAGGTACGGCAAGTGAGTTGTTATTCACATTAAAACCTGGAGATAGATTAACAGCGACGGGTCCTTTTGGTCGGCTTATTCTGCGCGAGGAAATGCCGGAACGTTATATTTTGGTAGCAACGGGTACGGGTGTTACTCCTTACAGGACGATGTTAGCTGAATTAGAACACCGATTTAAATTGCGACCCTGTTTTAAGGTTATTTTATTGTTCGGTGTGCGTAAACCTGAAGATTTGCTGTATCGTGATGAATTTATTGAATTTGCAGAAAAAAATCCATGGTTTGAATTTCATGCTTATTATAGTCGGGTTAAATTGCAAAAAGCATTAAATTTTGAACATACCGGTTATGTATTGAATGCTTTTAGTGAAATAAAACCGAACCCCAAACAAGATATTGTCTATTTATGTGGTAATCCCAATATGGTGGATGAGGTTTTTACGCTATTAGTCAAAAGCTATGCCTTTCCTACAGAAATTATTCGGCGCGAAAAGTATATTTCTTCTAATTGATCAGCTACTATAAAATAGCTGCTGAATAGAAAAGTGAATATATTTATTCTGCTTCGATTTGTTCAAGCACTGAGATCATTTCCATTGCTGCATCGACTGCATCTCGTCCCTTATGACACCGCTTTCCATCTATACGTGCAAGTGCCTGTTCTTCACTGTTAGTGGTTAACACTCCAAAAATAACAGGTATAGATTCTTGTAAAGCAACTTTTTGGCAAGCATAACTCACTTGCTGACAAACGTAATCGTAGTGATCGGTTTCGCCTCGTATAACAGCTCCCAAACAAATAATAGCTAGACAATTTTCATCTGAAAGGGCTATTTGTTGAGCAGTAAGGCCGATTTCTACTGCACCAGGAACTCTGACGATAGTGATGTGCTGTTCAGGAAAATTTAATTCTTTTAGCCTTTGTAAGGCCCCGTTTAGTAATTCTTCGGTGATACTTTGATTAAAATGACTAACTACGATAGCAATGCTAAATTCATCGGTGGGTTGATTGAAATATAAGGGTTTAGCAATAATTTCTTTTATTTTTTGCATGAGTTTGCTCCTTTTTTATAAATTGAGTAGATGTCCGAGTTTGGTTTGTTTAGTTTTTAGATAGGCAAGGTTTGTTGAGTTAGGTTTTGCGATTAATGGAATGCGTTGAACAACTTTAATTCCATATTGTTCTAAATCCACAATTTTTTGTGGATTATTGGTGAGTAATCTTACTTGCAATATTTTGAGGTTTTGCAGCATTTGCGCCCCTATCCAATAATTACGATCATCACTGCCAAAACCTAATTTTTGATTTGCTTCGACAGTATCAAGACCTTGGTCTTGTAAAGCATAGGCTTTAAGTTTATTTAATAAACCAATACCGCGACCTTCTTGGCGTAAATAAAGCAATACACCTCCTTGCTGACTGATTTGGGTTAAAGATTCATGTAACTGCCAACCACAATCACAGCGAGTAGAACCAAATAAATCGCCAGTGAAGCATTCAGAATGAATACGTACTAAAGTGGGTTCAGAGGGTGCACTAGATTTTTCCTTAATGATTGCTAAATGGTGATGTTTGTCCATACAACTTTCGAACAGTTTGATAGTCAAATCTCCATATTCTTCGGTGGGGAGTCGAATAGAAGCGATCTCTTGGACTAAAGATTCAGTTTGTAAACGGTATTGGATCAAATCTCGGATTGATAATAAGCTGAGTTGATGTTGTTTGGCGAATTTTTCTAAATCAGAGAATCGAGCCATGCTTCCATCAGGGTTCATGATTTCACAGATAACTGCTGCGGATTTTAAACCTGCTAAACGGGTTAAATCAGTACTTCCTTCAGTTTGCCCCATACGTTCTAAAACACCCCCTTTTCGGGCACGTAATGGAAAAATATGGCCGGGCATGACAATATCATGAGGACCACTTTGTGGGTTAACAGCAACTTGTATGGTATGAGCTCGGTCTGCGGCGGAAATGCCGGTTGTAACGCCTTTTGCAGCTTCTATAGAGACAGTAAAGGCCGTATTAAAAGGGCTAGTAGACTGCTTTACCATCATTGGGATTTGTAAACGTTTGATATCTTCTTCAATTAAAGCTAAACAGATTAATCCACGGGCATATTGAGCCATGAAGTTAATGGCTTCTGGGGTTACCATTTCAGCTGCTAAGACCAAGTCCCCCTCATTTTCACGATTTTCGTGATCGAATAGAACAATCATCTTACCTTGGCGCAAGTCTTCTAAAGCGCGTGTGATGGTGGGGAATGGAAATGTAGAAGTTTTCATTATCTAGGTCTGTTTTGTTATATTGCTGATCGAAACAGTATTATACGCCTAATGTTCCCTCCATTTAAACTCAAAACAAGTATCCTTACCTAAAATGATTGAATCGGTCAATAGTGCCCCTTTTAACGGTTCGGGTGAAGTAAAGGCTGTTTGAGTGTTTCCTCCCAGCCATATGGGCGCTACATAAATAAAAGCATGTTGTAATAAATTATTTTGGACAAAAGATTGAAAACTTTTACCCCCAGCTTCTATCCAAAGATCCATTATCCCATCTTGGCCAATTTGTTTAAGTATTTCTAGTAAGTCAAGATCATTAGTATTACTTTTTATTGGAAAGAAACGAATATCATATTTTCGAAAGCGATTTTGTTGTTTCTTATTGACTGAAATATTATGAAAAATTGTTATTGGTTCTGCAGAATTAAAAACGTTTGCTGAAATAGATGTGCTGAGATGGGTATCTAAAATATAAAGGGGTTTTTTGTAAGTATTACCGTTGATACGGCAATTTAGTAATGGGTTGTCTAATGCAATAGTTTTAGCTGTAGTTAAAATAGCATCTGAATATTTGCGTTGATGATGAGTAAATTGTTGTGCGGTTTCTCCGGTTAATTGAATTCTTTTTCCATTTTCTCTGGCAATTTTCCCATCTAAACTCATGGCTAATTTCGCCGTAGTAAACGGTCTTTTATATTTCCACCAAAAGGCATAACTCACATAAAAATTATCAATAAGCGCAATAGGATGGTGAATGCATTCAATACCAGCATCCTGTAATATTCTATCAGCACAACAGTTTACAGCAGGATTAGGATCTTGAAACCCATAAACAACTTTTAGTATGCCGCTTTTTATAATCAAATCTGTACAAGGAGGAGTTTTTTTAGCAGTATGACAACAAGGTTGTAAAGTGACATACAATGTTGCGCCTTGGATGAGAGAAGCATCAACTTTATTGATAGCGTCCACTTCGGCATGTGGAGAACCGCTTGCTTGATGATAACCCTTAGCAATTATCTGCTCATCTTTAACTAAGATAGCTCCAACACAAGGGTTTGGCGCGCAAAATCCTTTTCGTATTTCTGCTAATGTTAATGCCATTTTGAGGTAGTCAGCCGCAGAGCTATTCATGTGTTTCTAATGCTCGAGCTAATTTTTCATGCACATTACCAAAACCTCTGTTACTCATGATAACAATATGATCAGATGCTCTAGCTTCTTTAACAACTTTTTGAATGATATCGGCTATAGAATCACAAATAAAAATAGGAATGGATGTCGTTTGTGGGGCTTGCTCAAAATACCAATCTTGTTTTGGTCGCAACATCCAGACACTATCAGCCTCTTGTAAGGAGGGGGCAAGAGTTTCTCTATGTATACCGGAGCGCATAGTATGCGTTCCGGCCTCTAAAATAACTAATATCCTTTTCCCCCTTCCAATTTTTTTACGTAAACCTGCTAAAGTTGCAGAAATTGCGGTTGGGTGATGTGCGAAATCATCATAAAGGGTAATGTTATTAACTTTTTTATAAATTTCTAAACGACGTTTTACTCCCTGAAACTGATTTAATGCAGCAATTGCGATTTTGGGATTAATACCAACATGATTTGCTGCCGCTATTGCAATAATAGCATTGGCAGCATTATGATTGCCAATTAATGGCCACTTTACATCGCCTTGTTTGATGTTTTTATGATAGACAGTAAATTGACTAGCATCTGCTTTTAAAAGTGCAGTTCGCCAAATTACATCATTATTTTCTTTATTTCCTGTGTATTCAATGGGTGTCCAACAGCCATAGGAAATGACATTTTGTAAATTTTTATCATCTTTAGGACAGATAATTAACCCTTGGCTAGGTACTGTTCGGAGTAAATAAGAAAATTGTATTTTAATTGCGTCTAAATTCGGAAAAATATCTGCGTGGTCAAATTCAAGGTTATTTAAAATTAAAGTTTTAGGATGATAATGAATAAATTTCGAACGTTTATCAAAAAATGCCGTGTCATATTCGTCTGCTTCAATGACAAAAAAATCTTTGCCTAAACGCGCAGAGCTTTTAAAATTATTGGAAATCCCTCCAATTAAAAAGCCAGGATTTAATCCGGCACATTCTAATATCCAACTTAATAAACTTGATACAGTGGTTTTGCCATGTGTTCCAGAAATCGCTAAAACATGATATTCGTGTAATACATTTTCTGTTAACCACTGTGGACCTGAAGTATAAGGGATATTTTGATTTAAAACATATTCAACGCATGGGTTTCCACGTGACATGGCGTTACCCATGATGACTAAGTCGGGATGAGGGAACAGATTTTTTTCCTCATAGCCTTCAAAAACCTGAATGTTATGTTCGGCTAAATGATCACTCATTGGAGGATAGATATTTGCATCTGAGCCTGTGACAACAAAATTTTTCTGCTTGGCTATTAAAGCAATGCCAGCCATGAATGTTCCGCAAATACCTAAAATATGAAGTCGCATGCTACTCTAGAAAAAGTGTGAATGTTTCAAGTATATTATACTCTTTATACTTGAATTTTTGTCTGTGTTGCCGCGCAACTCACAACTTTCTTCACAACACTTGCCAAAAATTCAATTACTGTGAGTGTACTTAACTTTAAGTTACCTGGAGAATAAGCAGGATGTCAAAGAAAAATGTGTTTTATGCTCAGTCGGGCGGCGTAACAGCAGTTATTAATGCCTCAGCCTGTGGTTTAATCGAAACTGCTAGACAATATAAAAATAAAATGGGTAAGGTTTATGCTGGTTGTAATGGCATTATAGGTGCTCTAACAGAGGATTTAATTGATACCAGCAAAGAAAGCAGTAAAGCAATTGCCAGGTTACGTTATACGCCCGGAGGAGCCTTTGGCTCTTGTCGATATAAATTGAAAAACTTAGAGGATAATCGTGCGGAATATGAACGCTTATTAGAAGTTTTTAAGGCACATGACATTGGATATTTTTTTTATAATGGGGGGGGGGATTCACAGGATACTGCATATAAAATTTATCTGCTTAGTCAAAAAATAAGTTATCCCTTAACTTGCATAGGTATTCCCAAAACAGTAGATAATGATCTGCCTATCACCGATAATTGTCCTGGTTTTGGTTCAGTAGCAAAATATGTGGCTATTTCTATATTAGAAGCCGGTTTAGATGTTGCTTCGATGTGTGCAACTTCAACTAAAGTATTCATTATGGAAGTTATGGGTCGACATACGGGTTGGATAGCAGCAGCAAGTGGATTGGCTATGCAAAAAAAAGGAGATGCACCACATATTATTTTATTTCCTGAAATAATTTTTAACGAAGCTCTATTTTTAAAGCAAGTGGATAAAACAGTAAAAAAATGGGGTTATTGCGTTATCGTTTTGGCAGAAGGTATTAGAGATTCTACGCAAAAATTTTTAGCTGAAGCGGGTACCACTGACTCTTTTGGACATAAGCAGTTAGGGGGTGCTGCTCCAGTTATCGCACAATTAATTAAAACGAAATTGGGCTATAAATATCACTGGGCACTACCCGACTATTTGCAACGTTCTGCACGACATATCGCTGCTGATGTGGATGTTAAACAAGCATATGCTTTAGGCCAAGCAGCGGTTGAATTTGCAATCAAAGGTAAAAATGCAGTTATGCCTACTATCATTAGAACTACCAGTAAGCGCTATAAATGGGCCATAGGAGAGACAACATTAGCTAGTGTGGCTAATAAAGAAAAAAAATTGCCACGATCTTATATCACTAACGATGGTTTTCATATTACTCAGCGATGTCGTGATTATCTGCTGCCATTAATTCAGGGTGAGGATTATCCCCCCTATCAAAAAGGTTTACCAAATTATATACATCTGAAAAAGGTAAAAGTTAAGAAAAAGCTAGAGGATTTTGTTGTTTAATTAAAATAATTATGCCAACACTTATCTAAAAAGGTAATATGTATTACCATATATATTACTTTTTTTGACATTTATAGGACTTTAAACAAAGTATAAGTTTACTGTATGGGTCATAACACTAAAACTTTAATAAAGCTATGGCATGAATATAAAAGATATTAGACGGAAAAATTTACGGAAATTAGCTCGCTCAGTAGGTGGGATCACCGATCTATCTGAGCATTTGGATCGTTCACAAAGCCAAATTAGCCATTTAATTGGCAATAGTCCGATTAAAAATATTGGCGATAGATTGGCTAATCATATAGAGAAAGTTTTTAATAAACCGCACGGATGGCTAGATCATGAGCATGCAGCTGAAGAGAGTGAGGGAGCTTATCAGTATGAAAATAGCCAACCTTACTATCAAGTGCCTTTATTAACACCCCAAGAGGCGAAAGAACGTTTTCTGCATTTTATAAAGATTTCACCAAAAACCTATTCTAAGTATTTGAGCACTAATATTCCGCTTAGTTCAGATGCTTTTGCGCTTCGCGTAGAAAATGATTGCATGGAAACTGCACAAGGTCCGAGTTTTCCTAAAAATTGTATTATTGTATTAGATACTGATTGTGTGGCACACAATGCTGCTTTTATCTTAGCTAAAATAAAGCAAGATCCTGGCAATACCTTGCTTTTTAGACAGCTAGTCATCGATGGTAATCGCCGTTATTTGAAAGCACTCAACCAGCACTATCCTTTAACAGAAATGCAGCCTGACGATACGACATGTGGAGTAGTGCGTTTCATGCTAATGGAGTTTTAATAAATTAGATAATATTTTTTCTTAATTAAATAAAAAAGGAGTAATTTTTATTTCTTTTAAGCATTTATGACAGTCAAAAAAGTATTTTCTACCTGTTTAATTCTGACATTATTTTAGTATATTTTTTAATAAAAATAGATTTTTCATTTCCTTTTACGGCAATGGCGGCTGCAAAATTAGGATAAAGGGATAAATTTGAAATTGCATAAAAAGAATTTAATTCTTTTTGTTTGTATTTTGAAGTACTTATTTGATGATCTAAGGAAAGTTTATATCGAGAATAGGGATGCGTTTGCAAAATATTGCCTTTGGCTTTTATTAACGCTTCATTTCTTACCCAAGCATTAAAAAATGCTTTTATTTTTTTTCTCCCATGCAATAATTGTAATCGATCATATTCATCTGCAAGAAGAAAACGATAAGCGATTTTGTCGAGATGCATTCTTGAATTTATGTATTCAATATCTATACCCACGGGCGTGTCGAGCGTAAAAGCATAAACCAAGATATTTTTTGAATGGGAAAGATTAAATTCCACGCATGGCTTAGAGTATATTAATAAAGGTTTACCCGAAACTGAATAGCTTAATTTCAGTTTCTGTGGAGGTTGTTGCGAATAATAGGCTAATAAATCGCGAAGCACCCCTCTTGAAATAATAAAGTTTTGTTGATGAGTGATAGCTAATTTTTCAGCGCGTATTTCTTCCTCGGGAGCAAGCCAACTTTTAAAGAGCTTATATTTTTTAGTATGATCATCAAATCTTGTATGCCAAATATGAATAATAGATTGGTTCAATATACACATAGGTATTAAATCCTATATTTCTAAGAATTATCTGAATTTAATATACCTTAGGAGATTCGAAATGCGAAATTTAGGTTATATTCTAGACAAGAAACTACCAAGAATGCGGGTAAAATCTAAAAACCTTGCTGGATTTCCATACTTTCCCATATTGTAAAACTTAAAAAATACATCAATGCAATAATATAAGTTTTGCATTTAATTTATCCTTAAACATTACCTATAAGAAAATAAGCAAGTTCCTAAAAATAGAAACTATTATTGTTTTTAAATATTTCTATTCTTAACCCCTAGAACTTCTACCAGCAAGGTATTCATTAATGGGTGATATCTATCTAAACATTAAAAATAAAATGTGTCAATACATTTTTTTTAATTTACGTTATACTGATGAAGATAAAATATAGGGATATAATAAAATGAAAAAATTTGCCATCAATAATTTTCTTCAACATTTGATACACGACTGTGGACTAAAAAAAGAATTTGTTAATGAAATGATGGATTATGCTAAACAACAACAAATTTCGTTTATAAGTTATTTAATTCAAACTCAAAAGATAGATTCTTCCTACTTAGCTCATCTTTTAGCAGAGGAATTTTTTCTGACATACATTGATTTAGATAGTATCGATATAACGCAAATACCAAGCAGCCTAATTGATAAAAATATACTACAAAAATATCAAATGTTACCTATAACGTACGATAGAAAAAAATTGGTTTTAGCGTTAGTCGATCCCACTCAACAACTTGTTTTAGATGATATTCGATTTGCAACGGGTTTAATCTTGGAATATAAGATCGCAGACGAAAAGCAAATAGTAGAACTACTAAAGAAAGTGAAAGACACTTCTCTAATAAAACACGACATTACCAGTCAAGTAGATTTGAGTCGGTATAAAGAAACACAATTAAAAGAGGATCATGATCTAGATATAGCGTTAAATAATTCCAGCAATGATGACTTAACTATTATAAATTATGTTCATAAACTTTTGATTGATGCAATTATGCGTAATGCTTCCGATGTTCATATAGAGCCTTACCAAGATCACTTAAAAATCCGTTTTCGGATTGATGGATTATTATATGTCATGGTTGTTCTTCCAAGAAATTTAATTTCAAGAATTACCACTCGATTAAAAATTATGTCTCAACTTGATATTGCTGAGAGAAGGATTCCACAAGATGGTCGTTTTCAATTAAAAGATATTAAGGGTCAAAATGTGGATTGCCGATTAAGTACTTGTCCAACTATTCATGGTGAAAAATTAGTTATTCGAATTTTGGATAGTAATAAAATGTTGTTAGAAATAGATAAATTAGGAATGAATAAAATACAAAAAAAAGAATTCATCAAAGCTTTATCAAGCCCCCACGGCATGATTTTAGTCACAGGACCTACCGGAAGCGGAAAAACTATCACGCTTTATACAGGATTAAATTTTTTAAAAAAATCTACAGTAAATATTTCTACTGTCGAAAATCCCATAGAAATTATTTTATCAGGAATTAATCAGGTTAATGTAAATCCGGCCATAGGTTTAAATTTTGCTTGTGTACTAAGAGCTTTTTTGCGCCAAGATCCAGATATTATTATGGTAGGAGAAATGCGTGATCAAGAAACAGCTGAAATAGGAATAAAAGCTGCTCAAACTGGACATCTAGTTTTATCGACTTTACATACAAATAATGCCGCTGAGAGTTTGATCCGTTTAGAAAATATGAATATTCCTACTTACAATATTGCAACTTCTATACAGTTAATTATTGCACAGCGTTTAGTAAGACGCTTATGTGCGTCTTGTAAAATAGAAGAGAAGCTATCAAAAAAAAATTTGTTGAAATTAAATTTTCCATCAGATATTAAAATATACACTGCAAAAGGATGTTCACTTTGCACGAAAGGTTATGAAGGCCGAACTGGTATTTTTGAGATTTTAAAACTAACTGAGGAAATAAAAAAAATAATTTTACGAAAAAATTCTGCATTCGAAATAAATGAACTTGCACAAGAACAAGGAATGCAAAC
>Ga0075369_10000512_pt1 | contig 12138 bp, 10 predicted proteins | sample EndMethybrTD3034_FD_71400 | JGI IMG/M metagenome (GOLD analysis project Ga0075369, IMG submission 71400) | Populus endosphere microbial communities from Tennessee, USA - Endosphere MetaG P. TD hybrid TD303-4 | ecosystem: Host-associated > Plants > Roots > Endosphere | place: USA: Tennessee...
AACCTCCTTTTATTTGGCGATGATTTTTAACTTGGATTAAACTTTGCAATCCACTCCAACGACACTTAACTTGATGCAAGTACATCAAAGGCAATACCGTATAACGTCGTGTTTCGATGCAGCCATGATCCCCTTCAACGGTTTCATATTGCGAATAGGTCATCGCATTAAATTGATTAGCTTCGGCCATTCATCTCCACGAAAGGAAATATCTAAACTCCAATGCAATTGATTTTCAATAGACCAGTGTTGTCGAATGGCAGAGCCTATTCGTTTGGCATCAGGTGGAAGTGAGGTAATATAGTAACGAAATTCTCGGGAAGTATGCTTGCCAATTTGCCGTTGATTTTCTACGCTAGCAATGCTTTGCAAACCTTTCCATTTTAAGATGAATTTGTTTAGCTATCTTGCTGATAGCCATGGCATCGATAGTTACTACGCAGCCTTCAATATCTAAACATTTTAATAACTTAGGAATGGCTGTAATTTCATTAGATTTAGCCTCTGTTTTATAGTGACCTAATACTACCCGCACCGCAGCTAATCGCTAAAATAACAAACGCTAATATCTCTTTTAATTGATATTGTTTATTTAGTCTCGTCGGCCGTAGGTCACTGATTCCATAAAAATAACTTTTTCTCTATTTCTCGGAAAATATAGCGCGATTCCCCTGATATTTCTCAATTCTAGAACTACCATTAATAAATATTTAAGATTTAAATGTTATTTTATATAAAATTTATTTATAAGGCGCTTCTTCGAAATGTCACTATCATCCAAAAAGAAAGAATCCATTACTTTAGACGTATTGCAAAGCTTGGGACAAAAAAAGTCAGCTAATATCTATAAGAAATACCAAAATCAAGTGGACATTCCGTCTCTACACTTCAATATTGAGTATTTAGAATTACAAGTTAAAGCTTTATATCTAGAGAAACCACAGAATATAGCAATAGTTAATGATTTTTTACAAAAGATAAAGGGAAATTTAGAAAATATCAAGCAAGTAACTTCCAAACCAGAACTAAAAAAACTCAAGGATTTATTATGTGATTTTTCAAAAAAACTTGCTAATATCCCAGAATGCCAACAAGGCACAAATAAATACATCATAGAATCTATAAATTTAACTGTTGATTCAGGTGAGTACATTATCAAAAAAATGTCGAAAATTTTAGAGAATACTGAAAAACAAGGAACTATAGAATATTTTTTGAAAGAAGATGTAAAAGCATGTTTAGAAAAATATCTTAATGAAATATCTAAATCCAATTCAGTTAAAAATCCTTATCTTAATAGGCTAATATTTGGAAAGAATATATGTGAAAAAATAAAATATAATTCATTTATAGAAAATAAGGATATTGAGAAAATAAAAGCTGACATAAATAAACTTGATAATGATAAAAAGAGTCAATTAAAAAGCAAATCTGCGTCTGATCTCAAGCGCTTAGATCTTCAATTAAATTTAAAATATATCGTTAATCAAGTAAGCCAATTTTTCTATGTAAACAATTTTGAAAAATATTTTTTTGATTTTTCTTCTTATACATTAGTATTACCACTGAATAACATTCTTATAAAAAATATAAAAGAATTAATCGCTTACTTAATAAGTTTAGAAAAAGAAAATAATGGTATAAAAAAATTAGAATTAAAAAATTTAATTGCTGAGTTTAATAAGATAGTTCCAATTTGCTATGATCCTTTATTTACTAAGCCTGCGAATAGTTTAACTAATAAACAAGATCTATTTAATTCTTTAACACAATTATTTAGAACATTAAATGAAGAGTTAATGGCTAAGGTTTATTTAATCGAAAATACACAAATTAGGAATAATCTTTTAAAATTAATTAAAAATATGACTCAATCTATTGGGCTTACTAAGGAACATCTATCTGTTATAATTAGTAATGAAAATAATTCAAAAATGCAAAAAAATTACTCTTGTGATGGATATCAAGAAATAAAGCAAGCCATCCACGAGATTTACTTTACTATTACTCAGGAGTTTCCTGAGATAAAGTTCGATAAATTAAAAAGAAAAATAGCAAATCTAATTAATCTTAAACCCAAAGATAAAGATAATAAAAAATCATCGTATTTACAAACGATAATCTATTTAGATACTGTTTTAAACGCTCTAGAATCCCAATCGAGCCAAAGTCGTTTATTATTTGAACTTAACATGCTTCGTGCCACATTAACTACAAAAAAAATTGCACTGTTAACAGCTTCATTAAAACCTGATAACGAAAACTTTGAACAAACCCGCGAGCAAAAAGAAAACTTAGCCAAGTTTTATCAAAATATAACTCGAAAAAATGCTATAGTAAGTATACATGAGCAAATTAAATACACCATTAAATGCTTAAATGAAGATTATAAAATTTTAGAAAAAAATATACCTGCACATTATCGAGATAGCTTTTCATTAAAGCATTTTAAATATTTTAATAATGATCCTACTAGAATTCTTGCAAATATAAAGAAGATAAAAAGATTATTAGATTCCAATCAATCTGATATTAAATTTATAAAATTAAGGCTTCAGAGTATTCATTTAAAACTTAATTTTCTGCTGCAGCGAATAAAATTGTATAAAGAACTGCAGAAAAAACAAATTAAACAAGAGGATATTTGTATAAATTTTAATAATTTCTTCATGCAAGCAGAAAATGAATTTATTAAAAAATTAGTAGAAATAAAATCGTCAGTTAACCACCCTTCACTTTTCGATAAATTTTTACAGTTAGAAACGATTATTTTTAACCCTTTAAATACAACTTTTGACACAAATGGTATATTAAATAATTTTGAGATAGAGCAATCAAAAGTAAGATTACAGTATATAAAAAATTTATTAAATGAACTTTTAACACTTATTTCAAAAAAAATAAAAAATAAAGAAGGTATGAAACTCTCACGCTACAATCTAGAAAAATTTTTTATATCAGTGAATGGCTTAGAAAATCAGATCGTTGAGTTTTTTACATCTGAAAAAAAGCCTCACAGAAATTTTAATAATACTTTCTTCAACTCAAAAAGTACACAACATGATTTAACTAGCGCTGGTACTCCTTACTTGCGTAAACCCTAAGCCATTAGGTTAAATTTAAATTAATAGTTCATATTGCCGAACCGGTGCAAATGAACGACGATGAATAGGACTTGGACCTAATTTTTTTAAGGCCTGTAAATGTTGTTGCGTAGTATAGCCTTTATGTTGTGCTAAACCATAGCCTGGATATTCCACGTCCAACATCCGCATGGTAGCATCACGATGTACTTTGGCTAAGATGGAAGCAGCACTAATCACGGAAATTTTCTCATCGCCTTTAATAATGGCCTGAGTTGCACAGTTTAGCTTAGGAAAATGTTTACCATCTACTAGCACTAAGCTCGGTATTAACACTAATGCAGATACAGCACGTTGCATAGCCAGCAAACTAGCATGAAAAATATTCAAACGATCGATCTCTTCCACTTCAGCACGACCTATCGCCCATGCCTTGGCTTTTTCTTGGATTTTTTTAGCAAGATACTCGCGTTTTTTTGCAGTTAATTGTTTCGAGTCTGCTAAACCTGCAATTGATTTTTTGCTATCCAAAATAACTGCTGCTGCAAACACGGGACCCGCCAAAGGCCCACGACCTGCTTCGTCAACGCCCGCTATCCTCTTCACATTTGGGTTTTTGTCTGTGTTGTCACTCAATTCGCAATCCTCATGTATGTGTATACACTTCGGTTGCTCTCATGACGCCTTGCCAAAAATCCAAGTGTTGTAAGCATATCAATTGCTTTCCCATGATGACAAAAACTTATGGATTTAAAAAGTTAAATCACATCTAGAAAAACATAGTTTAAACGTGGGGACTTAAAATTTTTAATACTGCATCCACAGCTTGTTTACTTGCATGGCAACGTAGTTGTTGATGGAGCACTAAAAATTCTTTTTCTAGTTTACTCACAATATCTGCATTGTTCAAATAATAAAGTAGTGCTTGCGATAAATTATCAACGTTAGCATTTTTTTGAATAAATTCGGGAACCAATAATTTTTTAGCCAATAAATTTGGTAAAGCAATATAATCGACTTTAATTAAAAGTTTTGCCATCCAATAAGAGAGTTTGCTCATTCTATAAGCAACAACCATGGGTTTTTTTAATAGCATTGCTTCTAATGTTGCTGTACCTGAAGCCAACAATACGACATTGGCTGCTGCCATCACTTGACGAGATTGACTGCGAACGAACTGTAAAGGGAGATCCGGTGTTATTTGTTTGGCCAACTGCAGAAATTGCTGTTCCCTTTCTTGATTGATCATAGCAGCAACAAAAACCAGTTTAGGATTTTGTTGATAACAACGTTGCGCGGTTTTGAGAAATAATTCTCCTAAGTAATTAATTTCATTACGTCGACTACCCGGCAGAATGGCAATGATAGCAGCAGATTCTGGTAAACCTAAAGTTTTACGGGCGGCTAAACTATCGGTGGAGAATGGAATTTCATCGGCGCTAGGATGTCCGACAAACTGTACAGGAATATCATGTTCCTCATAAACACATTTTTCAAATGGGAAAAGACATAACATTAAGTCGATAGCTTTCGCAATTTTTTTTAATCGCCAACGACGCCATGCCCAAACACTAGGGCTCACATAATGGAGGGTACGTATACCATGTTTTTTTAATTTTTTTTCTAAATCGAGATTAAACTCAGGCGCATCAACACCTATAAATACATCCGGTGGATGTGCGATAAAATATTCAGTAACTTCTCGACGACAACGCAATAGTTGCGGCAATTGCTTCAGGATTTCACCTAATCCCATGACAGACAAGCGTTCCATGGGGAATAAAGAACGGACGCCTTGTTGCTGTAGTTCTGGTCCAGCAATTCCTGAAATACTAAATGGGATTTGTCTGCGTTTTAATTCCTTGCAAAGATCGGCAGCTAGCAAATCGCCTGAAGTTTCACCAACCACGATGCCGATACGAAGTGGAAGTTTAACGAATGATGCCACGTTCAGAATTTTTAAGTGCGGATGCCATAAGCTTTACTTGAGGAGAATTGAGTTCTAAAGGTTTTAATTCTTCTAAAGCTTGTTCAACCGTTAAATTTTTACGAAAAATTAACTTGTATGCGCAACGTAAAACACTAATGGCTTCCTCGCTGAAACCACTCCTTCTTAGGCCTTCTTTGTTGAGACCGCAAGCGCGCGCTTCATGCCCACCTTCTACCAAAATATAAGGTAATACATTTTGTCGTACCATACTTGCAGCGGCAATAAAGCTATGATCACCAATATGGCAAAATTGATGCACCGCACTGTAAGCACCCAAAATGGCATAGTTTCCGATGGTAACATGGCCCGCTAAAGCCACATTATTAACAAAAATAGCGTGGTCACCAATAACACAATCATGCGCAATATGCGAGCCAACCATGAAAAGATTATGGTGACCAATTTTAGTTAAACTTTTATCTTGAGTGGTTCCACGATTAATCGTGCAATATTCGCGAATGACATTATGATCGCCAATTTCTAAATAAGTTCTTTCACCTTGATATTTTTTATCCTGCGGATCATCTCCAACAGAAGAAAAAGAATAAATTTTGTTATACGCACCCAATCGCGTGGGACCTTTCACTACGACATGCGATCCAATAACAGTACCAGGGCCTATCTCTACTTCAGGTCCAATAATAGTCCAAGGCCCTATACTCACTTCAGAACCTAACTTAGCAGCGGGATCTACAATAGCTAGTGCATCTATCATTTTAGCACTTTCTCCCAGCGCCCATCAGCGTTGCTTCACAAGCTAGCTCGCCGTCTACTTTGGCGGTGACTTTGCATTTCCATATATTACCTTTTACCTTAATAACCTCAGCTTCTATTAACAATTGATCCCCTGGGACAACGGGTCGTTTAAAACGTGCATCATCAATACCTGCAAAAAGATATAAAAAACCTTCTTTATTTTCTCTATTCGCATGTAAAGCAAGAATGCCTGTTGCTTGCGCCATTGTTTCTAAAATAAGTACACCTGGCATAATCGGATTACCAGGGAAATGACCTAAAAAATGAGGTTCATTCACAGTTACATTTTTTATAGCCACTATCGATTTTCCGGGTACTATTGAAATGACTTTATCGATCATTAAAATAGGATAACGCTGCGGTAAATAAGATAGTATTTCTTGGATATCCATAACGTCGCTCATAGTGCTTACCTAAATATATTTTTTCTGTTTTTACTAATTTTTAATCATTCTCGATCGATTTATTATTAACTAATGCTTCTGTTTTTTTCAATCTTTTCGCTAATTGATCCAGTTGACGAAATCGTATACTATTTTTTTGCCATTCACGCTGCGGTTGGGTTGAATGTGTTGAAGAGTAAATTCCAGGCTTACGGATAGAATATACTACGCTCGACATGCCGGTAATATAAACATTATCCACAATTTCTATATGCCCGTTGATACAGACCCCGCCACCAATCATACAGTTTTTACCAATATGTGTACTTCCAGCAATGCCAGTGCATCCCGCAATAGCAGTATTTTCACCAATCCTAACGTTATGACCTACTTGTATTTGGTTATCTAACTTTACACCATCACTAATAATCGTATCATCCAGTGCGCCACGATCAATACTGACATTCGCTCCGATTTCAACATCGTTACCAATTTGGACTTTTCCTAATTGAGGAATCTTAATCCATTTATTATTTTCTTTAGCTAAACCAAAACCATCACTACCAATAACCGATCCATTGTGGATGAGCACTCGTTCACCTATGTGTGTATCCGCACACACGCTAACCTGTGATGTTAAACGGGTATTGGCACCCATAATGACATTATTACCAATGACGCAAGCTGCACCTATCACAACACCAGCCGCTAAACGCGTATTCGCTCCGATTACTACATAAGGAGCAATACTGACACTTGGATGAATTTGGCAATTTTCACCGATAATTGCGCTAGCATGTATCCCAGGATTATATTCTGGAGCTCGTTCAAATAGCTTAGCAACTTTAGCAAAAGCAAGATAAGGATCAGACACAACTAGGGCGTTACTCGGAGCATGTTTTAAAAAATCGACACGAAGAATAACTGCAGACGCTTGAGTAAGTGAAAGGTATTTTAGATAACGTTTATTATTTAAAAAAGAAATCTGCCCCGGCTGTGCATTTTGCAAAGTCATAATGCCGCTGATCAAACAAGCCGGATCACCTTTCAGATCCGCATCGATTAAATGGGCAATTTCTTGTAATGAATGTTGACTCGGCATCTCTAGCTCTATACTTTATTAAAAATCTTTAAACAAATGACAAGTGCGAAGCGTAGTTACTCACAGCAATTGGATTTTTGACCAGTGTAGCAAGAATGAGCAACCGAAATGTATTAGCATACATGAGGATTGCGAATCAAGCGACATAGACAAAAATTTAAGTGCGAAGAGTATTAAGCTTTTTTTAATGCATCTAATATTTGTTGCGTAATATCAAGATTATTCTTCGCATATAAGGTACTGCCTTTTTGAATGACTAAATCATAACCTGATTGCGCCGCTACTTTACTCACCACACCATCTAGTTGCTGACTAAAATTGTGTAATGATGCACTTTGCTGCTTAGATAAATCTTTTTGAAATGAAGCTATCATGGAATTCACATTATTACGATCCGTCATGAGCTTATTTTCTAAATTATTACGCTCATCTGTTTTCATAACAGCTGCGTTTTTTTGCAAATTAGAAGCTTCTTTCTGTAATTCGTTTTGTGCTTTAACAATACTATCTTGTCGACCTTTAAATTGACGTGTTAAAGTATCATTGATTTTTGAAATCTGTGGAGCCTTTTGTAATATTACTTGCATATCAACAACTGCTAATTTTAATTCGTCGGCATGAACCGGCAAAGTCAATAGTCCTGCCATTAATGTCACGATAGATACTAAGCAAATTTTGTTCATTATCAGCTCCTTAAATAAGCTAAAATTAAAAACCTGTTCCAATATTAAACTGGAAAACTTGGGTTTGATCGCCCGGTTGAGGATTCATAGCCTTGGCTATGCTAAGGCTTAATGTTACATTAAAAACCGGAACTCGCCAATCTACATCTATTCCGGCGGAATAACGCAGTGGTCCTGAGCCGGTCCCCCCCCTAACCACAGGCGGTGGAGGGTTCAGCCGGGTGATACCTAACGTTGAATAAGTATTACCCGCATCCACGAAGATACTGGTTCTTAATTTATCGGATACTGGGTTCGGTACAATTAAAGCCAAGCTTCCGACTGTCATCACATTACCTCCCAGATAATTGCCGTTGGTATCTTTAGGGCCTAGCGTACTAATTTCGTAACCTCTAACTTGACCATCGATACCGATACCACCCGCGTAATAATTGGCGAAGAAAGGCAATCCAGAAGTTGAAGCAAATCCATTACCATAACCTAAGCTTAGATGACTTTGCAGAATAAAATTATGCTTGAAAGGTAAATAGCCTGTTCCTGAGTAATTCGCTTTATAATAATATAAAGGTTGGCCGCCAACAGGTAAAACAAGTTGGACACTGGCATTTTGAAAAATTCCACTGGTAGGAAATACCAATCGATCGAAGCTATTTCGCGACCAACCTAATGTGAATAAAAATTGATTAAATTGCACGCCGTGTTGTGCAACAAATTTTTGCACTTCACGTGATTGTTGAACAGTTGGAGGTAAATTCAACTGTATTTTTTGTAAACCACCTTGTACCAACAAACTATCCCCTCGCTCATCAAAAGGGATACTATAGTGGAGATCACCACCATAGGTGTTGGTGTTATAGGTCGTGGTATTCAAGTCACTCGGTGTTGATCGTTGATAGAATAAATCATATCCGCGTTGTATACCATCTAGGGTGTAATAAGGGTTATTATAGCTAATACTATAAACAGTAGCTGCACGGGTATTATTGAAATTTAAAGCTAATTGATTACCGGTTCCAAAAACGTTATTTTGATTCAGCGATGCACCGATTACAGGTCCGTTAGTACCGTAACCTAAACTAAATAATGCTTGTGCCGCATGCGCTTCATTGAGATTAACATCGAGATCAACTTGATCGGTATATCCAGCAATAGGAACCGGCGTTAATTCTGGTTCCCCTTCAAGATAGCCGCTGAGAGCAAGCTGCCTTATAGATGTTTTCATATCAGCTTCGGAAATCACACTCGCTTCTTGTTGACGTAACAAACGTCGAAATACCAAATCTTGTGTTTTTAGATTACCGGATATATTGATGTGTCGTACATAAACTCGATTACCTGGATCAACATAAAAAGTTAAAAAAACAGTTTTTTTTACTTCATCGATTTGCGGCGCGGTATTCACGGTCGCAAATAGATAACCAAAATCGCCTAGCGCTTTTTTAATACCCTGCTCTGCCGCTACAATTTTTTCACGCGAAAAAATCTGACCCGATTGTAAAGGAACTAAAAGCTTGTGTAATTTAGTTTGCGAAACAATTGCGCTTCCTGTGAATTGATAACCGCTGAGTTTATATATCGGCCCTTCAGTAATATGGATAATAAGATAAACATGTTTTCTATCAGGAGTTAAGCTGGCCTGCGTAGAATCTACTTTAAATTTAAGATAACCTCGATTCATATAGTAAGATTGTAAGGCATCTAAGCTAGCAGATAATCGATCTTGACTATATTGATCACTATTCGTGAAAAATGACCAAAAATGGTGTGTACCCAAAGGTAAGGCGCCACGTAACTTTCTTTCACTAAAAACATGATTACCGATGATAGAAATATCGGCAATTTCTACGGTAAGACCTTCTGAAATAAGAATTCGCACTGAAACTCGATTGTTAGACAACGACGTAACAATGGGTGTTACTCGTGCAGAATATTTCCCCATATTGTCGTATTGTGTACGAAGTTGCGCAACAAAACGATCTAAAGTGGCTTTATCAAATAAGCGACCACGAACTAAACCAATTCTTTTTACAATTTGTTTTAGCTTATCTTTAGGAATTTCTTTATTACCGATGATGTCCACTTCACTAATGGTTGGTCTTTCCACCACTTTTATAATTAAAGCATTCGCTTGCTCTTCTAAAGTAACATCACTAAAAAATCCAGTTGCATACAGCGCATCAATAACAGCAGATGATTGATAGGGCTGAAAAGATTGACCGGTTCTAACCGGTAAATAGCTAAGCACGGTATCACGACTGATACCTTGTAGACCATCAATTTGGATCCGGTTGACAGTAAAAGCTTGCGCAGGCAGAGCAAGAAAAAAAATGATCGATAACGATCCTACTAAAAAAATTCTCAATAAAAGTCGCAACATAATAATCGTTATTTTTTAGCCAAAAAAAGACATTATCTTCGTATTTGAGTTTTTGTCTGCGTTGCCCGCTCAATTCGTAATTTTCATGGTTAACTATATACACCCAGATTGTGGCATGGACGCGGCGCTTGCCAAAAACCTCATTACTGTGAGTATTTAAAAAGTTTACCAAAGAACTAAACTTTATTGTTCATGCATATTCTAACGGGTAACGGATTCTCTTCGCACCATTTTCGTTACTCTCGCGCTATAATGCTTTAAAATCATCTCTTTAGCAATCTCACGAGCTAAATTATCATCCTCCAAAATAACACTGAGATTAGAAACAGGTCGGGAATGAAGTTTTTCCAATACATCCTGATTGAGCTTAGCAATATCAGTAAAATAAATTTTTCCATCTAAAAACGCTTGTACTGCAATTTCATTCGCGGCATTCAGGATCGTTGATGCTGTCCCACCAATACGTAATGCTTGATAAGCTAAGTTTAAACAAGGATAGCGTTTTTCATCAATCGCTAAAAAATCTAGACGTGCTACTTTTAATAAATTTAAAGTCGCTGCAGAATTATTAATTCGCTCTGGAAAAGCCAAAGCATAGGAGATCGGAATACGCATATCAGGACTGCCTAATTGCGCTAAAATTGATCCATCCAAGTATTCTACTAGAGAATGCACAATACTCTGCGGATGTAACACCACTTCAATTTGATCCAGCGCTAAACCAAACAAATAATAAGCTTCTATGACTTCAAAGCCCTTATTCATGAGCGTCGCCGAATCAATGCTAATTTTGCGTCCCATACGCCAATTCGGATGCTGGCAGGCCTGTGCGGGTGTCATTACTTGCAATTGTGCTAAGGATTTATAGCGTAGTGCACCACCCGATGCAGTTAAAATAATTTTCGCCAAATTTTTACAGGAATTATCAGGTGCAATTTGTCCATGTAAACACTGAAAAATAGCATTATGTTCACTATCTACGGGTATTAAAGTAATTTGCGCGCGTTGCGCTTCTTCTATGAGTAAAGGACCTGCCATGACTAAAGCTTCTTTATTTGCAAGGAGTACTTGCTTCTTTGCCTTCACAGCGGCTAAGGTAGGTAATAAACCCGCAGCGCCTACGATAGCGGCCATCACGGTATCAACTTCATCTAGACTCGCAACAAAAGTTAAGGCATCCCCGCCAAATAATACTTTCGTTTTTACAGATTCCGCGAGCAAACGTTGCTGAAGGTGTTTGCTTAGGCTTTCACTACCCACTACTGCATAAGTAGGATTAAATTTTAGACATTGTTGAAATAATAAATCGATATTGTAGTGGGCTGTTAAAGCGATCACATTGAAACGCGTGGGATGTTTACTGATCACGTCTAAGGTATTAACACCAATAGATCCGGTTGCACCCAAAATAGTTAACGATTTCATGTGACTAAACCTAGTAGTAATAAAGAACCTGCATACACAGGAGCAGCAGCCAATAAACTATCTATCCTATCCAAAATCCCACCATGGCCGGGCAACAATTGGCCACTATCTTTTAAACCTCGCAGTCGTTTTAATTGACTTTCAAATAAATCACCTGCTACCGCTGCTAAACTCGTCAATAATACCAATAACCACATTTGGCTCAACGTTGGTTTCATTCCTTGAAAAAAATAGAGCATTAGCATTGCCGAAAAAAAAGTAAACAATAATCCGATAATAAAACCTTCCCAGGTTTTTTTTGGACTCAAGGCCGGCGCTAACAGATGTCGACCCCATAGA
>Ga0075369_10000513_pt1 | contig 12128 bp, 11 predicted proteins | sample EndMethybrTD3034_FD_71400 | JGI IMG/M metagenome (GOLD analysis project Ga0075369, IMG submission 71400) | Populus endosphere microbial communities from Tennessee, USA - Endosphere MetaG P. TD hybrid TD303-4 | ecosystem: Host-associated > Plants > Roots > Endosphere | place: USA: Tennessee...
CGCCACCGGCCACGGCAGGTCCGGTTTCCTGCTTGCGCCGTGGACGGCGGAGGCGATCGTGGGCGAGCTGAACGGCGCGCCGCTACCCGAGGCGGAACTGGTGGGAACACGATGAAGGTGACGGTCAACGACGCGGCGGTCGAGGTCGAGGAGCAGACCTCGGTCGCGACGCTGTTGGAGACGCTCGGCTTTCCTGACAAGGGCATCGCCGTCGCGGTGGACTGGACGGTGCTGCCCCGGTCGCAGTGGCACACCGCGCTGGCCGACGGCGCCCGCGTCGAGGTGGTCACGGCGGTGCAGGGTGGCTGAGCTGGGTTCGAAGCTGACGATCGCGGGCCGCGAGTTCGGCTCGCGGCTGATCATGGGCACCGGAGGGGCGGCCAACCTCGCGGTGCTCGAGGAGGCGCTGATCGCGTCGGGCACCGAGCTGACCACCGTCGCGATGCGCCGCGTCGACGCCGAGGGCGGGACGGGTGTGCTGGACCTGCTCGATCGGCTGGGCATCACGCCGCTGCCCAACACCGCGGGCTGCCGCGGAGCCGCCGAGGCGGTGCTTACGGCGCAGCTGGCGCGCGAGGCGCTGGGCACCGACTGGGTCAAGCTCGAGGTGATCGCCGACGAACGCACCCTGCTGCCCGACGCCGTCGAGTTGGTGAAAGCCGCCGAGCGGCTGGTCGACGACGGTTTCGTGGTGTTGCCCTACACCAACGACGATCCGGTGCTGGCCCGACGGCTGGAGGACACCGGCTGCGCGGTGGTGATGCCGCTCGGCTCGCCGATCGGCACCGGGCTCGGCATCGCCAACCCGCACAACATCGAGATGATCGTCGAGCAGGCCGGGGTTCCGGTGGTGCTGGACGCAGGCATCGGGACGGCGAGCGATGCCGCGCTGGCCATGGAGCTCGGCTGCGACGCCGTGCTGCTGGCCAGCGCCGTGACCCGCGCCGCCGATCCGCCTGCGATGGCGGCGGCGATGGCGGCGGCGGTCAGCGCCGGTCGCCTGGCCAGGGGCGCCGGACGGATTCCGAAGCGGTTCTGGGCGCAGGCGTCCAGCCCCGCCGTGTCCTGGTGAACGCCGAAAGGACGGTTGTTCGCGCGGTCTCTCGCGAAATCGGGACAACAACCGTACTTTCGCGGGAGTGACGATTGAACTCGTCGGCCTGACCAAAACCTTCGGCCGCACCCGCGCGGTCGAGGACCTGACCTGCTCCGTCGAGCCGGGGGTGGTCACCGGCTTCCTGGGACCCAACGGCGCGGGCAAGACCACCACCATGCGGCTGATCCTCGGTTTGGACCACCCCACAGCGGGCACCGCGACCATCGACGGAAGGCCGTACCGCGACCTGCGCGACCCGCTGCGCACCGTCGGCGCGCTGCTGGACGCCAGGCAGGCTCACCCGAACCGGTCGGCGCGCAACCATCTACGCTGGATCGCCGCCGCCAACCGGCTGGCTGCCAAGAGGGTGGACGATGTGCTCGACGCGGTCGGCCTGACGGAGGTGGCCGGCCGCCAAGCGGGAACGCTGTCACTGGGGATGAGCCAACGGCTGGGCATCGCCGCGGCGCTGCTGGGCGATCCGCCGGTGCTGCTGTTCGACGAACCGGTCAACGGCCTCGACCCGGAGGGCATCCACTGGGTGCGGACGTTGATGCGCAGGCTCGCGGGGGAGGGACGCACCGTGTTCGTCTCCAGCCACCTGCTGGCAGAGATGGCCAACACCGCCGACCGGCTGGTGGTGATCGGGCGGGGGCGGTTGATCGCGTCGACCACCGTCGCCGAGTTCGTCAGCCGCTCCGGCGGCGACACGGTGTGCGTGCGCAGCCCGCAGCTGGACTTGTTGCGCACGGTGCTCTGCGATGCGGGCGTCGACGTGCGCGAAGAACCGGACGCGACGGGACTGGTGGTGCGTGGCGTGGCCATCGAGGTGGTCGGCGAACTGGCCGCGGGCAACGGCATCACCCTGCATGAGCTCAGCGCGCGGCGGGCGTCTCTGGAGGACGCCTACCTGAAAATGACCGACGAGGTCGTCGACCATCGGGCGCAGCCGTGAGCGCGCCGGTGGCTCTGGCGGTGCTGCGGGCCGAGGGCATCAAGCTGTCGACCACCCGCTGGCCGCTGTGGTCGGCGCTGGGGGTGCTGGTCCTTTCGCTGGGCCTCGCCGCCGTCCAGGGATGGACGTCGTACGGCTCTCGGCCGCTGCCGCCGGCGCGGGCGGCTCTGGGGGTTGCTGTGTTCGGTGTCCCGGTGCTGATGGTCCTGGCGTCCTCGGCGATGACTGGCGAGTACCGCAGTGGACTGATCCGAACGACCTTCACCGCGACGCCGGGCCGGTCACTGGTCTTGGTCGCCAAAGCCGTTGTAAACGCGGTATTTTCGGCTGGCTGTGCGGCACTGGCGGTGGTGGCCGCGGTGATGGTGGCGGGGCTGGCCGCCGAGCGGCCCGCCGGTTCGGCGCTGTCGTTGACAGGGGCGGGCACGTGGCGGCTGGCCGGGGCGATCGCCCTGTACGCGGCGCTGGCCGCGGTGCTGGCAGTGGCCGTGGGTGCGCTGGTGCGGTTCTCGGCGGGCGCGGTCGCGGTGCTGCTGCTGTGGCCGATGGTGGCCGAACCGCTGCTGGGCAACATGCCCGGCTTCGGCCCGGCGGTCGGGCCGTTTCTGCCGTTCGCGAACATGTTCCGGTTCCTCGATGTGACGTGGCTGTACCCCGCCTACGCCGTGCCGTGGGGGCCGGTGGGTTCGCTGGTCTATTTCGGGGTGTTCATGGCGTTGATCTTCGGCGCGGCGGCGGTCGTGCTCGACCGTCGGGATGCGTGACGCAGGTGGCCGCGCCTCGGCGTCCGTCACGTCCGACTAACGTGGTTGCCGATGGTGCGTAACGGGTGGGGAGTGCTGGCGGTGCCGGCCATCGTGATGACATTGGTGGTGGCCGTGGGGGGATGCGCCGGTGGCGCCGAGCCGCAGGCGGTGCCGCCCGCCGCCGACCGTCTGCCCGTCGCGGGCGACTTCGCCGAGCAACTGCGCAAAAGCGTGACCGTCGACGCGATGATGGCCCACATGGTCAGGCTGCAGGAGATCGCCGACGCGCACGGCGGCAACCGGGCGCTCGGCACGCCCGGCTACGACGCCAGCGTCGACTACGTCGCCACCGCGTTGCGCGATAAGGGCTTTGACGTCCAGACCCCCGAGTTCGAGGTGCGCCTGCCCTTCGCCGACGAACCCGACGTCACCGTCGGCGGCCGGGCGGTGGCGGCCCACCCGCTCCTGTTCACCATCGGCACGCCGCCGGACGGGGTGTCGGGGCCGCTGGTCGCCGCGCCCGTCGAGGACTCGCCGGGGTGTACGGCCGGCGACTACGACGGACTGCCCGTCGAGGGCGCTGTCGTCCTCGTCGATCGCGGGAGCTGCCCCTTCGCGGCGAAGATGGCCGTGGCCGCCGAACGCGGCGCAGTGGGGATGCTTGTCGCCAACAACGTCGACGAGGACCGGATGGGCGGGACGCTGGGTGAACAGACCGACGTCACGTTCCCGGTGGTGAGCGTCACCAAGGCGGAGGGGCAGCGGCTGCGGGGCGAGTCGGGCGAGGTGACCATCAAACTCAACGCCGGGGTGCGCGACGCGAAGACCCGCAACGTCATCGCCCAGACGAAGACCGGTTCGACCGCCGACGTGGTGATGGTCGGCGCCCACCTCGACAGCGTCGCGGAAGGCCCCGGCATCAACGACAACGGCTCCGGTGTCGCCGCGGTGCTGGAAACCGCTCTGCAATTGGGTAGTTCGCCACAGGTGCGCAACACGGTACGGTTCGGCTTCTGGGGTGCCGAGGAGACCGGCCTGAGGGGCTCGGCCGACTACGTGCGGTCGCTGAACGTCGAGGAGCTCAAGGACATCGCGCTCTACCTCAACTACGACATGCTCGGTTCGCCCAACCCGGGCTACTTCACCTATGACGGCGATCAATCCGCACCGCCGAACCCGCGCAGCGGTGCCCCGCGCGTTCCCGAAGGTTCCGCGGGGATCGAGCGCACCCTCGTCGCCTATCTCGACGGTGCCGGAAAACCCGCGCAGGACACCAGCTTCGACGGCCGGTCCGACTACGACGGATTTACCCAGGCGGGCGTGCCCGCAGGCGGGTTGTTCTCCGGTGCCGAGGAGGAGATGACGCAGGAGCAGGCCGAGATGTGGGGCGGAACCGCGGGCGCGCCGTTCGACCCGAACTACCACAAGCCGACCGACACCGTGGCCCACGTCAGTCGCACCGCCATGGAGATCAATGGCGGCGGTGTGCCTTTCGTGGTGGGTCTCTACGCGCAGGACCAGGGTGGCCGCAACGGGGTGCCCATCCGCGACGACCGCACGCGTCATCCGATCAGCAACTCATGAGTGCGCCGACCCGGCGGGCGGCGGCGCTCGCGGTGCTGGCGCTCGCGCTGGCATCCTGCACGGGTTCGCCGCCTGCACCGCCCGCCGATTTCGCCCGCGGCATCGCGGACGCGATCACCACCGACGCTCTCGAACCCCACCTGCAGGCCCTGCAGGACATCGCCGACGCGAACGGCGGCACCCGGGCCGAGGGCACCCCCGGCTTCGGCGCCAGCGTCGACTATGTCGTGAAGACGTTGCGGGACAATGGTTTCGAGGTGCAGATAGTGGACTTCGAGCGGTTGGGCATGACCAGGGGAGGCAATCCGGGGCTCACCGTCGCCGGCCGCAGCTTCCCGGTCGAGCAGGCATCGCTGCTGCATACCACGGCGCGTGAAGGGCTCAGCGCCATCACATTACGGCCGCAACGGCCGACGGGTTGCCTGCCTGCCGACTACGGTTCGGTGAACGTCCGCGGTGCGATCGTGGTTGTCGACGACGCAGGCTGCTCGGTCGTCGACAAGCACGACGTGGCCGTGTCCAAGGGCGCGGTCGGGCTGCTCGTCGTCAGCGTCCCAGGTCGCGACGGCAGCCCCGAGGCGCTGTTCCCCGAGGGCTACTACCGCGGGCTCGATATCCCGGTCGGGGTGATCGGCCGGGACGCCGACGCCGCGCTGCGACGCACCAACCGTCCGGTCCGGCTGGTCCTCGATCGGCAGGCGGTGCAGGTGGCTTCACGAAACGTGTTGGCACAGACCAAGACCGGCGACGCCGGCGACGTCGTGATGGCGGGCGCCCACCTGGACAGCATCGCCGGCGGCCCCGGCATCAACGACAACGGCACGGGGGTGGCGGCGCTGCTGGCGGCGGCGAGCGCTCTTGGTGCGCAGCCGAAGGTGGCCAACGTGGTCCGGTTCGCGTTCTGGGGTTCGGAGGAGATCGGGGCCGCCGGGTCCGCCGCTTACGTGCGCGGCCTGGATCGCGACGCGCTCACCGACATCGCCATGTACCTCAACGCCGATATGCTCGGTTCGCCGAACGCCGGCTACTTCACCTACGACGGCGACCAGTCCGGGCAACCCAGCCCCGAAGTGGCGCTCGAGGCTGTGCCCGAGGGCTCGGCGGGCATCGAGCGGACGCTGGCGGGCTTCCTCAGCCTGGCTGGGGTGCGACCCGCGGACATGCCGCTGGCCAAGACGCGCGACGACAACCCTTTCGTGCGCGCCGGGGTCCCGATCGGCGGGGTGACCACCGGGTCGTCACAGCGTAAGACCGAGGTGCAGGCCAGGCTGTGGGGCGGCAAGGCGGGTGTCGCGTTCGATCCGAACTATCACACCCGCCGCGACGACATCGGCAACGTCAACCGCGAGGCGCTCGCGGTGATGGCGCGCGCCGTCGGGTTCGCCGTCGCCACGTACGCGCAGTCCACCGGCGGCGTCAACGGCGTCCCGCCCCGGCTGGAGCGCACCCGCACACCGCTGGCGCCGTGACGCTCAGTCGCCCGCGTAGGCCCTGGCGACCCGGGTGACGAACTGGTAGACGCCGTCCTCGTCGGGTGCCAGCGGCCCGGGGCGCGCATGCGGTGAGCTCAGCCCGCGCTGCACCGACTCGCAGGCGGCCCAGTCCTGGCGATTGGTCAGATCCCAGAAGTCCACCGCGTACGACGGGTCGAAATCAGGTTTGGCCGCAACGCCTTTCGGGAACGACCAGGCGCACTCGACGTGGGTCCGGTCGACGGACAGCGGTGTCATCAGGTGCGTCATGATGTAGTCGGGATGCAGGCTGATCAACAGGTTGGGATAACCCACCACGTACATGACGGAGCGCAGCTCGTGCTCGGTGAGGCCCTGGATGGCCACCCCGCCGCTCTTACCGTCCAGCGACATGGTTTCGGCCTCGTCGATCATCGACATCCAGCCGCCCATCCACGGGCCCCGCACCTCGAGATTCTCGCCGCTCTTGGGCGGGCTGATCCGGGACAGCTCGGGGTGGATGGTCGAGCAGTGGTAGCACTCCTGATAGTTCTCGGCGATGACCTTCCAGTTGCACTCCAGTTCGTAGGAGTGCCGGGCGACGACGGTCAGGTCCTCGGGGTGATAGTTCTCCACGACGGACTCGAAACCGGCTACGTGCTCGGAGAATTCGACGTCGTCGCCGCTGGGGTCGACGAACAGCCAGCCGTGCCAGTTCACCAGCCTCAGCTCGTCCAGCCCGAACTCGCCGGCATCGAAACCCTCGAGGTCACGGAAGCCGGGCGCATTGCGCAGTGTGCCGTCGAGGCGGTACGACCAGGAGTGGTACGGGCAGATGATGCCGCGGGCCTTGGCGGTGGCTCCGCAGGCCAGCAGTTCGTGGCCGCGGTGGCGGCAGGTGTTGGCGAAGGCGCGGATGCAGTCCTCGGCACGCACGAGCAGCACGCCGTCGGCCCCGGTGCCGACCGCCTTCTGGGCGCCGACGGTCGCGAGATCGCTGGCATGACCCACGCACGTCCAGCCCGAGAAGATGTTGCGGTGCTCCCAGTCGAAGACCGCCGGATCGACGTATGCCTCCCGCGGCAGCATCCGAGACTGGCCGAAGGGAGCCAGTGCCGCGGCCAGGCCGTCGGCGGGCAGGGGTGCACGATCATTTTTATTGACCATGCAGTCAGGATACTGGGCGGGGGCGTGCTGGTCCAGCGCTGAAAACCCCTGTGTATCCGCGCGACCCGCCCGCGACCCCCCATCCCCGCGCCGAGATCTGCGCCTGGTCGTGAGCACCGCTGGCGCCCAGCCCCGACGCAGAAATGAGGGAGGGGCAAGGGCGAGGGCCCGCAGCTAGAGCTCGCCGGCGAAGGCTCCGATGCCTCGATCGGCGGTGGTGGCATCGCCGCGGGTCATTCGCCGGAACACCAGGAAGCCGATCGCGATCGCCAACAGCGCCGCAAGCAACAACAGCGTGGCCAGTGCGTTGAGCGCCGGGGTTGGCGCCGCGCGGGCGGTGTTGTAGATCTTCACCGACACGGGTTCGGTCGAGGCGTCACTGGACAGGTAGCGCACGAGCACGAAGTCGTCGATGACGTCGGCGAACACCAGCACCGTGCTGGCGAAAATCGCGGGCATCAGCATCGGCAGTGTGACCCGGCGCAGTGACCCCAGCGGCGACGCGCCGAGGTCCATCGCGGCTTCCTCGTATTGTCGTCCGATCGTCGCGAGCCTGGCCCGTACCAGCACGGCCGGGTAGGCGACTTGGAAGGTGACCAGCCCGATGACCTGGGCGGTGGTGCCGAGGGTGATCGGGAGGGTCAGCGACGTGACGACGAACAGCAGCGAGACGGCGAGCAGCACCTCGGGGACCACGAACGAGATCAGCATCAGCAGGTTGGCCCCCGCCGGGATCCGGCCCCGCCACCGGTCGATCCCGATGGCGAACAGCACGCCCAGCGGGACGGTGATCAGCGTGGTGATCACGCCTAGCTTCAGTGTCTGCACGAGCGCGGTGTGCAGCGAGGCGTCGTGCCATACCGACCGGGTGGGGTCGCCCCAGTACCACCGGAACGAGAAGCCCTGCCAATGGGTGCGCGACCGCCCGTCGTTGAAGGAGAACATCACCGCGATGAGCACCGGAAGCAGCGACCAGATCAGATATCCGAGGGTGACCGCGACCAGGATCCGCGGTGGCCGCCATGGATCGTTCCACCAGGCGATCGGCCCCCGGATGCGGGGCTTTGCACTCCTCGTCCTGCTCGTCCCCGTGCCGCTCCTCACGTCCGTGGTCGTCACACCTTCACCTCGTCACCGCGCGAGACCACCCGGACGTAGTAGAACATCGGCAGCACCGTCACGATCAGCACCAGCATCACGAACGCGCCCGCCTGACCGGCCTGACCCGGCGACTGGACGGCGTTGTTGATCAGGTTGCCCACGATCGCCGTCGTCGGTGAGGCCGACAGTAGGTCACCGGTGAAGTAGTCACCGAGCATCGGCAGGCACGTCAGCAGGACGGCGGCGACGATGGTCGGTCGGCACATCGGCAGCGTGACCCGCCAGAACGACGCGAATCGGTTCGCGCCGAGGTCTCTGGCGGCTTCGAGGGTGGATTGGGGCAACCGATCAAGCCCGGCATAGAGCGGCAGGATCATGTACGGCACGTAGCCGTATGCCAGCCCGAGGATCACCACCACCGGCTGGCCGGTCAGCCAGTTGACGTCGACGGTGAACAACCCGCCGAGCCGCAGGATCCGGTTGACCAGTCCGTCATCCTGTAACAGGTTGACCCAGGCCAGCATTCGCATCATGTAGCTGATCCAGAACGGGGCGATCAGCAGCACCAGCAGCAGGCCTTTCCACTTCCCCGAAAGGCGTGCCACGTAATAGGACACCGGGAAGGCGATGATCAGGCACAGGATGCTGGCGATCCCGACGAAGATGACCGTGCGCAACAGCGCGGGCCCGTACACACCGTTCGGCCCCACGATGTGGGTCAGGACGTAGGTGAACTGAGCGGGGTTCCACTGCAACGGGTTCCACACCGGGATCGGGGTGCGGAAGATCGGGTCGACGTACCCGAACACGATCGAGAGCACCACGTACAGCGGCGCGACCACGAACAGCAGCAGCCAGACGATGCCTGGCGACGCGAGCGCGGGCCAGATCGGCCTGGTCCGCTCCTTAGGCGGCCGTTCGGCTACCGGTGGTGGCGAAACAGCGGGTGCCGCAGACAAACTCAGGTGCCTCCTCCGGCCTTGAACGCGTTCCAGATGTTCTGCCAGGCGGCGTCGTTGTTGGCGTCCAGCTCGAGCAGCCGGTAGCCGACGTCGAAGTACTCCGGCCGAACGGCCGCCGTCTTGAGGTTCTCGGGGATGAAGCCGTCGGCGACCAGGGTGTCGGGGTTCAGCGAATTCTGCGGCGGCTGGTAGCCGATCGCGCTGAAGTTCTGCTTGGCGACGTCGGGATCGAGCATGTGGTTGATGAACAGATGGGAGAGCACGGGGTTCTTGCCGCTGCGGATCGACACGATCAGATCGTTGTCCACCTGCCCCTTGCCGTCGGCCGGGAACCAGTACCGCAGGATGTCGGGTGACACCCCGTCGGGCAGATAGGCCACCGCATTGACGGCGTCGCCCGACCACATCTGCGTCAACCCGATCTGGCCCGCGGGCAGGTCGTTGTACATCGTGATGGTGACCTTCGGCGAGGTGGCCGCCACCAGTTCGGTCAATGCCGCACTGACCTTCTGCAGGTCGGCGTCCGATGATGTGTTGATGTCGGTGATGCCGAGGCGCAACAACACCATCGACATCGCGGTGTGCCAGTCGTCGATGATCGCCGTCTTACCCTTGTACTGCGGATCCCACAGCGCGTCATAGGGATTGGCGCGTGCGCCGATATCCTCCGTGACCTGGTCGGTGCGCCAGCCCAGGCCGGTGGTGTAGACGGTGTACGGCACCGAATAGCGCCATTCCTTGTCGTACCACGGGTCGGCGAAGAACGGCCAGATGTTGGTGATGTTGGGCACGTAGGTGTGGTTCAGCGGGCGGATGAGCCCGCCGGTGACCAGCCGGCCGATCTGGTCGTAGCTGGGGAAGTAGAGGTCGTATTCGACGCTGCCGCCCAGGATTTTGGTGATCGCCTCGGTGGTGTCGTTGAAGGTCGATATCTGCACGGAGGTGTTGTACTCGTCCTCGAAGGACTTGACCGCGTCCGGGCTGAGGTAGTCGGCGTAGGTGTAGACCTGCAGCGTCGCACCCGATTCGGGGGACAGCCCGTCGGCGATCGGCTTGTTGTCGTCGGCGATGTCCCATGTGACGGGGCTGTCCGGCGCGGCGAGTTTCAGGGTCGGTCCGGCCGACGGTGGCGCAGCGTTGGAGCAGGCCTGCAGGAAGGCGCCGAGCGTGGGAGCCGTGATGGCCAGAAGCCCTGCGCGGGTCAGGAATTGGCGTCGGTTCGAGCGTAGGAACGGCCTGCCCGGCATGCCTCGCTCGGGGTCGTTGGGTACGGGCATCTAGACCTCCCAGCTCAAGGCTCTTGTCACTACTCTTGACTCTCGCATAGACTGAATGCTCAGTCAACCGTTCCGCAACGGAGGTTAAACCGTGTCTTCGTCGGTGGTGGAGAGCCCCGTGACGAGCCCAGAATCCAATCAGGTCGACGAGCTGATCGCTCATGAGGAGAAGGTGTTCCTGCAGCGCCAGCCGCGCAGCACCGAACTCATCGCCGCCGCCGCCGAACACCTGGCGGGCGGTGCCACTTCGAACTGGCAGATCGCCCAGCCCCAGGCGGTGTGGATGAGCCATGGGGATGGCTCGAAGGTGTATGACGTCGACGGCACCGAGTACGTCGACATGCACGGCGGATACGGTGCTTCCATTGCGGGACACGCACATCCGGCGATCGTCGAGGCGGTGAGCCGGCGGGTCCGGCGCGGCACGCACTTCGCCCAACCCACCGAGGACGCGATCTGGATCGCAGGCGAGCTATCGCGCAGGTTCGACCTGCCGCTGTGGCGGTTCGCCAATTCGGGTACCGAGGCGACGATGGATGCCGTCCACCTTGCGCGCTGCCTGACCGGACGCGATCTGATCATCAAGGTCGAGGGGTGCTACCACGGTCACCACGACTCGGTGCAGGTGTCGGTGCTGCCGGAGGCCGACGAGATCGGCCCCCGCGACCACCCCATCGGCGTCGCGGGAAATACCGGCATCCCCGCCGCGATCCGCGAACTGGTCGTCGTGGTGCCGTTCAACGATGCCGCCGCGGTGCAACGGGCGCTGGACGAGCATCGCGGCCGGGTGGCGGCGATGATCCTCGAGCCGGTCATGATGAATGCCGGGATCATCCCGCCCGACGACGGATACCTTGCGGCAGTGCGCGATCTGGTGCACTCAGCCGGCGCACTGCTGATCTTCGACGAGGTGAAGACCGGGTTCACCACCGGCCCTGGCGGTGTCACCGCGCTGTCGGGCGTGGTGCCCGACATGGTGTGCCTGGCCAAGGCGCTGGGCGGGGGTATCGCCGTCGCGGCGATCGGCGGGACGCGCGCGGTGATGTCCGCGATCGCCGACGGCCGCTACGAACAGGTGGGGACGTTCAACGGCAACCCGCTGGCGATGGCCGCCACCCGCGCCACGCTCACCGACGTGCTGACGCCGCAGGCCTACGCCCATCTCGACGAGCTCGCCGCCCACCTGCGCGGATCGCTGGCGGACACGATCGCCCAGCACGGCTGTGGCTGGCACGTCGTCAGCGTGGGGGCCAAGGGATGTGTCACCTTCCGTCGCGAGCGGGTCCGAGAGTTCCGCGATTTCCTGGAGATCGACGCCCGACTGGGACATCTGCACTGGCTGATGCAGCACAATGGCGGTGTATTCCTCCCGCCCTGGGGGAAGGTGGAGCAATGGCTGTTATCGGTTCAGCACGACCGCGACGATGTCGAGCGATTCTCCGTGAACTTCGCCCGGTTCGCGGCGGCGGTCTCCCGTTGATCGGCGGGTCCCGGTGACCTGCGGCGACGTGGGCAAACCGACCGGCGGGCACATCCAGCTGCATCAACTGGCCAAGTCCTATGCCGGGATGCCCGCCGTCACGGGCATCGACCTCGAAATCCCGGCGGGCCAGTTCTACTCCCTGCTCGGCTCGTCCGGCTGCGGCAAGACCACCACGCTGCGCATGATCGCGGGGTTCGAGAAGCCGGACTCGGGACGCATCGAGCTCGACGGGCGCGACGTGGCGGGCGACCCGCCGCACCGGCGTCCGGTCAACACCGTCTTCCAGACCTACGCGCTGTTCCCGTT
>Ga0075369_10000514_pt1 | contig 12124 bp, 12 predicted proteins | sample EndMethybrTD3034_FD_71400 | JGI IMG/M metagenome (GOLD analysis project Ga0075369, IMG submission 71400) | Populus endosphere microbial communities from Tennessee, USA - Endosphere MetaG P. TD hybrid TD303-4 | ecosystem: Host-associated > Plants > Roots > Endosphere | place: USA: Tennessee...
CTATTGCGTTGTCGCTCCGCCATCGCTCGCCAGCTTTGTTCGAGGGGCCAACTGGTTACAGCTTGCCTCCCTCCCCTGGATCGGCACGCCACCCGCATCGGTCCATAACCGGATGCTGGCACGGCTGTTCACCAATCTTGGCGTTCGCCAACAGATTGTCGCCCAGGTGGACCAGGAAGCGTCAATGATTGCCATGACACGCACAGGGATAGGGCTGAGCCTTTGCCGGGAATCGATTGCCCTGCATGAACAGCAGTCTCATGGACTGGTCATCGCTGATAATGTGAAGCTCTCGACGACCTTAAGTTTCCTCTGCCTGGAAGCGCGTATCAGCGATCCGTCGATCGTCGCTGCATTTGACGCAGTCAAACGAGTTTGGGTTCAGTAAACCGACTTAGCGGTGAAGCTCTTGATGGGAATCGAACCGCCATCCCACATTTCCGGTGACAGAGAAATCCAAAGCGGCGATCGCCAAAGTCACAATTTAGCTTCTGCAATGAAATGGTTGAAGATCAGCGGCATCGCACCGCAGAGAGGCGCCATCTGGCCGCAGAAGGCTGTCGGATATGTCCCGGATTTAATAGTATCTGTTCCAGCGTGAGAATTAGGCGTCCGTACGGCGTATTCGTTCTAATTCCTTGCAGTTTCATCTAAAATCTCGTCTGTTATACAAATTCGATCTTTGTCAGCATTGTTAATCCGCAACCGAATGGACGCGCTTCTTTGGGAAACGACCGCCGCAAGACATCCAAAATAGATGCGCCGACGTATTCTCCGGGCTACGTGGTTGCAGTTGCGGACATCTTGCCGTTGGCTCGTGTTCACGGGCCAGTGAAGTGACTGCAAGGCTGACCGACATCTTTCTGAGCAAACGCAGATCGCTCATCTGGAGCGTCATGCGGATCGTTCGCGATCCACAAACGGCAGAGGATGTAGCGCAGGAGACATATGTCCGCGCCAGAAAGGCGATCGAAAACGGCCCGATCGAGCACATCGAGGCGTTCCTCTATCAAACGGCCCGCAACCTCGCTATCAACCACAAGCGACACCAGGACATGCGCGGCAGCGTGGAACGCAACGACCTGTACGACACCGATGTCGAGAATATCGCTTCGCCATTGCCGTCTCAGGAAGCCGATTTGATTCATCGCCAACGGCTGGAACTCCTCACTGAAGCGATTGCGAAACTACCGCAGCGTGCACAGACTGTCTGGATGCTGAGCCGCATTGAGAAATGGTCGTATCCGCGGATCGCCGAACACCTCGGCGTGTCACCCAATACGGTTTTCAATGATCTGAAGCTCGCCCATGCCCATTGCCTCGACGCCCTGGAAAAAATCGACCGTGGCTGAATTCGTCTCATTACCCGGCTGCTTACCAATGGGAACGGGTAGCGCTGCCAGATCGCCTCCGGCGAAGAGGATTTTTGGGAGATTCCGGTTTGTGAAGTGTCTCAGGAATAAGGCGGCCCGATCTGGCGACTGCCGGATAGGGATGGGCTGAGTGGAACGCGACACGCATAGGCGCGAGAATGAAGAGCAGCAATTCGTGCATCCGGATCCAGCAATGGACGCTGCACTGAACTGGCTATTCACGCTGCAAGCCTCGCCCGACGATGCCAACCTTCGCGCTAGGTTAGACGACTGGCTGCGGGCTGATCCTTCGCATTCGCGAGCCTTCGATCTCGCCGTCGGCACATGGGGACTTCCCGAAATGGACATGGTGGCCAACGAGATCGCAGCCCGATCCGAACACGCAATTGCTTTGCGCGAGGCCATTGATCTTCGCCAAACCGGACCAAGGCGAAGACTGTTGCCCAGGATCGCGATGGCGGCAGCGGCGGCGGTGCTTCTGGCCATAGGCATTCAGCAATATCCGGACGTCATGCTGCGCTGGCGGGCTGACTATGCGACGCCCACAGGTCCGCATGAAGAGGTCTCGCTGCCCGACGGATCACGGATGATCCTGAACACCGCATCGGCTGTGTCAGTGAATTTCCAAGGGGCGAAGCGTTCGGTGACCCTTCTTAGGGGCGAAGCATATTTCGATGTGGTCCATGACGCAGCCCGGCCGTTTACGGTGGCGGCCAGTTTCTCGGAAGTGGAAGTCAAAGGCACGGCGTTTTCAGTCCGCACCGACAATGCGGAAGACACAGTGGTGTTGGAAAGGGGCCATATCGATGTTTCGCTTCTCCAGAACCGCAAAGATATGGCATCGCTCGAACCGGGGGAAAGCATCACTGCCTCCTCCAATAATCTGTCTGTTGTCAGGAAGTCAGACACCTCGACCTCTCTTGCATGGCTTCAGGGACGGCTCGTCTTCACGGACCAACCGTTCGGTCAGGTTCTGGATGAAGTGGAAAGATATTACGGCCAGTCAATACTGGTGGCGAATGCCAGACTCTCAAGCGTGAGGGTTAATGGTAGCTACCGCCTCGATAATCCCGAGCGGGTCATCCACTCTCTGGCCACCGCTGCTGGCGCGACTGTGACACGGCTTCCAGGCGGGATAATAATCCTTCATTGAATAATCAACTTTTTTTGTGAGATTTACCCAGCCCGATTGTCAGGTGTGTATGGGCCGAAAAAGCATAATGCGTGTCGGCCCTTGGATCAGGATTAAGAGGGACGACCATGGGGCTGATTGCGCGGGCTAAAGCAAGGGATGAAACTGGCAGGAACGGGCCGCTTTGCGGCAGGCGCCATCTGACAGCCCTGCTTGTCACATCGAGTGTTCTTGGTGGTGTAAGTGTCATGCTTCCCACGGTCGCCAAAGCGCAGCAGCAGATCACCGGGCAGTCCGTCAGCTTCAATATCCCGTCACAGCCCCTTTCGTCGGCGATCAATGCATTCATCCGCGCAAGCGGCTGGGAAGTCGGCTTTGCGTCACAAGCGGTTGCCGGAAAGCAATCATCGTCAGTCAAGGGCTCCATGACACCAGCCCAAGCACTGCAAGTTATGTTGACCGGTACCGGCGTCGGCGCCCGGATCTCCGGCCCATCGACGGCTGCCCTGGTAACGGCGCCGGTGACCGGCAGCGCGATCACGACTGACGGCTCAACCGTCCTGCAAACAATTACCGTCGCTGGCGAGGGTATCGATTCTTGGGAAGCCCCGCCCAGCTATGCAGGCGGCCAGGTCGCATCGGGTGCAAAGCTCGGCATGTTGGGCAATACGAGCATCATGGATGCACCCTTTAATGTGGCCAGCTACACGTCGAAGACGATCCAGGATCAGCAGGCTGTTACCATCGCCGATGTGGTGGCCAATGATCCCTCCGTCCGGGTCTATACAAGTGGCATGGGATCGTCCGCAGGTGTCGGTGACAGTTTTTACATTCGCGGCTTTTCAGTTGGCACATATAGCGTCCTGATCGACGGCTACGGCGGCATTGCACCCGACCGCATCATTCCAGTCGAAACCATGGAAAGCGTCGAAATCCTCAAGGGGCCGAATGCCCTTCTCAACGGATATTCCCAGTATGGATCTCTTGGAGGATCGATAAACGTCGTCCCGAAAAGGGCCACCGATGAGCCCGTTACACGCGTTACGACAAGTTACGCGTCGGACAGCCAGTTCGGAACCCACCTCGATTTCGGTCGACGGTTCGGCGAAAACGAGGAATGGGGTGTCCGGGTCAACGGCATCTTTCGAGGCGGCAATACTGCAATCGACGGGCAATCCGCTCAGCTCGGCGTCGGCACCATCGCACTGGACTATCGTGGCGATGACTTCAGGGCCAGTCTCGACGCTGGCTATGTCGATCAGCAAACGGATGTACCGACCGGCGCTGCCGGCTTCGGATTTACTTCCGACATACGCAATCCTGCTGCAACTGATCTGAGCAAGCAGATCTATCAGGGTTGGGAATATTCCAACACCAGGAGTACCTATGTGCTTGGAAAATTCGAATATGACCTGAATCCGTCATGGACCATCTATGGCGGCGCTGGCTACCGGGGCTATTCTCAGGAATCTCTCTCCACCGACATCTTCGTCAACGACGCCTTGGGCAATGCTACGGCGACAGCATATTACAGCCCGATCCACGGACATTCAGCCTCTGCTCAGACCGGGATCAGAGGCGAATTCGACACCGGCCCGATCAGCCACAAGTTCAACCTGAACGGTTCCTATCTTTTTCAGGCGCTCAATCAGCAAAGCAATTATTACGGCTTCGCGGCATTCGATACGAACATATACAACGCGCCGACCGTCGCCCGCCCCTCGACCGCGGGTTTCAGCGATAGTCCGCCGAGATACTGGAACGTCAACGCTCCGGCCGTGACGCTTGCCGACACCATATCATTCCTGGATGATCATGTGCTGTTGACCGCAGGCGTGCGCTACCAGCAGATCGGTGTCGATGTGTTCAATCCGGATGGCAGTACGTCTCAGGCATATGACAGGCACGCGCTGACACCAGCATTCGGCCTGGTCGTGAAGCCCGTAGACAACCTTTCCATCTATGCCAACTATATCGAGGGTCTCCAGCAGGGACCGACGGCCTGGGCCGGGACATCGAACGCGGGCCAGATCTTCCCTCCCATCCTGACGCAGCAATTCGAAGCCGGGGTCAAATATGATTTCGGGACGTTCACCGCGACCGCCAGTGTCTTTCAGATTGCCAAGCCGGGCAGCAGCATCACCACCGATGCCTTCGGCAACTCGGTGTTCACCGTCAATGGAGAGCAACGGAACCGCGGCGTCGAGCTCAACGTCTTCGGCGAGGCCACAGAAAATCTGCGCCTGCTGGGCGGCATTGCCTATACGCAAGGCACGCTGACCAAGACGGATGATGGCTTCTATGACGGAAATACCGCTATCGGCGTGCCCCGCTGGCAATCCAATCTGGGCATCGAGTGGGATCCGCAGTTCGCGGAAGGCCTGACGCTGTCCGGCCGAATGATATCGACCAGTTCCCAATTCATCGATCAGGCTAACACCCAGAAACTGTCAGGTTGGACCAGGTTCGATATCGGCGCTCAGTATAAGACGAAGTCATTTGGCAATCCGCTCGTCTTGCGCGCGTCGGTGGAGAACGTGTTCGACAAAAACTACTGGGCCGGGGTAGACGGCGGGTGGGCAACGACGGGCACGCCCCGCACTTTCAAACTGTCGGCGACTGTGGATTTCTAAACATGAGAGTGGGGCCAACCGTCCTTCGACCGACACGCCGACATGTGCTGCAAGCCGGTATCACTACCGGTTTGAGCCTCATGCCCGGCTTTCGAGGGAGCACTGCGCGAGCAATGCCCTCCCATCCCCTTGTCGTGCTGGATTTCGCCCACGCGCAGTCGCTTGTGGCCCTTGGCGTCGAGACGTTCGGCATGGCGGAGCGCTGGCGCTATGAACAGTATGTCGAGGAGCCCCGCCTTCCAGCCTCGGTTTTCGACATTGGTACATTGCACCAACCAAACCTTGAGCTTCTGGCTAGGGTCCAACCTCAGCGGATCATTCATTCGCAGGAGTGGCCAACCGATATCGCACAGCTCGCGCGGATCACGTCCTTGACGGAGCTATCTATCTATACCGGCACACGTGCGCCTCTCGATCGTGCACGGCAATCATTCTTGCAAATCGCGGAGATCGCCGATGTCACGCAGCGCGCGGCAGATTATATGGCCAGCTTCGAAGATCACATGAATGCCTGCCGCTCCCGTCTAAGACCATTCGAAGGCAAAAGAGTGATGGAGCTATGGGCAGCGACGCCGCGCGACTTCTGGACGCTTGGTACTGCCAGCCTCGTACACGATGTCCAAGAGCATCTGGGGCTGAGAAATGCTGTACAGGAGAGCGGCGACACCTGGGGTTGGCTGCCGGTGACAATGCGAGATCTCGGCGCGCTGGACGACACGATCATCATCCATTTCGGCCCGGTGCCTGCCCCGTTAAGCAACAACCCGCTCTGGAACAGTTTCGGCTTCGTTCGACGCCGGCAACTCGTCGTCCTACCCCGCAGCTGGCTGTTCGGCGGACTTCCCGAAGCGGATAGAATTGCCCGGCTCCTCACGCAGGCATTGGAGGGACGACATCATCTCTCCGCAAACTGAAACGCGACGCAAAAGGCGCTTTATCTTTTCCTTTCCATTGTTATGTATTCCCGGAGCCTTGGCCGCCCTTCTGAGCCTCTATCACATTTGGCTGGACATTCCTCTGTCAGCATGGTGGCAAGCGCTACTAGCGCCGGATTTCGAAATTCCTGGCCAGATGATCGTGCATTTCATCACCCTTCCGCGCATAGCCGCAAGCCTGCTGGCCGGCGCATCCTTGTCGCTCTCCGGCCTGATTTTCCAGCAAGTCCTGCGCAATCCACTGGCCGAGCCGTCGACAACCGGTGTGTCGGCGGGAGCGGCACTCGCCCTGAAAGCTTCGGCCTTGCTCGTTCCTTCGTTGGCCTTGCCGCCTGTGCCGGTTGCATGCGCAGGCGCGGCTGCGGCTATGTGCCTGACGCTTGCGCTGGCATCGCGCAACCTCGCCTCACCGCTGCGGCTGATCCTGGCGGGCCTTGTCGTCGGCCTGTTCTGTGGCGGGATCAATTCCGTGCTGGCGCTGTTCTTCCACGAAGAACTGCGGAGCGTCTTTCTCTGGAATACCGGTTCGCTGCTCAATCTCGGCTGGGACGCGTCAGCCTACGTGGCACCTGTGCTGCTGATATGCGCTTTACTGGCCGTTCTGATGATCCGTCCGCTGGAATTGCTTGCACTGGAAGAGCATGGCGGCCGCAGTCTGGGCGTACCGGTGGTCACAGTTCGGTTAACCGGATTGCTGCTTGCGGTCGTGCTTGCTTCCGTCACCATCGCTGCGGTGGGCGTGATCGGGTTTGTTGGCATAGCGGCGCCGACAATCGCACGGCTCGCAGGTGCCAGGACATTCAGGCAACGGGTGGTCGCGACGCCCCTCCTGGGGAGCATTCTTCTCTGGCTCGCCGATCAGATCACGCAGATCAATCCACTGTCAGACAACGAACTGCCGACCGGTGTCTTGACGGCCATATTCGGCGGTGCCCTCCTGCTCTGGATGCTGCCGCGCCTCCGTGGCGCGAGCCTTGGCGACGCTGGCGTCTCCCTTGCAAGGCGCAACGTCACCAAGGCTCCGTGCATCGCATTCGCGTTATGGGCCGTCCTGCTGGTCATTATAATATTGGCGTCGCTTTTATCCGCGCAGAGCCTTGATGGCTGGTTCTGGCAGGGTGTTTCCGATGGAAATGCCGCTTTTGAATGGCGCTGGCCTCGTGTCGCTGCCTCCGCAATTGCAGGAGCGATGCTCGCCGTGGCGGGCGCTATCATCCAGAGGGTCACCGGAAACGCGATGGCCAGTCCGGAAATTCTCGGGATAAGTTCTGGCGCTGGTCTGGGAGTGGCCTTGTTGTTTCTGTTTGATCCAGCTTCGGGCCATGCGCTGAAAGTGTCTGCAGCCAGCGGCGGAGCCTTCCTGACCCTGGCCCTGAGCTTCGCGCTCGCCAGAAATGCATCGGCGTCCCCGGAACGGGTGTTGCTGACTGGCGTAGCCCTTGCGACAGTGTCCGGCGCGCTATTGTCAGCCATCACGGTGCGATTTGATCCGCGAGTCGCCAGCCTGCTGTCATGGCTTGCGGGCTCAACCTATTCAGTCACGATTTTCGACATCCTCGCCCTGGCAAGCGTCGCCCTTGGCGTGACAGCGATCCTCCCTCTTACCCTGCGCTGGCTTGAGATATTGCCGTTGGGAGACGTGACGGCGCGCCAGATCGGGGTCAATGTTGGTGCAAGTCGCCTAGCGCTGCTGCTCATTGCATCGCTGCTTACCGGAACAGGAGTACTGACCATTGGGCCTTTGAGTTTCGTCGGTTTGATGGCACCTCATCTCGCCAGGATGACCGGCGGCAGAACCATACTTTCTCAACTCAGTATCTCGGCGATTCTCGGAGCAATTGTCATGGTTTCAGCTGACTGGCTTGGCCGAAATCTCCTGTTTCCGTATGAGATACCCGCTGGCACGCTGGCTGCACTCGTCGGTACACCCTACTTTTTCTGGCTGATGTGGCACAAATCGCAATAGCCGTTGGCCTGTCAGCGAATGAGCTCTCGCCCTGAACCATTCTGAACTGATGACCCGGTCATACTGGTCTGACTTTGCCCTGCTACGTGAAGTCGACGTCTCATCTCTTTTGCGGCGGCGCAATACTTTCTTGCGAATTTGGAAGGCGGGGCCAATGGCCCGAACGTGGTTGCTTCGCTGTCAAGCGGCGTAAATCACCGGTGACGGACAAGGCTCGACGTCGCCTAGAGAAATACCAATCCTATCCCGCCGACGCTCATCGTGATGACAACGATCCAGGAACACCCAGACGGTCAGGTAGCGTTCAAACGTAGACATCGACTTCACCCTATTATTGTCTTGGCAAGCAGTGCGGCAGATGCCGGACATAGGCTTGCTGCCTGGCGGGTCTGCAGAATGGCGGCGGGTGCAGCCGCGCGATCAATCTGGGCGAACCCGAGGTGCTCGAAAAAAGATGTCGCCGAGTCCGTCAGAAGATAGACGGTGCGGACGCCATGACCCATCGCTTGGTCAAGCACGAGATTGGTTACAGCTACGCCGTAGCCGCGCCCACGATGTTCCGGAACCACGACCACCGAGCGCAGGAGGGCGTGCTGACCATAAATCTCAAGACCGCCGAAACCTACCTTGCGGCCGTGATCGCTCAGCCGGAAGAAGCTGCGTCCGCTTTCGGTGAGATCGTCGGTCGGCAGACTGGCAGCTTGCAGGGCCGCCAAAAGGTCGCCATTGGTTCCGGCGACCGGCTGCAGATCCAGCTGCCAGCTCACGCGACATCGCTCCGGCGGTTGGTTGAACCTTCCATCGCACCGATGGTGCGCAGCTGGGTTTCCAGAGCCAGCTTGTCGATCGACGAAAGGGGCAGGCTCAAAAACGCGGTGATGCGGTTCTTGAGGAACCGGGCGGCCCGGGAGAACGCTTGGCCCTTTTCGATGAGCGAGCCTTCGACCGCGGCCGGATCCTCGACCCCCCAATGGGCGGTCATCGGGTGGCCGATCCAGACCGGACAAGCCTCGCCGGCGGCGTTGTCGCAGACCGTGAAGATGAAATCCATGTGCGGCGCGCCGGGTTCGGCAAAGACGTCCCAGCTTTTGGAACTGAAGCCACTGCTTTCGTAGCCGAGGCCGCGCAGCGTATCGAGAGCCAGCGGGTGAACCTCACCCTTTGGTTGACTACCGGCGGAATAGGCTTTGAACCGGCCCCTGCCCTCGCCATTGAGAATGGATTCCGCCAGGATCGAGCGGGCGGAATTCCCGGTGCAGAGGAACAGGACGTTGTAAATACGATCGGTCATTGCAGCTTCTCCATGGCTGGTGCGCAGCAGGCGGCGACCTCTGCCGCTGGTGCGCAGATTTCGGAATGGCCGGCGCAGCAGTCTTCCATCAGGAAGCGGACCAGGGCACCGAGGCCGTCATAGTTGGCGGTGTAGATCATCGAACGGGCCTCGCGCTTCTGATTGATCAGACCAGCGCGCTCCAGCTCCTTCAGGTGAAACGAGACGTTTGATGGTGAAACCTCAGCCTTCTCGGCAACGGCGCCGGCGGCCATGCCATCAGGTCCTGCGACCACGAGCATGCGCACGATATGCAGCCGGGTTTCCTGCGACAGCGCTGCAAATGACAAGAGGGCTTGACGTTCTTTCATATTTCTACAATCCTTGAATTATTGAATTGGGAGTAGCCGAAATGAATGCAATCGACAAGTCCCTTTTGGAACTGGACATCAGCCTGGGCCGGCTGCTGGGCACCATCGACACGGCTGGCGATGTGCAGCTGGTCTTTTCCTACGACGGTCGGCCGGTGAAACCCGGCTACCATGTGACCGAGGTGAAAGTGGGCCAGTTCGCCGCACTTGATTGCGGCGCCAACCCGGAAGTCTGGTCGGAAATCTTCGTGCAGCTGTGGGACATTGAGGAAGGCGACCGCACACATATGCCAGCGGCCAGGTTCGCGGCAATCATCCGCAAAGTCTCCGAGCATGTGCAACTGGATGGATCAGCGAAACTGACCTTTGAGGTAAGCGATGGGACCCGGCCAATGCAGCTCTACTGCGCATCGATGCCAAGGCTTCGGGATGGCGCTCTGCATGTTGAACTTGCGCCGCGTCCGGCAAGCTGCAAACCGCGCGATCGTTGGCTAGAACAGGAGACCCGGAAGACAACACAGGCATGTTGCGGAGCGAGCGCCGCCCAAAACACCTGCTGCGGATAAAGTCGCAGCACACCTACAATGTCGTTCCCACATTGCTGGCCATGCCTGTTGGCAGACCAAACTGTTTCTTGCCGATAAAGGATACGACGGGGACTTCATCCGGCAAGAACCACTGATCCACGGAATTCGGCCCGTCATCCCACCGAAAGCCAACCGCAAATCCCCACCTTCTTGCGACTACACACAGCTAACAGAGACTGCAACCGCATTGAGCGAATGTTTAATCGCCTAAAACAGTTTCGGCGAGTCGCTACTAGATACGACAAAACTCGAAAGTCCTTTGAGGCATTCCTTGCCTTGGCAGCAAGTCAAAATGTGGCTACCCGACTTTGTCAACAGGACCTAGCTCTCTAGCTGCGCCAATATCATTCCTCCTGACGACTTGTCGAAACCTCGATATCCAGCTATATTACTGGAAATATCTGGAGGATCAGATGGCTAGCTCTCAGACACGCGCAATTCAGAATTATAGAAGCCGCTTGGGCGACCGCGGTCTCGCTCGTTTTGAGGTGCTCGGGCGCGATAGTGATCGCAGCCTGATTAGATCACTTGCGCGCCGATTGGCCGAAGATGGCCCGGAAGCAGCCAATCTACGAGCCTTTGTAAGCGAAACTCTCGCTGGAGAGCCGCCGAAAAAGGGAGGGATTCTCGCGGCACTTCGCCGATCACCCTTGGTTGGAGCAGATCTCGACACACCCCGTTCACGCGAAGAAGGTCGCGAGATCGATTTGTAATGCGCTATTTGCTCGACACCAACATTCTCAGCAATATCACGAAACCAGAGCCTTCAGCGTCATTGTTGACATGGATGGCTGAACAGTTTGACGATGATTTGTTCATCGCGTCGCTCACTATCGCCGAGATACACCGAGGGATACTCGAGGAGCCGGCGGGTAAAAAGCGAACCGATCTCGAAACTTGGTTTGGAGGCAAGGAGGGGCCGCTGTCACTCTTCGCAGGTCGCATCCTTTCGTTTGACGAGAAGGCAGCCCTCGTTTGGGGAGAGCTGATGGCACAAGGAAGGGCAACCGGCCGCCCGCGTAGTGCGCTGGACATGATTGTGGCTGCCATCGCCCAATCCAATAGCTGCGTTGTTGTCACCGATAATGAGCGAGATTTTCACGGGATCGAAATCATCAATCCTGTCCGAGGGAACGCAATCTAAAACGATTGCTAGATTTAGCTCTTGAAAGGATAGGAACCAAGGACGCCTTTGTTTTTATTTTCTCATCGCCACAAAATTTCTAGGCACGGGAACGAAACATCAAATGTAACTCGCGTTATCGGTCAATATGAGTGTGCGGTAGCGATGCGGAGATTGCGCTTGCTAATCTCTGCATCTGAGCCCGATTATGAGCCATGACCGATATCTGGCAGTCGCCCCTGACCATTTCTAAGGCGGCACGTCAGGCTACGTTACCTGCAATAGATCGATCACGACAGCGTGGTTGGCTGGCTTTCGAACGACCAATTCATAACCGAATTGCGAAGGAGAGCGATTCTGGCGTAGCCATCCGAGCGAAGGCGCCTCGTTAGTGACCACTATGAGCGGTTCGCGTTGATCAGCCTTTGCGACATCAACGATCACCGCCAGGACCTCCTGGTCCGGATTCCCATGTTTGCCGTTCGCCGAGAGCAGATAGATGTCAGCAGGCAGGCGTTCGAAGTAGTTTTTCGTGACGTTTCTATCGCTGCCGTGGTGCTAGACCTTGAGAAGGCGAAGGTGGTGGGCGGCACCTGTCGCGACAGCACCGCTCCGTTCGAGGCCGTTGAGAATGTGATCGCCCCGCGCATCTCCGGTGAGAAGGATATTACCGGCCGGCGTCCTTCCGAAAAACCTGATGAGAGCGGAATCGAACAATCGGTTACCTAGATAAT
>Ga0075369_10000515_pt1 | contig 12118 bp, 10 predicted proteins | sample EndMethybrTD3034_FD_71400 | JGI IMG/M metagenome (GOLD analysis project Ga0075369, IMG submission 71400) | Populus endosphere microbial communities from Tennessee, USA - Endosphere MetaG P. TD hybrid TD303-4 | ecosystem: Host-associated > Plants > Roots > Endosphere | place: USA: Tennessee...
GTTCTGATCGACGCCGCCGCCTTCTTCGAGGCCGTGCGCGGCGCCTGCCTGAAGGCCGAGCGCAGCATCCTGGTGGTCGGTTGGGACATCGACAGCCGCACGCAGCTGGTCGGCGCCGACGGCCGTCCGGTCGACGGCTTTGCCAGCGGCTTCGGCGACTTCCTGAGCGATCTGGTGCGGGTCCGGCCCGAGCTGCATGTCCATCTGCTGCTGTGGGACTATTCGCTGCTCTATGCCGGCGAGCGCGAGCTGCTGCCGCGGCTGTCGCTGGGCTGGCGCACGCCCGAGCGCGTGACGCTCTGCATCGACAACTCGGTGCCGTTCGGCAGCTCGCAGCATCAGAAGATCGTGGTCGTCGACGATGCCGTGGCGTTCTCTGGCGGCCTCGACCTCACCATCCGGCGATGGGACACGACGTCCCATTCGGCCGACAACAGCCATCGCGTCGATCCCTCGGGCCATCCCTACCGGCCGTTCCACGACGTGCAGATGATGGTCGATGGCGCGGCGGCGCAGGCGCTGGCGCAGCTGGCCCGCGAGCGCTGGTGTCGCGCCAATGGCGGCAAGCCGAAGGTCGAGCCGCGTGGCGATCCATGGCCCGAGGCGGTGCGCGCTGACTTTACCGACGTCGATGTCGGCATCGCCCGCACCCAGCCGCGCTATGACAGCGAGGGCGAGATACGCGAAGCCGAGACGCTGTTCGTCGACTCGATCGACTTGGCCGAGCGCGAGATCTACATCGAAAACCAGTTTCTCAGTTCGGCGCTCATCGCCGATCGGCTGGCCGATCGCCTGCGCGAGCAACCCGAGCTCGAAGTGGTGATCGTGGCGCCGCGCAGCCATGATTCGTGGGTCGAGCGGCATACCATGCGCAACGGCCGCATCCGCTTTTGGCGACGGGTCCGCGCCGCCGGCGGCGAACGCGTGCGCCTGCTCTATCCCGCGGTGGAGCAGGGTGGCCACGCAACCAACACCATGATCCACTCCAAGGTCATGATGGTCGACGATCGCTTCCTGCGCGTCGGCTCGGCCAACATGAATAACCGCTCGATGGGGGCGGACACCGAATGCGACCTTGCGATCGAGGGGCGCACCGACCGGGAGCGCGCGGCCATCCGGTACATCCGAAACCGGCTGCTGGGTGAGCATTGCGGCGTCAAAGCCGACGATGTGGCAGCGTCTCTGGCGCGGCATGGTTCCCTGGTGCGCGCCGCAGACGAACTCAGCGCCAATGGCCACCGTTTGCACGCGATCGATGATGGCGAGCCCGACGAAGGCGCCCTGTCCGACGTCGTCGAACGACTCGCCGACCCGCCGCGGCCGATCCGGCCGGCACGATTGGCGCGCCATCTGACGGCTCGCCTGCGGCCGCTGCTGGTGGCGCTCGCCTGCGCCCTGGTCATTCTCGGTATCGCGCTGGCATGGCGCTATACGCCGCTCTCCGGGCTTGTGACGAGCGACAATGTGCGTGCGATCTTGGGGAGCGTGCGCGGCGAGCCCTGGGCGATCCTCATCGTCATGACGGTGTTCGTGCTGGCAAGCGCGATCGTCTTTCCGCTCAACCTCCTGATCCTGACGACAGCCGCCGTCTTCGGGCCGTGGCTCGGCATCCTTTACGGCGGCGCCGGCACGGTGAGCAGTGCCCTGGTCATGTTCTTCATCGGCGGCCGGCTCGGCCGCGAGGCGCTCTACCGTGTGCTGGGCAAGCGCTGGCGGCACGGCCTCGAGGGGGTGCGCAAGCGCGGCCTGCTGGCCGTGGTGACCTTCCGCCTGCTGCCGATCGCCCCGTTCACTTTTGTCAATCTCGCGGCCGGCGCGAGCGGCATCCGCTTCGTCGATTTCCTGGTCGGCACGGTGATCGGCATGCTGCCGGGCCTGGTGCTGATGTCGGTGATGGGCGATCGCATCGTCCGGATCCTGGCCGACCCCAGCGCCGGCGATATCGCCGTCCTGGTCCTGTGCGTCGCCTGCCTGATCGGGCTCGCGATCGCGGCGCAGGCGTTCCTGGCGCGACGTGGAGGCCGTATGTGAGCACGCCGGCCGGGCTGATCCGCGTCATGACCTGGAACATTCACGGCGCGGTCGGCCGCAATCCGCGCTTCGACCTCGAGCGCGTCGTCGCCCTGGTGCAGCGGCATCGCCCCGACATCGTCGCCCTGCAGGAGATCGATTCGCGCCGCGCCCGCGAGGGCCATGTCGACGACCCGTTCAAGATCCTGCAGGAGACGCTCGGCAATCACGGCGTCGGCGCCAAGAGCGTGACGACGGCCGACGGCGAGTACGGCCAGGCGCTGATCAGCCGCTGGCCGATGGCCAATACCGAGATCCACGATCTGTCGTTCCCCGAGCGCGAGCCGAGGCGGGCCATCTGCAGCGACATCCAGACGCCGGCCGGTCCGTTGCGCGTGATCGCCACGCATCTCGGGTTGAGCTTCCGCGAGCGCCACAGCCAGGCCGTCGCCCTCCTGAAGATGCTCGACAACCTGCGCACGCCCACGGTCGCGCTGGGCGACTTCAACGACTGGCTGTGGGCCGGCTCGGTCCGACGCAGCCTGGGAAGGGTGCTGCCGGGCTACACGAATCATCGGACCTTCCCCTCTCGCTGGCCCCTGTTCCACCTCGACCGCGTCTATCTTTGGCCGCGCTCGGCGCTGGTGGCGAGCCATACCGATCCCGAGGCGCGCGCGATATCGGACCATCTGCCTGTCATCGGCGACATCCGTCTTCCGGACCGCGCGCATTCTGCGCGCTCATGATTCTGAGCGCGCAGGATGCGCGCGGTCCGGAAGACGCAACTCGATCCAGGCCGGGGCGTGGTCGCTGGCGCCGTCGCGGCCGCGTTCGTCGCGGTCGACGCCGCCCTTCTTCAGCCGCCCGGCGAGCGAGGGCGACAGCAGCAGGTGGTCGATGCGCAGGCCGGCGTCGCGCTCCCAGCGCCGCCGCTTGTAGTCCCAAAAGCTATACATCGGCTTGTCGGGAAAGAGCGTCCGCAGCGAATCGGTCCAGCCCTGGGCGACCAGCTTGGCGTAGGCCGCCCGCGTCTCGGGCTGCACCAGCGCATCGTCCTTCCAGGAGTTCATGGAATAGATGTCGAAGTCGGTCGGCACGGCGTTGTAATCGCCGGCCAGCACGACGGGCGCGCCGCTCTTCAACAGCTTGCGGGCGTGAGCCTGCAGGCGGCGGAACCAGTCGAGCTTGTACTTGAACTTGGGCCCAGGCTGCGGATTGCCGTTCGGCAGATAAAGGCAGCCAACCAGCAGGCCGTCGATCGCCGCCTCGATGTAGCGGCTCTGTATGTCGCCGGCGTCGCCAGGCAACGCGTTGCGGGTCAGGATCGGCGGCTTGCGGCTGAGGATAGCAACGCCGTTCCAGGTCTTCTGGCCGCGCCACAGGGCGTGGTAGCCGGCTTCGCGCAGGGCAGCCTGCGGGAAGGCCTCGTCGGCGGCTTTCAGTTCCTGCAGGCAGACGATGTCTGGCCGTGCGCGCTTCAGCCAGGCGAGCAGGTTCGACAGGCGACGGTTGACGTTGTTGATGTTGTAGGTGGCGATCTTCATCGGCGCTAACCTAGCGGTCCGCGAGAGCATAAGGGAGGACGCCGTGCAGCGCGTTGCAACCGGCTATGGCCTGATCGAGGGCCCGGTATGGGATCCCAACCATGGCCTCTATTTCAGCGACGTCATCAATGGCGGCGTCCATCTGCTCGATCGCGCCGGCAAGATCACGCTGGCCGTTCCCAAGCGTCGCGGCATCGGCGGCATGGCATTGCACGACTCGGGCGGCCTGGTCGTCGGCGGCCGCGACATCGCCTGCGTCTCCCTGGCCGACGGCGCGACGCGCTCGCTGCTGTCGCTCGACGCCATCCCCGGCTCGACCGGTTTCAACGACCTCACGACCGATGCCGCGGGTCGCATCTATGTCGGCTCGCTGGCCTTCCGAGTGTTTGGCGGCGAGACGCCCAAGCCCGGTCATCTGCATGTGGTCGACCTCGATGGCGGCATGCGCACGTTGTCGGACGGCGTCCTGCTGACAAATGGCCTCGGCTTCTCGCCGGACGGCAAGCGGCTCTATCACAGCGATGCGCGTGGCCCGCTGGTGCGCGTCTACGACGTCGCGCCCGACGGTTCGGTCGGACCGTGGCGCAAGTTCGCGTCCTTGGGCGAGGCGGGTGTGCCGGACGGGCTGAAGGTGGCGAGCGACGGCTCGGTCTGGGTCGCCGATGCGCATGGCGGCCGCGTCGCCGTATTCAATGCCGACGGCACCCACCGGCAGGACATCGCGATCCCACTGCCGATGGTCACCAGCCTCTGCTTCGGCGGCGACGATCTCAGCGACCTCTACATTGTCACCGGCTCGCGCGGCGGCCCGCATGAGAACTGCGGCAGCGTCTTCCGCCTGCGCGTCGAGGTCGCCGGCCTGGCCCTGCCGGTCGCGCGCGTCTCGCTCGGCGGCGGCTGACGTTAGTCCTTCGGACGTTCGGATTGCTCCAGCGGCTCGTCGGCCTGGATGCGCTGTACCAGAGAGAGCAGCCGATCGTTGTCGACGACGGTCGAATAGAGCGGCACCAGCCTGTCGGCGAACGCCTTCTTGTCGACATCGGTCACGATGACGCCGCCGGCCGCTTCGACGGTCCGCCGCCCCGCCGCCTCATAGTCGTCCCACAGCCGGCGCATGAGGGGAACGGACTCCTTCGCGGCACCGCGGATGATCCCCTGCTCATCGGGTTTCAGCGTGTCCCAGACGCGCTTTGAAAACACCAGGACGGCCGGCGCCATCGAATGGCCGGTCATGCTGAAATAGGGCGCGACCTGATAATGGCGCTGCGAGACGTAGGACGGCCAGTTGTGTTCCGCGGCGTCGATCAGGCCCGACTGCAGGTGGACGTAGACGCGATCGGTCGGCACCGCGACCGGATTTGCGCCGACGGCGCGGAACATGCCGGCCCAGGCGTCGGCCTGCTGCACGCGTACGCGCAGCCCGTACATGTCGGCCGGCGTGCGGATCGGCTTCTTGTTGCTGTACATGTGGCGCGGGCCTCCATCGTAGAAGCACAGGCCGATCAGTCCCTGCGCCTCGAGGCTGGCGAGGATTTCCTCTCCGATCGGCCCGTCGAGGACGCGCCGTGTGTGTTCCTTCGATTTGAAGAGATAGGGAAGGGCGAACACCGACGTCAGCGGAGCAATGGTGTTCAATACCCCGAGATTGATCCGCGCCATGTCGAGCTGGCCGTTGCGCACCTGCGCCGCGGTGTAGTTCTCCGAATCGCGGTCGTCGTAACCAAGCACGGTGATGCCGAGCTTGCCGCCGCTGCGCTCGCGCATGACTTTGTCGACCTGGACGACGGCTTGGACCGTCGGATAGTCGAAGGGATAGATGTCGGAGGAACGGAATTCCCGGGCATCGGCCGGGACGGCTGAAGAGAGTGCCAGCAACAGGCCCAGTACGCGGGCTGAACGCATGGTCGGCTCCTTGAGGACAACCTGCCCCGCAAGCAAAACGCCGAAATCGACCGAAAGTTGCCGTCAGGAGCGCGGCGGTATCGCGTAGCGGGCGGCCGGCTTGGGAATGCGGTCCATGCCGTCGAAACAGACGATTTCGGCCTCGTGGGCCATGTTGCCCTTGCCGTCCGAGCGATAGGTGGTCACGACGCCGTGATAGGTGTCGCTTGCCAAGCGATCGCGAACCGCCTTGGGCGTGACCGGCTGGCCCGCCTTGCGCAGCTCGGCGATGGCCTGGCCCAGCATGCCCACCGCATCGAACTGGGCGGCGGCGAAAGCATCCGGCTCGCTCTTGTAGGCGGCGCGATAGGCGTCGAGGAAAGCGCGCATCGGTCCCGACGTCGCCGAGATCGGCGACGCTGCCGTCTCTGCACAAACACCCTTCAGCTCGGCGGGCTCGAGCAACGCCGCCGTCGCAGGTTGGTGCATGGCGGAGCCCGCCACGATCGGCACGTCGGGCAGCAGCTGGCGCGCCTGGCGCACGGCCAGCACGGTCGAGGCGGCGTGCAGGTGCAACACGATCACGTCGGCGTTGGCGTTCTTGGCGCGCAACAGCGCCGGTGAGAGATCGTTGACCGTGGGCGCGATGCTCTCTTCCAGCACCGGTGGTGCCTTGAGCTCGGTCAATGTCTTGGCGAGCTGCTCGCGTCCCGACTGGCCGTAGGCGGTGCTCTGGTAGATCACCGCCGGCCGCTTGGCTGAAAGCTTCTCGACGACGTAGCGCGCATGCGCCACCTTCACCGTGGCGTCGCTGGGGAAGAAGCGGAAGAACCAGGGATTGCCGAGCTCGCCCAGTCGCGCTGTCCCCGAGATCGTGAGCAGCGGCACGCCGCGCTCCTGCGCCAGCGGCAGCAGCGCCAGCATCTGCGTGCCGAGGATCGGCCCGACGACGGCGGGCGAGGGCGCGCCGCCCATGACGCGCTCCCAGGCCGTAACAGCGGCCTCGGGTGTCGCCTGCGTGTCGAGCACGTCGGGCTTCAACGTCACGTCCTTGAGCTGGCTCGCCGCCAGCAGCGCGCCGTTCCTCTGGCTGGTGCCTTCGAGCGCGACGAAGCCGGTCAGCGGCACCAGCACGGGCAGGCGCACGTCCTGCGCCTCCGCGGGCAGTGCGACGAGCGCAGCGAGCGCTGCTACAGCGCCGCGCCGCCAGCCCATGGCGACATCACCTCGTTCATGCCGGTCAGCTCTCCGCTCACGGGGTCGCGCACGATGCACGACGGGTTGGCAAAGCCTAGGGGCGAAACCTGGTTGCCAACTTCGACGATCGGCAGCTTGCCTGCAATCGCCTTCTTCACGGCGTCGGGCAGGTCGCGGTTGGCGCGGATCGGGCCCACGCCCGAGACGTCGATGCGCGGCTGGTGGAAGGCCGCTTCGACGTCCATGCCGCGATCGATCAGCATCAGCGACAGCTGCGTCACCGCCGGCACGATGCGCCGGCCACCCGAGGCGCCGATGCAGAACCACGGCTTGCCGTGCTTGGTCACGACCACCGGGCAGATATTGCACAACGGCCGCTTGCCCGGCGCGATCGAGTTCGGCCGGTTGGGCTCGGGATCGAACCACAGCATGCCGTTGTTCATGGTGATGCCGGTCTTGGGCAGCATCACGCACGAGCCGAACAGCGACATCAGCGTCTGGGTCAGCGCCACCATGTTGCCTTCCGAATCGGCGGCACAGAAATGGGTGGTGCAGGTGTTGGTGGGCTTGTCGCCCATGGTCTTCAGCCGCTCCTCGTAAGCTTGGTGCATGCCCTGCGCGATGGCGACAAAGAAGTCGGCATCGGGCGCACCCTCGCCCTTGGTCTTCGCGCCGGCGAGCTCGATGGTGCGGCGAAGCGTCGGTCCTGCGGTGAGGCCACCCGCGACGTTGATGACGGCATCGCCATGCTGGAACGACAGCGGCTCGACGATGCGCGCCTCGTAGGAGGCGAGATCGTCATAGGAGATGGCGGAGCCGCCAGCCTGCAGGTCGGCCGCGATGTCACGGGCCAGGTTGCCTTCGTAGTATTCGCGCGGGCCGCCGTCGGACAGCCGTTGATAGGTCTCGCCGAGATTGCCGAGCTTGAGGTAGCGGACGTTGGCCTGCCAATCGAGCGTCGGCACGCGGCCGTTGTCGGGCAGGTAGTTGGCCTTCGAGGCGGGGAACTTCGACAGGTGCTCCGCGCCGTTGGCGAGCATGACCTGCATGTACCAGTCGAGCTCCATGCCGCGCTTGGCGAGCGCGGTGCCCGGCGCCATCACGTCCTGCCATTTCAGGCTGCCGAAGCGCTCCAGCGCCTTGGCCAGCCCGGCGACCATGCCGGGCACCGCGATCGAGTGGTAGCCGACTTCATTCCTCTGCTCGAGGATGTCGGGCCAGGCGAAGGGATTGGCCGGGCCGGGGCCGACGATTTTGTAGTTCGCGGGATCGAGCTTCTTGGCCGAGATCGGCCCGTAGTCGATCGTCCAGGCGCGCTGCTCCTTGGCGCTCCAGATCGTCATGAAGCCGACACCGCCGATGCCGCTCATCCACGGCTCGAGCGCGCCGATCGCCATGCCGGTGGCGACGGCGGCGTCGATCGCATTGCCGCCCTTGCGCAGGATCTCTGCGCCGACCTCAGCCGCCCTGCAGTTCTGCGCGACGACGACGCCCTTGCCGCGCACCGCCTGCTTGGTGACTTTCCACTGTTTGGTCAGCGACTCGCTCATCCATGCTCCTTAAGAATGCGGGGCGGACTGTACCGGGGCCTGATTTAGCCACAAACCCTGTTACACTGCAGGGCGGACGGGCCGAGAAAGAACGCGGGCGTGGCGGAACTCAACCAGATCGACCTGCGGACGCTCCTGACGGGCAACAAACGTGCATGGGATGGCTTCGTCACTGCGGCCGCGCCTCTGATCAATACCGTTGTGCGCCGCACGCTCGCTTCATACCGGCTGAGCGAAGAAGATGTCATGGATGCCGCGCAGGATGTGTTCGTACGTCTCTGTGCCAATGACTATCGGCTGTTGAAAACCTACGATCCGGCGCGCGCCGGCCTGTCGACCTGGCTTGCCGTCGTCTCCCGGTCGGCCGCCGTGGATCACGCCCGCCGGCGGCGGCAGGCCACCACGCCGCTGGATGACGTTCCCGAGGCCAACCTGGGGGTCGAAGATCGCCATGTGGAAAAACTCAAGATTCCTCAAGGGCTTCTGACCGATCGCCAGATGCTGGTGCTGAAATGCCTTTATGACGAGGAGAAGGACGTGTCGGAAGTTGCGCAACTTCTGAAGATCGATGCCCAAACCGTTCGCAGCACACACCATAAGGCGTTGCTGCGGTTGCGGGCACATTTTCAGGAGGAACCCCAATAGAATCGCCGTTTGCAGGGGATGCCCGGCGGGTTTCTGACGTAATCTGCAGCAGGAGAGCACGATGAGTACCGAACGTCCTACCCAGAGCGACAGGGAGCTGTGGCGGAGCCTTGTCACGGATCGCCCCGCAACGGGTCTCGTGTCGGACCTCGATTTCGCCGCTTGGCTGGAAGGCCGCCTGTCCGAGGCGGATGCCGCGCGCATCGAGGCTGCCGTGGCGACCAACCCGGAGATGCGCCGCGCCGCCTTGGAACTGTCGGAAGTGTTGAGCATGCCGCTGCCGGCGCCGCCGGAGCGCCTCGAGGTGCGGGCCAAGGCATTGGTCGGCTTCGAGGTCGAGCGGCGCGCGCCGCGCGTTGGCTTTTTCGACTGGCTGTTCGCCAAGGACCGGCGCTTCGCCTTGCCGCGCCTGGCGACGCTGACCGCCGCGGTGATCGTCGCTATCTCCGGCTTCATGCTGGGCGGCGGCCTCGGCGAATCGATGGCCCAGGAACGCTACACCACCACGCAGAGCGACACGTCGAACGACCTGACCGAATTCCTGGTCTCGGACGGCATCTGACATGCCACGCCTGATCACGGTGGCACTGGCCCTTTCACTGCTGCTGAACGGGTTCTTCGTGGCGGGCTTCGTGTTCCGCGGCTGGATCGCTCCCGTGACGTTCGAACAGCGCATGCCGCCTCCACCGCCCGGTCCGCGCCCCGGCGTGCTCGAGATGGTGGCGAACGACGTCAGCCTGGATGGCAGCCAGCGCGAGGCGATGCGCGGCGTCTTCGAGCAGCACACTCAGGCCCGTCGCGACCGGTTCCGGGAAATCCAGAAGACGCGCGAGCAGATCATCAACGAATACAAGCGCACGCCAATTGATCCGGAGAAACTTGCTCCGTTGATCGATCGTCTGACTGACCTGCGCGCCGATCAGCAGAAAGAGACCGTGCGCGCCCTGGCCCAGCTCGAGGCCAAGCTGACACCCGAACAACGCCAGCGCCTGCATCAGGTACTGGTCGATCGTCTGTCGGGCCCGCCGCCGATGTCGCGTCAGCCGGGCCAGCCGCCGCCGCGTCCGTCGCAGTAGGAGACATCCCCATGGTCGCGCCAATTGGTCGGCGAGGATTTGTGGTCGGTACAGCGGCATTGTCCGCCGGCCTGTGGCCGCTGCGGCCGGGCCATGCCGCCGCGACAATGGATTTCGACGAGGCGCGGCATCTCCTGTCGCGCACCACTTTCGGCGCGACGCCGGCGGAGATCCGCACGCTCGAAGCCCAGGACTATGTCGCCACCGTCGATCGGCTGCTCGCCGCCGTGCGCCGCGACGCCGTCACGTCGCCGCCGGGCTGGCTGCACGAGGGGCCTGCCGAGCTGCAACGGCAAGTGCAGGTCGCGCGGGCCGAGGCTGCCGAGGCAAAGGGGAAGGCCGGTGTCGACGGCAAGCCATTGCAGCCCGAGCGGCCCTTGCAGGAGCAGGGCCGCGAGCTGCGCAACTGGTGGATCGAGGAGATGCTGGCCACCGACCAGCCGCTCACCGAGCGCATGGTGCTGTTCTGGCACAATCACTTCACCTCGTCGTTGATGAAGGTGCGGTTCCCGCCGTCGCTGTTCCGCCAGAACGCCCTGTTCCGCCGCGAGGCGCTGGGCAACTTCGCCACGCTCCTGAAGGAAGTGGCGCGCGATCCGGCCATGCTGATCTATCTCGACGGCATGCGCAGCGTGGCGCGCCAGCCCAACGAGAACTTCGCCCGCGAGCTTCTGGAGCTCTTCACCCTGGGCGAGGGCCATTACAGCGAGGCCGACATCAAGGCCGCCGCGCGCGCCTTTACGGGCTGGACGGTCGACCGCCAGACCGGCCACTTCAAGACTCGCGACAACGAGCATGACGGCGGCGAGAAGATCTTTCTGGGCCAGACCGGGCGCTTCGACGGCGACGCCATCATCGCCATCCTGCTGAAGCACCCGCGCACCGCCGAGACCATCGTCGAGAAGCTGTGGCGCGAGTTCGTGTCGCTGAAGCCCGATCCCGCCGAGGTCAAGAAGCTCGCGGCCGGGTTCCGCGCCAACTACGAGCTGAAGCCGCTGATGCGCGCGATCCTGCTGTCGGCCCAGTTCCGCGATCCCGCCAACCGCGGCGCGCTGATCAAGTCGCCGGTCGAGCTGATCGTGGGCACGGTCCACCTGCTTGGCCTGCCGGTGCCGGAGAAGACCCAGCTGGTGCGCATGATGATCGGGCTCGGCCAGATGCCGTTCGATCCGCCCAACGTCAAAGGCTGGCCGGGCGGCGAGAGCTGGATCAGCACCTATACGCTGTTGCTGCGCCAGCAGTTCCTGCGCCGCATCGTCGAGGCGACGACCGTGGCCTCGATGGAAGGGGCGATGATGTCGAGCCCGCGCAATCGGCGCATCGAGCGCCGCGAGCAGCTGCCGATGCGGTCGGATGAGGGTACCATGCAGATGGCCGACCCAGCGGCCGAGCCGCGACCGATCGAGGGACGCAGCCTGCGCTATGCCGGCGAAGAGGCGAAGCTGGGCCCGACGCTTGCCGGCGTCGACTCCGCGACCTTGCTGCGTGCGCTACTGCCGCGCGCGCCGATCGACACGGTCGATCCTTCGCGCACGCCGGGCGCCACGGTGGCGGCGGCGCTGATCGATACCGCCTACCAGCTGAAGTGAGGTTGCCATGGGCAAGATCCTCTTGCTGGTCGAGCTCAAGGGCGGCAATGACGGGCTGAACACCGTCATCCCCTATGCCGACCCCAAATACCGCGAGTTTCGTCCGGGCATCAGCGTGGCGCGCGACCATACGATCCATCTCGACGAGAAGGTCGGGCTGCACAACAAGCTCGAGCCCTTGATGGAATCGTGGAAGGCCGGCGACCTCGCGATCGTGCAGGGTGTCGGCTATCCCTATCCCAACCGCTCGCACTTCCGCTCGATCGAGATCTGGGACACTGCGTCCGCCTCGAACCAGACCCTGAGCGAGGGCTGGATCGCCCAGGCCTTCAAGGGCGCGACGCTGCCCAAGGGCGTGGGCGTCGACAGCATCGTCGTCGACACCAATGCGCTGCCCAGCACCGGGCCGGAGCTGCGCACCATCGTCATGCAGGATGCCGAGAACTTCCTGCGCCAGGCGCATGCGCTCCGGGATACCGGCGGCATGAAGGACGGCGGCAATCCGGCGCTGCGCCATCTGCTGACGGTGCGCCAGGAGATCAACGCAGCGGCCAAGGGCCTGGCTGACAAGCTGCGCGACGCCGCGGCGCCCAAGGAGGCCTATCCGCAGGAGGTGCTGCTCGGCC
>Ga0075369_10000517_pt1 | contig 12101 bp, 6 predicted proteins | sample EndMethybrTD3034_FD_71400 | JGI IMG/M metagenome (GOLD analysis project Ga0075369, IMG submission 71400) | Populus endosphere microbial communities from Tennessee, USA - Endosphere MetaG P. TD hybrid TD303-4 | ecosystem: Host-associated > Plants > Roots > Endosphere | place: USA: Tennessee...
AGTATCTGGTATCCGCCCACGGCCTCCGGCTCGGCGGCCACGCCTGTCGATGGGTCGGCCTGTGGCGCCTCCTCGACAACCAGGTGCGCGTTGGTTCCGGAGAAGCCGAACGAACTCACCCCGGCGAGGCGTGGGCGGTCAGTCCGCGGCCACGGGACGGCCTTGTCCACCACGCGCACCGGCAGCCGATCCCAGGGGATGTGCGGCGACGGCTGCTGGAAGTGCAGATGCTTCGGCAGAGTTTCATGCTCCAGCGAGAGCACGACCTTGATCAGGCCTGCGACGCCGGAGGCCGCCTCCAGATGGCCGATGTTGGTCTTCACCGAACCGATTAGCAACGGCCGGTCCGCATCCCGCCCCTCGCCGAGAACGGCACCGGCGGCCTGTACTTCAATGGGGTCTCCCAGCGACGTCCCGGTACCGTGCGCTTCAAGGTAGTCGACGTCTGCGCCTGTGATCCCGGCGCGTCGCAGCGCCTCGGCGATGACGCGCTGCTGCGCAACACCATTCGGCACAGTCAAACCACCCGATGCACCGTCCTGGTTCACCGCGCTGGCCCGGATCACCGCACGGACCCGGTCGCCGTCGCGGATCGCGTCGGCAGTGCGTTTGAGCACCACCACACCGCAGCCCTCGCCGCGCACATACCCATCAGCGGCGGCGGCGAAGGTTTTGCAACGCCCGTCCGGGGCAAGCATTCCGGCCCGGCTCAGGTTGATCATCGGGACCGGTGTCAGGATTACGTTCACCCCGCCGACCAGCGCCAGGTCGCAGTCCTTCGAGGCCAGTGCCTGGCAGGCCTGATGCACGGCCACCAGCGAGGAACTACAGGCGGTGTCAACCACCACGGCCGGACCTTGCAGACCAAGACGGAAACTGATTCGTCCCGCTCCCGCCGCGGGGGACGTCCCGGTTCCGGAATAGATGTCGACGTCCTCATATCCGGTGTAGCGGATGAGCATTCCAAGGAACTCGTGGGTGGACAGCCCCATGAAGACCCCGGTCGACGTCCCGTTCAGCGATGACGGCGCGATACCGGCATGCTCCACCGCCGACCAGGCAGTTTCCAGCATCAGCCGGTGCTGCGGATCCATGAACATCGCTTCGCGCGCCGACACCCCGAAAAATGGTGCGTCAAATCCCGCGACGTCATCGACGAATCCCGCGCGGCGGGTGGTCGACTTGCCAATAGCGTTGGGATCCGGATCGAAGAACTCATCGACATCCCAGCGATCCGGGGGTACGACCGACACCGCGTCGCGACCGTCTGCCAGCACACGCCAGAACTCGCCCGAGTCGGCAGCGCCGGGGAAGCGCACCGCGAAGCCGACCACCGCGAACCCCCGCGGGACGGTCACAGCCGGCCGCCGTCCAGCACGTCGTCAATGCGTCGCCGCAACGCCTCGACAACCTCACGCTCGTCCAGGGCGTCGATCTGCGCCTGGGTGTGCGCGTCGATATGTGCATCGGGGGCGCGGCACAATCCGTTGTCGAAACTCAGCGTCGATCCGCGAATCAGGTCGGCCAGCGATTCAATCGTCGGATGATCAAGCATCGAGGTCGCGGGAAAGGTGCGATCAAACGCGGACGACAGGACATTGACCAGTTCCACGCCCTTCAGCGAGTCGATGCCCAGCTCGGTGAGCGGGGTGCTCCAGGTGAGGTCGGTGAGCACCAGTTCCCGCTGCAGCCACTCCACCAGTTGCCGTTCGAGATACCCGGGCTGGCTCAGCGAATCGGTGTCGACGTCGAGCGGCGCAACGGCCCTGGCGGACATCTGCCACTGGTGGTGGATGGGCAGCCGCTCGGCGTCGAGTTCGTCGCGGCACTTGCTACGCTGCACCTTGCCGCTCGACGTCTTGGGCAGACCGCCGCGGTGTAACAGGACGACCCGTTGCAGAGCGAGCTGGTGGTCACGTGCCACCGCGCGCCGGATCGCGTCGACGACCTCATCGAATACGGTGGAATCCGGGCAGTCGCCCCGGACCTCGTGTACCGCCACCAGCCCGGTGCGGCCACCGACTTCCTGTCCCAGAACCGCGCCGGCATCCGGTTGCAGCGCGGGATGGCTGCGCTCGATCGTGTACTCGATGTCGTGGGGGTAGTAGTTGACCCCGCGGATCACGATCATGTCCTTAAGCCGTCCGATGACGAACAGTTCAGCTTCGTGGACGAATCCGAGGTCACCGGTGCGCAGGAAGGGTCCCTCCCCGGTTGCCAGGTACGCGCCGAACGTTTCGGCCGTTTCCGCTGGTTTTCGCCAATAGCCTTGCGCCACACTGGTGCTGCGCACCCAGATCTCGCCGAGCGCTTCCGGTGCCGCAACCCGGCGGACGTCCGGCCGGACGATACGCACCTCGATGCCGGCGCCGGGACGACCGGACCCTGCCAGCCGCTTGGCGCCTGGGCCGCCGTCGGTGCGCAGCCGGACCTGTCCGATGTGCAGTTCGGATTCGTCGACGGTGAGTTCGACGGCGGGCTTCGATCCGTCTCCCCCGCTTACCACCAGAGTTGCCTCCGCGAGGCCGTAGCCGGGGGCAATGCTCTCCGGGCGGAATCCGTTCGGCGCGAACTGCGCCCGGAAGCGGTCCAGCGTGTCCGGGCGGATCGGCTCCGCGCCGTTCCAGGCGACCCGCCAGCTGGCCAGGTCCAGGCCGCTGACATCGGCGACCCGCGCCGCCTCCACACATGCCTGATAGGCGAAGTTTGGTGCGCCACCGTGTGTTCCCCGGAAGCGGGAGAACATCTCCAACCAGCTGAGTGGGCGTCGGATGAAGGTCGACGGTGCCATCAGATACGTCGAGTAGCCCACCCAGAGCGGCAGCAGAACGCCCGCGATCAACCCCATGTCGTGAAATACCGGCAGCCAGCTGATCCCGACGGAGTCGTGGTCGACGCCCAACACACCGCGCAACGAGTCCAGGTTGGCGCTCAGATCGCCGTGCCGAACCATGACGCCACGCGGGGATCGTGTTGACCCGGAGGTGTATTGCAGAAACGCGAGCTGGTCCGGGCCCGGCGGTGCCACGTTCCCACCGTCCGCGTCGAGCGTAAGCACGTCAGCGGCAACGACGTCGACGGATCCGCCGGCCTGGTGGGAAAGCTCGTCTCGGTACCGGGCGGAGGTGAGCACGCACGGCGCCCCGCTGTCGGCGAGAATCGCTGCCAGGCGTTCGCCGGCCCGGTGCGACCTCGGCAACGTCGCGGGCACCGCCACCGCTCCCGCATACAGGCAACCGCAGAAGGCCGTCACGAAGTCCAGGCCAGGCGGGAGCGACAGCACGATCGGCTGACCCGTGAAGCCGCGGTCGCGCAGATTCGCCGCGACCGAACGTGCCCGCGCGTCGAGCTCTCGATACGTCACCGATTCCGCGACCGCCAGCCTGGCGTCCAAGAACGATAGAACGTGCTGGTTGGGGCCCTCCTCAGCGAGCCGGCCGATTCGCGCGGGCAGCGGCTCGCCGCAGCGCTCGTCGCTCATTCTGGGCGTCCGTCATCGCGTGCCATTTTCTGTCCTCAACACTCGGCAGTTCGGAAGACATTGCTCACGTGCGCCGGGCACCTCACCACCCAGCGCGACACTTGAATGCGCGGTCGGCCCCCATTCGCTGCGGCGAGCCGCACGACCTCCCCGCACGCAATGCGCGAAACGGGGCCCGCTGCTACGCGGGTGACCGGCAGGTCCGGGTGGCCCCGCGCCACGTCCGCAGCTGATCCACACAGCTCCTCTCATGAAAGTTGTCCCTTCGCGCCCGCCAGTCGATCCGACGAATCAGTTCGGCCAGTGCCACGTCGCACCGAGGCCTGCATCACCTTCCAGTGACACCACACTCTTGCCGCCACGCTCAGCGACGGATAGATCGGAAGATACAACTCGGTGACCGGCTGGGAACGGGTAACGGACTACTCGATCGGACAGGCATCCACGTAACTCGCTGCGAGTACGCCTCACACCGTCGGTACCCCAGTCGGAATATACGCGTGGCGCCCAGGCTGCCGACGGAGCACGCCGCAATCGCAGACCGCGATACCTACCTTTCAAACCATCCGCCTCCTTTCCGAGCGACCGGAACGCCTCCACCGTCGTCCGCGAGAGTTCAGAGAAAGTGAAGTATTTCTGAAATCGCCAGGTCGACCTGCTCGCAGGAATCAGTCAGGTGCCAGTCAGGTACTACTGGGTGGCTGAAAGTGCCCGTGGGCGAACATGAGAACGTCGGCGCCACCCGAGTCGATGACTTCGGCGGCACGGCGAACTCCGAGACGTGATGCATCGTGGCGACTGGATTCTCACGACTGCTCGGCGCGGGTCGTCTCCCGGGCCGCCGCCCACACCAGCGTGCGCGGCAACGATTCGGCGATGTCGCCGATGCGGGTCAGCGCAGTCTGTAGGGACTCCGGATCCAGCCGCACCGAGCAGTAGGTCAGGTCATCGTCATTGACCAGGATCAAACTTCCCCGCGAAACGCCTTGCAGTGCAGGGACATCCGTTACCTCACCGGCGACATCGAGCTCCACCCGGTGCATCCGCACCAGCTCCCCGGAACCGTTGTCACCGTAGATGCCGACCGCCAGCCGGTGCACCCGCGTCTCGCCCCCACCCGGCGCCGCGACGCTCTGCCTGACGGCGAATCGGGTGAACCGTCCGGCAGTGTCGAGATCGAAATCGGCGCGAAGGGTATTCAGCCCGGTGGTGTTGAGCCATTGCTGTCCCCAACCGGAGAGGTCGCGGCCCGATGCCTTCTCCAGCACAGCCAGTAAGTCGCCGAGCGTGGCGTTGCCGAACGCATGGGTGCGCAAGTAGTCACGCAGGCCGGCCAGGAACTGTGTCACCCCGACGTAGGCGACCAACTGTTTGAGCACGGCCGCGCCCTTCGCATACGTGATGGCGTCGAATTTGGCCTCGAGGGCAGCCAGGTCGGGAATGTCGGTCGCGACCGGATGCGTCGACGGCAGCTGATCCTGCCGGTAGGCCCACGACTTCGCGCCACTCGCGAACGTCGTCCAGGCGTCGGTGTACTCGGTGGCCTCCGCCTGGCACAGCACCGAGGCGATCGACGCGAACGATTCGTTGAGCCACAGCTCGTCCCACCATCGCATGGTGACCAGGTCACCGAACCACATGTGCGCCATCTCGTGCAGCAGGATCGATGAGCGCTGCTCGTAGGACGCCCGGGCGACCCTGCTGCGGAACACATGCGCGTCGCTGACGATGACAGCCCCGGCGTTCCCCATCGCAGCGTCGAACTCGGGCACGAACAACTGGTCGTACTTGCCGAACGGATACGGCACGCCAAAGTTCTTGTGGTAGAAGTTCAATCCCTGCTTGGTTTCGGCAAATATCCGCTCGGCGTCCATGAACCGAGCCAGCGACCTGCGGCAGAACAGGCCCAGCGGAATCTCACCGAGCTCGTCGCGGTAGGTGTCGTCCCAGCGGGCGTAGGGCCCGGCGATCAACGCCACCAGGTAAGTGCTCAACCGCGGAGTGGTGGCAAAGGCATGCTGCCTGGCGCCTGCGCTGCTCTGCTGGGCACCTGCCCGGTGTTGCTTGGTATCCGCGCCCTGCTGCTTGAGGACCATACGGTACAGATGGCCCTCGACGGTTCGCACCGACACCGCCAGCCGCCGTGCGATCTCGGCGTTGGCCATTCCGGCCGTGACCATCTGGGCGATCTGCCGTTCGCGCGCGCTGAGCCCAAGCGGCCATTGCACGGCGCTGTCCGGCGCGGCGTTGGAGATGACCTCCCAGCCGTCCGGCACGAGCACGGTGATGTCGAAGGCGGCCTTACGGTCGGGCTGGTCGAAGCAGGCGAACATCCGCTTGGCGTAGGCGGTTTCGAACTGCGAGTACAGGTAGACCTCTCCGTCGAGCGGGTCGACGAATCGGTGTAGGCCCCCGCCGGCGGTGGAGTAGCGGCAGTCGGCGTCGACCTGCAGGACGTTATGCTCCGAGAGCCCGCGCAGCGGGATTCCGGTTGATTCGTCATAGCCGGAGATGTCGAGAGGCTGGTCGTTCAGCATCGCACTATGGATGCGGTCAGCCGCGATGTCGATGTATGTGTCGGCGCCGGGCAGCGCGTCGAACTCCACGGTGGCGGTCGAGCGGTAGGTGCGGTCGCCTCCGGTGAGGTCGAGGGCGATGCGATAGCTGTCGACGGCCACCAGAACGGCGCGCTCGGCGGCCTGAGCGCGCGTCAGATTCGGAAGCGCCACTCCATTCTTCTATGCGAGATCGTCACTCGTTGGCAAGGCTTTTTTGAGGCCAGTTCAGCGAACACCCTGACCGCCGGGGGGTGTCGTACCGACGCGACGGAGGAAGCACCCAACGATGCCGCTGCCACGCCGGCGTGAGAGTGCGCGCGCCGAAACCGCGATCATGCTCGTATTCCGAGGCGCGCCAATAGTCTCAAGAGCATCGCCGCAACCCTGGACTTTCTCGATCGCGTTAGGTCGTTCATCTGACGATAGCTGCTCGACCATCAAGTCTTAACGTGATGCTCGATCGGTCGCGGAAATGGCCCTACATGGCCCTAATGCCCTATGCCCTAATGGCCCTAATGGCCCTAATGGCAAGGAAACCCGTCGGCTCCCGCATCAAGCGGTTGTACTTTTCTTGGTCGAGATCGGCCGCCTCGGGAGTCGGGCGCGGCTCGAGCAACCGCTCGATCAGAAATCCAGCTTCGCGCAGCTCCTCGCAGGTCTGTTCGAGCGGTGTCAGCCAGTACCGGACCTGCCATCCGCGACTCCACGTTTCGTGGACAACGCGCGCATGGAAGTAACTGCCACCGTGTCGAAGCCAATCGCCGGTCGGATGCTGCCGCGATAGGACGAGCGCTCCTTCTGGGCGAAGTACACGCCGAAGCTCCCGCAGCGCGGCAACTCTGTCATCGACATACTCCAAGGCCAACGCGAACAGCACGGCGTCGACTGACTGATCAGCAAGCCAGTCAAGGGGATTCGCTAGATCGTGAACTCGAAACTGGCCCGCAGGAACTCGTTGTCTGGCCAGTTCGGCCATCCGCGGGCTTTGGTCGAAGCCGATCACGCTGGCGCCACGAGCACTCAGCTCCTCGGCATACAGCCCCGGACCGCACGCCGCGTCGAGCACAGTCGCCCCCGCAACGTCACCCAGCAGCGAAAGGCACACCGGACGGTCGTAGTACGCGTTGAACAGTCCGCTGCGAGCGTGATCGAGGTATTCGTCAGCGAAGACGTCGTACTGGGGGTGAGGTCCAACGGCATCGTGCACGACCTCATTGTCTGACACATTGTCTGACACGGCGCTGGCGCCGCTACCGGCGGCTCGGCCGCAGAGCAAGCCATGTGGTCGGCGGCCGTGAGTGAATCCAGCCAGTCCTGCGGCTTCTTCGGCCCGACGATCGGACCCCGATTCGTCAAAGGGTCGAAGGCGCAATACGGTTGAACGATGGCAGACGACACAGAAGACATCGACTTCGACGCGATGAACCGACAGGTGATTGCCGAGTTCCGCGAGAACGGCGGCAGTGCCGGGGGCGTGTTCACGGGCAAACCGCTGGTGCTCGTGCACCAGGTGGGCGCGAAGTCGGGCGTCGAACGCATCACCCCGCTGGTGCCGCTACTCGATGACGATCGGATCTACATCTTCGCCAGCAAAGGTGGTGCCGACACCAATCCGCACTGGTACGGCAACCTCGTGGCCAACCCGGACGTCACGGTCGAGCTGGGCACCGAGACCTTCGCCGCGACGGTCAGGGTGCTGGCAGGGACCGAACGCGACGAGGTCTTCGCCAAACAGAGCGCTTTGGAACCCCAATTCGCGGACTACCAGCGCAAGACGCATCGTGTCATCCCGGTGATCGAGCTGGTGCGGCGCGCGTCGTGAGCCCTCAAACCCGGGTCCACATACGCCGCGTCTACGACCCTGCGACGCCGGGCGACGGCGCCCGGATGCTCGTGGATCGACACTGGCCCCGCGGTGTGAGCAAAGCCCGCGCGCAGCTCGTCGAGTGGTGCAAGCTGATCGCCCCGTCCACCCAACTGCGTACGTGGTATCGCCATCACCCCGGGTTGTTCGCCGAGTTCACCCGGCGGTACACCGACTGGTCGGCCACACCGCCGACTTCTGCACTGTGGTCGGGCACAGCCCTGACGCAGACTTCGGCGCCAGAGCGGGACGTCAATGGGCTGCACCTCTTCACGCCGACGATGGCACCGCCCCGCCCGGGCAGTGCGAGGGAACCGGAGGGCCCGCCAACAGCAACGGCCCGAGTGACAACGAACCGTCGGCTGTGGCCAGTTCGTCGGCCGGGGGCAACGACAGCAGCATCTCGTAGACGACGGCGCCGGTGTCGGGGACGTCGCGGCAGCTGAGGGCGACCCGCTCACCGGCTCCCGGGCCGAACGCGTCGTCGAAGCTGTCACGGATCGTGTTCAGCGCGATGCGATCGCCCTGCGCCGCAATAAAAAGCGGGTCGAGCACCTGGCGCGCCTCGCGGGTGAGCGCCGCGGCGTCGCCGAAGTACTCGTCCGGGGTGACACCCGAGCAGGTGCCGTGGGTGTACCACTCGTGTGGCACCATGAGGTCCGCCGACGACAGAACTTCCTGCACGTCCTGGCGCACTTCGTCATTGAGTTCCACCGGCGGCAGGTCCCTCTTTCCCTGGTGGACTCGGTCTGCGAGCCCAGCGGGCAGGCCGCAGTACTGAAGCTTGGGCGGTTGCGGCCACAACCCGTGGAGGATGAAGGTCGGCCCCATCTCCCCCACTTGGCCGGATGCGCATCCGCGATTGTCCGGCGTTACCTTGCAGAAAGTCGGCGCCCAGGTGATGACGAGCAGACTCGAATCGGCACCCTGGGAGATCGCCGCCGAACTCGGCTCACGGTCCAGGACGAACACGCTGAAGGTGGCCGCAGCTGCAGCAACCACGCCGAGCACAGCCGAGATCGAGAATACGGCTACGTCACCGCGCTTCATGGTGCACCCTTCTACACGGGGCCCGAGTCGGAAACAGCCGCTCTCGTCTTGACGTACCACCCTCCCACATCAGCAGTTCGGAGTTTACGGATCGAGGCGAAAGGTCAGCGAGGTGTCGCCGTCCGAGCATGGCCCGCGCCCCCGGTGCTTTGGAGTGCGCGTGCCAAGGGTCCACCGGTGAACGAGGTCGACCGCTGGCTGCAGCAGACCGCCCGGCGGGAAGACCGGACCGCGTCCCTGTACGCGTGCCTGCTCACCGGAAGGCTGCTCGAATACTTCCGCTACCGGCTGCGATTCGCGTTGCTGCTCGACACCGCGCAGTTCGCGATCCACGTCGCCGAATTCCTGATCATCTTCACCACGCTCGGCGGGCTCGCCGCATTCACCGTGATGATCATGCGGGCGGGCAGTCTGCTCATCAGCGGAGCATGGTGGGGACTCGTCGAAGTCATGAGAGAGCGGCTCAGGGTGTTCAGCCAGGCGGGCCGTCGAGACGCGATCGAGAGCGAAATCGGGCGCTGGCTGGCCCTTTCGGTGGTCACGGCGGGGGCGCTGGCGATCGCGGCGGCCATCGGTCTGGCACTGTGGCTCCCGCCCGACCACGATCCGATCGGGCGCTTCTACGCCTTGCTCGTCGTCATCGAGCTCGCGCTTCGTCTGCCCGTGCGGGTGCTGCACTCCGGTATGTTCGCCACCCGGCGCATCTACCGTCCCATGTGGACATTGTTCGCGCCGGAAGCACTACAACTCCTGATCCTCGGCGTCGGTGCGTTCTATTATCCCGAGGCCGCCATCATCATCGCCATCATCGCCACCAACGCCCTGGCCATCTGGATCACCGTCCACTACACCTTGGCTGCCTACCGACTCGGCGGCGTGCGGCCCAGACTGGGCGTAGCCGGATCTCCCCTGCGCCGCCAGCTACCCTCCATCCCGCTCCGCCTCGGGACCGAGACGGCGCTTGCCGGGTTGGGGCTGCGCCTGGACGCGGTTGCGGTCCTGGCGATCGCCGGGATCTACGGGACCAACACCAGATCGTTCGACCTCACCGCCGGCTACTCCGCGTGGCGCGACATCGACGCGTTCCAGTTCTTCTACCTGGTCCTGCCGCTGTTCCGCGGCGGATACGAATCGACAGGCCTGTTCTACTTCGACTTCGTGCGGCTGCGGCGGGTTCCCGCGTTTCGCCAGTTCCGCGTGTCGTTCTTCCACCGGCTCCTGGCGGTGACGCCGGTGATCGCGCTGTACTTCTGGTTGCTGGCCGTGGTATTGGGCGAGTTCGTGCTCCCCGACGTACCGTTCAGCTTTGTGCTGGCGCTCCTGCCGCTCTTCGTGCTCCGCAGCGCGATCGGCGCCTATCAGGTCCGGTTGTTCGCCGAAGCCCAGTTCGGGTTGCTCATCGCCACGATCGTCTTCTCGGCCGGCTTGTTCGCGTTGGTGTGGATCGACGTCAACCCGGCGTCGGATCTCGTCCAGATCACCGCGGCGATGATCGTGCTGCTGATCGTGCACATCAACCTCGCGCACTTGCAGGATCGCTCCACCGCGATGCCCACCGTGCTGTCCATGGGAGACTGGCTGCGCGCGCTCGCCGACGAACCCGCCGCTATCCGGTTCGGCAATATCGTTGTCCCAGAATCGATTCCATCACGTCAGCGCCGCACCGCCGTCAACCTGATGCTGGAAACGCTTGAGGGCAAAGGCCATTTCGCGTTTCGGTCCCCGACCATGCTGGTGTTTTACCAGCGCGTGACGGGCGCTACCGACGGACAAAGGCCTCACCTCAAAATCCAGGCGATCACCGGGGCAACCGTCAATCGCGGCCGATACAGCAACCCGGCGGCCGACGGGCGAGATGCGCTCGACAGCGTGTTGGCCGAGCGATGGATGCGGCCCAACGGCGGCCCCGGGGTGCTCGACGGTGAAGCGCAGTCCCCCGAAACCGAGTTCCGCGCCTTGTTCCCCGACGGGATTATCCTCGACCTGCAGACCCGCGACGGCACGAAAGACATGCGCAGGCTCCCCAAGAGCGTGCTGGCCACCATACTGCCCGCCGCCATGCGGAGCCTCGAGGACGGCGCGACGGTGGTCCGAGCGGCCGACCGCCGGTTCACGCCGATCTTCGCCGGTGGACGGCTGCGACTGCTCTGCGTCCTGCCGCCCGACCCCCAATCGGGCCAGATCGCCCAGTGGCTGCGCATCGTCAGAGCCTGCAGCGTCGGCAACTCCACCCTAGAGCTCAGTTCCCCCACAAGGTTTCAGCGGTGAACCCGCCGGGTGAGCCGATCGACATCGAGCGGCGACTGGCCGATCCAAGCACCTACGAGGACAGCATTCTGCGGGTTTTCACCAAACGCAGCGAACGCGGGATGGCCTTCAGCGAGGCAGCCGACGGTGTGACGTTCTTCAGTACCGCGACCGGGCGCAAGGACCTCTCCAAGGCCATCGCCCGGACCGTGGCCAGCGGCCAGTACCGACCCCAGCCCGTCGACCTGTGGACGTTGGAAGCCAATGGAAAGCGCCGCGCGGCCCACAAATCCTCCTTCGTCGACCAGATCGTCGGCTCGGCGCTGTTCCGGATGCTGACGCACAATGCGCGCTGCTACGGACTGCCCGGTGTCTACTCGTACCTGCCGGGGGTGACGAACGTCGCCGCCATGCGCGCCTTCGCCGGGTTCGTGCGTGCGCACCGCAATCGGGTGGGTGTTCATGGTCCACCGATCTTCGTGCTGCAATCCGACTTCGCCCGCTACGGCGACGACCTGCCGATCGGGCCCGGTGCGGCCTTGTGGCCGATCCTGCGGAAGGTTTCGGCGCTCGGCAGCCCGACCGGTGAGATCGGTTCCAGCAGTTGGAATCTCATCGTCGAGCTGATTCGCCCTGTGGTACGCGATTCCGACGGCGCCCAGTTCACCCGGGTCAACGGCGTGGCCATGGGAACCCCACTGGTCCCCCTGCTGGGCAACCTGGCGGTGACACCCATGGATCGGGCCATCACCGCGATCGACGGCGTCTTCTATGCCCGCTACAACGACGACTTCATCGTCGCCCATTCGGATCTCGACGCGCTGCGCGAGGCAGACACGCGAATAGACGCGCTGCTCGGCGACCTCGGAGTCGCGCGAAAACTCAGCAAGGAGGTGCGCAC
>Ga0075369_10000518_pt1 | contig 12088 bp, 10 predicted proteins | sample EndMethybrTD3034_FD_71400 | JGI IMG/M metagenome (GOLD analysis project Ga0075369, IMG submission 71400) | Populus endosphere microbial communities from Tennessee, USA - Endosphere MetaG P. TD hybrid TD303-4 | ecosystem: Host-associated > Plants > Roots > Endosphere | place: USA: Tennessee...
GTTCCCAAGATGTAGTGGAGAGGAAGACGGTATGCGGAATATGTTGATTGTCGCCGGCGGAGCCGTGGCGGTGGCCGCGATCGCTGCTGGCGTCTATTTCGGCACCCGGCCGCCTGCCGCGGGCCCGACGCCGGTCGCCGTGGCGGCCGCGCCGGACAAAACCGCCTTGCTCGCCGTCCAGCCGACCGACCATGTGCTGGGCGACCCCAAGGCGCCGATCACCCTGATCGAGTACGCCTCGTTCACCTGCCCGCACTGTGCGCACTTCCATACCCAGATCCTGCCTGACATCAAGAAGAAGTGGATCGACACCGGCAAGGTGAAGCTGATCTACCGCGATTTCCCGCTCGACCAGGTGGCGGCCAAGGCCGCCCAGATCGCCGAGTGCGCGCCCAACGACCGCTACTTCGGCATCATCGACCTGATCTTCCGCGGCCAGCCGCAATGGGCCGCGTCGCAGGACCCGATCGCCGAGCTCGGCAAGCCGCTGCGCATCGCCGGCATGGGCGAGAACGAGATCAAGGCCTGTCTCGCCAACGAGACCAAGGCCAACGAGGTCATCAACGATTATCGCGGCGGCGAGACGCTCGGCGTCAACTCGACGCCGTCATTGTTCATCAACGGGACTCTCTATAAGGGCGCGCGCTCGGTCGAGGAACTCGACGCGGCGTTCGCCAAACTCGCCAAGTAGTAACAGCCAGCGTGGGGTAGATGGTGCAGTTCGACAAACTCCGGCTCTCCGGTTTCAAGTCCTTCGTCGATCCGACGGAGCTCACCATCGAGCCCGGCATGACCGGCATTGTCGGCCCCAACGGTTGCGGCAAGTCCAACCTCGTCGAGGCGATGAAGTGGGTGATGGGCGAGACCTCGGCCAAGCAGATGCGCGGCAGCGAGATGGAGGACGTCATCTTCGCCGGCGCCGGCTCGCGGCCGGCGCGCAACATCGCCGAAGTGATGCTGACGCTCGACAACAAGACGCGCACCGCGCCGGCGATGGTCAACGACGCCGACCAGCTCGACATCGTGCGCCGCATCGAGCGCGGCCATGGCTCGGCCTATTCGGTGAACGGCCGCGAGATTCGCGCCCGTGACGTGCAGACGCTGTTCGCCGACGCCGCCACCGGCTCGCGCTCGACCGCCCTGGTGAGCCAGGGCCGCATCGGCACCCTGATCAATGCCAAGCCGGCCGACCGGCGCATGGTCATCGACGAGGCGGCCGGCATCACCGGCCTCTATGCCCGCCGTCACGAGGCCGAACTGCGGCTGCGCGCTGCCGAGGCGAACCTCGCCCGCGTGCAGGACGTGCTGGTGGCGCTGGAGGAGCAGCACAAGGGCCTGAAGCGCCAGGCGCGCCAGGCCAGCCGTTATCGCAACCTCTCCGACCATATCCGCCGCGCCGAAGCGGCCGTGCTGGCGCTGAAGCTCGCCAACGCCGAGCGCGAGCTCGCCGAAGCCGGTGAGCGTCTGACGGAGGCCGAGGCCCAGGTCGCCGACCTGACGCGCCTGGTTGGCCTCGCCACCACGGCGCAGGCCGAGGCGGCGACGGCGCTGCCGCCGCTGCGCAACGACGAGGCGGCCGCTGCGGCCGCGCTGCAGCGGCTGCGGGTGGCGCATGATGCGCTGACGGCCGAGGCCGAGCGCGTCGCCCAGGCGCAGCAGGAAGCGGGCACGCGGCTCACCCAGACCGAGACCGACCTCGAGCGCGAGCGGGGCCGCAAGTCGGATGCCGAGGCGGCCATCGCCGATCTCGACGGCCAGCGCGAGCGGCTGGAGCAGGAGCGGGTGGGCGAGGAGGATCGCGCTGCCGAAGCGGCCGCGACCCGCGACACCGCCCAGGCCGAGACGGCTGCTGCCGAGACCGAGCACGATCGGCTGACCCGCCAGATCGCCGACGATGAAGCGCTGCGCGAGAGCGTGAGCCGCGAGGTCGTCGAGCTGCGCGAGCGCCTCCGCCGGTTGGCGGCGCGGCGCGATGAGGTCATGGCGCAGCAGCAGCAGGTCGAGGGCGAGCTTAAAAGCCTGCCGGCGCTGCCGGAGGTCGAGGCTGCTCTCGCCCAGGCGCGCGAGGCCTTCGAGGAGGCACGCCGCAAGGGACAGGAGTCGATCGACGCCGCCCGCGAAGCCGAGCGCTACGAATCCGACGCCGCGCGCGCTGCCGTCGCCCAGGCCGAGGCAGAGCGCCTCGAGATGGAGCGCGCCCGCGCCGCTGAGCGCCAGGCCGCCGAGGCGAGCCACGCCACGGCGAGCGAGACGCTGCGCAAGATCGATGCCCGGCTCACCAAGCTGCGCGCCGAGGAAGCGGGTGTCGCTGCCGCCCTGAAGTCGTCGGCGGATTCGCTGTGGCCGCCGCTGCTCGACGCTTTGACCGTCGATCCGGGCTTCGAGAAGGCGCTGGGTGCGGCCTTCGGCGAGGAGTTGGAAGCCTCGTCCGATCGCGGCGCGCCGATCCATTGGCTGCCGCTCGGCCCGATCGCCGATGCGCCGGTGCTGCCGGAAGGCGCGACACCGCTTGGCGAGCACGTCAAGGCGATGCCCGAGCTCGAGCGTCGGCTGGCTTTCATCGGCGTCGTGGCCGACGAGGCGACGGGCGCTGCCCTGCAGGCCGACCTCAAGCCGGGCCAGCAGCTCGTGACGCGCGATGGCGGCGTGTGGCGCTGGGACGGCTACGTCCTGCGTGCCGGTGCGCCGTCGACGGCGGCGGTGCGGCTCAGCCAGCGCAACCGGCTGGCCGAGATCCGCCAGCAGATCGAAGGCGTCGCGGCCGAGCAGGCCGAGGCGCAAACCCGCGTCGATGCCGAGACGGGCTGGCTGGCCGCCGCCCGCGATGCCGAGAAGACCTGCGTCGAGCAGGCCCGCGCGCACGAGCGCAGCGTGGCCGAAGCGGCGCGGCGCAAGACCCAAGGCGCGGGCGAGGCGACGCGCACGGCCGAGCGTGAAGCGCGCCAGAGCATCGCCGTCGCCGAGCGCGCCGCCACCGAGGCGCGCGATCGCCATGTCGAGATCGCCCGCCGCACCGACCAGCTGCGGACGCGGCTGGGCGGCATCGAGCAGTCGGTGGCCGAGATCCTGGGCGACATCGCCGAGGTCGAGATGCGGCGCACCTTCCGCGAGGCGCGGCTGTCGTCGATCTCCGATTCGCAGGCCGACCGCGTCACAGCTGGTGTGCTGCGAGGGCGCATCGCCGAGCTGCGCGCGGCCCTGGTCGAGGCCGAAGGCAACTGCGATCGCTTGGCGCGCGAGTCGGCGATGCGGGTCGAGCGGCTGGGTCAGATCGCCCAGGACCATGGCGGCTGGAGCAAGCGGTTGGCCGAGGCCGACGGCCAGATCGTCGAGCTCGACCAGCGCCGCGAGCAGATCGTCCAGTCGCTCGAGGAGCTGGCCGCCAAGCCGGCCGAGATCGAGGGCAAGCGCCTGGCGCTGGGCGACGAGATCGCCAAGGCCGAGCAGAACCGCCAGGAGGCGGCGGATCGGCTGGCCGTCGGCGAAACCCGCCTGGGCGAGGCCGACAAGGCGATGCGTCAGGCTGAGGGCGAGCTGGCGACGGCGCGCGAAAGCCGCGTGCGCCGCGAGGGCCTAGTCGAGCAGGCGACCAAGGATCGCGAAGCCGTGGTCGAGCGCATCGTCGAGCGCCTGCGCTGCGAGCCCGACGGCGTGCTGGCATTGGCCGAGGTGCAGACGCTGGAAGAGCTGCCTGAGCTCGAGAAGGCCGAGCATCGCCTCGAGCGGCTGGTGCACGAGCGCGAGACCATGGGCGCGGTGAACCTCCGCGCCGAAGAGGAGGCGACCGAGCTCGAGCAGCAGATCACCGGCATGACGGCCGAGCGCGACGACCTGGTCGCCGCCATCGGCCGCCTGCGCCAGGGCATCCAGAGCCTGAACCGCGAGGGCCGCGAGCGCTTCCTCGCCGCCTTCGAGCAGGTCTCGGGCCACTTCCAGCAGCTCTTCACCAAGCTGTTCGGCGGCGGCAAGGCCGAGCTGCGGCTGACCGAGTCCGAGGATCCGCTGGAGGCGGGGCTGGAGATCCATGCCAGCCCGCCGGGCAAGAAGCTGCAGGTCATGTCGCTGCTGTCGGGCGGCGAGCAGGCGCTGACGGCGATCTCGCTGCTCTTTGCGGTGTTCATGACCAATCCGGCGCCGATCTGCGTGCTGGACGAGGTGGACGCACCGCTCGATGACCTGAACGTGGAGCGCTTCTGCGGCCTGGTGAAGGAGATCGCCGGCCGCACCGACACCCGCTTCATGGTGATCACCCACCATCGCGTCACCATGGCGCGCATGGATCGCCTCTATGGCGTGACCATGGCCGAGCAGGGCGTGTCCCAGCTCGTCTCGGTCAACCTGCAGGAGGCCGATCGCCTGGTGGCCTAAGTAATAGAAGCAACAAGACAATCTTCCTCTCAAGCAACTGGGCGCCGGACAAGGCCTGTCGGCGCCCTTCTCTTTTCTTTGTAGGGCCCTGCCTGTACTGTCCGCCGATGCCCGACACGCTCAGTCCCGCTGTCACCGATGTCGTCGAACTGACGCGCACGCTCGTGCGTTGCGAGAGCGTGACGCCGCGCGAGGCGGGCGCGCTGCAGCATCTCGAACGCACCTTGGCGCCGCTCGGCTTCACGTGCGAGCGCATGGATTTCACCCAGGCTGGCACCGACGACGTCGCCAACCTCTATGCCCGTATCGGCACTGGAGGCCATCACTTCTGCTTCGCTGGCCATTCCGACGTGGTGCCGGTGGGCGATCTCTCGTCATGGACCATCGGCCCGTTCGCGGCCGAGCTCTCCGCCGGTTACCTGTTCGGCCGCGGTGCAGCCGACATGAAGGGGGCGATCGCAGCCTTCATCGATGCTGCGGCGCGATTCCTCGCCAAGCGCGGCCGCGACTTCGGCGGCTCGATCAGCCTCCTGATCACCGGTGACGAGGAAGGCCCTGCGGTCAACGGCACGGTCAAGATGCTGAAGAAGCTCGCCGAGCGCGGCGAGACGATCGATGCCTGCGTCGTCGGCGAGCCCACCAGCTCCAAGCGCTTCGGCGACATGATGAAGATCGGCCGGCGCGGCAGCATGACGGTCGACATGACCGTGCGCGGCATCCAGGGCCACGTCGCCTATCCCGAGCGCCTGGACAATGCGGTGCACCGCCTCTCGGCGCTGATCGAGGCGCTGGTGCGCGAGCCGATCGACAAAGGCAGCACGCACTTCCAGCCGACCTCGCTGCAGTTCACCACGGTCGATGTCGGCAACAAGGCGACCAACATCGCCCCCGGCGTCGTGAAGGCGCGCTTCAACACGCGCTTCAACGATCTCTGGACCTCCAAGACGCTGCTGGCGCACCTGCAGGAGCGCATCGAGCGCGCCAATGTCAGGCTGGGCGGCAACGGCACCATCGAGTACTCGGTCGAAGTCTCGGGCGAATCGTTCTACACGCCGCCCGGGCCGCTCAGCGAGCTCGTCGCCGGCGCCGTGCGTGACGTCGTCGGCGTCGAGTGCGAGCTCTCGACCACCGGCGGTACGTCGGACGCGCGCTTCATCCGGAGCTACTGCCCGGTGCTCGAGTTCGGCCTCGTCGGGGAGACCATGCACAAGGTCGACGAGAAGAGCGCGGTCGAAGACCTCAAGGCGCTCAGCCGCGTCTACGAGACGGTGCTCGACCGTTACTTCGCCTAGGTCGGGACATGCTGAACGCCGCCGAGATTGGCCGCGGCGTGCAGGGCGCGCTGGGCTTCCTGCGACGCGATCCGGGGGCGTTGCTCGCCTTCGACAATACGATGGAAGCGTGCCTGCGTTCGTTCCGCCTCATGGCGGTGACCGCGCCGCTCTACGTCATCTATGCGCTGATCCGCTACGCCGACCTCACTGTCGCCATCGACACGTTCGAGCTCATTGCCGTCGAGACGATGAGCTACATCATCAACTGGCTGCTCTATCCGGTGATCTTCTACGAGGTCGCGCGCCGCCGCCGCTGGCTCGACCGCTATCCCCGCTACATCGCGGCCCTCAACTGGACCAACCTGCCGGGCATCGTCATTGCGATCGCGGCCATCGCCCTCAAGATGATCCTGCCGGCCGCCGTCGGCGGCGTCCTCGAGATCGCGCTGCAGGCTTTGTTCTTCTACTGGTTCCTGGTGATCACGCGGCTGGCGCTCGGCGTCGACTGGGCGATGTCGGTGGTGCTGCTGGCGGTCAACTGGATCCCGTCATTCTTCCTGCTGATCATCGTCGACCGCTATGTCGGCGTGCTTGGCGGCAGCTAGGTCGTAGCGCACCGCCATCAGGCAGAGCCCCTGCGGCGGCGCCGTCGGCCCGGCGCGCGTGCGATCGCGCGCGGCCAGCGCATCGGCGACGTCCTGCTTGCTCCACTGGCCACGGCCGACGAGCTGCAAGGTGCCGACCAGGATGCGCACCTGGTTGTGCAGGAATGAGCGCGCGCCGACATCGATGCGGACCAGGTCGCCGTCGCGCGCGACGTCGAGCTGATCGAGCGTCTTCAGCGGCGAGGCGGCCTGGCAGGCGGCCGAGCGGAAGCTGTTGAAGTCGTGGCGACCGATCAGCAGTCCGGCCGCATCGGCCATGGCCGCGGCATCGAGCGGCACGGGCACGTGCCAGACGCGGCCGCGATCGAGCGCCGGCGGCGCGCGGCGGTTCAGGACCAGATAGCGATAGCGCCGCGCCGTCGCCGAGAAGCGGGCATGGAAGTCCGCCGGCACGACCTCCGCTTCGGTGACGACGATCGGGTTGGGCTTCAAATGGAAGTTCACCGCCGCCTGCACGGTGTCGATGGGCTTCTCGGCGGCAAGATCGAGGTGCGCGACCTGGCCCAGCGCATGCACGCCGGTGTCGGTGCGGCCCGCACCGTGGACCGCGGCGCGCTCGCCGCAGAAGGCGAACACCGCGTCCTCGAGCGCACCCTGGATCGACGGGCCGTTGTCCTGGCGCTGCCAGCCGACGAACGGCGCGCCGTCATATTCGATGGTGAGCTTGTAGCGTGTCACGGCTCAGGTCGGGAGCGGCCCGGGGAGCCGTACGACCGCAGGCGGCGCCAGCACGGTACCCGCCGCCAGCGCGAAGCCGCGCAAAAACGCATCGGCCGCCTGCGCCGACTTGCCGGCGCGCTGCAGCTTCAAGAGCTTCAGTCCGCCGACGCCGCAGGCCACGACGGGAAAGCCGTCGCGACCGATGCTCACCGTGCCGGGCTTGCCGCCCGCGAGCGTGAGCGCCGCGCCCAGCACCTTGATGCGTTCGCCGCCAACGTCGAACCACGTCCCCGGCCAGGGATGGAAGGCGCGCACCTTGCGCTCGAGCTCGGCGGCCGGCCGCCGCCAGTCGAGTGCGCCTTCTTCCTTGCCGAGCTTGTGGGCGTAGGTGACGCCGTCATCGGGCTGCGGCACCGGCTCGATGGTCCTCGCGACCAGCGCATCGAGCGTCGACACGATCAGCCGGCCGCCCAGTTCCGCCAATCGGTCGTGCACGGTCTGCGCGGTGTCCGCGGCCGAGATCGGCGTGCTTTCGGCCAAAAGCATCGGGCCGGTGTCGAGGCCTTCGTCCATGCGCATGATGGTGACGCCGGTCTCGGCATCGCCCGCCAGGATGGCGCGATGGATGGGCGCCGCACCGCGCCAGCGCGGCAGCAGCGAGCCGTGGATGTTGATGCAGCCCAGCACCGGCGCGTCGAGGAACGGCTTGGGCAGGATATGGCCGTAGGACACGACGACCGCGGCATCGAGATCGAGCGCCTTGAACGAAGCCGCTTCCTCCTCGCTGCGCAGCCCCTTGGGCGTGCGCACGGCAAGATTCAGCGACAGCGCCAGTTCATGCACCGGCGTGCGGCGCTCCTGCTGGCCGCGGCCGGCGGGTTTGGCCGCGCGGGTGTAGACGGCGACCACGTCGTGGCCGGCCTCGACCAGCGCCCTGAGCGCCGGTACTGCGAATTCCGAGGTGCCGAGAAACGCAAGCTTCATCGCCGGACCTTATAGGCAGCCGCGCGCTCGTGAGCTAGGTATGCAGCGGCAAATGGAATCACAGCTACCCCCGACCGCCGGCCCGACGACCGTCAACAAGGGCCCGGCCGCCAACCTCGCCGCCCGCCGCGCCGCCGGTGAGATCCACGCCGATCCCGTGCAGGAACGCATCGTCCAGAAGCTGCAGGCGATCTACGAGCAGCTCGTGGCGATGGCCGATCATCCCGCGCCCAAGCTCGGCTTCTTCGCGCGCCTTGGCCTCACGCACGCCGCCCCGCCGCCGGCCGGCCCGCGCGGGCTCTACATCTGGGGTCCGGTCGGCCGCGGCAAGTCGATGCTGATGGACCTCTTCTTCGCCGACGTGCCGATGCAGAAGAAGCGGCGCGTGCATTTCCACGAGTTCATGCTGGAAGTCCAGGATCGCCTGCATCGCCGCCGCGAGGAGCTGTCGGCCAAGGGCGCGCCACCCGAGGCCGATACCATCGTGCCGATCGCCAAGCAGATCGCGAGCGAGACGCGGCTGCTCTGCTTTGACGAGTTCCAGGTCACCAACATCGCCGACGCCATGATCCTGGCGCGCCTGTTCGAGGTGCTGTTCGACGAGGGCCTCACGGTGATCGCCACCTCCAACCGCAAGCCCGACGACCTCTACAAGGACGGCCTGCAGCGCGAGCGCTTCCTGCCCTTCATCGACCTGGTGAAGCAACGGCTGGACGTCATGGAGCTGGGCGGCGACCAGGATTATCGCCTCGACCGGCTGCGCAACTTCGACGTCTACCTGACGCCGCTCGGCGCCTGGGCCACTGCCAAGCTCGACGAGGCGTTTCGCGCGCTGAGCGGCGGCGCTGACGGCGAGCCGCGCGTGCTCAGGACCCAGGGCCGCGACGTCGAGATCCCGCGCGCCGCACCGGGCGTGGGCATGGCGCATTTTCTCGACTGGTGTGCCAAGCCGATGGGCGCGGCCGACTTCATCTGCATCGCGACCAACTTCCATACCGTCATCGTGGCCGACATCCCCAAGATGGGCCCCGACAGCAAGGACAAGGCGGTGCGCTTCATCACCATGATCGATGAATTCTACGAAAGGAAAGTGAAGTTCATCTGCTCTGCTGCAACGGCGCCCACCGGTCTTTACACCGACGGTGATGGTGCCTTCGAGTTCCAGCGCACGGTCTCGCGCCTGATGGAGATGCAGAGCCCGGAGTACCTCGCCCTCGAGCATATCGCCTAATTGTGATTGTGGGCGGCTCGCCGGCCAGCCTAGGCTCGCGCGGCTTCAAATCCTTTGGGAGGGCAGAATTATGGACGGCGATCGACTGATTTATGGAGCGGAGTACGGTCTGTCGCGGCGTGCGGCGCTAGGCGGCGTGGCGCTCGGCACCACGTTCGCGCTCGCGGTTCAGCCGGTGCAGGCGCAGACCATGATCGTCACTCCGACCGACGGGCTCACCGCCGGAGCGGTCAAGGTCAAGACCAAGGACGGCAAGGAGATGGACGCCTATCGCGCCATGCCGGCCACCGGCCAGGGCTTCGGCACCATCCTGGTCGTGCAGGAGATCTTCGGCGTGCACGCCCACATCGCCGACGTGTGCCGGCGCTTCGCCAAGGCCGGCTACTACGCCATCGCGCCCGAACTCTATTTCCGCCAGGGCGATCCCAAGACCTACACCGAAATCCCCAAGCTGGTTGCCGAGCTCGTGAACAAGGTGCCCGACGCGCAGGTCATGGCCGACTTTGATTCGGCCGTCGAGTTCGCCAAGGGCGAGGGCAAGGCCGACACCGCCAAGCTCGGCATCACCGGCTTCTGCTGGGGCGGCCGCATCGTGTGGATGTACGACGCGCACAATCCGGCGGTGAAGGCTGGCGTAGCCTGGTACGGACCGCTGATACGGCCCGGCACCGAACTGCAGCCCAAGAACCCGATCGACATCGCGAAGGACCTGCACGGCCCGGTGCTTGGCCTCTACGGCGGCGCCGACGCTGGCATCTCGCAGGAGTCGGTCGAGAAGATGCGCGAGGCGCTGAAGACCGGCAGCGCGGCGGCGCAGAAGTCGCAGATCGACGTCTATCCGGACACGCCGCACGCCTTCAACGCCGACTACCGGCCGAGCTACCGCAAGGAGCAGGCGGAGGACGGCTGGAAGAAGGCGCTCGCCTGGTTCAAGGCGAACGGCGTAACCTGATCGCCTGATGGTGCAGAGCGAGAGTCTGAAAACCCGGTCGGGCCTGACATTCACTGCGGATGTCGCGGGCCCGATCGATGGGCCGCTGGTGCTGCTGCTGCACGGCTTTCCCGAATCACGGCACAGCTGGCGAGCCGCCTTGCCCGCGCTCGCCAACGCCGGCTACCGAGCCATCGCTCCCGACCAGCGCGGCTATTCGCCGGGCGCGCGGCCTGATCCCATGGATCTCTCGAACTACGCCTTCGACAAGCTGGTCAACGACGCCCTCGAGATCGTCGCGGCGGCGGGCTACGAGGGGCGGCGCTTTCATCAGGTCGGCCACGACTGGGGCGGGCAGGTGTCGTGGGGCGTGGCGGCGGCGCATCCCAAGCGGCTCGCCTCGCTCACCGTCATGTCGCGGCCGCATCCCAAGTCGTTCCGCCGTGCGCTCGAGAAACCCGATGGCGAGCAGAAGAACCGCTCGAAGCATCATCGCGCATTCCTCGATGCGGAGACCGGCAAGCTCCTGTTGGCCGACAATGCCCGCCGCCTGCGCGAGGGCCTGTTCGGCCAGGGCGTGCCGGCATCGGCGATGGACGAGCACCTCTCGGTGCTGGGCACGCCCGAGGCGATGGAAGCGGCACTCGCCTGGTATCGCGCCAATGTCGGCCTGGCCGCCGATATCGGCATGATCGAGGTGCCGACGCTCTACATCTGGGGCGATGTCGATGCCACGGTCGGGCCTGATGCCGCGTACGGCACGGTCGAGTTCGTGAGCGGCGCCTTCGCCATGGAAGTGCTGCCGGGCGTCGGCCACTTCGTGATGGACCAGGCGCCCGCCAAGGCGACTGACTTGCTGCTGGCGCATCTTAAGAAGCATCCGGTTTGACCGTTGCGTTTTAGGGGGGATGGCGCGCACGCATCGCGCGTAACACCAGCGATGCGATGCTCCTGGATGAGTGCGCTCGCGGTGCTGCTTGCCGGCACGGCGTGGGCGCATGGCGATCACGACACCGGCAAGCCGCAAGGCGCCGAGGAGGCGCCGTCGTGGTGGCTCGATCTGGTGCCGCGCGCGATGGCGGCGCAGCAGATGGAGATCGACGAGCGGCAAGGCGCGCGCTTCGTGCGCGCCGATGGGCTGCCCAATCACGCGACCGGCGCCTTTCCCAACCGATCCAATCCCAACCGCATCGCTGTGCAAAGCTATTACTTCCGCATGCCGCTCAAGCCCGCGAAGACCGGGCGTGCCGCCTACTACCGGCCCAACCATCTGTTCGGCGTGGCGGTGAACGGCGTGGTGTTCGATCCCAACACCGCCGAGTTCTGGAATGACGACCGGCGTTCGGGCTGGATGATCGAGGCGCTGTCGGGCAGCCGTCCGCTCGGCATCGACCAGAACAACGCGCATGTGCAGCCGGACGGCTCGTACCACTATCACGGCGTGCCGACGGGCCTGGTCGAGAAGTTGGGCGTGACGGGGCGGCCGGTGCTGACCGGCTGGGCGGCCGACGGCTTCGCCATCTATGTCGACGAGACGGCGCGATCGAGCTGGCGGCTGAAGGCGCAGCGCGATCCCGGCGGTCCCGACGGCCGGCCCGATGGCACCTATTCGCTGGACTACGAGTATGTCCGCGGCCTTGGCGATCTCGACGAGTGCAATGGTCGTGAAGCCGTCACCGCTGAATTCCCGCAAGGCGCCTACCACTACGTGGTGACTGCGAATTTTCCCCATGTGCCGCGGTGTTTCATGGGCACGGCCGACGCCAGTTTCGTAAAGCAGGGCGGATCTCCGCCCGGCGGTCCGGGAGGCCGCAGGCCACCGCCGCCTCGTTGACTCGGGTCTTCTTGCCGCTCCCGGCGAATCGCGCTACCACGCGCCGCCTTTAGAAATTCGGGAGTTTTTGGCATGGCTCGCAAGAAGATCGCGCTGATCGGCGCCGGACAGATTGGTGGCACCCTCGCGCTGCTCGCCGGC
>Ga0075369_10000520_pt1 | contig 12080 bp, 9 predicted proteins | sample EndMethybrTD3034_FD_71400 | JGI IMG/M metagenome (GOLD analysis project Ga0075369, IMG submission 71400) | Populus endosphere microbial communities from Tennessee, USA - Endosphere MetaG P. TD hybrid TD303-4 | ecosystem: Host-associated > Plants > Roots > Endosphere | place: USA: Tennessee...
GCTCCTGGCTCTGCGCGACGAGCCCCTGGATCAGGTTGAGAATATTGCGGACGCGGTGGTTGAGTTCGCCGATCAGGGTCTGCTGCTTGCGGTTGGCCTTGTCGCGCTCGCTCTGCGCGGCATCGCTCATCCGCAGGACGACTTCGAGCAGCGTAACGCGCAGGCTGTCAGCCGTGGTTACTTCTTCCTCGCTCCAGGGGATTGCATATCCCTCGCGCTCTTCTTTCCAGAGCTCAAAGCTCTTTCGGGGCGTGAGCCTTGGGCCATGGGGGCCGAGCTCGACCGGCTTGTTGGGATTGCCAGCCCAATGGACGCTCTGCCCGTGCGACTTGCGAAACAGCACGATATAGTCGCGCGGGCTGCGCGATACGGGAAGCGACATGACTCCTGAGAAGTCATCGCCGAAATCCGCCGCCGGCGGATAGGCGCGGGCAAGGCTGTCAGTGTGCCAGACCCGGCTCGCGCCAGTCGTATTGAGAAAGCGCGCCAGCTTTTCAAAGGCTTCCTTGTCGGGAAGCGGTCCGTGGCCGACGAGTTCGCCGCCGATCCATCCGGCAATGGAATCGAAGGGTATGACTTTGGCGATTGATTCGCTGAAGCCGTCGAAAGCCTGGATCATGCTGGCGCCGGGAGCGACACGGGCCATGATTTCGTCATGCAGCCGGATGGCTGTGTTCTTCTGCTGGTTGATCTGCCTCAGGTCAGTCTGCTCAAGCAGGAACGACATGAATTGGCCGAACAGTTCGCACGCCGTGCGGATGGCATAGTCAAGTTGCAGCGGCACGTAATGGTGGCAGGCCATCAGGCCCCAGAGCTGGCCATTGCGCATGATCGAGATCGACATCGAAGCCTTCACGCCCATGTTGCGCAGATATTCGATATGGATCGGGGATACTGCGCGCAGTCCGCTCATCGACAGGTCAAGCGGTACGCCGCTGGGATTGGTCGTTGGCGTGATCGAAACCGTGGGATCGTCGATATCGGAGATTATGCGCAGGATATTGCGCGAATAAAGCTTGCGGGCCTGGGCAGGAATGTCGGAGGCGGGAAAATGCATACCCACGAACCCGTCGATGCCGCCTTTTTTGCTTTCGGCAATCACTTCGCCGGCACCGTCGTGCTCAAAGCGATAGACCATGACGCGGTCGAATCCGGTCAGGCCGCGCAGCTGCCGCGCGGCCAGCTTGCACAGTTCCTCGACCGAACCAAGATCGCGCATGCGGTCCACCATCGGCCGGACGTAAGAAACATAGTCCTGTTTGCGCCCCGTGGCGGCCGGTTCAGCCTCGAGGATGAATGAGCGCCCCGAAGCATGCACGGCAAGGTCATACAGCTGCCCCGAGCCCGTGAGGTCGATGCCGAAAATCCGATCGACCGAATCAGGCGCTCCCAGCAATTGCAGGCGTGAGCGGATATGGTGCAGGGCTTCGCCCGAGAAATAGTCCTTGGCCGGATTGCCGATCAGCGTTTCCGCAGGGATGCCTAACAGCTGATCGCAGTTTTCCGATGCGTGGTTGATGATCCAGTCAGCCGAAAAAGCCACCAGATAGCCGAAGCTCTGAATGCGACCGATGATATGGATCGGCTCGGCCGCGCATGTCGAAAGATCGACCGCATCCAGGCCTGGAGTGTCTGTCACTGCATCGTGCGCTTGGCAATTTCGACCGCCTTGCCGAAGACGTCAAAACATTGAAGTGCCGATTGCAGGACAAGGCTCTGGTCGAGCGCCTGTCCTTGCGGACCATCGAGATAGGCAATCACACCGCGGAAAAGATCGGCGCCCTGCCCATCTGTCAGGAACCGCGAGTTGTGCCCATTGCTGCTGCCCCAGTGGGGCTTGCGATTGATGGTGCCAATTCCCATCCGGGAGCCCGCCAGAACATAGGCCATTCCGGCATCGCAGCCCGGAGACTCGACGGCAACCTGTGGCAAGCCAACGGCGGCTGGCTGGCCCAATTCGGCCAGATCCTGCAACAGCATCTGCGCATAATCCGGCGCCGCAGTGCCCAGCAAATGGGCGACTGCTTCGCTCCAGTTATCAGCCAGGGCAGACCAGGCAATGCAGTGCGCGGTCAGAAATCCGGAGTAGCCTTGCTGAGTGTCGAGCTTGAACTGATCAAAGCTGTCATCAATCTGCTGATGCCGCGCCGCTGTCTGCTGCTTGAGAAACAAACGCAGGCCCGTTTTGGGGCCGGGGGGCGTGCTGATGACTCGGGCTTGTAACACTGTCACGCAACTTATCTCCGACCCTCACGGGTGCAATTGTGTGCACAGGTATACATTCAATGGCACACTGTCTGCCCACTTGTGGACACAAGCGGAACCAATGACCCTCGCCGAGTGTTCCCGTTCATTATGCAAAAATTGGTGGCGCGGTTATGACAAATCTGAACGGAAACAACCTCCTCAGCGCGCTGCAAAGCTCAGATCGCGATTTGATCGATGCCAGTTTGCGCGAGTTACGCCTGTCTGCCGGTGCTGCCCTGTACGAACCGGGAGACTTCGTTGAATCGGTTTATTTTCCGTGCGATTCGGCCATGGCCGGGTTCTTCGTCGCACTGCCTGACGGGAAGGGCGTGGAAACCGCACTTATTGGCCGCGAGGGTGCAATCGGCGGAATAGTCAGCCAGGGCAGGCTCCCGGCCTATGCCCGCTGCACTGTGCAATATGCCGGTACATTCCTGGTCATGTCTTCGCTCGAGCTTGAGGATCTGAAGGATCAGTCGCTAACCATCCGCCATCTTTTTGCCCGCTATGCCGATTGCCTCATGGCGCAGATATTCCAGACCACTGCCTGCAATGCCGGGCACACGATCAACCAGCGCGCGGCCAAATGGATGCTTTCCACCATCGAGCGCTCCGGAACCCAGACCATCGAAATGACGCAGGACCAGCTCGCGGAAATGCTGGGCATCGGGCGCAGCTACATCAGCAGGGTCATTGCATCGATGAAAGTTGAAGGTCTTATCTCGGTCTCACGAAGGAAAATGGAGATCACTGATATTGACCGGATCCGTGCGATTGCCTGCGACTGCAACGATCACGTGAAACGCCACTTCGATACTGTGCTCGAGGGTGTCTATCCCGAGGAGGCCAATGCCTGATCAGCCAATATGGCCAGCGCCGATTCGACACATTCGCGCGTGCGTTCAAGGGCGCCTTGCCCGGCCGCGGCGCGCGCGGCCATCGGTATTTCGATGCCAATCGGGATATCGGCAGGCATGGCAGCGAATATGGCGGCAATCGGCAATTCGCCCGCGCCCGGCGCGAGGCGTTCAGTGACTGCCTCGGTCAGATAGTCAGGGATGACCGGAACCAGCGGCGCATCGCACAGCTGGGCATAGCCGATCAGCGCCGGACAGAGCGCGGCCAGGTCGTCAGGGCTGCCGCCCGAACGGATCAGGTGCATGCAATCAATCATCAGGCGCACATTGTCCGCCTTCAGTTGGGCGATCATGCCAAGCGCAGCGGGCAGGTCGGGTATTGACCGGGTCGGCACGAATTCCAGCATCACCTGCACCCCGCGCCGCTTCGCCATGTCTGCCAGCGCGGCCAACTGATCGAATGTGCGCGCAAGGTCCGCTTCCATGCTGACGCCGCCGATGCGCGTAATGCCGAACTCGCACATCAGGTCGAGGTCCTGTTCCAGATCTTGCACGTCTCGCCCCGGCATGATGCCGAACCCTTGCCCCAGCCCGATAATGATGCCGCGCTCGGCCAGTGCCTGCTTCATTGCCCGACGCGATTCTGGCTCGCGCAGCGACCAAGGCGGCAGACCCTCGGGATTGACGGGCAACGGCGAAAGGCCGACCGCAATGAACGAACAACCCAGATCAGCGGCGAGGTGCACCAGCTCGACCGGCGGCAGCCAGAAGGTCGTCAGGCTCTCGATACCCAACCGCTTCAGAACTTCGGCCCGCGTTGCCATGGTCAGGCGCCGTTCGGCAATATGTGGACCTTTGTTTCATTGTTTGCGCCGCGCAGCATGGCGAAAATGTCCGGCAACTGATCGAGCGTGGCCACTTTCGTCACGATCATGCCCGGACTGGCATGGCCGCTCAGCAAGGCATCGGCGGCATGCTGGAAATCTTCGATGGTATAGCCAACCGGAAATGTCATGCGGACGCCCTTGAAGGCTGCCACGCCGGGGATCACCGGGTCGGGCAGGGTGCAAAACCCGAGCGATACGACATGGCCCAGCACGCGCACGTGATTGATGGCCTGCCCAAGCAGGCCGGGCGCGCCGGCGCATTCGAAGACCACGTCAGGCGCCCCGCCGAGCGCCTCGGCCACACGCCGCACTTCATCCTCGCCGGTCTGCACAAAAGCGTCCGCGCCCATGGCCAGGGCCATATCTGCACGCTTCGCGGACCGGGAAGCGACAACGATCCGGCCAGCCCCGAGCCGCCTTGCCCAGTACAGCGTCGTCAGCGCAACTGTTCCGCCGCCCAGAATCAGGACGCGGTCCCCCGGCTGCATGCCAGCCATGCGCACGCCGTAAACGCCGACCGCGAACGGTTCGACCAGCGCGCCGTCGGCGGACGAATAGCTTGCCGGAAGCTTCAGCGCATTGCCTGCTGCCAGGCTGTGGAATTGCGCGAAGCCGCCCATGCCGGTCTGCCTGCCGGGGCACAGCGCGGCATTGCCGATGCGGCATGCCTCGCAATGGCCGCAGCCGAGGCTCAGCCTGTAAGTGACGAGGTCGCCTTTCGCGAAGCCTTCCACCTCTTTGCCAATCTCGATCACTTCCCCGGCATATTCATGCCCCGGTGTGCAGCCAGCCGGATAGTCCCAGCCCCCAAGTCGGTCATGCCCCGATGTCATGTGCAAATCCGTGCCGCAGATGCCGCAGCGATCCACCCGGATCAGCAATTCAGTGGAGCCGGGCACAGGCATGTCGCGCTCATCGATGCGCATGGGCTGGCCCTGACCCGGATAGACGGCGGCTTTCATGCGGGCACCTTTTTTGGGCGAAGATCGTAGCGGTCGACATAGGAACCGAAACGTTCGCGCACTTCGTCTTCGGTCAGGCCGAAATTGGCGATATCGTAGCGGTGCAGGCCGTGGCTGCGTTCGGGATCGGTCTGCCCGCGCTGGCGCATTGCGTCTTCCACTTCATGCGAAAGATCGAGTCCGCAAAATTGATAGATCCGCCTCACTGTGCCTATCGGATCGCGGTGCAAGTCTGACTGGATAATGTCGAGAACCTGGCCGGGGTGATCGCGGCGGACCTGCTCGCTGTCGGCAATCGCTTTGGCCCACTTTTCGGTTTCTCGGTGCGCGGTGATCCGCCCTTGCAGCGCGCCATCGGCATCGCGCAGCGGCGCGTAGAACTGGCAGAGCAGGCTGGTGAGCGAGGGGATCGCACGCGCGGGATCGCGGTGAGTCTGGATCACCAGCGCATCGGGAAAGATTTCGAACAGCAGATCGAGCTTGGCGATGTGGCCGGGATTCTTCAGCAGCCAGCGCCGATCAGGTTCATTGCTGCCAATCAGCTGGATGACCCGGCGCAGGTGCTGGTAGGCAGGGCGCTCGCTCTGAGTCTGCCACCAGGCGTCATAAGTGGGCGCGGGCCAGCCGCAGGCCCACATGTTGCTGACGAACGAGTGCGCCAGCACCGTCAGACATTCGTCTACTTCTTCGGCGGCGCGGGCATGAGCCGCCTTGGCGCCGGGGCTCAGCCGGTCGCGCCGCGCGATCTGGTCGGCGGCTTCGCGGAACTCGGGATAGCTCTCCCAGCTATCGCGCGCCGGACGCGGCATTGGCGCATTGAGCAGCCACGATTCCAGGCCCTGGAACTGCGGATCGACAGCCAGCAGTTTGTGCAGCGCGGTCGTGCCCGTGCGGGGAATGCCGGTAATCACGACTGGCCGCACGATGGCTGTACGCGCATAGCCCGGATTGGCGGCCATGGCCCTAACCGCGCGCACGCGGCCTGAAAGCATTTCGACCAGTCGCCGCCATGCCTGCTCGCGTCCAACGGCATTGAAGTGGGCATCGGCGTCGATCGACTGGAGCAGGATGCGCAGGCCCCAGCGATAGTCGTCACTGCCGCAGTCCGGCGAGCCGACACGCGCGGCCACCACCTCGTGCAGCCGGTCGGCCGCGTCGACGAATTTTGTCGGCGGCGTAAGCAGTTTGTCCGGCACGTTCACCAGCGCCGCCGCCGCTGCGCCGCGCGCACCCGCGCCTGCAATTCCCGCGCGCGCTCATCCGCTGACACATTCGGCGTGTCGGCAGGCAGGTGCTTGCGGATGTCGGCAAGTTTCACGCGTTTAATCGTGGGCGTCGGGTGGCTGTCGCAATCATACCAGCGGCCATAGATCGTTCCCTCGGTGAAGCCGGCGGGATCGAGCCAGTTCGGAACGCCCGGATCGTCCAGGCAAATCACTGCATAGAAGCGGCCGTCGCTGGCAATATGGGCGAAATGGCCATTGGTGTGGCTCAGCCGGTAGACGAATTCGATGGCGTTGAAATAGGGATCGTTGAGCTGGAAATTCCAGTATTCGCGCAGCTCCGGCAAGTCGGTTTCCAGGATCAGCGCCTCGTCCGCATCAAATTCGAACACTGCCGGCAGATAGATCTGGCGCGTCAGGCTGCCCTGATAGCTCACGGGATCGAAGCGGTTGACGCCGACGCTGGCCTTGATGTCGTTCTGCATTTCCATGAAGGTCTTGGCATAGCGGCCGGGAAAGCCCGCCATCTGCTTGATGCGTGCCATGATCTGGCCCGGATCGAGGCGCGCCTTGGGCGGAACCTTGTCGAGGCATTCGATCGAAATGCGCGGGTCGACTTCGTTTTCCCAATCGTAGGAGCGATAGCGGACAAGGAAGATGTCGACGTCCGGGTGAAACTCCACCCAGTTGCCCTGGTGGCCTTCCGGTTTGGGCTGTGCGCTGAAGATCACTTCGAAATTGCCATCCGGGGCAATGCCCAGATCGCGCTGATCGAGGTGCACGGCATTTCGCATTTCCGACAAGTCGTCGATCAGCCCGACCAGGCCGTGCCGTGCGGTGAAAGTGACGAGTTTCACCGTGCCGATGTTGCCCGATATGCGATAGGTCAGGTCGCCCCGGATTGGCGAATAGAGATAGATATCGTCCGGGTTGGGTTGCAGTGTGTAGACCGGGTTCCACAGCGGCGCCCAGTCCGGATGCTCGGCATCGGCGTGGAAATAGGCGAAATAGCTGTAGGACAGGCTGCACAGCGTCTGCCGGTATATGTCTGCGCGGTATTTGGGATCGTCCGGGCGCCAGGAATTGGCAAGCTCGGCGACGGCCAGTTCCAGGTCGGGCAAATATTCGAGCAGTGTGGGGCCGATCGCTTGCGTCACGAATTCGCTCTCCGTCCTGGTTGTTGCATTGTCATTCGTCCGGAATCCCCGGCAGCACCGGTCCGCCGTTGACCGCGATTGTCTGGCCCGAGACGAATGATGCGGCATCGCTGGCGAGAAAGACAATCATGTTGGCAATTTCGCTGGTCTTGCCGGTGCGCCCCATCGGATTCCCCGCCAGCTGGTTGGGGTCGAGATTGGCCGCGCGCCAGGCGGCCTCGGCGCGTTCGGAGGCAATGGCGCCCGGCGCAACGCAATTGACCCGGATGCCGTGCTTGCCCCACTCGGCCGCCGTCACCCGGGTGAACATCTGCAACGCCGATTTCGCCGCCGAATAATGCGCACCGCCGCGCACGCCGGTGATGCCCGCGCCCGAGGATATGTTGACGATCGCGCCGCGCCTCGCCGCAATCATGTGCTGCCCGACCTCGCGGGTGCAGACGTAGGCAGAGCGGATGTTGAGATCGAAGGTGGAATCCCAGCCCTTCATCGGGATCTGCTCGAGCGGCGACATGCGGGTGCCGCCGGCATTGTTGACCAGAACGTCGATCCTGCCGAATTCGGCCACGGTCCGCTCGATCAGCCGCACCACGGCGGCTTCGTCTTTCACATCGGTGGGCACGGCAATGCAGCGCGCGCCGCTTTCCTCGCGGATCCGCGCGGCAGAGGCTTCAAGTTCGTCCGCCCCGCGCGAGGCAATCACGACATCCGCGCCGAGACGCGCGAGCTGGCGCGCAGTTGCCAGGCCAATGCCCGTGCCTCCGCCGGTTACTATGGCCGCACGGCCGGTGAAATCCAGTTGTTCGGTAATCATGGGCCGGTTCTTCTTCTCAACAGTCTTCGCCTCCGACCATCACCCGCTGGAGCACGCGCCTGCCCGAACGTTCGAGCGAGCCGCGCGCGTGCTGGCAGGCGATGTTGTCCCAGATCACCAGGTCGCCCTGATGCCAGACATGTTCGGCGATGGCGGGCGGCGCATAGGCATGGGCAAAGACATCGGCCAGTAAGTCGCGGCTCTCTTCCCATTCCATGTCGAACAGTCGTGTCGTCTGCATTTCGTTGACGGCAAGGTATGGCCGCGCGCTGTGCGGGTGGCGCCGGATAGCGGGGCGCCGGTCGCGGCGACTGGCGGGGGGATCGCGCACTTCGAATGCGCGCAGGCCGACACTGTCGTAAGTCGACTTGATCATTTCCGCATCACGCCCTTCAAGGGCGCGGCGCAGTGCCTCGGGCATGGACTGATAGCACTGCTCGGCATCGATGAACCGCGTCGAGGAAGCACCGTCGACCACATCGACAGCATGGAGCGAAAGCGCCTCGAACGGATTTTTGGTATAGGCGCCGTCCGAATGAAACGGATAGGCGGCCCGGGCGGCTTCCTGCTCCGATTCCGTCGTGATGAAGCCACTCGCGTTCTGGCGGTGCAGCATCAGCGGGCCCAGCAAGGACAGCAGCCTTTCGTGCGCTTCGCGGGAAAGCGCCTGCCTGCGCGCCACGATCAGATGATGTTCGCGAAACAGGCTGACAAACGTTTCAGCCGCTGACTGGGCGAGGGGCTGGCTCAGATCCTGATCGATTTCGGCTCCGAACGGCTCCTTGCGGCGCCACCGCAGTCCGCCATCGGTCCGCCAATCAGTCATGTCCATCTCCGCGCGGTCCTTGTCGGACTATCGACAGCGCGATCCCTTGGGCAATCTCGTCACGTTTGGCGAAATCACCCGAGGGAACCGCGAATCCCTGCCGTCATACAGGGACATCATCATTCAGCCCGTCAAGGAAATACGGATTTTTTGGACTCCATCCTTAGAATTCGTAGCTGATCGACCCGCCGTACATTCGCGGTGCGCCCTGAACGCCGACCACTACGCCGACAGCGGTGCTGCTCAGGTCGAGGAGCCTGTCATAATACTGCTTGCCCAGCAGGTTGCGGGCATAGGCCTTGAAGGTCATCCGCGGAAGCTTGTCCAGATGCACCGCAATGCTGCCATTCAGGATGCCATAGGGCTCCTGCGAGCCAACCAGGAGGTTGCTATTGAATATCCGGCTGCGCCAGTCCCAATCCAGGTGGAAATCCGCTGAAGCAGCTGGCATTGCCAGATGATAGTCTAACCCGAGGTTGTAGGTGTATTTCGGAACGCCCTGGAACTTGTCGGTCAGGGAGATCGTCGATCCCGGGAGCAACTCGGTATATTTCGGATCGGTATAGGATGCCGAAGCAGACAGCCGGAGATCCGGTGTCGGCAGTGCCTGCACTTCAAGCTCGCCGCCGCGGATCCGTGCCTTGGCTGCATTGTCGATCCGGTTGGCAACCTGGGCCCCGATCCCGGTGGGGACCGTGCGGCTTATCTGGATGCCGGTATATTCGGTATTGTAAATCGAGGCATTGATCCTCAGGCGACGATCCAGCATGCTGCCCTTGAAGCCGAGTTCATAAGCCAAAGCCGATTCCGGACCGTAAGGGTCCAATGTGGTGGATGACGTGCCGCGCAAGTTGTATCCGCCCGCGCGATAACCACGGCTGACTTTTGCGTAGAGAAGAATGTCCGACGAAGGCTTCCAGTCGATTCCGGCTGTCCAGGGCGCGTAGTTGAAGGTTCTGACCGGCAGGGTTGCGCGGCATACGCCGGGGACATCGAGCACCGCTGCAGCCACCGAACAGGTAATCGTCGGCGGCGTGGTCGAGGTGTTGATCGAGTCGTTCATGGTAATCATCTGGCGCTTGTCTTGCGTGTAGCGAATGCCGCCAGTGATCTTGAACTCGGGCGTCAGGGCAAAGCTGACTTGCGCAAAACCACCCAGCGAGGTGTTATGGACATCCGCCCGCTGTCGTGACGCACCGACTGCCGACAAAGTGAAGGCATAGCCCGGCCCTTCTACAGCGTCCTCCTTGAAATAATATAAACCGCCGATCCAATCGAGCCGGTCGTCAAATGCCTTTCCATAGAGCTGAAATTCTTCGGTAAATTGATCCTGAGTCGTGAGCGAGAAGCCATATGTCCCATTGCTGGTCTTCAAAATGGAGTAGGGCGTTCCGTCGATGTCGGCACCTCGAGGGGCCGTCCGGAACATCTTGCGATAGCCGGTGATTGATTTGGCAGTCACGCCGCCGCCCAGGTCATAGCTCAGCGTGGCGCCGATCCCCTGCGCGATCACTTCGACCGTGCCCCAAACACTGCCCTGGGTCTCGTAGAAGGGAGTGTTGATGTATTTGCTCAACCCAGCATCTTCCGGATGGCCGGACCCTGTCACAAACGCACAAGGGCCTGTTGAATTGGGGCCAGTGACAGTCGTATTGTTAGGTCCCGGGACTGTGCAAGGGTTCGCATAGGTCACCTTGCTCAATTGCCCTCCGCCCGCGAGCCGCGCGTAATCATAGGCGACCAACCCGGTCAGCCTGCCCAGGTCGGCCTTAAGGGAAGCGCGCACGAAACTGATGTTGTCATCGTTGAGGGGCTTGTCGAGCAACGTGTTACGCCCCCAACCGTGATTGTCCGAATGCTCGGCGGCAACACGCAGGGCAAAGTGTTCGCCCAGCGGAGCATTGACCACACCAGTCAAGCGCATGGCGCCGTAGTTTCCGAGCGAAGCGGTGAGCGAGCCGCCCCATTCGTGCTTCGGCTCGGCCGGGATCAGGTTGATCGCGCCGGCGATCGTGTTGCGGCCGAACAGCGTTCCCTGCGGCCCGCGCATGACTTCCGCCCGGGCCATATCGACGAGCGCTATGTTTAGCCCCGAGGTTCTCGCAATATAGACGCCATTTATATACATGCCGACAGCCGGATCGACGGTGATCAGCGTCTCCCCGACATAAATGCCGCGCATGGATGACTGCAGAATGGTGCGGTCGCCTGTGCTGGTGCTGAAGTTTAGGCCTGGTGCGGCGAACTGCAGGCCCTTGATATCGTGAATTTCGCTGCGCTTTAGGGCCTCCGCATCGATCGCGGTAATCGCGATGGGAACCGATTGGATCGATTCCTGGCGACGAGTTGCGGTTACGATGATTTCTCCGAGCTGTCCGGCTTCGTTTGCCGGTGCGGGGGCTTCCTGAGCCAAGGCTGGAGTGGAAATCGCTGCGGCGACAATGATGGCGGCCGTCAAGTTGTACTTGTAATGCATACCAGTGTCCCTCCCAAGACAATTTATCCCGCGTTTGCTGCGGCTATATTGACCTTATCACTTTGCAACGGTCATTGAAACAATGCACTCCTGGCACGCAAATGCTGGGCTGGCTCAGACCCGAGATACTTCTTGGGCTGAATGCTACAGCGCGCGTGGCTGAACTGTGCAGGCCGCATCTGATATCCATTAGCACCTTGCAGACCGGCCCCCTCCGCATGGGCTAATTCCGCCAAGCAACTGAAAGATTGTCGCAATTTGGCGCTTGCTGTCATTTCGCATCCCGTGCCAAGCTCGCACGATGTTAATACCGCCATTTGTTCGCGTGGGGATCCTCAATGACTCGGCTGGCGATGCAACGAGTGCAACGACCGATTTGACGGGTTGGCTCCGGCGCGAAATCGATTCAGTGCGGGCAAGCGGACGGCTGAATGCCGAAGTCGAGATAGTGCAGAAGTATGGGCTGGGCCTGCCGGAAGGATCGTTCGCAGAGGTCGAACAGGCATTCGATGCGCTTGTAGCCGAAGATGTCGTCTTGATCGTGGGGCCGGCCATCGGCGACAATGCCCTGCTGGCAACGCCGCTGGCCGAGCGCACGCGCGTGCCGATGATCAACTGGTCGGGGGCCGAG
>Ga0075369_10000521_pt1 | contig 12079 bp, 12 predicted proteins | sample EndMethybrTD3034_FD_71400 | JGI IMG/M metagenome (GOLD analysis project Ga0075369, IMG submission 71400) | Populus endosphere microbial communities from Tennessee, USA - Endosphere MetaG P. TD hybrid TD303-4 | ecosystem: Host-associated > Plants > Roots > Endosphere | place: USA: Tennessee...
CGATATGACCGTGGCCACCGTCGCGCGGTTCTGCGGCCGTGAGCTGATCCTTGACACCGCGCTCGAGGATCGGATCGCGGTCATCCTGCGGCGCCTGATGGCGCGCTTCAGCGGGGTCGATTTCGAGACGGTGCGCGCCGCCAACCGCAAGCAGGCCCTGGTGCCAGACGGCGCGGAGGTCCTCGAACCCGTCGGCACCGCACCGGGTGTCGTCATCCCCGGACGGCCGACCGTGGTCGTCCTGCCGGGCCCGCCGCGCGAACTGCAGCCGATGTGGTCGGCGGCGGTCGCGACGGAGCCGGTCGTGGAGGCGCTGGCCGGGCGCACGATCTACCGGCAGGACACCGTGCGGATGTTCGGTCTGCCCGAGTCGGGGCTGGCCGACACCCTGCGGACCGCCGAAAAACAGATCGAGGGCTTCGACCGCCTCGAGATCACCACGTGCCTTCGGCGTGGGGAGCTCGAGGTGGTGACCCGCTACGAGCCGCACGCCGAGGACGTCTACACCCGCCTGATCGATCTGCTGCGCGACCGGCACGGACGTGAACTCTTCTCGGAGGATGGTGCGCTCGTCGACGACCAGGTCGCCGGGCTGTTGGCCGGGCGCCGGATCGCGACCGCGGAGTCGTGCACGGGCGGCTTGCTGGCGGCTCGGCTGACCGAGCGCGCCGGGGCCTCGGCGTATGTCGCCGGCGGGGTGGTGGCCTACGCCAACGATGCGAAGACCGATCTGCTGGGCGTGGAGCCGGAGCTCATCGCCGCCAACGGCGCGGTGTCCGAGCAGGTGGCCCTGGCGATGGCGGAGGGCGCCATGCGCAGGTTCGGCGCCGATACGGCTGTGGCGATCACCGGCGTCGCGGGTCCCGGCGGGGGCTCGGAGGAAAAGCCGGTGGGAACCGTGTGCTTCTGCGTCACCCGCGCCGACGGTCCGCCGCTGACCCGAACCGTCCGGCTGCCCGGCGAACGCGCCGATATTCGTGAGCGCTCAACGACGGTTGCGATGCACCTGGTGCGGCGGGTTCTCGGCGCCGTCGGATAGCTGCGCAACGACCCTGTCGCGCAGAGTGTTTGCCCATGAATACGCCTGCCGAACTCCGCTGGGAACGCCGCTGGAAACACCATAAAAACACCGAAACCCGGCGGTCGGTGCTGCCAGACTCGAAGAGGCCGGTACCGCCGAAGGAAGGGACGCGCCATGCATGAGGTAGACCAGACCACCGAGCAGATGGTCCGCAGTGTGCTCGCCTACGCGGAGAACCGGCTGCGGATGAACCCCGTCCCGCTGGACAAGGGCACCCTGAGCGCCGAGGACCTGCACGAACGCCTCGACGGGCTGATCCGGGAGACGCCGCGGCCGCCCGACGAAGTGCTCGGGGTGTACACGTCGGTGATCGCGCCCAGCGTGATCTCGGCCGACAGCCCCAGATTCCTCGGCTTCATCCCGGCCGCACCGACCAAGGCCGCCCTCCTGTTCGACATGCTGGTGTCCTGCGCCTCGATCCAGGGCATCTCCTGGTTGGAGGCCTCCGGCGCGATCGCCGCGGAGAACAGTGTGCTGCGGGTGATCGCCGACGAGGCGGGGCTGCCGCCGACCGCGGGCGGATGCTTCGTGTCCGGCGGTTCGGCGGGCAATCTGTCCGCGCTGGCGGTGGCCCGTGAGACGGCCAAGGCGCGCGGCGCCACCGGGCGCCAGCGGGTGGTGGTGGGATCCGACGCGCACTCGTCGATCGTGAACACGATGCGGCTGCTGGAAATGGACGCGATCGTCGTCGAGACGCCCGACCACCGGCTGACGGCCGACACCGTCCGCGCGGCTGTGCCCGAGGGCGAGGCCGACATCGCCGCGGTGGTGTGCACATCGGGGACGACGAACGCCGGCATCATCGATGATCTGGCAGGCGTCGGGGCGCTGGCCCGCGAGCGCGGCTGGTGGTTCCACGTCGACGGGGCCTACGGCGGGTCCGGGATCTTCGCGCCGTCGCTTCGGCCGAAGTACAACGGGCTGGAACTAGCCGACTCCTTCATCCTGGACCCGCACAAGTGGCTGTTCACGCCATTCGACTGTTGCGCGCTGCTCTACCGCGATCCGCAGCTGGCCAGGACGACCCACACCCAGGACGCGTCGTACCTCGACGTCATCCACACCTCCGACGGCGAGTGGAACCCGTCCGACTACGCCTACCACCTGACCCGGCGGGCCCGGGGCCTGCCCTTGTGGTTCTCGCTGGCGGTGTACGGGCTGGAGGCCTACCGGATGGCCATCGAGGTGGCCGCGTCACTGGCCGTACGCACCGCCGAGATGATCAAGGACAGCCACCACCTGGAGCTCATCCGCGAACCCGACCTCGGTGTGGTGCTGTTCCGCAGGCTGGGCTGGAAGCCCGAGGACTACGACGCCTGGGCCACCCGGCTGCACGAGGACCAGGTCGCGTTCATCCCGCCCACCAAATGGGAGGGCGAAACCGTGGGCAGGTTCGCGTTCCTGCATCCGGACACCTCGTTCGACGTGGTGCAGGAGGTGCTGGCCAGGACGGAGTGACCGTCGGGGAACGCCTAGCGCACACCTGCCGCTTCAGGACGTGAGCGCCGCCGCGAACGCCCGCTCGGCGGCGTCGCCGTGCACCGCGAACACCACGCGCTGCAACGTCCGCGGCTTATGGTGGCGCACCGCGGCGACCATCAGCGCCGCCGCCTCATCGAGCGGAAACCCGCCGACGCCGGTGCCGAACGCCACCAGCGCCAGCGATCGGCAACCCAGGTCGTCGGCTTTGCCCAGGGCAGACCGGGTGGCGCGCTCGATGATCGCACCCGACGTCGGCCCACCCAACTCCATCGTCGCGGCGTGGATCACGTACCGCGCCGGCATGTCGCCGGCCGTCGTCTCCACCGCGTCGCCGAGGCCGATCGGCGCCTTCTGCACCGATTCGCGTTGCAGCGCAGGCCCGCCCGCGCGGGCGATGGCTGCCGCGACGCCGCCGCCGTGGCGCAACTCGGTGTTGGCCGCGTTGGTGATCGCGTCGACGTCGAGGCGGGTCACGTCGGCCTGCATCACCTCGATCTGAAGACCGCCGATCTGAACGCCGCTCACGCCAGCGCCTCCTTCGCGGCGGCGAGATTGTCGGCGGCCAGTACCAGACGGGTGTTGGTGGCCAGGTAGGCGGTGGTCAGATTGACGTTCGCCGCGCCGAGCCGGTGGGCCACCTCGCCGAGCGCGCCGGGCTTGTCCGCGATGGGGAGCACGATGACCTCCTGCTCCGCGGCGATGGCGATGCCCGCGCCCTGCAGCGCTTCGAACGCAGCGGTGGGATCGTCGACGAGGATGTGTACCTCGGCCTGCCCGCCCGCGCTGAGCGCGCAGAGCCCGGAGATGTTGGCTCCGGCGCGGCCAAGCACGTCACCGACCCGGGCCAACTCACCGGGCTCGTCATCGAGGTACAGGGTCAGATCGGTGGCCATCGCGCGCCCCTTCCGTGCCGCTCACACTCACGGTATCGGCTGGGTGGGGCGTATTCGCCGGGAATCCGCGACCGGCCCGCCAGTTCAGCGGCTCACCGGCACACTCGACAGGGCTTCGGCGACGCAGTCCGACCACCCGCGGCCGCCGCCGACCCGGTGCACCGCGGAGTCGCCGGCGTACGCGCTGGAGATCACCAGGTCGGGATCCAGCGTGGCCAGTTCCTCCAGGCTGGCGGTCAGCTGCGCCGGATCACCGACGCCGGGGATGACGAACGTCGACCAGCGCCCGTCATCGCCGACGAACGTGGTGTCGCCGACGAACAGGTAGGTTTCGCCGCCGGATCCCCCGACCAGGTAGGACGTGCTGCCCGGCGAATGTCCCGGTGTCGGGATCACCTCCACCCCGTTGGCGTCGACGTGTCTGCCGCCCAGCGGCACGTCGATGTGCGCATGGCGACCGATGGTCAACAGTTCCGCGGCGCCCGCGTGCAGCGTCGATCCGAACGTCTCGGCGACGCGGGCCAGCATCGGGCCCGCCTCGTCCTGGTGCGACAGATACTGATCTCCCACACCGCCGAGGGCGGCGATGGCGTCGAAGTCCGCATCGGTGGCGGGGCAGTAGAAGAGGACGTTGCCGCCCGCTCGCGTCCATAAATAGGCGTGGGTGGTCAATCCCGGGAAAGGGCTGTCGGTGCGCGTTTCCCAGAGGTCGGGGCGGATCTGTCGAATGGAGTTCGTCATGTCCGCAGTGTTCTGCCTCAACCATGGTTGAGGTCAAGGACGGCCTCAGATCTCCGGCGTCACACCACGCGCCTGGCCGACCTGTCGACCTCATAACCGGTGGGGAACGACTTCTCGATCACCCGGAGTACGTCATGCGCCTTGGATTCCAGCTCCAGCACCACGCAGGTGTCGCCGACGGTCTTGGACTCCAGCACGATGTAGTGCTCGCCGCCGCCGTTGACGTCGGTGATCGGGTCGCCCGAGCGCAGTGCTTCCACCGGCACGAGTTCGTGGGGATGTTGACTGGACGTGCCCTGGTGCGTCTCCACGCCGCAAACGGTAGGCCATATCGGCCCTGCGAAGGGCTGGATTGGCTGGCTCACTGCGACCCCGTTCGGGCTGCGGCCGCGATCGCCGCCGCCGACCTGTCGATGTCCTCGTCGGTGGTCGCCCAGTTGGACACGGAGACCCGCAGCACGTACTCGTCGTTCCAGGTCGTCCCGCCCAGCCAGCAGGTGCCGTCGCGCTGGACGGCGTCGACCACCCGCCGATTGCCGTCGTCGCCGCCGGGCAACTGGACCAGCACCTGGTTGAGCACGACGTCGTTGAGGATCTGCGCGCCGGGGATGGCGGCCAGCAGGGCGGCCATGCGCCGGGCCTGCGCACAGTTGCGCTCGATGAGCGAGGCGACACCGGCTCGCCCGAGCGAGCGGATCGCCGCGTAGACGGGCACCGCCCTGGCGCGGCGCGAGCTCTCCGGGACGAAGTTCGTGTTGTCCCGCTGACCGGGGTCTGCGACGAGGTACGGACCGGCCAGGCTCATGGCAGCGAGGTGGGCCCGCGGGTCGCCGACTATCGCCATCGCACAGTCATAGGGCACGTTGAGCCATTTGTGGGCGTCCACCGCCCACGAGTCGGCGCGCTGCACACCGCGGGTGAGGTGGCGCGTGCCCGGCGCCGCCGCGGCCCACAGGCCGAAGGCGCCGTCGACGTGCAGCCACGCCTCGTGCGTCGCGCACACGTCGGCGATCGATTCGAGGTCGTCGAATGCGCCGGTGGCCACGTTGCCCGCCTGGGCGCACACAATCGCCGGGCCGTCGCCCACGGCCATCGCGGCGCTCAGTGCGCCGGGGTCCATCCGGCCCTGGGCGTCGGCGGGCACCCGAACCGCCATCGCCGTACCGAGGCCGAGGAGACGCAACGCCGTGTAGATCGTCGCGTGTGCCTGTGCGCCGCAGAAGATCCGGGGTCGGGGAGCCCCGACGAGGCCATCGGTTCCGACATCCCAGCCCGCCCGCGCAAGCACGGCGTGACGGGCGGCGGCCAGACAGGTGGTGTTGGCGCCCTGCCCGCCGGTGACGAACCCGACGCTGGCCGTGCCCGGCAGGCCGAGCAGCTGCAGGACCCACGCCGCGGTGGCGTCCTCGATCGCGGCCGCGGCGGGGGACAGAGAGTGAAAAGCCGCGCATTGGTCCCACGCGGAGACCAGCCAGTCCGCCGCCAGCGCCGCTGGCAGCGCGCCGCCGACCACGAATCCGAAGTGACGCGGGCCCGCACTGGCGACCAGTCCGTGTTCGGCGCCGGCCGCGAGCGCCTCGATGACGGCGGCGGGATCCTCGCCGTGCTCGGGCAGCGGGCCGCCGAGGGCATCGCGGACGGCGCCGGCCGCGGCGACGGCCCCCACCCGGCGGCTGGGCAGGGTGGCCAGGAAGGCCTCCGCATGGTCTGCGGCGGCGCGAAGGCCTGCGGCGGGGTCCGGCATGGTGGCGACCCTACGCCGCACGTCGCGCACACCCGACCCTCGGAGCCGGGCGGCGCGCTCAGCTGGAAGGGCGTTCGGGCTCCGCATCGGAGGGTGCGCTGTCACCGGTCAGCGCGAGAGCGATCAGCACATCGGCCGCGGTCACGAACAGCCCCCACCAGTACATCCACTTGATCGTCGGATCGGGTTGGGCGGCAAAGAAGATGATCAGGAAGATCGGACCGACGGCGCCGAATGCGAACGTCATCAGCTGGATGCGTACATACCGCTTGAACCTCGACATTCTCCCCGTCCCCAACCGCTCCGATCGGCCGTCAGCCCAACTCGCGCCGGGACCGTTGCCCGGGCCGATGGGCGGGGCTAGCCTGCGCTCATGACGATCGACCCCAAGACCACGGCAGTGGTGCTCATCGAGTACCAGAACGATTTCACCACCGAAGGCGGCGTTCTGCATGAAGCGGTGTCGGAGGTGATGGACAAGACCGACATGCTGGCCAACACCCGTGGGGTCGTCGACGCGGCGCGCGGCGCCGGAGCGACGGTGATGCACACCCCGATCACGTTCGCCGAGGGCTACGCGGAGATCACCCGCCATCCCTACGGCATCCTCAAGGGCGTCGTCGACGGCAACGCTTTCGTGAAGGGGTCGTGGGGCGCCGCCATCGTCGACGACCTCACGCCCGCCGAGGGCGACATCGTCATCGAGGGCAAGCGCGGTCTCGATGCGTTCGCCAGCACCAACCTCGACTTCATTCTTCGCAGCAAGGGGATCACGACGATCGCCCTTGGCGGTTTTCTCACCAACTGCTGTGTCGAATCGACCATGCGCAGCGCATACGAGAACGGCTATCAGGTGATCACCCTGAGCGATTGCGTCGCGGCAACCTCCATCGAGGAGCACGACAACGCGCTGAAATACGACTACCCGATGTTCTCCCGCCCGATGACAGCGGGCGAATTCGTGCGCGAACTGTCGCCGTAGCACTCGCTCGCCGCGTCAAGGTGGTTGACGCGGGCAGTTCCGCGCTGTGAAGCAGCAAACCCGCCAAGTGTGGGCGCGCCATGCGCCGGTGGTGTTTGATGGGTTTGGCGTGTGCTTAGCACGGGTAGCTAGACATCTTCGAAGCACCGCGCGGCAGGTGTTCGTTCGCAGGGATAGCTATGACGGTTATGTCGAAGACAGGAATGGGTGGGCAATGCGGGCGGCAGTGGTGCGCGACGGGCGTAGCGTCGGTCTACCCGTGGCCGCGGCGGACCACCGTCGGTGCGTGTGACGGTGGTGGACAGCACATCCATGGAACCCAGCCTGGACTCGGTCGTCATGGCGGCCGCCGCCGAGCTCATGGCGGCCACGAAGGCGGATTTGATCGCCGTCTGCGAGCGGGTGCTTGCTCACCTCGTTGACCAGCTGGGCATCGACACCGGGTTCCTCCGCTTCAACGACCATGTCACGCGCACGACGACGCTGGTGGCGCAGTGGCCCCCGCGGGATCACGTGCCGGATCCGGATCCGATCGGCGTCGTGCACTTCGCCGAAGCCGACCAGGTCTTCGCCATGGCCGAACATCTCAAGACACCGACGGTGCTGCGCCCGGGCCCGGAGAACGAACGGTTCCAGCGGCGCATCCACGCAGCCACCGGCGTCGTCGCGGTCTCGCTGGCTTGCGTGCCCCTGCGGTCGGGAAATGTCACCACCGGAACGCTCGGCTTCGTCAAATACGGTGACCGGGACTGGACCGCCGCCGAACTGAATCCACTACAGACCATCGCGGCGCTGTTCGCCCAGTTGCAGGCGCGCATCGCCGCCGAGGAGCAACTCGGGTTCATCACCGATGACCTCACCGGCCTGCTGCATCGCAGGGCGTTGATCACCCACCTCGACGACCGGCTGCGCGAGGGCGAGCCCGGACCGGTGTCGGTGCTCTATCTCGACCTGGACAGGTTGAAGGCGATCAACGACTATCTCGGCCACGACGCGGGTGACTGGTACATCAAGGTGTTCGCCCAGCGGTTGCGCGAGGACATCGCGACGGAGGCGCTGGCCGCCCGCGTCGGGGGTGACGAGTTCGTCGTCGTGCCCGCCGCGGCGATGGGAGTGGAAGCGGCAAGCGAATTCGCCCACCGGCTGCAGACGCGCCTGCACCAGCACGTCGTCATCGACTCCGCCGTGCTGGCCCGAACCGTCAGCATCGGTGTCGCAGTGGGGGTGCCCGGCCACGACACCACGTCGGACCTCCTGCGCCGGGCGGATCAGGCGGGCCTGGCGGCCAAGCAGGCGGGCCGCTCCAAGATCGCGGTGCTCACCCCGGATGAATCGGCGGAGAACGCCGCGCGCGACGACGTCGCGCTGCATCTCGCGGACACCCTCGACAGCGACGGCGGCGCACTGATCCTGCACTACCTACCCGAGGTCGACATGCGCACCGGGCGGATTCTCGGCGTCGAGGCCCTGGCCCGCTGGCACCACCCGACCCGCGGCCTGTTGCTGCCCGCGTCCTTCATCGGCGTCGCGGAGTCGATCAACCGGGCCGCCACCCTTGGCAGACTGGTGATGCGCACTGCGTGCGCGGACTTCAGGAAATGGCGTTCCACCGGCGTGGGGCACGACATCACGTTGTCCATCAACGTCTCGCCGGTGCAACTGCTGTCGACCAGCTTCGCCGAATCCGTGGCCGACACCCTCGATGAGTTCGAGATACCGGCTGCCGCACTGCGTCTGGAGATCACCGAAGGCGTGGTGGTGCTCGACATCGACAGCACGCGCAGGACCCTCGGCGCGGTCAGGGACATCGGCGTGAACATCGCAATCGATGACTTCGGCACCGGCTTCAGCGGATTCACGCACCTGAAGTCGCTGCCGGTGGACTCCGTCAAGATCGACGGGCGCATCGTCACCGAGATCGTCGACGATGCGGGCGACCTGGCGATCGTGCGGGCGATCCTAGCCCTGGGGGAGGCCTTCGGGCTCGACGTCGTGGCGGAAGGGGTGGAGACGCCCGCCGTCTACAGGGCCCTGCTGAATCTGGGTTGCCTACGCGCACAAGGTTTTCTGCTATCTCGCCCGGCCGACGCGACAACGACGGAAGGCAAACTCGCGACAGGGATCCTGGCGGTCCCTTTCGAGTAGTTAGCCCGATGGTGTTGTTTCGCTCTCGGCAAGCGCGGCGAGTCTGTCGATCGACGCCGCCAGCTTCTCCGCTGTCGTGCCGCGCGCCCGGGGCAGCCGCGCCTCGTCGTGCAGTTGGGTCCAGTCGTAGGTGTGCGTGACGAGGCACCGACGCTCACCGAGCGGTTGCAGTTCCCACCGCCACAGATGACCAGGCGGATCGGCCCCGACCTCGGCGGGTCGCCAGGCGATGAGTCTGCCCTCGTCGAACTCGACGACATGGTTCTCCCGGACACCGCCCACCGTGAGCGTCATGGTGAACACGTCGCCGACCGCGCGCACCCGCTGGTGTGGTTGGGCCTCCACCAGGTTGTCGTTGCCGTCCCAGCGCGGCTGCTGAACCGGATCGGCGATCAGTTCGAACACTTCCGACGCGGGCACCTCGATGCTGCGGCTCGCATGAACAACGCGCTCAACACGGTCGGCGTCATCACTCACGGGCGTCAAGCTACTCCGTGCAGCCTCGACCGATTCCTCCGCCCTCGGGTCAGGCTGGGACCACCACGGTCAGTGCACGGCCGTGGCACTCCACCCGCATTCCCGCCCGGCGCGCCACCCGGGCCACCGCGCCGGCATCGCCGGGTTCGGACCGCGTCGCGGCCAGCACCCGGGCCAGGCTGCCCTTGTGCGCCTTGTTGAAATGGCTTACCACCGTGCGGCTTCCGTCGGGGTGCTCGGCGCGCACGTCGACGCTGACCGCGCCGGGCAACCGGCCCAGTGCCGCGTAAGACCCGGAGCGCAGGTCGACCACAAGTTCCTCGGAGCCGAGCCGGTCAAGCAGGGGGGCGAGGACCGGCCGCCAGCGGGCGGCCAGGGTCGGCTGCTCCGGCAGTTTCGACGTCGCCGACAGCCGGTAGGCGGGCACCGGGTCCGCGGCGCGCAACAGCCCGAAAAGCGCAGAGCAGATCACCAGCCGGGCATCCGCCCGCGCTGCCTCGCCGGGCCGCAACGACCCGAAGTCCAGCGCCTCGTAGAGCACCCCGGTGTAGCGGCCGATCGCGGGCAGCGTCGGCGATTCACGCAGCCGGGCGTTACGTTCGATCGCGGCGTCCTGCGACGGGGTGAGGCCAAGTGCGCGCCTGCTCGCGTCGCGGTCGGCAGCCAGCTCGACCAGTTCGTCCACGAGCTCTTTGCGCAACGGCTCCAGCGCGGGGAAGCTGAGGGCGCCCAGGTGAAGTGGCGGACCATCGCCGCCGCCACGTTTGGTCTCCGAGGGCGGAAGCAGAACGATCACGCGACCACGGTAGACGGCCTCGGCACCGGCGAGGGAGGGCTACCCCGGCCTTTGGTGCACCGACACCGCGTAGTCACCGCCGGTGAATGGTTCGCGATCCCAGGTCGCCCACCGATTCACTGCCCGCAGACCGGCCTGCTCGGCGAGCCGGTCATACGTCTGCAGCGCCAGCCGATCCAGCCGGATCGAGAACCCGGAAACCAGCAGACCCCCCGGGGCCAGCCGCCCCGCCAGCCCGCGCAGCACGCGGCCCTCCGTGCCGGGTTCGAGGTAGATCATCACGTTACCCGCCAGCAGGATCAGGTCGAATTCGGTTGCCGGGCCGGGTAGTTCAGCCAGGTCCGCCTCGACCCAGGACAGCTCGGGGGCCTTCGCACGGGCCCTCGCGAGCATTGCCGGGTCGGCGTCGACGCCCAACGCCGCGAAGCCGCGCCGGTCCAGTTCGATCGCCACCCGGCCGGTTCCGCAACCGGCGTCCATGACCCGCGTCCCGCCGGACTCGCGCAGCAGCGCCTCGACCAGATCGGCCTCGCCGTGGATATTCTGGCCGGCTTCGATCAGGTCGCGCCAGCGGGCGTCGTAGTCATCGCCGCGCGGAGCGCCGGTGCTCTGCCACCGCGTACCCACCCGCGTATCACTCCCTTCGGGGCCCAACGTCGGCTCCAGTGTAGGAGCCGCGCAAGCGCTCATCGGTGCTCAATGCTCTTCGCGCAAGCGCTCATCGGTGCTTGATGCTCTTCGCGCAAGCGCTCATCGGTGCTTGATGCTCTTCGCGCAAGCGCTCATCGCGCCGCCAACAGGAGGGGGACCCGTTGCTCCGCTGTGGTCATCGACCCGTGCTGCCCTATCAGCGACGACTCCAACGGCTCGACGATGCGCCGCACCACTGCCGCCGAACCGGATGCCGCCGCGACGACATCGCCGATCCGCCGCACGACGCGGTCGTCGACGCGATCCCCGAACCAGCCGGCGGCGATCGCCTGCTCCCGGGGCAGCACCCACGCGCGTCCGGACAACGTCTCCCGCCACGCATTGAGCACATCGGCGGCCGCGCCGTCGACGGTGTAGACGTGCCGAGCGCGAGGTTCGCCGCCGATCGCCGCCACCCCGTCCTGCAACGCAGGGCAACTGTCGGCGTCGACGACGTCGGCAGGGTCGACGGCGACCATGCCGTGGTCGGCCACCACCGCAAGCATCCCGCCCCGCGGCAGCCCATCCACCAGCACCTCGACCAGACGATCGATCTGCCGAAGCTGCATGAGCCACGGGGGCGACCCTGGCCCGTGCAGGTGGCCCAGCATGTCCAGCGCCCCGTGATAGCCGTAGCAGAAGCCGCGGCGCGCGACCGCCGACAGCACCGCGGTGGCCAGGCCCCGGAGATCCCCGAGGTCGCCGATGCCGATGTAGCGACCACCGCGCAGGACCGCCCGTGTCAGACCGGAACCCGCGAACTCCGCGCCGGACACGACACTGACCGAGACACCAGCCGATGCCGCCCGCTCGAACGTGGTGGGAATGGGCTGCACCTGCTCGGGCGGGAACGCATCACGCAGATCGTCGCCCCACGGATGGGGCCGCCACCGCAGCGCATTGACGATGCCAGCGTCGTCCAGGCGGAAGGAGTAGCCGACCATGCCGTGCTCACCGGAACGTCTGCCGGTTCCGATGGCGGCCAGACCGGCGGCGGTGGTGGAGGGAAAGCCGACCTGGAGGGTGCGGCCGCGCAGCGCGGCCGCAC
>Ga0075369_10000522_pt1 | contig 12068 bp, 11 predicted proteins | sample EndMethybrTD3034_FD_71400 | JGI IMG/M metagenome (GOLD analysis project Ga0075369, IMG submission 71400) | Populus endosphere microbial communities from Tennessee, USA - Endosphere MetaG P. TD hybrid TD303-4 | ecosystem: Host-associated > Plants > Roots > Endosphere | place: USA: Tennessee...
GTGTCGCCGACCTGGTCGCGCAGGCGAAAGCCAAGCCGGGAGAGCTCACCTACGGCTCGAGCGGTGTCGGCTCGAGCCTGCACCTCTCGGGCGTGATCCTCGAGCAGCGCACCGGTGCGCGCCTGCAGCACGTGCCCTATCGCGGTGCGCCGGCCGCCGTGCTCGCCGTGGTCAACGGCGAGGTGACGATGGGCTTCTTCAACACCCCGACCGTGCTGCCCCAGGTCAAGGCCGGCAAGGTGAAGGCGCTGGCGGTCACCAGCGGACATCGCTCGCCGCTGCTGCCCGACGTGCCGACCATGAAGGAGGCGGGCGTGCCCGACTTCGTCGTCGCGGTGTGGCTGGGCTTCGCCGTGCCGGCCGGCACGCCGGCCAACGTCGTCCAGCGCTTCAACACCGAGATCAACCGCATCAGCCAGGACCCGAAGGTGAGGGAGAAGCTCCTGGTCCAGGGCTTCGAGATGCTGCCCCCGATCTCGGCGGCGGCCGCGCGCAAGACGATCGAGGACGACCAGGCCTTCTGGCTGCCCATCATCAAGCAGTCCGGCGCGACGGCGGAGTAGATAGTGCTTCCTCCCCAGCGAAGCTGGGGAGGTGTCGGCGTCTTACCCCGACGGAGGGGTCATGGGCCACAGCATCGTTGTTGCTCATGACCCCTCCGTCCGCTTCGCGGACACCTCCCCACGCACAGCGTGGGGAGGAAGCTAGAACTTCGGCATGACCCTCTCGGCAAAGCGCCGCAGGTTGGGACGTGAGCCCTGGCCGGACAGCAGGACGTAGGCGACGCCCATCTCCTCGAGCGCGGCGAGCTTTTCCGCGATCTCCGCAGCCGGGCCGATCATCGCCAGCGCGTCGCGTTCCAGCGTCTCGGTGTAACCCAGGATGTGCGAGCCCGGCCGGCTTTCCGATCCCTGCGACAGCGACAGCAGGCGCTCGTGCACGCGCTCCTGCCGCCGTCTCGCCTCGTCCTCCTCCGCGGCATCCTCGGCCACGAAGACGTTGCGGGCGACGGCGACCTGCCTTGGATCGAAGGCGTGGCCTGCCGCCTCGAGCTCGCGCCGGTAGAGGGCGATGCGCTCCTTGATCTGCAGCGGCGAGGCGAACTGGTCGAGCAGCAGGTTGAATCCGCGCCGCGCGCAGGCTGTGATCGAGGCGGCGCTGCCGGCAGCCAGCCACAGTGGCGGATGCGGCCGCTGGTAGGGTGGCGGCTCGACCACGATCCCATCGAAGCGGAAGAAGCGGCCATTGTGGGAGAACGGATCGTTGGCGGCGAGCGCGCGCACCATCACGTCGAGCACCTCCTCGAAGCGCGGCTCGGCTTCGCCGGGCGGCAGGGCGAAGCCCGCGAACTCGTTGTGGCGGTAGCCCTTGCCAATGCCGAGATCGAGGCGCCCGCGCGACAGCAGATCGAGGGTCGCGACCTGCTCGGCCAGCAGCACTGGATTGTGCCAGGGCAGCACCAGGATCGCCGTGCCGAGACGAAGCCGCGTCGTGCGCGCGGCGAGATAGGTCAGGAGCGTGAGCGGGGCGGAGAGCTGGCCGATCTTCGTGAAGTGATGCTCGGTGACGAAGCTCGAATGGTAGCCCAACGCCTCGGCCTCGACGTTGGTCTCGATGAAGTCGAAGAAGCCCGCTGCGGAAGCCGCGGCATCGGGCAGGCGCGGTGCCGCGGCGCCGCCGAACAATCCAAATTGCATGAGAAGGTCCTCGCGTGAGTGTGCGAAGCGGGTGCTGTCAGCCGACCCGGCAAACTCGATGGCGAGAGCCTGTTGCGTTCACGGCAATGATCTTGATGTGGACGATCCTGGACATCGAACACTCCCTTCGCTGGCATGACCCAGGCAGGTTCAACGGGTGTGATCTCAGCCCGCGCGTGCGGGCACCCCGGCGGATGTCGTCACGATGTGGGACACACCGCGCGCTGTCAAGGATTGCGCCCGACGATGAGATTAGTTCACGCTCCTGATCCCCGTCCTCGCCTGGGCAACCGCGCGCTTCAGGTTCGCGGGCATGACGGGCTTCCGGAGGATAGGACGATCGCGCAGCTCGATCGGCAGGTCCGCCGTGCTGTAGCCCGTGCTGAACACGAACGGTATTCCGCGCTCGGCCAGGCGGAAGGCGAGGGGGTAGACGACTTCACCCGCGAGGTTGATGTCGAGCACGGCGAGATCGAGGTCGAGGCGCGAGGCGAGGTCGAGCGCCTTCACCAGGCGCGGCACGCTTGCCACGACCGTGCAGCCCATCTCCTCCAGCATGTTCTCGATATCCAGCGCCACCAGCGATTCGTCTTCGACGACGAGGACCTTCAGGGGGCGAGCGTCTGGCATGGCGTTTCCTAACGCACGACGGGCGCCTGAGGTTCCCGGTGGCGCTTCCTCCCCAAGCGAAGCTTGAGGAGGTGTCGGCGTCTGACGCCGACGGAGGGAAAGCGGCATTGATGAAGCTCATGACCCCTCCGTTCGCTGCGCGGACACCTCCCCAACTTCGTTGGGGAGGACGCGCCTTCGCTACCAGCTAGTAGCTCGGCTTGGTCGGGAACGGCGTCAGCTGCAGTTCGTGCGTCCAGCACGAGCGGTCCTGGGTGTGCAGGTAGTAGAACGCATCGGCGATCTTCACCGGGTTGATCACCAGGTCGGGATTCTGCCGGATGCGCGGCAGGGCATGCGTGCCGGGCGAGTCGATGGTGCCGTCGATCACCACGTTGGCGACGTGCACACCGTGCTCGGAATATTCCTCGGTAAGCACCTGCGCCAGCGTGCGCATCATGACGCGAGGATAGTAGAGCGATTGCCCGGTCATGCGCTTGCGCCCGCGCAGCGAGCTCGCATTGTTGGAAAAGAAGAACGAGCCCGTGCCGCGCTGGCGCATCGCCGGCAGGATCTCCTTGGCGATTAGGAACGGGCCGCGGCTGGCGATATGCTGGGCGGTGTCGAACATCTCGACGGGGATGTGCTCCAGAAGCTCCTTTTCCGGCGGCAGGTCGCGTCCTTCGAGATAACCCGCATTGTAGACCACGATCTCGGGCTCGCCGGCCTCGCTGCGGATCGTGGCGAAGGCGGCGGCGATCGACTCCTGTTTGGAGACGTCGAGCTCGACGATCATGCAGTCGCCGCCGTGGTCCTTGATGGCCGCCATCAGGCCCGACGCGTTGGGCGCGCTGCGGGTCGTCAGCACGACCAGGAAGCCTTCCGCGGCGAACTTCTGGGCGATGGCACCGCCGACGCCCCAGCGCACGCCGACAGGCAGCACACTGTCATCCACTGCCTTGCCATGGATCAGCCGCGTGTTGCGGCCGTCCGCCTGCCACTTCGACGTGGCGCCGATCACGACGGCGACCGGCTTGCCCTTGCTTTTTCCTCCGAGAGTGTCGGCCATCTTGATGGCTCCCCTTGTCCATGGGTTGAAGGTGAAATAGCGGCCGAGCGGCCGTTGTTTCGGAAATCCTACGGCTTCTGGACGCGAAGGTCAGCTCTTGCGCGTCATCGCTTCGTAGGCGAGCCGCTTGAACTCGGCCGAAAAGGGATGAACGAACTCACGCTGTGCCATTATCAGGCCGGCGGTGTTCGTGCTCGGCGAAATCCACCAGTGAGTGCCGGCACGGCCGCCCCAGAAGAGCTCGCCTCTTGCGTCCTGATGGTCGAACGCCGAAGGCTCCAGGATCAGCGCTCCCGCGAGGCCGTGGCCCTTACCGACAAGCTCTCCGAAAGCGGCAAAGCGTATCCACACACCCTCGGGCAGCTGGTTGCTCATCATCAGCTCGATCGTGTCCGGCTTGAGCAACGTCCGGCCACCCGGGAGCAGGCTTCGAATGAGCGCCACCATGTCCGGCAAGGTCGAGACCAGCCCGCTACCGCCGCTCTGCCTCGGGAAGGGACGCAGATAAGCCCCCGGATAAGGCAAGTCATCGGCGCGGGTAAGTCCCGGCTTCCTGAAATCGACCGGGTCGGCGCCAGCGTAATAGGCGACGAGGCGACTGCGATCCGACACCACAAACCCGGTGTCTGCCATCCCCAGCGGGCCGAGGATTCGTGACTGAATGAACGCGTCGAAGCGCTGCCCGCTGATCACTTCGACAAGACGCGCCAGGACGTCGGTGGCCACGGAGTACTGCCATGACGTTCCGGGATGATAGGCCAGCGGCATGTCAGCCAATATGTCGATCATCTCCGCGAGCGTGGTGGCGGGATCGACGACTTTTCGCTCGCTGTAGGCCTTGGAAATCAAGTTGGCCGGATCGAAAAGGCCGTGGATCAATCCTGCACTGTGGCTCATCAGATGGCGAATGGTGATCGGCCGGACCGCGGGTTCGGTCTGGTCCAACGACATGGCGTCGCGACGCAGCACACGGCGGTTCACAAGCTGGGGAATGAACCGCTCGATCGGGTCATCCAGTTGGAAGCGCCCTTCTTCGAACAGCAGAAGCGCCGCGCAGGACGTAATCAGCTTTGTGTTGGAGAAGACGCGGAATATGTGGTCCACCGCCAAGGGTATCTGTGCTTCCTTGTCGGCCCATCCGATGCATGTCACATCGACCAGATCCCGGCCGACGAGAAGCGCGGACGAGAATCCGGAAAGAAAATTCCCTTCGACGTGCCGCTGCATGGCAACGTGCGCAGGCCGAAAGTCGTACCGGGTGGTCGTGACTTTCACGTCTTCCATGGTCCGCCTTACGTGGCGCACCATGGGAGCAAGAGGACTGTGACCGTTAGCCGCCGCGCGGTATGCGATACGTCACGCAGCGACCCGGATGCTCGCCACCGCCTCGGCTATGCGCTGCGGTGCCGTGGGACGACCGTACATCCGCTCGAGATAGGCCTGCAGGTTCGGCTTGCCCTCGAGCAGGCCCTGCTCGTTCGCCCAGTCCATCAGGTAGGCCGTGACGCAGTCGGCGGCCGTTACGGCGTCGCCGACGATGAAGGAGCGGCCGGCCATATGGTTTTCGAGCACGGTCGCCATGCGGATGAAATCCTCGCGCGCAAGGGCTGCATCCTGTGGCAGGCGTTTCTCCTGCGGCAGCAGGGCAGTGTGCCGGGTGATCCGCCACAGCGGCGTTTCGAGCTCGGTCATGGCGAACATCACCCAGCGATAGACCTCGGCGCGCGCCTTGAGATCGCCGGGCAGGAGCCGGCTCTGCGGATACTTCTCCGCCAAGTAGAGCACGATCGCGGCAGATTCCGGGATCACCAGATCGCCGTCGACCAGCACGGGAAGCTTGCCCGCCGGATTGAGGCGCAGGAATTCCGGTCGCAGATTCTCGCCTGCGAGCAGGTTCACGACTTCGAACTCGTACTCGGCGCCAAGCTCCTTGAGGCCCCATAGCGCGCGCAGGGATCGAGTCGGACCAAAGCCATAGAGTTTCATCGCCATCCTCCATCTTGCTCTTCCCTAGACGGGTGGCGTTGGCCAAAGGATTCGGCCAGCGGCGTATTTTTGTTTACGGGTCACCCGCAACAGGCTGCTACTGCAGAGCGGTGCGCGACTCTTGACCTGAACTTTAGTCCGGGCAGGCTGGCACGAAAGAGGAAACGTGCCAGCAATGACCGCTGCAACCCGCGCGAATCCGTTGCCAATCCTGATCGCCGCCTCGGTGATGATGAGCCTTGCGATGGGCATGCGTCAGTGCCTGGGGCTCTTCCTGCCACCGATGACGCAGACGCTCGGCTTGTCGGCATCGGACTTCACTTTCGCCGTCGCGGTTCAGAACATCGTTTGGGGCCTGGTGCAAGCTCCGCTGGGGACGGTGGCCGATCGCTGGGGATTGCGTCCGGTCATGGTGCTGGGTGCGATAGCGTATGTCGCCGCGATGGCAACCATGACAGCCACCACCGGCGTCTGGACGTTTGTATTGGCGCAGTCATTGATCGGCATCGGGATCGCCTGTACGGGATCTTCGCTGGCGATGACCGCGACCGCGCGTGCCGCCTCACCCGAGCGGCGTAGCGTCATCCTGGGCATCGTCGGCGCCTTCTCTTCGGTTGGCACACTCGTGATCGCGCCCGTCCTGCAGGCGCTTCTCGGTGTGTGGGACTGGCGATGGGGAGCAGTGCTGTTCGTGATCCTGGCAGCGGCGATGGTGCCGGCGGCAATGATCACAGGCCGCGTCGACCGCCTGCCTCAGCCGTCCCTGCAGCGCGCGTCGGCCGCTGCAGCGATCGGCGAGGCGCTGCGCAACCGCCGCTTCGTCGTGCTGTGCTGCACGCATTTCGTCTGCGGGCTGCAGCTCATCTTCATCAACACGCACCTGCCGAACTACCTGGCGCTGTGCGGCCAGGACCCGATGCTCGGCGCCACGGCGCTGGCCATCATCGGCGGCATCAACATCGCGGGCTGTTTGCTGGCCGGCTACCTCGGGCAGCACTACCTCAAGAACGTCCTGCTCGGCCTGACCTATCTCGGCCGGTCTGCCGTGCTGATGGTCTATTTCCTGCTGCCCCCGACTCCCGCCACGACCATCCTCTTCGCTGCGGCGATGGGGATGATGTGGTTGGGCGTCATCCCGCTGGTATCAGGCTATGTCGCCGACCTGTTCGGCACGCGCAACATGGCCACGCTGCTGGGCGTTTCGTTCGTCATCCACCAGATGGGGTCCGTGATCGGTGCCTGGGGCGGCGGCGTTATCTTCGACATGTTTGGCAACTATGATCTTGCTTGGCGGTTCGGCGTATCACTTGGCTTCGTAGCCGGCATCGTACAGATCCTATTCGGCGGTCCCTCGCGTACGCCGTCGGGAGCGCGGCCGGTACCCGCAGCGGGCTGAGCCCATGTCCTCGCCAAGACACTATGGATCAACTAGACCCGAAAGATCATAGACTCAGGATCGGCTCCGCAAAGCGGAGACAGGTATCAAGCGCGGCCATGGCGATCGAAGCGACCGTTGCCGAAAACGCGGCGCGAGCCGGTCTGGCGGGAAGCGAAGGCGCCAGTGCAGCGGGTGACGGCGCCTTGGCTGTCGAAGCTGGGCTCAGACTGTCGGCTGCCTCGCCAATGCGGCGCATCATCGATGATGCCGTCTTGAGCGAGACGTTCAGGATGCGCCGCAGGTGATACGGCCGCATGGACTTGGTTCCACCGTCGGTCAGATAGACGGCCTGCAGCCACTTGTGGGCCGGCACGTGGCTCGACTGCATCATCGTGCCGTGAAAGAGGGAGAACGGCTTGCGGCAGCTGTAGCACTTGTAGGTGCTCAGACGAGTCGACGCGCCGTCGAGTTTGCCGACCCTCGCGGTGCTGCCGCAGCGCGGGCAACATACGCCGTCAGGCCACAGTAGTTGTTCAAGGTAACGATGTGCGCTGAGTTCGTCCGCGAACATCGCCAACGCTTCGCGATCGTCGCGCTTCTGCCCCTGTTCCATAACTCACCCTCCCAAGACGCTCGACACCTCGAGCCCCAAGTCACACGACCGAAGGGTCGTGAGCGCCATCAGACTTGTGAATGTCCCCACATTCACAAACCACACCGGCGCTGCATATAACTAACTGCACCCAAGACGCAAAGACGGAATGTCACAGACCGTTGAAGGCTCACGTCACTGTGAAGCGTGCGTTTCGTGGATCGGACAGGGTCTAGACCGGCGAGCAGGTATGCGGAATGTGCACTTATTCTGCGCGAACATTCGCCGTAGCATAGCCGCATCCCAAGGCGGGCTTTTCGATTTTTGCAGCCCGAATACACCCAGGGGCCGCCGATCCCCATCGGCGGCCCTTCCCTTTTTCAGCTGAGGGCCGGCGGTATTTGCTGGCTTCCAGCTCGGGCCGGACATGCTGCACTGATCTCGTCGGCACGACATCTCGGCCGCCAAAATGGATCAAGCGGCAGCTAACGCGCCTCGTGGACGAGGCGCCGGCGGGATCTTGCCACACTGAGTGACAGGAGGCCGCGAAGGAAAACCCGCCCGGTGTCGATGTCACCGCTCAGAGCGTTCTGCGGGTTGATGGTCACCGAGTTGAACTGGATGTTGGCGCCCATCACGATGCTCTGGGTGAACGCATCCTGCGTGAGCGAAGCCGACGTAATCGGCCACAACTTCCGCATCTCTGCCGTCCGCCATCTCGGCCTTGGCATGTTCGATCTCGGCGTGCCCACCTTCGGCCTTGTCCGACATCGAGAAGACCGACGGTGTTCTCGACCTTGTTGTCGACGCTGTTATCCAACTTGTTGCTAAAGTCGCTGGCCAGTAGCCGGGCTCTGGCTTTCCTCGCACGGCTTCGTAGAGCTTGCAGAGTCCGACCCGACGATGCCCGCTCTTAAGCTCGGTCGGCGGCGCATTTTTGTTTGTGGAGTGCTTGCACTGCTAGCACTTGCTTGCGCTCGCTTTACGGTACGCAAAAATCCTCTCCCGGCGTTGCTTTCGTAAATAACCTAAGTTATATTGAGTTATGCCTTCCGCCGGACGTCCAACTGCCTTCCGCCGTGAGTTCTGCGAGCTCGCTCACGACTATTGCCTGCTTGGCGCCACCAATGCCGAGCTGGCCGAACATTTCGAGGTGGCGCCGCGCACCATCGACAACTGGATCGCGAGTCATCCCGCCTTTGCCGATGCGGTGCGCGCGGGCAGGGTCGTGGCTGATGCGCGGGTGGCCCGCGGCCTCTACGAGCGCGCGGTCGGCTACAGCTGCACAGTCGAGCGCAAGGTGCTGCATCAGGGCGAGGAGCGGACGCTGAAGAACGTCGTCCGCTATCCGCCCGACACGCGCGCCTGCATCTTCTGGCTGCGCAACCGGCGGCGCGACACCTGGTCGGAGAAGCGCACGGCCGGGCCGGACGACGGCTCCGGCGGCGACGGTGGTTTCATCGACGAGCTGGACGCCGCCGACCGGGCCCTCGAAGAGTTCCGCAAGGAGCGCCTGGCCGAGCTGCGGCTCGACGCCGCCTGCGGCTCAGGCGGCGCGCTTCTTCAGGGCGAGCCCGATACCGAGCCAGCTCGAGCCGACGAAGATCAGGTCGATGCCGAGGAAGATGCCCAGCGTATAGGCGCTGGAGTAGGGCCACTTGGCGACGATGATGATGCCCAGCAGCAGGGTGATCAGGGCCGAGACGGCGACCCAGCCCCACGGCTTGCCGGCCTCGCGCACGCTCCAGGCCAGGAACCCGCGCACCAGGCCGCCGATCATCAGCGCGATGCCCAGCATCAGGGTGACGATGGCGGCGGCCTCGAAGGGCCGGAAGAAGCAGATCACGCCGGCCGCGACATAGAGCACGCCGAGCAGCAGCCACAGCGCGAACTTGCCCCAGTCCTTGACGTTGAAGGCGGTGATGATCTCGGTCACGCCGGCCATGATCATCATGACGCCGATGACAAAGATCGCCGAGACGGTGGCCATCACGACGCTGCCCAGCGCAATCACTCCCGCGATCATGAAGATGATGCCGAGCGCCACGATCCAACCCCACTTGGCATGCAGCGCCTTGAGACCTTCGCCCAGGCTGCCCCCTCCAGAGTTGGGCGGGGCCGGGCTGTTGCTGGTCACGGACATCGGTTTCTTCTCCCTGCGGAATGCCCATCTGCGAAACGGGTATCTCGCACGATACACCCGGCCGTTGGCAGTGTCGCGACGGCTATGGGACAATCGGTGCATGACTGAAGGACAGAAATCCGTGCCGGCGCCCCGCCCGGCCACGACCGTGCTGCTGGTGCGCCCCTCGCTGCCGGGCGAGCCCAACTCGATACTCGAAGTCTTCATGGTGGTGCGCCACCAGGCGATCGACTCATTTTCCGGTGCGCTGGTCTTTCCCGGCGGCAAGCTCGAGGACGCCGACGGCGATGCACGCCTGCGCGAGCGCTGCGGCGGCGCCGACAAGATCGCGGCCGAGGAGCTGAAGTTCCGCGTCGCCGGCGTGCGCGAGGCCTTCGAGGAATGCGGCATCCTTCTGGCCCGCAAGCGCGGCGAGCGGGCGGTCATCGCGGCTGCCGAGTTGAAGGGCATCGAGGATCGTTGGCGCGCGAAGCTCGCCAAGGACGAGGCCACCATCATCGACCTGGTCGAGGCCGAGGATCTCGAGCTCGCCACCGACCTGATGGTGCCCTACGCCCACTGGATCACGCCGACCTTCGCGCCCAAGCGCTTCGACACCTGGTTCTTCCTGGCCGAGGCGCCGGAGGACCAGATCGCCCTGCATGACGGTTCGGAGTCGGTCGATTCGGTATGGATCGGCGCGCAGGCGGCGATCGACGAAGCCGCCGCCGGCAAGCGCACGCTGGTGCACGCGACTTTCAAGAACCTGGAACTTCTGGTCGAGGGCAGGACCGTCGCCGGCGCCATCGCTGCCGCCGGCGCACGCAAGATCGTGACGGTCCAGCCCTGGGTCGAGACGCGCGACGGCAAGCGCTATCTCCACATCCCTCCGGATGCCGGCTACCGCAACCTGTTCCGCGAGCTGCCGCCGACGGCGGGGAGGTAAGAGACTCATTGGACCGCGGGCCTGGAGGCCCGCGGTCTAATGAACTTTCGCCCGACGAAACCCAATTCCATCGGCGAAGCAGCCATGATCAAATGCACCTCGCGCGTTCCGGCGGGGCGCGCTAAAGCGGGAAACATAAACGCCCGTTCATAGTTGGGAGGAAAGCGAATGGTCGGAATCGTGGCCTATGGTGCCTACGTCCCGCGCCTGCGCCTGCAGCGTCAGGCTGTCTACGATGCCAACAAGTGGTTCGCCGCGGGCCTGCGCGGCCTCGCCAAGGGCGAGCGCTCGATGGCCAACTGGGACGAGGATTCGATCACCATGGCCGTTGAGGCCTCGCGCGATTGCCTCACCAGCCACAAGCCCGAGGACGTGCGCAGCCTGTACTTCGCCTCGACCACGCATCCCTTCAAGGATCGCCAGAATGCCGGCGTCATCGGCACGGCGCTGTCGATCGAGCAGGATCTCTTCGCCTCCGACGTCGGCGGCTCGCAGAAGGCCGGCACTTCGGCGCTGATCGCGGGCCTCAATGCCTCGAAGAACGGCGGCGGCCCGGCCCTGGTGGCGGCGGCCGACAAGCGCATGGCGCGCGTCGCCTCGTCCAACGAGCTGAACTACGGCGATGGCGCTGCGGCGCTTCTCTGCGGCACCGAGAACGTGATCGCCAAGCTGGTCGGCCATCACTCGGTGTCGATGGACTTCGTCGACCACTTCCGCGGCGACGAGAGCGACTTCGACTATGGCTGGGAAGAGCGCTGGATCCGCGACGAGGGCTACTCGAAGATCGTGCCGCCGGCGGTCAAGGCCGCGCTCGCCGCCTGCAAGCTCACGGGCGCCGACATCACCCACTTCATCATGCCGAGCCTGATGCCGGCGGTGCCCAAGCAGATGGCCAAGATCTGCGGCATCGGCGACGGCTCGGTGCGCGATCTTCTGGGCGCCAATCTCGGCGACACGGGTGCGGCGCATGCGCTGGTCATGCTGGTCGACGCGCTCGAGGTCGCCAAGGAAGGCGACAAGATCATGGTCGTGGCCTTCGGCCAGGGCGTCGACGTGCTGGTGTTCGAGGTCACGGCCGAGAACGCCAAGCTGCCCAAGCGCAAGGGTCTCTCGGGCTGGCTGAAGCGGCGCAAGGAAGAGACCAACTACATGAAGTTCCTTGCCTTCAACGAGATGCTGCCGATCGAAAAGGGCATGCGGGCGGAGTTCGACAAGAAGACGGCGCTCAGCGTGCTGTGGCGCAAGCGCGACATGATCTACGGACTGGTCGGCGGCAAGTGCAAGGTGTGCGGCACCGTGCAATTCCCGCGCAGCCAGGTCTGCGTCAATCCGAACTGCCATGCGGTCGACAGCCAGGAGCCCTATCGTATGGCCGGGCTGGAGGCGAACGTGATGTCGTTCACGGCGGACTCGCTCACCTATTCGCCGGATCCGCCGGCCTATTACGGCATGATCACCTTCCCCGAAGGCGGCCGCTTCATGGCCGACTTCACGGACAGCGACAAGGAACAGGTGAAGGTCGGCGTCAAGATGCGCATGACCTTCCGCATCCGCGACAACGACACGATGCGCGGCGGCTTCAAGCGTTACTTCTGGAAGGCGGCGCCGGTGTGATCGACAAAGCTGTCATCCCGAGCGCAGCGAGGGACCTTTACGTAAAGGTCCCTCG
>Ga0075369_10000523_pt1 | contig 12062 bp, 13 predicted proteins | sample EndMethybrTD3034_FD_71400 | JGI IMG/M metagenome (GOLD analysis project Ga0075369, IMG submission 71400) | Populus endosphere microbial communities from Tennessee, USA - Endosphere MetaG P. TD hybrid TD303-4 | ecosystem: Host-associated > Plants > Roots > Endosphere | place: USA: Tennessee...
CCATGGATCGCGGTCTCGTACAGGCTCATGCCGAAGGCCAGCAACACGCCGAGCGAGATTGGCACATCCATATTGGTGCGACCGTGACGCAGCGCCTGCCAGGCCGAGCGAAAGAATACCCGGCCGGAATAGATCAGCGTCGGCAGCGCGATCAGCGCAGAGATGCCGTGGAACAGATCGCGCGTTGCGGGCTCGGCACCGGACCACACCGAGACCGACAGCAACATGATATTGCTCGCCGCAAAGCCCGACACCGCGAGCGCACGGATCAGCTCCGACAGCGTTGTATCCGTGGCATCGCCATCGACCTCGAACAGATGCGCTTCATAGCCGACATTGCGCAGCGTTTCGATGAAGGGCGGCGGAGCGGCATCCGCGCGCCATTTGATGGTGACACGTTTGGTCGAGAGATTAACCCGTGCCCATGTCACGCCGTCGAGCGCACCGAGCGCTCGTTCAACCGTGCGAATACACGCGCCGCAGTGAACGTCCGGTACCGAGAGATCGGTCTGTCTCAAACCGCCGGCAATGGTCCGGCTGACCAGCAGGACTTCGCGCGGATCCGGCGCCGCCAGCATTGCCAATTCCGCTCCTGAGCCACAGCAACTCATCGGAGACCCCGTTTCTCACTTTGAGCATGATCCTTTCGGAAAACCGGCTCCCACTTTTCCGGATCATGCTTTAGCCAGTCACCTCGACACCCGGCTTCATCGCCACATAGGCGTGCCATGTCCCATGGCCGAGCACGGGAAACACGACAATCATACCGAGCAGACCGGTCATGACATTGATCAAGAACAAAGCCAGCGCGATTCCCGCCCAGGTCAGCATGACCGGCAGATTGGCCCAGACCATCCCCATACTGGTGCCCATGGCGGTAAGCGCATCGACGCGTTCGTTGAGCAGCATGGGAATGGCGAACACGCTGATCGCAAAAGAGAATGCCGCAAAGATGCCGCCGACCGCGGTGCCGGCGATTAGCATCGCCCAGCCGACGGGTGTGGTGAACAGCATAGCTGCGACGCCATCGAGTCCGGGAAACGGGTTCATGCCGAAAAACAGCGCATAGATGATCACCGCGGCGCGGATCCAGACCAGCATCAGCGAGCCCAACAAGAGACCCGCGAACAGCACCTGGCCGCCTGACTTCGGCCGGACGAGAATCATCTGCAATAGCGACACCCGCTCATGGGCGGCGATCCGGCGACTCTTCTCATAGAGCCCGATGGCGAGCACCGGCCCGACCACCATGAAGCCGGCAAAGGCCGGAAACAGGATGTAGTCCCAGCCGAAGGCGAACAATCCACCGACGAGGACAACCGAGACCGCGAAAACCAGCACGCCATAGCTGAGGCTCACCGACGGGATAATCGTCAGATCACGCCAGCCCGCTTTGAGCCAGTCAAAGGCGACGGATGGCGCGACATGGCGATTCCACGACGCTGAGGGTGGCAGCGGAGGGGCAACGGCTGGAAGGTCCATCTTCAACCTCGCAATCTCAATGACGCGGTGTGCATGACGAGGATGCCGCACTAAATTTGCCGGCCTCCGCGACACTGGTACCGCGCTTGACGTGATCGATGCAGTCGGGCTGCGACGAAAACGCCACATAGACCAGATGAGCATTGACCATCAGCACGAAGAGGACACCGGCGGCGACCACCATCCAGAGCCAGACCTTCGCGTTGACGTGCTTCATCGCTGCTGCACTCATGGCCCGGCAGCCCTGAGGTTGACGAGATAGAGCGCGAGAATCTTGCGATCGAGCGCCGACAGGCGCGAATCCCAGCTCGGCATATGGCCTTGCCGCCCGCCCCAGACAGTGGTGAAGACCGACTGGGCGTCACCGCCATAGATCGAGAAATTGTCGCGCAGGTTCGGCGCACCGAGTTCTATATTGCCGGTCGCGTTCTCGCCGTGGCAGGCGACACAATTGTCGGTGAACACCGCCTTGCCGCTGGCGAGCTTCGCAGGCGCGATCGCCTTGCCCACCGCGGGATTCGACAGGCTGCGGACATAGTCGACGACATCATCGATCTGCTCGCGCTTCAGCATCCCGTCACGGCCGAAGGCCGGCATCTGCGAGGTCCGCGTATCCTTGTGCGGTGAATTGATGCCGACGCGGATCGTCTCGGCGATCGCATCGGGCGTGCCGCCCCAGAGGAAGGCCTGGGACACCAGTGTTGGAAAGCCGCTGCCGCCCTCGGCGGTGCGGCCATGACAGGCCGCGCAATTATCGCCGAACAACGTCGCGCCGGTCTGCCGCACGATCGTCATCAGCCGCTTGTCAGCCTGGATCGCCTCGAAGCTTTCGGTCTCGATCAGCTTGCTCCACCTGGCGCGCTCCGCGGTCGCGTCCTTGAGCTGCACCGCAACGATATTGCGCTGGTCGCTCCCGAGCAGGCCCTTGGTATAGGTCACGCCCAGCGGCCAGGCCGGCATCAGGATCCAGTACACGACCGAATAGAGAAAGGTCGCCCAGAGGAAGAAGTAAACCACACGCGGCACCGGCGTGTTCAGTTCCTTGATGCCATTCCACTCGTGGCCGGTGGTGAGATAACCGGAGACGGGATCGCGTTCCTCTACTGCCATCGCTTCGCCTCGTATGGCTTGTCCTCGACGGATGGATCGAGAATCGACTGCGCTGCAGAGTCGAACGACGTCTTGTTCTTGGGCCAGTAGGCATAGACCACCACGCCGATCGACATGGCAATCAGATAGAACAGTCCGAAGGACTTCGCGAACCAGACGGTGGTCTCATGCTCCATCGTCACTCTCCCGCTGCAGCCGTTTTGGCCTTGTGAGCTGCATCAGTCAGCTTGCCCAATATCTGCAGGTAAGCGACCAGCGCATCCATCTCCGTCGGCTCGCCCGGTTGACCGTCAAAGGCGCGCACATTGGTTGCCTCGCCATAGCGCTTGGTGACGCCTTCGGCGAAGGGTGTATCCGGCGAGGTCTGGCCATAGGCATCGTTGGATGCGTTGGCGATCATCTCATCCGTATAAGGCACGCCGACCTTGCGCAGCGCAGCCAGATGCAGGCCGAGATCGTCGACCCGCACCTTGGCGCGCGTGAGATAGGCATAAGGCGGCATCACGGATTCCGGCACCACATCGCGTGGATTGATCAGATGCTTGACGTGCCATTCGTCGGAATACTTGCCACCTAGGCGCGCGATATCCGGTCCGGTACGCTTCGAGCCCCACAGCATCGGATGGTCGTATTTGGATTCGACCGCGAGCGAATATGGCCCGTAACGCTCGACCTCATCGCGCAATGTGCGGATCATCTGCGAATGACAGGCATAGCAACCCTCGCGGATGTAGATATTTCGGCCCGCAATCTCGAGCGGCGTATAGACGCGCATATCGGGTGCGTCTTCCACCGTCTGATGGATCGTGAACAGCGGCACGATTTCGATAAGACCGCCGATGCTGGCGGCGATGATGATGCCGATGGCGAGACTCATCGTCTTGCGTTCGAGCCTGTAATGCAGACCGAGGAAACCCATCACTATTCTCCCGGCTGCAGCGCAGGCACGCCCGCGGGTTGTGTCACCGGAAGATCCGCCGCACGCGCGTCGACCGGCTGACCGGCGGTGCGGATAGTCATCCAGATATTGTAGGAACCGACCACAGCACCAGCCAGGAACAGGAGCCCGCCGATCGCTCGCGCGACATAGTAGGGCTTCATCGCAACCACGGTTTCGATGAAGGAATAAGACAGCGTGCCACTGTCGTTATAGGTGCGCCACATCAAGCCCTGGATGATACCTGAATTCCACATCGCGAAGACGTATGTGAAGAGGCCGGCGACAGCGAGCCAGAAGTGCCATTCGACGAGGGCCGGCGAATACATCCGCTCGCGCTTCCACAGCCACGGCACCGACGCATAGATCGAGCCGAAGGTGATCATGGCCACCCAGCCGAGCGCACCAGCATGGACATGACCGACGGTCCAGTCGGTGTAATGCGACAGCGAATTCACCGAGCGAATCGCCATGAACGATCCCTCGAACGTGGTGAGACCGTAGAACACTGCGGCCACCATCATGAAGCGCAACGTCGCATCGTCGCGCACCTTGTACCAGGCGCCGTTCAACGTCAGCAGCGCGTTGCCGGCCGAGGCCCAGGATGGGACGAGCAGCATTACCGAAAAGGTCATGCCGAGGGTCTGCACCCATTGCGGTAGAGCCGTGTAATGCAGATGATGCGAGCCTGCCCACATATACATGAAGGTGATGCCCCAGAACGAGATGATGGACATCCGGTAGGAATAGATCGGCCGGCCCGCGCGCACCGGCAGATAATAATACATCATGCCGAGGAAGCCGGCGGTGAGGAAGAAGGCGACGGCGTTGTGGCCGTACCACCATTGGGTCATCGCATCCTGCACGCCGGAGAAGGCCGAATAGCTCTTGGCGTGACCGAATGAGACCGGCATCGCCAGATTATTGACGGTGTGCAGGATCGCCACCACCAGAATGAAGGCCATGTAGTACCAGTTGGCGACGTAGATATGCGGCTCCTTCCGCCGCGCTAGCGTCCGCAGATAGATGATGAAGTAGACGACCCAGACGATCACCAGCAGGAGATCGGCATACCATTCCGGCTCGGCATATTCCTTCGACTGGGTGACGCCCATCAGATAGCCGGTAGCGGCGAGCACGCAGAACAGATTGTAGCCGAGCAGCACGAACCACGGGCTGATCTGATCCGGCAGCCGCGCACGCGAGGTGCGCTGAAGCACATAGAGCGACGTGCCGATCAGCGCATTACCGCCAAAGCCGAAGATCACCGCGCTAGTATGCGCGGGGCGGATGCGGCCGAAGCTCGACCAGCTCGCATCGAACGTCAGATTGGGAAACACCAGCTGCCAGGCGACCCAGTCGCCGATGAACATGCCGAGCACAGCCCAGATCATCGCCAGGATGATCGCGACCTTGGTGGGGTCGTCGTAATACAGTGCCAGCCGGGCCTCGTCGGGCTCCGGCTCGTAATAGACATAGATGACACCGAAGATGCCGGCGATCCCGGCCAGCATGACTATTGCGCCATGGACGCCCAGCGGATCCTGGCGGCCGGCGATCGCCATCGCGAGACCGCAAATCGTGAGGGCCAGCAGGATGATCAAGGCGAGCTGCCGTTCTGATTTGGTCAATTGCGCGATCATCCGGATATCCCCTGCTCGTCTCGCACCGGCTCGTCAGGCAGGACGCGCAGCGCCCGATCCGCACAGAGCATCCCAAGCCATCACGACTAGCTCACTGCGCCGCCGCCCCAATTGACTTAGGTCAAGTCCGCGAACGAATTCCAACCGGAATCAGTCGCTATTTTTGATACTTATAATCGAAGCAACACAACCGAACCTGGCCCGCTTCCTCTGCAGGAGCAGACAGGGCGCCCGTTAGTCCTTCACGTCGTAACGATAGGATTTCGAGACGATCTGCCAGCCATCGGCGAGCTTCATCGCAATCAGGTAATCGGTGAAGTAACGCGGCGGCAGCTGGCAGCGCACCTTGATGAAAGCCGTCTTGTCGTCGGAGCGATCGATGGTGGCGATGAAATCCTCGCGCGGCTTGCCCTCGACCTTGCCCGAATTGCGCTTGCGGACCATGGCCATCCAGTCCGGCATGGCCAGCACTTTCAGCTCGCCATTCTCGACCCAGCGCAGATCTGCACTCGGATGAAAGATCGCGCCAAGCTTATCGGCATCAGCCTCGTAGAGGCCGTCGAAATAATGCTGGATGACCGCTTCAACGGTCGAACGATCGTAAGCCAACGCATTCCCCCACCGGTAGCCTCACTGGAACCCTTATAACATCAAAGCGACGACGGCCATACTATACCGCTGCATAGGTCATCCAACTTTGGATCACTTGCTCTCAGCAAGCATCTTTCGAAACCGCTCGATCTCCTGCGGCACCAAGGCCGCGAGATAGGCCGGCGCCATTTCGGCATCCGCGGCGGGCATCGAGCCGAGATCGTCGAGCCGCTTCTGATAATCGGGACTGGCGACGGCCGAGCGCATCGCGGCGTTGAGCTTCTCGATGATCCGCGCGGGTGTGCCCTTCGGCGCAAACAGCGCATACCAGCCGGATATTTCAAATTGCGGCAATCCGGCCTCGCTGGCAGTCGGGACGTCAGGCAAATGCGGAAGTCGCGTTCGGGATGCAAGCGCAATGGCACGAATGAGACCGCTCTGAATCGCCGGGGTCACCGACGCAGAGGAGTCGCAGATGCCATCGATCTGCCCGCCAATCAGATCATTCAAAGCCGGACCGCCACCACGATAGCCAACCAGCGTGACATCGATGCCAGCAGCCTGAACGAACGCCTTGCAGAACAGATAGTTCTGCGACCCCACACCAGAGTGGCCGATATTGAGACGGCCGGGATTCTGCTTCGCATGGGCGATGAATTGCGCGAGATTCTCCGCCGGAAAATTGCGCCGGATGGCGACCATGGCCGAACTCTTGTTGAACATGCCAATGCTGGCGAAATCCGACGGCGCGAATTTCACATCAGGCGTGAACAGATAGACCGCGGTATTGGTGCCGCTATTGCCCTGCACGATGGTGTAGCCGTCAGGCGGCGCCTGCGCGATACGGGCTAGCGCCACAGCGCCGCCCGCACCGCCGATATTTTCGATCACGATGGGCTGACCGAGATGCCGGCTCATCTGTTCGGCAATCAGCCGCGCATTGACGTCGGAACTGCCGCCTGCGGCAAATGGCACGACGAGTGTAATGGGGCGCGTGGGATAGTCCTGCGCGGACACGGAGAGGGGCGCGAGCAGCGCCAGACAGAGCGGAGCAAGCCTGAACCAAGCCATTCCAAGTCCTCCCTGATTTTTTCGGCATCTTAGGGAGCATCCAGCGCCGGACGCAAAGACATGTTATGCTGCAGAGCGGCGTAACCGCCGCCCGCCGCGCCTTGATATTTACGGAGGTCCTGATGACCGTCTCGATGGTTCAGCCGACAATCGATACCAACAGCCTTTTAAGCGGTGCACAGTTCGCCGACGCGTTCAGCATCTCCACCGCGACGAACCTCACTGCCCGTGAGGCCGCCGAACGCATGCTCAGCCGTTCCCCGCGCTGGGTGGACGCCTTGATGCGGCTGCGGGATCTGATCGTGGCGCCATTCGGACTGAAGACCGCGCATTCTGCGCGCCAAGCCGATATCGACAAGGTCGGCTTCTTCCCGGTGCTCAGTCAGACGCCGCAGCGTCTGGTTGCAGGTTTCAACGACAACCATCTCGATTTCCGCGTCGTGATCGATGTCGCAGCAGAGGGCGCCGGCCAGCGCGTCACGGCAACCACCGTGGTGTTGATGCACAATTGGCTCGGACGCATCTATTTGACGGTCATCAAGCCGTTTCACCGGATGGTGGTCCGTTCCATGCTACGGCAGGTGACCCGCTGAATTTACCGCGGCAAGAACGGGAACTGGCGGCACCGCAACCCGTTAATCCGCATGACGTCCGAGACCGATCCGCAGGATGACGAGCTGAAAGTCACGCTCGCGCGCGCGTTCGATGCTGCTTGGCAGCCTTTCATCGCACATGAAGGCGAGCTTGCCGACACGCTTGAGAATCGCCGCCGCCTTGCGGCGCGGATCGTCGCCGCGGCTCGCTCCGGACAAATCGAGGAAGAAGCCCTGAGTGAAGCCGGATTGATCTACCTGCGCGTGCTGGCCGAGGCCGCGCGGCTGTCGGCACGCATTCGGGACGTTGCCTCTCCCGATCTGGCACCTCAGGCCGACGACCCGCGAAACCAGGCGTTCGGCCCGGAGATGGTTACCGCGATGTCGACGGCGCTGGATCGCTGCCTCGACGAATTGCCGCTGCGGATTTCATCGGATGCGGTTCAGCTGCTCTCGAGCAGTATCCTTGATGAAGCGTCGCGCGGCGAGCGCGACCCGGAAAAACTTCAGCTCCACGCTCTCGCGATACTCAAGTCACGTCAGTAGGCTCCTTGCTGACCGGATCCGGGTCCGCAGCCGCCCATTCGGCGACGCAACGTTCGAGATCCTTCAGGTTCTGCCGCATCTGCTCCAGCGAAAAGCCTATGGCAAAGAAACGTTCGGCGACATCGCCGGGCAATCCGCGCGTCAGACCTTCCTGACGAAGCGCCGCGACCTCTCCCGCATAGGCCTGTAGTGCCGTCTGCACCGGCCAGATCGCCGGCGCGCCGGTGCCACTGCGCAGCGCCACGGCCGTCGAATGCAGAAACGTCGTCATGGCATCGCTCACGCGCGACAGTGGGCCCGCAAGACGAACCTGAAGCGCGGATGGCAAGGGCACCACGGTCGAGCGGCCGATCATGACCAGGTCATGCCGCAGCCGCAGCGTCGTACGCAGCAAGGGACCTGTATCGGGTCCGCGGGACAAATGCGCCGCGCGCTCGCGCTCGGCTTCGGCTCCAATCGCCTGCAGACTTGTAAGAGCGTGACCGATACCATCCTGCAGCCGGTGCAACGCCTCATTGTCGCGCCCGCGCGTCAGCGAAGCCAGCAACTCGGTGAGCGCCGTCGCGATCAGATCAAGCGCCTCCGCCGAACTGGCCCGGACCTGGCTATGCGCCCGTGACGGCAGCACGAGGAAGGACACCAGCAGACCCGTGATAGCGCCCACCGTGACTTCGAGCACGCGGTCGATGGCGGATTCCAGTGGTGTGTTGTGATTCATCATCGGCAGCAGCAGCACGATGATCGCCGTCACCGTTGCCACATTGAGGCTGGGATTGATCGCCGCGATGAAGGCCAGCGGCGCCACCGCCAGCACCAGAACGGCGAGCAGCGCGCCTTCATTGGAATGCGGGATCAGAATCGCCACCGCGCCGCCATAGATGGCGCCGCCAATCGTGCCGACCAGATAATCACGTGTTGCCTTCAGCGAGCGCCCGACACTCATCTGGGTGACAATGATCGCCGTCAGCACAGCCCATAGCGGCAGTTTCAGCCCGACGGTCAGGGCCACGATCAGCGCAGCAAGCGCCGCTGTGGTCACCCGGACGCCGAGGCCGAGTTCGACCTTTCGCGCCCGGAAGAAAGCAACCACCCGTTTCAGAAAGCCGAGAATTCGCTTGGATGCGGACATATCCAAAATTGATCCTTGAAAACGGATTTTGGCCGCCCCGTTTCGGCAAAGACTATCTCGACGGGCCTGTTTAAACATAGCTGATCCACGCGTCGCCATGGCCGCTTGAAACGCCTATTTGGTCCGCCTAAGGCTATTTCAACAAGAGGGAGGAAACACAATGGCCAACGAGACTGCAACGCTTGCCGCCTATGTCGCAGACCTGAAATTCGACGACATTCCGCGGGACGTGCTGGAGCGCGCCAAGGTCCTCACCCTCGATTATCTCGGCAGCACCATCCGTGCCCGCAGCGAGGCTGAATCCACCCCCTCCTTGCTCAAGATGCTGGAAGCCCTGTCGCTGGACGGCAAGGGCGACTCCACCGTGTTCGGCGACAGCAAGACCTGGACGCCAGCCGTGGCCGCCCTGCTCAACGGCGCGCTCGGCCACTCGCTCGATTTCGACGACACCCATGCCGATTCCTCGCTGCATCCCAGCGCCCCCGTGGTGCCCGCCGCCTTCGCCGTCGGCGAAATGGTCGGCGCCTCCGGCAAGCAGGTGCTGACGGCCATCGTCGCCGGCTATGAAGTCTGCTGCCGGCTCGGCAACGCGCTCGACCCGACCTCGCATTATGCCAAGGGTTTCCACCCCACTGCGACCGCCGGCACCTATGGCGCGGCGGCGGCCGCCGGCAAATTGTTCGGCCTCTCGAAGGATCAGCTCATCTCGGCCTTCGGCGTGTCGGGCAGCCAGGCGGCAGGGTCGCTGCAATTCCTCGTCAACGGCGCCTGGAACAAGCGCTATCAGGTCGGCGCCGCCGCCATGAACGGCGTGATCGCCGCGACTCTGGCGCGCAACGAATTCATTGGCGCGACGGAATCCGTCGAGGGCAAGCACGGCCTGCTGGCCGGCTACAGCGATGACGCGCATCCGGAGAAGGCCGTCGCTGATCTCGGCTCGGTCTATGAGACGATGAAGATCGGCATCAAACCGTATCCGAGCTGCCGTTACACGCATGCCGCGATCGATGCATTGGTAGCCATGCGGCGCGAGCACAATCTGACGCCCGAGCAGGTCAAGCGCGTCGAGATCGGCCTGCACCGCAACGGCATCACGCTGACCGGCGACGCTGCCACCAAGCGCCACCCGACCTCCATCGTCGGCGGCCAGTTTTCGATGTTCTTCACCGGCGCGCTGGCACTCGATCAGGGCTCGTTCGGCTGGGACGACTACAAGCGCCTCGGCGACAAGGCCATCGACGCGCTGGCCGACCGCTTCGACGTGGTTCAGGACGAACGCCTCGAAGGCAAGCGCCATCCGTTCGGCGCCCGCGTCAGCATCCACACCGAAGACGGCGTGCATGAGCGCATCTATGCCGATCCGTCGGGCGAGCCCACTTCGTTCCCCGATGCCGCGGCCATGCAGCAGAAGTTCCTGCAGCTCGCGCGCCCCGTGCTGAACAATCGCGCCGAGAAATTTGCCGACGCCATTCTCTCGCTCGAGAATTTCGACCGCGTTGCGACCGCGACCGCGCTGGGGCGGTAACGAGCGTCAGGCGCCGTCGATGATGATAAAATCGGCCTCGGCGCATTTTTGCCGGATGAACTTGGCGGCATCGTATTCCGGGCTGCGGTAGCAGGCCGTTGCGGTAGCGAGGTCGGCGAATTCCACCACCACATTGCGATCCCGGGCGCCGCCTTCCATGATTTCGAAGGCGCCGCCGCGCACGATGAACCGTGCGCCGAATTTGTCGAACGCCGGCTTGGCCGCGGCGAGATATTCCGGGTAGCGTGTCTCGTCGCGCACCGACACGCGAACTATCCAGTAAGCTTTCGACATCATGGCTCTCCAGTTTTGATGTGATCGTGGTGATGCGCTCGGCGTCGCATCGTCGTTACCGTGGCGGGTCACCGCATCAATGCCGGCCCGGGTCACGCCGATATCACGCAATTCGTAGTCGCTCATGGAGCGCAATTCGTCACGCGCCTGTTGCCGCTCGCGCAGGCGACGCCAGCTGTGGCGCAAGGCCGCGACGGCCGCCATCGCGACCGAACGTAACATCCGGCCGCGCTCGACATGGATGTCCCGGATGATGGATCGTTTCAGCGCGGTCCATTGTAGCGGCGTCAGGTAGCGTGCATCGTGCGCGTGCGGTTCGCGTTCATTGTCGATCATGTCCACCCCTCTCCGCTTATGCGGTGATGTTGGCCATGATGGGTTTACCCGGCGCCTTTCATCCCATAAAATGAATAATCAAGATCATTTCAATCTCATGGAGAGATGCATGGATCTATCCGCGCTGCGTATCTTCCGCGCTGTCGTACGCGAAGGCGGCGTGACGCGCGCCGCGGAGCGGTTGCATCGCGTGCAGTCCAACGTGACGACGCGGGTGCGTCAACTCGAAGACGATCTCGGTACGGCGCTGTTCGTGCGCGAGGGTAAGCGCCTGCATCTGACGCCCGCAGGACAAACGCTGCTCGGCTATGCCGACCGGCTGCTGGCACTTGCCGAAGAGGCCCGCGACGCGGTTCAGGACCCGCGACCACGCGGCGTCTTCCGTCTCGGCGCCATGGAAAGCACCGCAGCGGTCCGATTGCCTGGGCCGCTGAACGAATTTCACCGTCGCTATCCCGACGTGCAGCTCGAAATGCGCATCGGCAATCCGGAGACGCTCGCGAAGGGCATTCTCACCGGCGATCTTGACGCCGCCTTCGTGGCCGAGCCGATCGCGGCGGCCCCGTTCGACCGCATGCATGCGTTCGACGAGGAGCCGGTGATCGTGTCCTCGCCACGCCATCCGCCGATCGGCCGCAAGGACAGCGCGCCGCGCTCGGTGCTAGTGTTCGAAAACGGCTGCCCGCATCGCAAGCGACTGGAGGACTGGTATGCGAAACGCGGCGAGATGCCTGAGCGCACCGTCGAACTCGGCTCCTATCACGCCATGCTCGGCTGCGTAGTCGCGGGTATGGGCATCGCGCTG
>Ga0075369_10000524_pt1 | contig 12061 bp, 11 predicted proteins | sample EndMethybrTD3034_FD_71400 | JGI IMG/M metagenome (GOLD analysis project Ga0075369, IMG submission 71400) | Populus endosphere microbial communities from Tennessee, USA - Endosphere MetaG P. TD hybrid TD303-4 | ecosystem: Host-associated > Plants > Roots > Endosphere | place: USA: Tennessee...
TGGCTCGAGACGCACGCGCCCGCGGCCAGCACGGCGCCTTGCGTCACCACCCTGCTCGCGGCCGGCGCGACCATGATCGGCAAGACGATCAGCGATGAGCTCGCCTACAGCCTGAACGGCGACAATTTCCACTACGGCACGCCCTTGAACACGGCGGCGCCCGATCGCGTGCCGGGCGGCTCGTCGAGCGGTTCGGCCTCCGCCGTTTCGGCAAAGCTCTGCGACTTCTCGCTCGGCACCGATTCGGGCGGCTCGGTGCGCATCCCGGCGAGCTATTGCGGGCTCTACGGCATCCGCACCACGTTCGGCCTGCTGCCGCTCGACGGCATCGTGCCCTTCCAGCCGACCTTCGACGTGCTGGGCTGGTTCGCCCGCGATGCCCGGCTGTTCGCCGAGGTGGGCCGCGTGCTGCTGCCTGCCGCGCCCGCCCGGCCGCCGCTCAGGCGCCTGATGACCAGCCTCGATGCCGAGGCCGAGACCGATGCCGACACGCTCGCCCGGCTGGCGCCGGCCGTCGCCGCCATCAGCGCGCATTTCGGCGGCGCGCAGGCGGTGAAGGTGTCGCCCGACGGACTGGAGAAGTGGCGCATGCAGTTCCGGCTGGTGTCGGCGGCCGAGGTCTGGTCGGTGAACGGCGCCTGGATCGAGCGGGCCAAGCCGGTCTTCGGGCCGGCCATCGCCGAGCGCTTCGCTTTCGCCCGCGAGGCCTCGACCATGGATATGAAGGCGCTCAAGGCAGACCGCGCCGCGACCGCGGCCCGGCTGCGCGAAGTCGTGGGCGACGACGGCATCATCTGCCTGCCGACGGCGCCCGGCCCGGCGCCGCTGCGCACGGCCACCGGCGATGCCGTGGAAGCCTTCCGCCAGCGCGCGCAACGGCTGACCTGCATCGCCGGGCTGAGCGGGCTGCCGCAGATCAGCATCCCGGTCGCGACGGTCGACGGCGCGCCGGTCGGCCTGTCGTTGATCGCGCCGCCCGGCCGCGACCTCGATCTGCTGGCACTCGCCGTCGCGCTCGAACCGCTGGTGAGGGACCGCTAGTAGCTTTGCACACGGGTTTTGACCGGCTGGCCGGCGAACGAGATCGCGTTCGCGGCGCGTCTGCGGAAACGCCCCGCAAGCAATTGGTGTCTCTCGCCGTTGGGGCCGTGGCGGCGGCCGGACGCTGTCGCATAAACAGCGACAGCAACGACAATGCGCGTTCCTCGCGGTGAAATGACTTTGCGGCATTATCGGCATTTCCGCCGGTACTTTCGTAGTGGTGCTCGGAAGCCGACCCACTATCGATGGGGTTTGCCGGCGAATTTCGATAGTCAAGATAGGTTAGATGTTGGTTTTCGCTCGGCCGGAGAGGCCGGCCCGACTGCGGCCGGGCGCGATGGGTATCGGATGAACGATGCAAAGAGCAGAGCCGCCGAGAGGCGAGCACACGGCCAATATAACTCAAGTGCGACTCAGAGTAAACTGAGGTTCTACTCGGCGATTCGGTCCCGTGAGTTTTTTCGCACCGTAGGAGGCCGCGGCGAGTTGCTAGCAGTGCAGGCAATCTCAGCGGCCCCGCACCAACCTGTCATAACCACTGTGCAGAGCTACTAGGCGCCCGCGCGGTACTTCGCCCAGCCGTTGGCGCGCAGCCGACAGGCATCGCAGGTGCCGCAGCCGAGCCCCCAGTCGTGACGGTTGGTGCGGTCGCCCAGATAGCAGGTGTGGGTCTCGCCGACGATGAGGTCGATCAACCTCTGTCCGCCGAGCTGGGCGGCCAGCCGCCAGGTGTCCGCCTTGTCGATCCACATCAGCGGCGTCTCGAATACCAGCCGCGCTTCCATCCCAAGATTGATGGCAAGCTGCATCGCCTTGACCGTATCGTCGCGGCAGTCGGGATAGCCCGAGAAGTCGGTCTCGCAGACGCCGGCCACGACATACTTCAGCCCGCGCTGATAGGCCGTGATGGCGGCAAAGGTCAGGAACACGAGGTTGCGGCCGGGCACGAAGGTGGCCGGCAGGCCGTCGGGGCGCCGGCCCATCGGCAGGTCGGCCGTGAGGGCACTCACACTCACCTGCCCCAGCACGTCGAGCGACACGACGCGGTCGGGACCGAGCTTGCGGTTCCAGTCGTCACTGAGGCCGGCGATGGCGAGGCGCACTGGTTCGCGCACCTCCATCTCGACGACGTGCCGCTGGCCGTAGGCAAAGCCGATGGTCTCGACCCGCTCGTAGCGCGACAGCGCCCAGGCGAGGCAGGTGGTGGAGTCCTGGCCTCCCGAAAACAAGACCAGAGCAGAGGAAGGATCGAGGGTCATCTTTCACCAGTTCGGCGGACGCTTTTCGTTGAAGGCATTGAGCCCTTCCTGGGCGTCGTCGGTCTCAATGATGTTGCAGATCGTCTCAACCACATTCTCGATGGCGCGGCGATACTCGAAATCGTTGGCGCGCATGAAGGAATCGCGCGCGAGCTGCATGACCAGCGGCGACTTGGCGGCGAAGTCGTGGGCCATGCGGCGCGCCTCCTCCTTCACCTCGGCTGCCGGCACGACCCGATTGACCAGCCCCATGGCGCAGGCTTCCTCGGCCGACACCGGCTTGCCGCTGAACAGCAATTCGAAGGCCTTGTGGCGGCCGATCTGGCGCGGCAGGTGGACGAAGTGCATGGCCGGGATCACGCCGACCAGGATCTCCGGGTAGCCGAGGCTTGCCGTGTCGGCGGCAATCAGCACATCGCATGAGACCGCGAGCGTCACGCCGGCGGCGCGCGCCGGGCCGGTCAGGGCGGCGATGGTCGGCTTGCCCAGGCGGTACTGCAGGTCGTGCATCTCGAAGTAGAGCTTCTCCAGGTAGCGACGCAGGTCGAGGCCGCGCTTGTTGCGGATCATCGAAAGGTCCATGCCGGCGCTGAACGCGCGCTCGAAGGCGCTGGTGAGGATGACGGCCCGCACCTCGGGATCGGCCTTGGCCTTGCGGTAGGCGTTGTTGATGTCCTCGATCAGCGCATGATTGATGGCATTCACCGGCTCGCGGCGCATGGTTATCTCGGCCACGCGGTCGACGACGTCATAGTCCAGGTTGGCGAATTCCATTCTTCCTCCGGCAGTCGCAGCCGATGATATACTGACTGCATGTCGCAGACGCTCTTCACCAACGCAAATCTAGTGCTGGATGGGTTCTCCGACCTGCAGCGCGGTTTCAACGTGCTCGTGAGCGACGGCCGTATCGCCAGGATATCCAAGGCGATCGCCGCCGACGGAGCGATGGTCGTCGACGTCGGAGGCCGCACGCTGATGCCGGGCCTCATCGACGCCCACGCCCATATCACCGGGCTGTCGCTGACGCCCAAGAACATCGCCAATCCCGCGGCTGACATCGCCATTGCCTCGGCCAACTACCTGCGCAACTGCCTGATGGACGGCTACACCACCATCCGCGAGGCGGGCGGCGCCGACCACGCCACCGCGCGGCTGCTGGCCGAGCGCCAGATCATCGGGCCGCGGCTCTATTACTCCGGGCGGGCGCTGACCCAGACCGGAGGCGGCGCCGACTTTCGCACGCCCGACGAGGAGACCGATCCCTGCGGCCATGTCGGGCCGTTCTCGGTCATGTCGGTGATCACCGACGGCACTGATGCAGTCCGCAAAGCCGCGCGCGAAGAGCTGCGCCGCGGCGCCACGCAGATAAAGCTGTTCGCCTCGGGCGGCGTTGTGTTCCCGGCCGAAGGCCATGCGACGCGCTACGAGTTCACGCCGGAGGAATTGCGGGCGGCCGTCGAGGAGACGGCGGCGCGCGGCACCTACGTCATGGCGCACGTCTATACCGACGAGGGCGTACGACGCTGCCTGGAGGCTGGTGTGCGCTCGATCGAGCACGCCAACTTCGTGAGCGAAGAGACCGTGGCAATGATGGCCGAGCACCGGGCGTTCTACGTGCCGACCTTCATCTCCCTGGTGCAGCGAGTCGAAAGCGCGGACCACGAGCATCTGCCGCCGACGATCGTCGGCAACCTCAAGCGCACCATCGAGCGCGGCCGGCAGGTCTATGGTTGGGCGCGCAAGCACAAGGTGCCGATCGGCTTCGGCACCGACCTATGGGGGCCGGAAGCGCAGAAGTCCCAGCTGCGCGAGTTCGAGATGCGGCGCGACCTTGACAGGCCAGCCGACATCCTGCGCTCGGCGACCGCGGTCAATGCCGAGCTGCTGATGGAGAAGGGTATGCTGGGTGTCATCGCCGAGGGCGCGCATGCCGACCTGCTGGTGGTCGACGGCGACCCGCTGGCCGACCTCGGCGTGCTGCTGGATCCGCAGCGGCACCTCAAGCTCATCATGAAGGCCGGCGAGATCTACAAGAACGAGCTTTCATGATCTTCCGGACCGCGAGCCTCCGGCTCGCTCAAGATTCATGAGCGAGCCGGAGGCTCGCGGTCCGGAAGACATGAGAAGGCGCGCTACCGCGGCACCAGCGTCGTCGGACTCTCCGGATGATGGGGGATGTCCGGAAAGGCGAGCCAGTCGTGCTTCGACCGGGTAAAGACAGTGCGCACCGGCGGTGGGAACTGCGGATCGGCGAAAGCGCCGATGGCGATGCTCACGATGTCGGGTAACCGCTCGTTCTCCCAGAAGACGGTCGAGCCGCACTTGGGACAGAAATGGAAGGCGAGCCAGGCGCCGCTGTCGGCCTGGCGCCGGTACGTGCTGCGCTCGCCGTCGATGGCGACGATCCCGTCACGTGGAAAGAAGGCCTGAGCGCCGAACAGCGAACCGGTGCGCCGCTGGCACTCCAGGCAATGACAGGACGAGACGATGCTTGGCGCACCTCTCGTGCGAATGCTCAACTGGCCGCAGGAGCAAGCGGCCGTGCGCTCGACGGATTGGGTCATGCGCCAAGCTTGCCACTGATTGGTCTCACAAGCGAGGCAGCGGGATGCCGACAATCGCCTGCGTCTTTTATTCATCGCGGGAGAGCGGGAGATTGGCCAGGCGATCAAAGCTGCGCGTCGGACCGACGCTTGCCATCGGCGTGCTCACGCTGATGCTGTGCCTCGGCATCAGCCTGCTCTATGTCGGCTGGCAGCCCGGCTCCACCTTGAACCTCGTCGGCTACGTCGCCCTGGCGCTGGGCCTGCTGGCGGCCATCGTGCTGGGCGTCGGCCTCGCCCTGCTGGTTCACCACAACAAGCGCGACGACTGACCTACGCGGCCTTCTTGCGCAGGCGGCGGAGGGACCGGCCGACGCGCTTCAGCCAGCTCTCTACCGGTGCACCCTCGGGCACCTCGGCAAGAAAGGATTGCAGGGCCTGGCGTGTCGCCGCCTGCAGCTCGGCATCGGTCGGGAAGTGCGGATACCAACCGCCCAGCCCGGCATCGACGACGTCGAAGCTGGTCTGTCGTGCCGGCACGATGTCGAATTCGATGGTCGGACGCAGCGCCACGCCCGAGATCGGCGCGTGCAGCACGACGCTGTTCTCGAACAGCACCCAGATCGGCTTCTCGCTCTCCAGCGTGAACTCCTCGCCATTGCGGAGCTGAAACCAGGTCGTGCTCGATTGCTTTCCGCAGCCCTGCGGCAGGACGAAGATCTTGCGCATGGCGACCGGCCAGCCGTCGAGGTGCCGGTCGGCAAGCGGCCGGTTGGGCACGAGCTGGAACTGCCGCGTCGAGGCGATGCGGAAAGGATGGCCGACGGCCGCTTCGACCATGGGGCCGGCGGTCGACAGGAACTCATCCAGCAACGCCCGAGTGGCAGGCGTCAGCTTGCGATACTGATTGCTGGCGTTGAGATAGTCGCACTGCGCGAAGCTGGTGCTGACATAGCCAAGCGCGAAATTCTTGCGCCGCATTTTTTCGCGCGGGCTGGCGAGCAGGTTGTCGCGCAGGCGGCGAGCGAAGTCCTCGTCCAGCGGGAAGACCATCACGCCGACCTTGGCCAGTGGACCGTTGTCACAGCCGAGCTCTTCGGTCAGCGACTGCCAGGCCTCGCGGGAAAGGATCGCGCGATCGCGACGAAACTTCTCGAAGGCGGCGTCATCGTCGGGGCTTTGCGCCTCCCACTGATGCATCCGCTCCGCCAACGCGTGACCCGACAGGCTAAGGAACTCCGGCCTCATGCCGGCAAGGTAGCGTCCCGGGCGCTATCTTGCCACCGTCACGCTCATCGTCACGCCGCCTTCCGCTCGACCATGTCGATCACGCGGGCGCGCTGGGCGCGGGCGCTGCCGAACAGCTCGGCATTGGCGCGGGCGCGCTTGAAATAGAGGTGGTTCACCATTTCCCAGGTGAAGCCGATGGCGCCGAAGATCTGGATGCTGCGCTGGGACACGGCCATGTAGGCGTCGCTGGTGTAGGCCTTGGCCATCGCCGCCGCCAGAGAGCCGCGGGCGTGGTTCTCCGACAGCGCCCAGGCGGCATAAAGGGTCGCGGCGTTGCTGCACTCGACCTGGCCCAGCATGTCGGCCAGCGAATGCTTGATCGCCTGGTAGGAGCCGATCGGCCGGCCGAAGGCCATGCGCTCCTTGGCGTAGTCGACCGTCATTTCCATGACACGCTGCGCGCCTGCTGCACTTTCCGTCGCCAGCGCGAACAGCACACGATCGCGCAGCCACGGCCATAACGTCGCATCGTCGGCCGCAAGCCGCTCGCCGACGGCGTCCTTCAGGCGGACGTCGGCCACCTGCCGCGTGACGTCGCGCCACGGCAGCAGATCGACCTGCACGCCGGGCTGGCGCGCCTCGACCAGGAAGAAGGCGCGGTTGCCCCCATCTTCCTGTGCCGCCACCACCAGCCAGTCGGCGGCAGCAGCATCGATCACGAACGACTTGGAACCCGTGAGCTGCCACGAGTCGCCGCGCTTGTGCGCCGTAGCCTCGCGCGAAGGCGCATCGACCGCCCCGCTCGCTTCGGCGACTGCCAGCGCGAGCTTGGTCGAGCCGGCGGCGACGGCTGGCAGCAGATCTTTCTTCTGTGCGTCCGAGCCGCCCTTCTGCACCGCCCAGGCACCGAACAGCGTGCCGAGGAACGGGCTCGGCGCCAGCGTGCGGCCCATCTCGCCCAGGATCATGGCAAGGTCGATGCAGGAGAGGCCGAGCCCGTCATAGGCCTCGTCGATCACCAGGCCGGGCCAGCCCATCGCCGCGATCTTGCTCCAGTTGGCCTCGTAGTCCGCGTCCGCCACGGTGGCGCCAGGCACCAACACGCGGGTGAGCGAGATCTCCTTCTCGAGGAACGTACGCGCCGACTGGCGCAGCACCAGGTGGTCTTCGCTCAGGGCAAAGTTCATCACACTCTCCTAGGCTTGCTTGCGCCGCGCTTCGGCCCACGGCAGCCGCGCCGTGGGGTCGAGCTCGCGCGGCAGGCCGAGCATGCGTTCGGCGACGACGTTCTTCAGCACTTCCTGGGTGCCTACGCCCAAGGTCACCGCCTGGCTGAACCAGAAGGCGTAGTCCCAGTCATCGTACGGATCGTCGCCGGCGAGCTGCGAGGGGAACGGCTTTTCGCCGGCGATCATGCCGCGCGCGCCCTGGCTGCGCTTGGCGAGGTCGACGACGCGCTGGCCGTGCGGCGCCGCCAGCATCTTGTGGATGGCGCCCTCGGGTCCCGGCGCCTTGGCGTTCATGCGATCGCTGAGCGCCCGGTAGGCGAGCAGGCGCAGGATCTCGCCCTCGACGAAGATCTGCGCCGCCTCATCGCGGATCGCGCCGTCCTCGAGCGCGCCGATCTCGGCCAGGCCTTCGACCAGCTCGCGCGCCGACGGGCCGTGGCCCCAGATGGCGCCGGGCCGCGACAGCGCCACGCGCTCGGTCTGGAGCTGTGTCGTGCACAGCGCCCAGCCCTCGCCTTCCTTGCCGAGCAGGCGGTCGGCCGGGATGCGCACCTCTTCGAGGAACACCTCGTTGTATTCGTTCTCGTGCGCCGACATGTCGATGATCGGCCTGACGCGGATGCCAGGCGTATCCATGTCGACCAGAAACTCCGACAGGCCCTTGTGCTTGGGCTGGTCAGGATCGGTGCGCGCCACCAGCACGCCGACCTTCGCCTTGTGCGCGAGCGAGGTCCAGATCTTGTGACCCTTGATGACGTAGTGATCGCCCTCGCACCGTGCCACGGTGCGCAGGTTGCCGAGGTCGGAGCCGCCCGACGGTTCGCTGAACAGCATGCACCAGGTGTGCTCGCCCGACAGCGCGGGCCACAGGAAATGCTGGCGCTGCGCCTCGGTGCCGTGGGTCAGCAGCGACTGGGCGCAGTTGTTGATGGCGACGGGATTTCTTGGCACGTGGACGCCGGCGCGCTTCATCTCCTGGTCGATGATGAGCTGCAGCTCGGCGTCGGCTTCCAACCCCCAGGGCCTCGGCCAGTGCGGCACCGCGAAGCCCGCCTGCGCGAGCGCCCGGCCCGACGGATGCGGATTGGCCTCGAACCAGGCGCGGATCTCCCGGCGCTTGGGATGGTCTTCACCTGGCAACTCGAAATCCATGATCCCCTCCAACGCTACGCAGCGGCCACTGAGACGTAGTCCTTGAACTGCTGGCGCAAGGTCACCTTGTGCACCTTGCCGGTGGCGGTGAGCGGCAACGCCTCGACGAAGGTGACGTCGGTCGGCAGCCACCACGACGCCATCCTGGGTTTCAAGAACTCGATCAGCTCCGGTGCCGTCACCTGCTTGTCGGGCCTCCGCACGACCACCAGCAACGGCCGCTCCTGCCAGCGCGGATGGGGAATGCCGATCACGGCTGCCAGTGCTACCGCGGGATGGCCCATGGCCGCGCCCTCGATGGCGGCGCTGCTGATCCACTCGCCGCCCGACTTGATGACGTCCTTGGAGCGGTCGACCAGCTCGACCGTGCCGTCGGCGTGGAGCTTTGCGACGTCGCCGGTCTGCAGCCAGCCCTCGGAGATCGGCGCCTCGTGCTTGAGGTAGGCGCCGGTCACCAGCGGACCTTTGGCCTGCAGATGGCCGAAGGCGACGCCGTCACTCGGCAGCACCTTGCCGTCGTCATCGACGATGCGCAGCTGGGTCGAGAAGGCGACGCGGCCCTGGCGCAGCTTCTGATCGACGCGCTTGTCGAAGGGCAGGGCGGCATGGCCCGGCGGCATGGACGTCTTGGTGACGCCCAGCGCTTCGGTCATGCCCCAGCAATGGGCGACTTCTATGCCGTGGCGCTGCTCCAGCGCCTCGACCAGCGCGCGCGGCGGCGTGGTGCCGGCGACCAGCGCGGCGCGCATCGCCGGCAGCTTGAGATTGTTGCGGTCGAGATGGTCGACCAGGGTGATCCATACGGTCGGCACGCAGGCCGCCATGGTGACGCGCTCGGCCGCCATCAGCTCGTAGAGCTTGTCAGGCTCGAAGTTGCGGCCAGGCAGCACCAGCGTGTGGCCGCTGAGCGGCGCGGTGTAGACCATCTGCCAGCCGTTGCCGTGGAACATCGGCGCGATCGGCATCACCGCCTCGCGCATGCCCGAGCGATAGCCGCCGATCATGTCGGCGGTGCTCATGACCAGGGCGCTGAGAATCGTCGAGCGGTGGGTGTTGACCACGCCCTTGGGTTGGCCGGTGGTGCCCGAGGTGTAGCAGATCACCGACGCCTGGCGTTCGTCGAAGGTCGGCCAGGCAAAGTCGTCGTCCTGGACCGCCAGCAGCTTCTCGTAGGACAGCAGTTTCAGGCTCGATCTGGGCGGCTCGGGATCGACGCTCATGTAGATCCAGCCCTTCACGCCGGGCACCAAGGGCGCGATCCGCTCGGCGATGGGCAGCGTGCCGGCGTCGACGCAGATCCAGGAATCCTCGGCGTGGTTGACGATGTAGGTGAGCTGCTCGTCGAACAGGCGCGGGTTGATGGTGTGCAGCACGGCGCCGAAGCCCGAGACGCCGTAGAACAGCTCGAAATGATGATGGGTGTTCCAGGCGAGCGAGCCGACGCGATCGCCAGGCCGAACGCCCAGCATCTGCAGCGCCTTGGCGAGCTTCTTGGCGCGGCTGTGCACCTCGCCGTAGGTGGTGCGATGGATGCCGCCCTCGGGCGTACGCGCAACGACTTCCGTGCTGCCGTGAATGCGCGCGGCGTGCTCGATGATCGATGTCACGAGCAGGGGCGCATCCATCATCAATCCGCGCATGGCTCTCTCCTTCGGCTAGCGCGACTTCCCGATGTAGCCCTCGACAATCTTCCGCCACAGCCCCAACAGGCGATCGAACCGCTCCGGCTCGTTCTGCCACAGCATGCGCACGGCGAGCCCGCGCACCAGTCCGAGCGTCAGCCACAGCACGTCGGCGGCGACCTGCTCGGACATGCCGTTGGCCACTAGCGCCTGGTGCCAGGCCCGCTCTGCCGGCAGGCGGGCATTGCGCACCATGGCCATGAGCTGCTTGCGAAAGCGCGCACTGTTGATCGACGTAGCGATGTCGAGCGAGATGAAGAACGGCGTCGAGAAGAAGAACTCGCGGCCGTCGGCGATCACACGCTCCAGCGGATCCTCGCCGCGCTTCAAGGTCCGCGCCCGCACCTGGCTGGTCGCCAGCACGTTGTGGAAGACGTGCTCCATGGTGGCGTAGACCAGCTTCTCCTTGGTCTTGAAGTGATGCAGCTGGGCGCCACGCGACACGCCGGCCGCCTTGGCGACGTCGGCGGTGCGGAAATGGGCGTAGCCCTTCTTGCGCAGTACCTCGACCGCAGCATCGAGAATGCGAGTGCGCGTTTCTTTGGTGCGTTGGGCTTGCGTACGCCGCTTCTTCTTCGGCGCACGCGTACGCTTGGCAGGACGCTCGTCCGTGACAGCGGACAGGGACATGGGGTCAGTCCGCCTTGATGTATTCGACGGCCGTCCAGCCCTTGCCATCGAAACGCGAGAGCTGGAAGCCGTGATAGGCGCGGTAGTCCTCCGGCGTGTTGCTGAGCTTGATGCCGGGCAGCAGCAGCGCCAAGGTGACGTCCTTCAGGGTCGTCGCCTTCTTGAGCAAGTTCTCGCGCGTCAGCTCGTTGCCGGCGGCATTCAGCACGTATTCCGCCATCTGGGCGTTGACATAGCCCGACACGCCGATGGCATCGAGGGCTGATTCGTTGGGCGCGTACTTCTTCATGAAGGCGAAGTAGGCCTGCATCTCCGGGTCCTTCTCCCAGGCCGGATCACCCGGCTCCTTGAAATACTGCGCCGTCATCACGCCTTCGACCTTGTCGAAGCCCACGACCTTCAGCACGGCCTGCACCGAGCTGCCGGGGCTGGCGATGAACTGCATGGGCTTCCACTTGAGCTCGTCGGCCTTGCGCAGCGCCTGGGCGGCGAACTTGGGCGTGGTGAAGTTCATGAACACATTGGCGCCGGAACCCGCGAGGTTGATGACCTGCGAATCGACGGTGGGGTCGGTCAGCTCGTAGCTCTGCTCGGAGACGACCAGCTTCTTGTAGTTCTCGCCCAGCGCCTTCTGCAGGCCCTTGAGGAAGTCCTTGCCGTAGTCGTCGTTCTGGTAGAGCACGCCGATCTTGGGTTCCTTCTGGGCCTTAAGCGCGTAGCGGGCGAAGCCCATCGCCTCGGTCTCGAACGAGGGATAGAACGGCACCGTCCAGGGATACTGCTTGGGATCGTTGAACTTGCTGCCGCCCGCCGAGATCAGGAGCTGCGGCACCTTCTTGCCGTTGAGGTAGCGCTGGGTCGCCGAGTTGGTCGGCGTGCCGACGGTGCCGACCTCGGCCAGCACGTTGTCCTCCTCAACGAGCTTGCGCGAGGCTTCGAGCGCCTTGGGCGGGCTGAAGCCGTTGTCGAGCATGATGAACTTGATCTTGCGCTTGTTGATGCCGCCCTTCTCGTTGACGGCATTGAAGTAGGCCTGCTCGACGCGGCTGTAGATGCCGAAGGCCGACGCCGGCCCGCTGAACGGCGCGCTCTGGCCGATGGTGATCTCGGTATCGGTGACGCCCGGTCCGTACTTCTTGTCCTGCGCCCTGACCTGTACACCGGCTGCCGTTGCCAACACCAACCCGGCCGCGACCAACGCCATCGTCGTTGCGCGCATCGATTCCTCCCGATCCTTGAACGGCCTCTCGACGGGCCGCTATGCCGGGAGTTAAAAACAGTCCGTCCGGCTTGTA
>Ga0075369_10000525_pt1 | contig 12057 bp, 15 predicted proteins | sample EndMethybrTD3034_FD_71400 | JGI IMG/M metagenome (GOLD analysis project Ga0075369, IMG submission 71400) | Populus endosphere microbial communities from Tennessee, USA - Endosphere MetaG P. TD hybrid TD303-4 | ecosystem: Host-associated > Plants > Roots > Endosphere | place: USA: Tennessee...
CGCGGCCGCGGCCGCGCGCCATGTCCAGGAACACCTCCTCCATGTCCTCGCGGCCGAAGCGCTCGATGAGTTCGCGCGGGCTGCCGCGGTCGAAGACGCGGCCGGCCTGCAGCAGGACGACGTCGTCGCACAGCCGCTCGACCTCGCCCATGTTGTGCGAGGCCAGCAGGATCGTGGCGTGGGTCTCGTGCTGGTAATCCTTGAGGTACGTGCGAACCCAGTCGGCCGTGTCAGGATCGAGCGAGGCGGTCGGCTCGTCGAGCAGCAGCACGTCCGGCTTATTGATGAGCGCTTTGGCCAGCGCCACGCGCGTCTTCTGGCCGGCCGACAGCTTGCCAGCCTGGCGGTCGAGGAAGGGCGCCACCTGCATGTGCTCGGCGATCTCGTCGATGCGCTTGCCGACGTTCCGCACGCCGTAGAGGCGGCCGTAGAACAGCAGGTTCTGCCGCACCGTCAGGCGATGCGGCAGGTCGACGTAGGGCGACGAAAAGTTCATGCGCGGCAGGGCGGCATAGCGCCGCTTCTTCATGTCGATGCCCAGCACGTGGATGTCGCCCGCCGTCGGCTCGAGCAGGCCGAGCAGCATGGCGATGGTCGTGGTCTTGCCCGCGCCGTTGCCGCCCAGCAGCCCCAGCACCGCGCCGCGCGGCACGGCGAAGGTCAGATCGTCGACCGCGACGATCTCGCCGTACACCTTGCGCAAATGTCGGACGTCGATGGAGGGGGTAGCGTCCACAATTTCATCCTTGGGAGCGCGGGCCTCTGGCCCGCTCATCGTCATGAGCGGGCCAGAGGCCCGCGCTCCGGAGATTACAATGCTTTGATCGCCGCTTCGATGCGGTCGAGGCCCTTGCTCAGCCGCTCTGCACCGGATGCAAAGCACAGCCGCACGTTGCCCTGCCCGCCCGGGCCGAACGCCTCGCCCGGCGCCAGGCCGACCTTGTACTCCTTCGCCAGCTTCTTGCAGAAAGCCATGGTGTCGGTGACGCCATCGACCGAGAAGAAGCTGTAGAAGGCCGCTTCCGGCCGCGCGATGGTGACGCGCGGCTGGGCCGACAGGCGCTGGAACACCAGCTCACTGCCGGCGCGGCAGCGCTCGACCATCTCGGCGACGAAGCCGTCGCCCTTTTCGAGCGCGGCAATCCCACCCCTCTGCAGGAAATGCGGCACGCCCGAGGTGTTGATCTGCACCAGCTTGGCAAACTGCTCGCCCAGCGCCGCCGGATGGGTCAGCCAGCCCAGCCGCCAGCCGGTCATCGCCCACGGCTTGGAGAAGGAGTTCAGCACGAGCAACGGATCGTCCGGCCCCGCCAGTTCGAGGAACGAAGGCGCGACCGGGCGGGTATAGATCAGCCGGGCATAGACCTCATCGGCCATGATCCAGACACCGCGCTTGCGGGCAAAGTCGAGCAGCGCCTTCTGCTCGTCCGAAGTCATCGTCCAGCCCGTGGGATTGCCGGGCGAATTGACGAAGATCGCCCGCGTGCGGTCGTCAACGGCGTCGAACACTTTCTGAAGATCGAGCTTCCAGCTGCCGTCGGGCTTGCGGTCGAGCGCCACATATTTGGGCTCGCCGTGCACCAGCCTGACAGCCGACGTGATGTTCGGCCAGATCGGCGAGACAATCACGATGTTGTCACCGGGATCGAGCAGAAGCTGGCAGCTCAGCAGGATCGCCTGCATGCCGCCGGTCGTTACCGAGATGCGGTCGGCCGGGCATTTGATGCCGTAGAGCCGCTCGGTGTAGCCCGACAGCGCCGCGCGCAGCTCGGGGATGCCGCGCTGCCACGTGTAGAAGGTTTCGCCGGCCTGCAGGCCCTTGGCCGCGGCGTCGCGCACGAAGTCCGGCGTTACCAAGTCACCCTCGCCGAACCACAGCGGCACGACGTCGGGATCGCCGAACACCGTCATCGCCACTTCGGTGATGGGGGTATCGGAAAGGCCGGCGATGGGGCCGCTCAACGAGGCGCCGAGGCCGGAGAGCTGCAAACGGGAACTGTCGGACATGTCATCGGACCTAGCGCATCGCCGCCTCTTTCGCCAGCCGGTGGCCTGCCCGACAATTGTTGGCGGCGAGACCAAGCCTGACTTATCGCTGTCGAACAGGCAGAATATGATCCGGAGTCGACCGATGAAACGCCCCGCACTTGTCCTGTCGCCAGCCCTTGTCCTGTTGATCTTCACGACGCTGCTGGCCGGCTGCGCGACCGTACCGGCCAGGAACATCGATCTCGTCCAGGCCGGCATGGACCGTGACCAGGTCCGCTCGATCATGGGCCAGCCCGATACCGTTACCCATTCGCCAGGCCACGAGTGCGCCTACTACTCGCTGCTCAAGGATTTCTGGAGCCGCGTGCCATGGTCGGTCTCGGACCGCTATTACGTCTGCTATGACGAGGGCAAGGTCGCATCGTTCGGCAAGGTCGATGCGGCGCCGTCCGGATGACAGCACACGGCACGCACGATACCTTGCGTCCAGGGAGAGCGAATGGAAGGCGACAAGCATGGACTGATGCTGCCGGTGTGGTTTGCCGAGCGCTACGACGGCAGCTATCTCGACGGCAGACGTTTCGACGAGCTGCAATTCCTGCAATGCAAGCTGATCCTGAAGCCTGATCGCTTCACCTCGGCCCACGTCTTCAAGGAGTTCGCCCGCCTCGTCCACCGCGCCGCCGACGCCGCAGGGGTCGCCTACAATCACACGCCGAAGCTCGACAAGCGGCCCGAGGTGCGCGAGGTGCTGTTCCTCGATACCGGCGACTTCCACCTCTACAACAACGCTTTCATCCTGCGTCGGCGCATCAGCTACGAGGACGGCTTTCCGGTCGGCGATCCCGAGATCGTCTTCAAGTACCGCAGCCCGGACATGATGATCGCCCAGTCGACCGACGTGCGGCCGCGCATCTCGGGCGACTACAAGATCAAGTTCAAGATCGAGCTGTTGCCGCTCAAGGAGCGTATCGGCGGCGTGCGCCGGCTGCTGGCCCACAATGTCGAGTTCGGCCTGAGCCAGGCGCCCGAGGCTGACCGGCTGGCGATGTCGTCGCTCGACAATATGAGCCTGCCCGAGCTGCAGCATCTCTTCCCGCCGCTCGAACTCATCTCGTGCGACGGCCCGTCCGACGTGGCGCTGGTCAACCAGTGCATCGTCGAGGAGCTGATGCAGGACATCTGCGAGCTCGATTTCGGCCATCGCGCCCGCGCCATGGCCAACGTCGCCCTGTGGCGCTCGCGCGGCGACCATCGCGCCTTCGTCGGCGAGTTCGCCTATCAGCTGCGTTTCAACGGCCCTACCGACATCAGCCCCAAGGCGCTGCAAGCCTGCGAGCGCTTCTTCATCGAGTTGCAGCAGGTCGCGGCCGACTGGCTGTCCCTCACCGCCACCAAGACCGGCGCGGTCTATCGATTGAAGGGCAATCCCCCACAGGCGCACGAATGAACGAAACCTCGCCACCGACCAAACCGCCTGCCGGCGCCCCGCCGTCACTGGGCAGGATCTTCTGGGTTTTCCTGGTCATGGGCGCCACCAGCCTGGGCGGCGGCGTCGTCGGCTACCTGCGGACCGGCCTCGTGGTGCGCAACAACTGGCTGGATGACGTCACCTTCGTCGAGCTGCTGTCGATCAGCCAGACCCTGCCCGGCCTGAACGCCACCAACATGTCGATCCTGGTCGGCGACCGGCTGCGCGGCGCCCGGGGCGCCGTGCTGGCCACCGTGGGCATGTGCCTGCCCGGCGCCATCCTGATGACCGCGGCCGCCTATGCCTATGGCATCGGCGGCGACGATCCCTTGTCGAAGGCCTTCCTGCATGGCATCGCCGCCGGCGCCCTGGGCCTGATCGTGGTGGTGATGGTGCAGCTGGGCTCGCGGGTGCTGAAGGAAATCGCCGACTACGTCATCGTCCTGGCGACCGCCGCCGCCGTCGCGTTCTTCCATGTGTCGGTCCCCTACGCCCTGATCGGGGCCGGCATCGTCGCCATCTGGTGGCACCGTCCACGCGCCGGCAAGGTCCACAAGCCGCACAATGAGCCGGTCGGCGAGAGGCACCACGAATGAAGCAGCTCGGCGACATCGCGGGCGTCTTCGCCTATCTCTCGCTGCTCACCGTCGGCGGCGGCATGGCGGCGTTCCCGGAACTCAAGACGCTCACGGTCGACACCTATCACTGGGTGACCTTCCCGGAGATGCTGCATTTCTACAGCTTGGGCCAGCTGGCGCCCGGGCCCAACATGATGATGGTGGTCTCGATCGGCGCCGTGGTCGCGGGCCTGCCGGGCGCGGCCGTCGCGCTGATCGCGTTCTTCCTGCCGACGGGCATCCTCACCTGGGCGATCGGCCGGGTCTGGACCCGCCTCGCGACCTGGCGCTGGCGGCCGGCGATCCAGACCGGGCTGGGCTCGGTCTCGGTCGGCCTGGTCCTGGCGGGCGCCATCATCATGGGCCGCGGCGCCGTCACTGGCGTGCTCTGGGGAGCGATCGCGGTTGTCGTGTTCCTGCTGCTGCTGAAGACCAAGATCAACCCCGCCTACCCGATCGTCGCGTCGGGTTTGGTCGGCATGCTGGCGCACTGGCTTTAGATCTTGCCGGACCGCGGACCTCCAGGCCCGCTCAGAGGCTGTGTGATCGACAAGAACGATGAGCATGAGCGGGCCTGGAGGCCCGCGGTCTGGCAAGATTACCGATCCGCCACCTTCGGTGTCGGCTTGGCGGCCGGGCCGCACGATGTGCGCGGCACGCCGATCGCCGCCGTCTTGCCAGTCGTGGCCAGGCAGCCCTTGTTCCACTCGCCGGTCAGCACCGTGTCGTCGATGCGCAAGGTGCCCCGGCCCTGTGGCACGTCGTTGGCGTAGCTGCCTTCGAAGCTCACCGAGTCGTTCCACCTGTAGCTGCCCGGACCCTCGCGCTTGCCGTTGCGGTACGTGCCGACGAAGTGGTCGATCGGCCGGCCATGCTCCGTCCACTGCGCCTCGCCACGACCCTCCGCCAGGCCGGCCCGGCAGGCGCCCTTCCACACCACGTTGTCTTCGGGTTCGGGATGCCAGTCCCACATGCGGCAGCCCTTCTCGGTGTCGAACAGCCAGTCACCGTTGTCGCAAGGACCGTTCCAGCTGATCTCGAGCGAATCGGGTTCGCCGGGCGGGCAATCCGGCTTGGCCGGCGTCAGCGCCATCTGTTGCGCGAAGGCGGGACCGGCTAGGAAGAGCAGCGAACAGAGAATGGAAACCAGTCGCATAACGCCCCCCAACGACCACGCCTGGTCGCTTGAAACAAACGCGGCGGCCAACATGGTAGTTGCTGATCACACGCCGAAATAGCGCCGCCGCCACGTCTCAATAGCGGCATTCATGCGGCGCGTGAATCGGTCCACAGGTGCAACCGTGGTAGGCTTTTGGTATGAGCTTCCTAATCCTTGGTTTAGTCCTCTTCCTCGGAATTCACGTCCTCACGACCCTGCGGGAGCCGCGTGCGGCCCTAATCGGTCGTCTTGGAGAAGGACCCTACAAGGGGCTGTATTCGCTCGTCGCAGCGGTCGGTCTCGTCCTGATCGTCTGGGGTTTTGGCCGCTATCGAAGCGGCGGCTACATCCAGGTGTGGAATCCGCCCTTCGCGATTTTCCATCCCATCGCACTGGTGCTGCTGTGGTTTGCCGTGGTGGCGCTCGCCTCGACCTACGCACCGCCCAGCCGCATCAAGTCGATCCTGCGTCATCCCATGCTGGTCGCGGTCAAGGCGTGGGCGCTGTCGCATCTGCTGGTGAACGGCGACCTCGGTTCGCTGCTGCTGTTCGGCAGCCTGCTCGTGTGGGCGATCTACGATCGCATCGCCGTCAAGCGACGCGGGGATCAGGGCGCCCCCGTCATAGGGTCGTTCGGTCGCAATGATGTGATCGTCGTGGCGATCGGCACAATCGCTTACGTCGCCATCCTCTGGCTGCACGATTCGATCATCGGCGTCGCTGCTGTCTGACTCAGTCTGACTCTCCCCGACTGCAAATCTGAAAAGCAGCATGCGTGCTGCTTTATTACATCACGATGTCGCCGCATTCTTGGTCAGGATCGCGGCCGTTCATCAGCCTGAGTAAAGGAGTAACCATCAAATGAATCGTCCCCTCCTCGCTTCCATCCTCGTTCTCGCCGCTGTCGCCACGCAGGCCCAGGCGGCGTCGCCGATCGGCGGCGCGACCATGCCGCGTACGCCCGTGCAGAGCGACGCGCTCGGCCCGAAGAGCGACCCGACCCCGACCGTTGCCGAGGCCGTGGCTCGCACGCAGATCGAGAAGAGCGGCTACACCAGCGTGCGCGGCCTGCAGCGCGTCGGCGACGGCACCTGGCGTGCCGTGGCGCGCGATCAGCGCAACGCTCCCGTGGCGCTCTCTCTCGACAACCAGGGCAACGTCACGCAGACTCGCTAAGACGACGTAGCGATCTCATCGCAAAACTGGCCCACTCCGTTTCGACGGGGTGGGCTTTTTGCTGCCGTTCAGGCGGTCTATCCTTCGACGATGACAGACGACTACCAGCGCCGTTCCTACGGCGAAATCTCCGTTGGCACCGGCGAGAAGCCGGGCATCGTCGTGGTCGACTTCCAGCTCGGCTTCACTGATCCGCAGTATCCCCTGGGCGGCGCGCCGCTGGTCATGCGCGCGGTCGAGAACACAGCGAGACTGCTCAAGGTCGCGCGGCGCGTCGGCGTTCCCGTGGCGGTGTGCAACACCGCCTACATGAACGAGCGCGAGATGCCCTACTGGAAGATCACGGCGGTGAAGCAGACCTTCCTGCACGACCATCCCAGCACCGCGCTCGACCCGCGCATCTACGAGCCCGGCTACGATCTCAAGGTGACCAAGAAAGGCCCGTCGATCTTCTTCGAGACCGGCGTCGCCAACTACTTCATGAAGGAACGCGTCGACACCATGATCGTGACCGGCTGCAACACCTCGGGCTGCATCCGCGGCAGTGCGCTGGATTCCTTCAGCCACCGCTTCCGCACGCTGGTACCCGAGGATTGCGTCGGCGACATCGAGGAAGGCCCGCATCGCGACAACCTGCGCGACATTGGCGGCGCTATGTCGACGTCACCGACCTCGCTTTCTGCGTCGATTACCTGGAGCGCTGGGGGAAGCGGAACAGCGCCTGAGGATTTGCCTCAGGGTGAGGTCGTCCCGTTGCCGCAGACGTCCACCCACTCGGCCTCGACTAGCTCGGCCATGCGCAACGGGTTGATGCGCAAGGCCGAGTGCGTCGAGCCCGCCGCCGGCACGACCTCGTCGAAGGCCTTCAGCGACACGTCGCAATAGACCGGCAGCGGCGTCGCCAGGCCGAACGGGCAGACGCCGCCCACCGGATGACCGGTGATCGCCACCACCTCCTCCGCCGTCAACATGCGCGGCTTGCCGCCGAACACGACCTTGGCCTTCTTGTTGTCGAGCCGCGCCTCGCCACTGGTGACGACCAGCAGGTTGCGCTCGCGCACGCGCAGCGACAGGGTCTTGGCGATCTGCGCCGGCTGTACACCGTGGCCCGCCGCGGCAAGCGCCACCGTGGCGGTGCTGCCGTCGAGTTCGACGATGGTGATATCGGGAGCGCGGCTTGCCAGGAAGGCGCGGACTGACTCGAGGCTCATGCCTCTTGATAGCAACGCCTCGTGCTGATCGCACGCTCAATGACGACCCAAATCATCGTCGGAGAATCACGCAAACAATCTTTCTCGCATTGCCCCGGTTGCGGTGGCTTCGGTCGTGGCAGCGCAAAGTCCAGCAGCGAAATTGCCCGCAATGTCGAAGAGCGCCGACGCATGGACAATGACGTCGATTGAAGGCAGCGTCTCCTCAAGGAGCGACCCATGCTTTGTCGATCGATCGGCACTTTGTTCCTGATTCTCACCAGCGGCACCGCCTTCGCCCAGGCCCCTGTGGCGACGGTCGAGTACAGCTGTGCGCAAGGCAAAACCCTCGCCGCTGAGTATTTCGACGGACCAACGCGCACAGCGCCTGACGGCCGACCGATCCCCGGCGGCCGCGTCGTCCTCACCCTGGCTGACGGCAAGAAGCTCACCTTGCCGCAGACCCTGTCGGGCTCGGGTATCCGCTACGCCAACGAAGGCGAGACCTTCGTGTTCTGGAGCAAGGGCGACACGGCCTTCGTCGAGGAAGGCGCCAACCAGACCTTGACCTACAAGGACTGCGTCGGCCGCAAGAAGTAGCCGTTGCTAGATCTGGAAGAGCAGGAAGCCGCCGAAGCCTGCGGCGGTGAGCAGGATGCCGAGCCAGCGGAAGAAGCGGGTCGACTGCTTCTCGAGCAGATGCCTGCCATGCAGCGCCGCCCGCTCGGCGCGCGACATCTCGGTCCTGGTCCTGAGTTGCTGGGCAAGGAAGGCCGGCGAGACGCCGGCGCCGACCACGCCGTCCTGCTCCATGTCGACCCGGGCGGTGACGAACCAGATCATCAGGCCGATCACGCCGACGCCGAAGAAGCTCGCATAGGCGACGATCATGAAGGCGATGACCGACGCGATCAGCCAACCGCTCCACACGAACGCCATGACGAAGGCCTTGCCGGGCATGAACGCCTCCTGCGCGATGCCGCCGTCGATCGTGATCCTTCCCTACTTGGCACGCAAGCGCGACTGGAACCGTCCGTAGGCGAAGTAGATCACCAGCCCGACCGCGATCCATAGGCCGACCCGCACCCAGGTATAGACGCCAAGCCCGGCCAGCAGCCCGAGGCAGGCCAGGATGCCGCCCAGCGGCAGCCATGGCACCCAGGGCGTGCGGAACGGCCGCGGCGTGTTGGGCTCGACGCGCCGCAGGTAGATGACGGCGATGCATACCAGGACGAAGGCGAACAAGGTGCCCGCTCCCACCAGCTCGCTCAGCGTGTCGATCGGCATGGTGGCCGCGACAATGGCCACGCCGATGCCGATGATGAGCTGGCTGATCCAGGGCGTGCCGAACCGCGGATGGATGCGCGCGAACACCGGCGGCAGCAGCCCGTCATTGGCGATGGTGGCGAAGATACGGCTCTGGCCGTAGAGCAGGACGAGGATCACGGTGGTGAGGCCGAGCAGCGCGCCGACCTCGATCAGCAGCGACAGCCACGGCAGGCCGATGGCGCGCGCGCCTTCGACGACTGGATCGGCGACGTTGAGCTTGGGGTAAGGCACCAGCCCGGTCAGCACCGCCGCGACGGCGATGTAGAGCACGGTCGACAGCGCCAGCGAGCCCAGGATGCCGATCGGCATGTCGCGCTGCGGCTGGCGTGCCTCCTGCGCGCAGTTCGAGACCGCGTCGAAGCCGATATAGGCAAAGAACACGATCGAGGCGCCGCGCAGCACGCCGCTGATGCCGAACTGGCCGAACTCGCCGGTGTTGGGCGGGATATAGGGCTGCCAGTTCGCCGTGTTCACATAGGCCGCGCCGATCAGGACGAAAGCCATCACGACCACCAGCTTGACCACCACCATGGCGTTGTTGAGCTTCACCGATTCGCGCGTGCCGCCGATCAACAGACCGGTGATGACCAGCACGATGACTGCGGCCGGCACGTCGGCAATGGCCGTGCCGGTCGATCCGTCCGCCCGCACGATGCGCTCGCCGGTCGCAGACAGGAGCTCAGGCGGCAGGCCCATGCCCATCTGCACCAGCAGGCTGTTGAAATAGGCCGACCAGCCGCAGGCGACCGCGCCTACCCCCATGGAATATTCCAGGATCAGGTCCCAGCCGATCATCCAGGCGGCGAGCTCGCCCAGGGTCGCGTAGGTGTAGGTGTAGGTCGAGCCCTGCACCGGCAGCAGCGTCGACAGCTCGGCATAGCACAGGCCGACCAGTCCGCAGGCAATGGCCGCCAGCACGAAGGAGATCGTGAGCGCGGGTCCGGCATAGAGCGCCGCCGCCGTGCCGGTAAGCACGAAGATGCCGGCGCCGATGATGGCGCCCACCCCCATGGCGACGATGCTGAACGGACCCAGCACCTTCGGGAGCGCTTTGAACGCGCCGCCTTCGCTGGCGATGATGTCGGCAACCGGCTTACGCGCGAAAACGCCCTTGTGGTCCATCCCTTCTCCCTCGGCATCTTCGCCGGATTGTCGCCGGCGAGCCATCGAGATTGTGGCGGACCTGCGGCCGATGCTTTTGGTTGCACGATATTTGTCACGCAACACCTTCTTCTGCATCGCGTTCACTCGGCGTCCGCAACCCCACACCCAAGGAGGAAAACCATGATCCGCACGACCCTGGCGACCCTCGCCCTGATCGCCGCGGCCGGCGTGGCCCACGCTCAGATGCAGGCCCCGAGCACGCCGGAAGGCCGCGACCAGCGATCGATGCCTGGCGCCACCAGCAATCCCAATACCGGCCAGCCCAAAAGCTCGATGAACCCGTCGGCCGCCGAGGCCGCGGCCAAGGCCGAGCTGGAAAAGCGGGGCTATAGCGGCGTCAAGAGCCTGACACGCGACACGGCCGGCAACTGGGCGGCCAAGGCGATGCGCAACAACGTCGAGGTCGCCGTCGTCCTGGAGCCGAACGGCACGATCAGGGAGCAGTAGGCCGAAAGGTCTCCGCTGCCCGGCCTGGCGGGACGGTTTTACTCCTCGTTTGCGTCCCGCCAGCGCTGCCGCTCTCATACTATTGTATGGACTTGTGGGTGCCGCCGGATCGACCATATCCGGATCATGCGCACATTCCTTGTCATCGCTTTCGCGAGCTTGACCCTCGCCACGCCGGCCCTGGCGCAATACGCCCCGGGTTCCATCGGCAACGGCGGCCGCATGCCCGAGACCATGTCGCCCGGCGCCCTGCCGCCACCGCCGACCATTGTCGCGCCGTCCACACCGGCGCCTCAGCCGTCCGCCTCCTATGGCGGTCGGTATCCCAACACGGAATCGCTGTCGCGCGATCGCATCCAGTCCGAGGGCTACCGCGTGAATCGCATCACGCGGCAGAACGACGGTTCATGGAATGCCGACGTCTCGCGCGATCCTGTTCCGACACGGCCGAAGGGCGTGCCGAGCAAGGTCACCGTCTATCCTGACGGCCGCATCGTCGAGGAGCGTTAATCCGCGGCTATGCGGTCGAGGACGGGCGCCAGGTAACGGCGGAACTCCACCGGGCTTTCCGACATCGGGAAATGGCCCATGCCTTTCATGACCTCGAAGTGCCGCGCGCCGGTCACGCGCGCGAGCTCGGCGGTGAGTTCGGGCGTCGCCGAGAGGTCATACTCGCCGGTCAGCAGATACAATGGGCACTTGCCGTCGAGGCCAGCGAGATCGGCGTTCCTGAGATCGCCGTCGGTGAAATAGTAGTGCAGGTCGCCGAGGAAGACGGACGGACCGCCCTGCATGTAGTGCCACAGCGTCTCCCACTTGTCGGCGCCGGGCGATGTCGGCGCGATCAGGCAGGCGACCGTGCCGGCCGCCGCCTCCTGGCCATGGATGTCGGGCCGGAACAGCACGCCGAGATCGCGCAGGCGCGTGTCGGCGCCCGCTTCGGCATGCGTCGCCGACTGCAAGCCGATGGCGGCGCGGAAATGCGCGCCGTGACGCAGCGCCAGGTGCAGCACGGCGCGGCCGCCGATCGAGCAGCCCATCACCACCGGCCGGGCCAGGCCGAGCGCGCGCGACACCGCCATCACCGTGTCGACATAGAGCTGGGTGGTGAGCTGGTAGGCCTCGGTCTCGAACCCGGCGGGCGGCGAAGACTTGCCGTGCCACGGCAGATCGAAGGCGATGACGCGAAAGCGCGCGGTGATCGCGGGATCGTTCAGCAACGCGCGATACTGCCGGCCGTCGGCGCCGGCGGTGTGCAGGCAGAGCAAGGGAATGCCCTGGCCCGCTTCCTCGAAATAGAGGCGATGCGGCCGGCCGTTGAAGTCCAGCCGCAGGTAGCGGCCGACGATGGGCTCGATGACCGGCTCGCCGATCGCGGTGGGCTCCGGTGACGGCGCGGCCGGCCGCAGCGCGGCGAAGACCTGCTCCAGGAACAGCATGTGACGGCCCCAGGCCAGGATGTCGCCCTCGACCCTGAGATGGCCGACGCGCTGCATGCCGACCAGGCTCTGGAAG
>Ga0075369_10000526_pt1 | contig 12037 bp, 8 predicted proteins | sample EndMethybrTD3034_FD_71400 | JGI IMG/M metagenome (GOLD analysis project Ga0075369, IMG submission 71400) | Populus endosphere microbial communities from Tennessee, USA - Endosphere MetaG P. TD hybrid TD303-4 | ecosystem: Host-associated > Plants > Roots > Endosphere | place: USA: Tennessee...
CTGATGATCGGCGTCGGCACGACGGCCATCGGCCTCCTGCCGACCCATGCCCAGATCGGCTACTGGGCGCCGATCCTGCTCGTTGCGCTGCGCGTCGTGCAGGGTCTGGGCGCCGGCGCCGAGTATGGCGGCGCGGTGATCTACCTGGTGGAGAATGCGCCGCCGAAGCATCGCGGCTTCTGGGGCGGCTTCGCGCCGCTCGGCGTTTCAGTCGGCAACCTGATGGCGGCCGGCGCCTTCGCCCTCGTGACCATGCTGCCGCGCGAGGATCTGATGTCGTGGGGATGGCGCGTGCCGTTTCTCGCCAGCATCCTGCTGATCGCCGTCGGCATCTATGTCCGCCTGCGCGTCACCGAGACGCCGGTCTACACGGAAGCCGTGCTGGCCAAGAACAAGGTCGAGAGCAACCCGGCGATGTCGGCGCTGCAGAAGCATCCGCGCAACTTCATGGTCGTGCTGGGCGCGCGATTGGCGGAAAACGGCCTGGGCTACCTCTTCCCGGTGTGGGGCTTGAGCTACGTCATCAGCCTGGGCGTTTCCCGAGCCGATGCCTTGAGCGCCCTCATGGTCGCCTTCATCGTCGAGCTGTTCGCGATCCTGGGCTTTGCCGCCCTGTCGGACCGCATCGGCCGTCGGCCGGTCTACATGTTCGGCGCATTGGCCGGCGTGGCCCTCGCCTTCCCGTTCTTCTGGCTGGTGAGCACCAAGGAATGGATCTTGATTGCGCTCGCCTTCATCCTGGCGCGCGCCGTCGTGACGGCGGCGATGTTCGGCCCGCAAGCCGCCTACTTCGCCGAGCTCTTTCCGCCACAGCGGCGCTTCGCGGGCTTCGCCTTCGCCCGCGAGCTGGGTTCGCTGCTGGCCGGCGGCCCCGCCCCGTTCCTCGCCACGGCGCTCGTGGCGTGGGCCAGCGGCGCCTGGTGGCCGGTGTCGATCTATGTGATCGTGCTGTCGCTGCTCACCACCTGGGCCATCTGGGCAGGGCCCGAGACCTACGAGGAAAGCATCACGACCGACAACTCGCAGCCCGCACCGTCGGCACAGCCGGCGCGGGCCTGATCCGATGCCGCAGCAGCTTCGCGTCCTGCAATCGCTATGGGCCATGGAGCGGCGTCGGGCCGACGCCGCCGAATGGCCCTTGCAGACGCAGCTCGAGATGATCCGGGAGGCGGGCTTCGCCGGCGCCGGCGTCCGCTTCATCGATCCGGCCTTCGCCACCGAAGCCACCGACTTCCTGCGCGCGCACGACATGATCTGGCAGGCGCAGTGCTATCCGACCAGCGTCGACGACCTGAAGCCGGTGCTCGAGCTGGTGGCCCGGCTGGGCGCCGATCATGTCAACCTGCAGCCCAACGTGCGGCCACGGCGGCTCGAGGACTGCATCCCGTTGCTGGAGGGGTGGCGGCGTCTCAGCGAGCAGTCGGGCGTGGCGGTCCATGTCGAGACCCATCGCGACCGCATGACGACCGATCTCTACTTCATGCTGCAGCTTCTCGACTGCTTTCCCGACCTCCGGCTCACGGCGGACATCTCGCACTACCTGGTGGGGCGCGAATTCGCCTGGCCGGTCGACGAGGAAAACCACCGCATGATGCATCGCGTGCTCGACAATGCCTGGGGCATCCACGGCCGCATCGCCAGCCGCGAGCAGGTGCAGATCTCGCTGGGCTTCCCACAGCATCAAGGCTGGGTCGAGCTGTTCATGGGATGGTGGGAATACGCCATCCGCTCCTGGCGCAAACGCGCCGGTTCCGACGCCGTGCTGACCTTCCTGTGCGAGCTCGGTCCGCCGCCCTATGCGATAACCGGTCCGGACGGCGCCGAGCTGTCGGACCGCTGGGAGGACGCGCTGGCGCTGAAGGCGATGATCGAAGCGCTGTGGCGGCGCATCGAGCATCAAGACCCGGCGGGATCCAGCCTGAAGACATTGTAGCGCCACGCCCCGAGATCGATGTAGAGGCCGGGATCGAGCAGGTCGCTGCCGTCCCGCAAATAGACCTCGCTTCCCATCACATCGGTCAGCCGAACTTCCAGGCAGGCCAAGCCATCAAAGGGCAGCCGGACTCGGCACTGCCCCTGATGGTCCGAATAGTTGACGACGACGACGTAGCGGCCGCCGTCGAGCGACTGCCAGGCATACGAAATGAAGTCCTGCCACGTCGGATTGCCAGCCCAGGCCGATTGCGGCGGGATCAGCGACCAGGCGCCTTTGCGCAAGGCATCGGACGTCCGGAGCGCGGCCAGGAGCCTGTCGTAGAAGGCTGCAATATCGGCCTTGTGGGCTTCGGTCGGTGCGCGGCGCAAGTGCATAGGCACTCTGACCTGCGCGCCCTCGAGCTGGCCTTGATGAAAGAACCGCAGCCCCGGCGCCAGGAACGTGACAATGGCCGCCGCCCGGTGCCGCGGCCAGGGAAAGACCGATGCGGCGCGCGGCTCGTCGTGGTTCTCGAGGAAACGCGCCAGCCGGTCCTGGTAGTCGAGGCCCGCGCCCAGATGGGCGCGAATGGCGCCGGCATCGGCATGGCGCAGGCGATCGTAGAGCCGCTTGTCGTAGCAGTAGTCGAAGCCCTGCTGCTGCAGCTCCCATTCGAGGTCCCAATAGGCCTCGGCCAGGAAGGTGAAGTCACGATGGGCCTCGCGCACGGCCGCGATCGCCTTTGGCCAGAACGGCTCCGGGGTCACGCCCCAGGTGCGCAGGAAGACGTCCGGCAGCGCAAGCATCGCCATATCGCAGCGCACGCCATCGCATTGCTCGGCGATGGTCGCCAGTTCCGCCATCTGCGCTTCCTGCAGCGCCGGATTGGCGTAGTTCAGCTGCAGCGCGTCCGGCCAGCCGGGAAAATTGGGGTCGCGCCCATAGGCCAGGATGCGCGGCCCTTGATCGGTGTCGACCCGGCAATAGTTTTCCGTCTGAGCGGCGAGAGCCTGCTCGCTGCCCTGGAGGTAGAAATCGGGATGCGTCTTCGTCCATGGATGATCGAGCGCGGTATGATTGGGCACGAAGTCGAGCATGAGCCGCAGCCCGCGCTCGGCGAGCCGGGCGCGGAACACGGCCAGCGCCGCCTTGCCGCCCAGTGCCTCATCGACCTCGTAGGCACTGATGGCGAAGCCCGATCCGCTGATATCGTCTTGCGTCAGATCCGGCAGCACCGACCGGAACTCGGCCTGCCAGGCCGGGTTGCCGCGCGATACGGCGCGGCTAGCCACACCAGTCCGCCACACGCTCAGCAGCCAGATCCAGTCGAAGCCGCGACGGGCGAGATCGTCCAGGGTGGCATCATCGACATCGGCAAGGGTGACCGGCTTTCCGGCCTCCCGTGACAGCCGGTAAAGCCACACCCTCGTGTTGATCTCGAACAGCGAGGGATAGCGCGCGAGCGCTTCCCTACTCATGCAGCTCGGTGATCATGTTGGCGACCAGGGCGCTCCACCCCGTCTGGTGCGAGGCGCCGAGGCCGCGGCCGGTGTCGCCGTCGTAATACTCGTGGAACAGCAGGTAGTTCTTGAAGTGCGGATCGGTCTGCATCTTCTCGTAGGCGCCGAAGACAGCCCGTCGTCCCTTGTCGTCGCGCCGGAAGATGTTGATCAGGCGATTGCGCAGCTCATCGGCGATCTCCTTCAGCGACAGCATCGCGCCCGATCCGACGGGGCATTCCACGCGGAACTCATTGCCGTAGAACTTGGCGAACTTGTTCACGCTTTCGATGAACAAGTAGTTGATCGGCATCCAGATCGGCCCGCGCCAATTGGAATTGCCGCCGAAGAGATCGCTGTCCGATTCGGCCGGAACGTATCTGACCGCGGATGAGCGAAAGCTGCCGCTCTCGAAGACGTAGGGGTGGTCGAGGTGGTATCGCGACAGGGACCGTATTCCGTAGTCCGACAGGAATTCATTCTTGTCGAGGACGCGTACCATCACCTTGGATGCGCGGAAGGCGCGGGCGATGGCGAGCTGGCGCGTGTCGTCGGCGCCCGGCGTGTTCACGCGGGAAACCAGAGCGGCAAGCTTTGGACGGTAGCGCAGATACCAATCCCGCTGCCGCGTGAACGACGGCATGTTCTTCAGCAAGGCCTCGTCTATGGTCTCGACGGCGAACGCCGGAATCAGGCCGACCAGGGAGCGAACGCGCAGCGGCGTTGCCTCGCCGTTGCCCATGACGAGCCAGTCGTAGAAGAAATTGTCGTCGTCGTCCCACAAGCTCAGGCCCTTGCCGCCGAGGTTGGTCATTGCGCCGCCGATCATCAGGAAATGCTCGAAGAACTTGGTCGCGATGTCCTGATAGGCATCGTCTTCCTGCGCCAGCTCGATGGCGATGCGCAGCATGTTCAGGCTGTACATCGCCATCCACGACGTCCCATCGGACTGCACCTGCATGCCGTCCACCGGCAGCGGCGCGGACCGGTCGAAGACGCCGATATTGTCCATGCCGAGAAAGCCGCCTTCGAAGACGTTGAGGCCGCGCGGGTCCTTGCGGTTCACCCACCAGGTGAAATTGAGGAGCAGCTTGGTGAAGATCCGCTCGAGGAACTTGCGATCTCCCTTGCCGCTGCGCTGCCGCTCCGTTTCGTAGAGGCGCAGCGCCGCCCAGGCCTGCACGGGCGGATTGACGTCGCTGAAGTTCCATTCGTAGGCGGGCAGCTGCCCGTTCGGGTGCATATACCAGGATTGGCCGAGCAGGATCAGCTGATGCTTGGCGTCCTCCAAATCGAGCAAGGCGAGCGTGACCAGATGGAAGGCCCAGTCCCACGCCGCGAACCAGGGGAACTCCCATTTGTCCGGCATCGAGACGACGTCTTCCATGGTGGCATGGACCCACTCGCTGTTGCGTCCCTTATGGCGGGCGCCGGCGGGCGGAGGCTGCGCCGGATCGCCGTCGAGCCACTCGGTGACGTCGTAGTAGAAATATTGCTTCGACCACAGGACGCCTGCGAAAGCCTGGCGTTGAATGCGGCGCAGGTCCTCGTCCACCACCTTGCTCTGCAGCCCGGCGTAGAAGGCGTCCGCCTCGGATTTGCGCAGGCTGAAGATCCGCTCGAAATCGTTGAAGGGTGCGGGGTTGGTTGGTCCCAGGCTCAGCCTGACCCGGAGGGTGGTGCTGGCGCCCGCCGCAACGGTCCGCCGGTAGATGCCAGCCGCCTTGGTACCCTTGTGTGAGCCGACCGCGTCCTTGCGGCCCTCCACCAGGTAGTCGTTGAAACCGTCCTTGTACAAATGTCCCTTCTGTTCGCTCCCGAATAGTTTCGGGGCGTTGGTCTCGTTCTCGCAGAACTTGATGTCGTCCGGCCTATCGAAGTGCACCGTATAGGCGCCGAGCGTCTCATGCTTGACCACGACATCGTCCGCGGCGCGCTCCAGGGAGGGTTTGGGCCTGTCCGTGAACCAGCTCCAGGAGTTGCGGAACCAGACCTGGGGCAGCACATGAATCGCTGCTTCCTCGGGACCGCGATTGGTGACGGTCACGCGCAGCAGGATGTCGTCGGCGTCCGCCTTGGCATACTCGATGTCGACATCGAAGTAGCGGTCGGTGTCGAAGATGCCGGTATCGATGATCTCGAATTCCGGCTGCCGCCTGTCGCGCAGCGCGTTTTCCTGCACCAGCAGGTCGTAGGGAAATGCTGCCTGCGGATATTTGTAGAGCATGCGGGCGTAGCTGTAGGTCGGCACCGCATCGAGATAGTAGTAGAGTTCCTTGACGTCCTCGCCGTGATTGCCCTCGCGGTTGCTGAGCCCGAACATGCGCTCCTTCAGGATCGGGTCCCTGCCGTTCCATAGCGCGACGGCCATGCACAGCTGCTGCTTGGCGTCGCAAAACCCGCCGATCCCGTCCTCGCCCCAGCGATAGGCGCGGCTGCGCGCGTGGTCGTGGGGAAGGTAGTTCCAGGCGTCCCCGTCGGCGCTGTAGTCCTCGCGCACTGTGCCCCACTGGCGCTCGCTCACATAGGGGCCCCACTTGCGCCACGCCTCGCGGCGCTCGTTCGCCTTGGCAAGACGTTGCTCTTCAGGGGTGATCGTCGTGGGCATCGATCGGTGCTCCCTGTCGCTAGCTGGGTAGCGTCGCGGACGCACCAAGCTGGCGAATGACCTCGTGGGCGACCTGGTCGACGGGCGGGCCGACATCGACAACCAGAGGATCTTCGTCCGGTCCGGGCTCCTCCAGGGTATCGATCTGACTTTGCAGCAGGCTCGCCGGCATGAAGTGCCCACTGCGCTTCGCCAGATGATCGGCCATGACGTCGCGGCTGCCGCGAAGATAGACCAGCCGTACTTCCGGCCGGTCGCCGATGACGATCCGGCGATAGGCACGTTTGAGAGCGGAGCAGGTGATGATGCCAGGCTGCTTCTTGGCGCGCTGACCGTCTATCCAGGCGGCCACGCTTTCGAGCCAGGGCTGGCGGTCCGCGTCGGTCAGTGGCATTCCAGCATGCATCTTGGCGACGTTGGCCTCGGGATGCAGCGCGTCGCCCTCCTCGAAAGGCCAGCCGAGGCGCGCGGCGAGTTCCTTGGCGACGGTCGACTTGCCGGCGCCCGACACCCCCATGACCACCAGGATCGGCGGACGGCCGCGATGGGCGCGCGCGCTGTCGAGGCGATGAACGCCCTGCCCGTCGGCGACGAACACCGGATCGGCGCGGCCGATGAACAGGCCACTGTCGACCACGCCGACGACTCGGCGGATGCGGTCTTCCAACCGCGCCGGATCGGCTATGGGGCCGGCGAAGTGGCAGTCGAGAATGCGGTTGCCGCCATCGGTGATGAAGAGGTCGCCGGCTGGCGTCAGGCGCGGCCGGACCTCCGCGGCGAAAACTTCCAGGGCCGCTCGGGTGACTTCAAGCCCGAAAGCGACGACCTCGACCGGCACCGGCGCGTGCGTGCCCAATCGATCGACCAGCTTGACGCCATCGACGACGATGGCGAGACGGCGGCTTGCATTGGCCACGATCTTCTCGCGCAGCAGGGCACCGCCCAGTCCCTTGATCAGGTTCAGGGTGCCGCGTTCGACCTCGTCGGCGCCGTCGATCGTGAGGTCGATCTGTCGATGCTCGGCAAAGGAGGACAGCGGAATGCCGGCCGCTCTCGCCTGCGCCGCCGTCCGCTCCGACGTCGGAATGCCGACGAAGCGCAGGCCCTGGCGATGCCGCCGGGCCAGGGCCTCGACCGCGAACGCCGCCGTCGAGCCGGTGCCGAGCCCGACGATCATGCCGTCCTCGACCAGCTCGACCGCCGCCTCCGCCGCCTCGCGCTTGAGGGCATTGCGATCGGCGTCGCTCATGGCTTGGCGGCCCCCTCCGTAGCGCTGGCGCGGATCGCGGCAATGGCTGCCTTGTAATCCTTGGTGCCGAAGATCGCCGAGCCGGCAACGATCGCGGTGGCGCCCGCCGCGGCAGCCAGTCCCGCCGTCATCTCGTTCTCGCCGCCATCAACCTCGATCACCGGGTCGAGGCCGCGTTGCGTGCACATGTCCCGGATGCGCCGGATCTTGGGCAGCATCTCGGGAAGGAAGGACTGTCCGCCGAATCCGGGATTGACCGTCATCACCAGGATGATGTCGCAAAGATGCAGGACATACTCGATGAGCTCGGGCGGGCTCGCCGGGTCGATCACGACCCCGGCCTTCTTGCCGAGCCCGCGGATCTGGCCGAGCGTGCGATGCAGGTGGATCGTGGAACCGGGCTCGGCCTGGACCAGCAGGTGATCGGCGCCGGCTTCGGCGAAAGCCGCGACATAGCGTTCGGGCTCAACGATCATCAGATGGACATTGAGCGGCTTTGCCGTCGAGCGGCGAATCGCCTTGAGCACGACGGGGCCGATGGTGATGTTGGGAACGAAGCGGCCGTCCATCACATCGACATGGATCCAATCGGCGCCGGCGGCATCGACAGTCCGCACCTCCTCACCCAGGCGCGCAAAATCGGCCGACAAGACCGAGGGCGCGATAAGAATCGAAGCGGCCATCATCTCCTCAATCTCGGGTCATCCTGAGCGAAGCGAAGGATCTCATGGCGATTGCGAACGGCGTGCTCGTTTCACCGCCATGAGGTCCTTCGCTTCGCTCAGGACGACAGAAATCCTATCCCTCCCCCGCCGCCGCACGATCGACGAACCAGACGAGGTCGCCGACCGACTGGACACGCGCCGCCGGCACGTCGCTGCCGCCAGCGCGGATCGTCTTGAAGATCGCGGTCTTTTCCTTGCCTGCCACCAGGAAGGCCACCTGCCGGCTGCTCTCGATCACCGGGTAGGTCATGGTGATGCGAACTTCCGGCCGGCCGTGCGAGACCGCCGCGACCCAGCGCTTGCGCTCCTGCAGCACCGGTTCGCCCGGCAGCAGCGAAGCCGTATGACCGTCGGGACCGAGGCCAAGCAGAGTGATGTCGAACAGCGGCCGCGCCGGATCCAGCACCGGAGCGCCATAGGCTGCCTTCAGCGTCTGCTCATAGCGCGACGCGGCCTCGTCAGGCGTACCATCGGCCGGCACGGGATGAACGTTTCCCGGCGGTACCGGCGCCTTGGCGAGCATCGCCTCGCGGGTCATCCGGTAATTGCTCTCCGGATGATCGTAGGGAACGAAGCGCTCGTCGCCCCAGTACCAGGAGACTTGTGGCCAGGGGAAACGCCCGATGAAGTCATCGGAGGCGAGCAGCGCGAACAGTGCCTTCGGAGTCGATCCGCCGGAAAGCGACACCCGAAAGGTGCCTTTCGCCGCCAGGGCAGCCGAGGTCATCCACTCGGCCACATGGCGCGCGAGTGCGGCTGGATCCGGAAGTACTTCGACGCGCCCGTTCATGATGACCCCAGGATGAAACGTTCCATCGCCTTGGCGAAGCCTTCGTCGTTGTAGGAATCGGTGGCGACGGTCGCCAGAGCCTTCACTTCGGCAGGCGCATTGCCCATGGCAATGCTGAAGCCCGAGCGCTTGAACATGGGCACGTCAGTCGGCTGGTCGCCGATCGTGGCGATCTCCGCCATCGGCACCCCGAGGTGGCGCGAGAGGAAGTCCGCCACCGCGCCCTTGTTGGCGTCCTTGTTCGTCACGTCGAGGTAATAGGGCTGCGAGCGGTTGGCCGTCGCCCGATCGCCAAAGGCCTTGCGGGCGTCGGCCTCGCAGCGCTGCACCGCCGCGAGATCGTCGCTAACGCCGACGACCTTGGAGACCAGGTCGAGTTCCGCCGCCACGTCCTTCACGACCTTGGGCTCGAACTTGACGGTCCAGGCCTCGTGCTCGACGTGCGGGCCCTTGGGATTGCCGACGAGCCAGTCGTTGCCGCGATAGACCCAGACATCAAGGCCGTGGTTGCGGATCAGCTCGATCGCCTGGGCGGCGACATCGGCCGGCACGGTCTTCTGCTCGATGATGGTGAGGTTGGGCTTGATGACCAGCCCGCCGTTGAAGCCGGAGATCGGCGTGTCGAGCTTCAAGGGATCGAACAGCATCGCCATGCCCTTGGCCGGCCGGCCGCTGGTGATGGCGAAGCGGATGCCCGCCTCGTGCAGGCGCAGCACGGCGGCCTGCGCGCGCTCGGTCAGCACCTTCTTTTCGGTAACCAACGTGCCGTCCACGTCGGCCAGCACCAGGGAGATCTTGCGCTTCTCTGCCATCGGAACCTCTGTGGTGCTTGCCTATTCGAGTGGACGCCAGTCGCGCCCGGCGCGCTCCAGCAACTCGTCGGCAGCCGCCGGACCGTCGCTGCCCGCAGCATAGGTCGCAAGCCCCTTGCCAGGGTTGTTCGCCCAGAAGTCGAGGATCGGCTGCACCGCCCGCCAACCGGCCTCGATGTTGTCGGCACGCTGGAACAGCGTCGCGTCACCGATCATGCAGTCATAGATCAGCGTTTCGTAGCCCGTGCTGGGCGCCGAGGCGAAATAGGTCTTGTAGGCGAAGTCCATGCTGACGTTGCCCAGCGTCACCGTCGGGCCGGGACGCTTGGCGGCGAACTGAAGCGCGATGCCTTCGTCGGGCTGGATGCGCAGGATCATCCAGTTGGGATTCATCTTCTCCACGTGGGTGCCACGGAAAAGCGTGTAAGGCGCCTGGTGGAAGCGAATCGCGACTTCGGTCCAGCGCCGCTTCAGATACTTTCCCGTGCGCAGATAGAAGGGCACCCCGGCCCACCGCCAGTTGTCGATCTGCAGCTTCCAGGCGATATAGGTCTCGGTGTTCGAATCGGGCGCAACGTCGGGTTCGCGGCGATAGGGATTGACCGGCTTGCCCAGCACGGTGCCGCCATCGTACTGGCCGCGCACGGCATCCCTCGTCGGCCATCTCACCGGACGTATGGCCTGGATGACTTCGGCCTTCTTGTCCCGGACGGCCTCGGCATCGAAGGAGATCGGCGGCTCCATGGCGATCAGCGACAGCAGCTGAAACATATGGTTGGGCACCATGTCGCGCATCGCACCGGTTTGTTCGTAGAACTTGCCGCGCCGTTCCACGCCGACCGTTTCCGCGGCGGTGATCTGTACATGGTCGATGTGCTGGCGATTCCACAGCGGCTCGAACAGGCCGTTGGCAAAGCGCAGCGCCATGATGTTCTGGACCGTCTCCTTACCGAGGAAATGGTCCATCCGATAGATCTGATGCTCCTGCAGCGTCTTCAGGATCGCGGCATTGAGCGCCTTGGCCGAGGGCAGGTCATGGCCGAACGGCTTCTCGATGACGACGCGCCGCCACTGTCCGCCCTCTTCCGTGACCATGCCGGCCGTGCCGAGGGCGTCCACGACGATGCTGAAGAAGCGGGGCGCGACGGCAAGATAGAAGAGATGGTTGCCCGCCGTGCCGGCTGTCTTGTCGAGTCCTGCAAGATGCTCCTTGAGACGGCTGTAGGTTTGCGGATCCTCGAAATCGCCTTGCAGGTAGCTCATGCGGTCGGTCAGCCATCGCCAGGCCGTCTGGTCGATGCTGTCGGCCTCGAATTCGCCGCCACCCTTGGTGACGAATTCGTTCATCATGTCGGTCAGCGTCTTGCGCCAGTCGTCCACGGTCCTGTTCCCGTGGTCGACGCCGACCAGCCGGAAGCCATCGGGCAGCCGCTTGGCGGTGACGAGATTGTAGAGCGCCGGCGCGACCAGGCGCTTGGTCAGGTCGCCTCCGGCGCCGAAGATCACCATGGCGCAGGGCGGCGCGACGGCAACCGTCTCGGCCTTCGCCACAGCCTTGGGTGTGGTGTTCACCATGGCCTCTGCTTCCTTCCTGCCGAACTCACTTACGCCCGAGCATTTCCAAGGCCGCCGCCACGACCTTGTCGGGCTCGAAGCCGAACTTGCGCTGCAGCTCCTTGAGCGGCGCGGAGGCGCCGAACGCCTTCATGCCGATGACCCGGCCGTTGTCGCCTACATAGCGCTCCCAGCCCAGCGCCGATGCCTGCTCGACGGCAAGCCGCGTCTTGACGGATGGGGGCAGCACTTCCTCGCGATAGGACTGGGGCTGGTGCTCGAAGATGTCCCAGGACGGCATGGAGACGACGCGCGAGCGGACGCCCTTGGCCAGCAGCGCCTCATGCGCCTCGACGATCAGGGTGACCTCGCTGCCGGAAGCGATGAGGATGATCTCGGGCGGGCCACCTGGTGCGTCCGCCATGACATACGCGCCGCGCGCGACACCCGCCGCCGACGCGTACTTGGCGCGGTCGAACGTCGGCAGAGGCTGGCGTGACAGAGCCATCACCGCCGGCTGGTGACGGAGCTGCAGGATGTACCGATAGGCCTCGACGACCTCGTTGGCATCGGCCGGTCGAAGCACCACCAGGCCGGGAATGGCGCGCAACGAGACGAGCTGCTCGACCGGTTGATGCGTCGGGCCATCCTCGCCGTCACCCATGGCGTCATGGGTGAAGACGAGCATGGTCGGCAGCTCCATGAGGGCGGAGAGGCGGATCGCCGGCCGGGCGTAGTCGCTGAAGATGAAGAAGGTCGCGCCGAAAGCCCGGAGCTTGGACAGCGACATGCCGTTCACGATCGCGGCCATGGCGTGTTCGCGGATGCCGAAATGGAAATTGCGGCCGCCGGGACTGCCGGGCTCGAAGTCGCCGGCGCCGGCGA
>Ga0075369_10000527_pt1 | contig 12033 bp, 14 predicted proteins | sample EndMethybrTD3034_FD_71400 | JGI IMG/M metagenome (GOLD analysis project Ga0075369, IMG submission 71400) | Populus endosphere microbial communities from Tennessee, USA - Endosphere MetaG P. TD hybrid TD303-4 | ecosystem: Host-associated > Plants > Roots > Endosphere | place: USA: Tennessee...
GAGCGGCACCGGGGCGTGCAGGGCCCACACTTCCGGCTGATCGGCGGGTGCCGGCGCGACGTCCCAGTTGTCGGCGGCCGCCACGATCGTGTCTTCGACCGGCGGGGCGTCGGCGGGCGGGGCAGGCGGCAGCGGTGCTTCGAGTGCGGCGTCGACGATGGGTGCTTCCTCAACCGGCGCAGGCAGCGGAGCGTCGAGCGCGGCGTCGACGATGGGTGCTTCTTCAACCGGCGGAGGCGGAGGCAGCGGTGCGTCGGGCAGTTGCGCCGACAGCTCGTCGAAGGGCGCGGCTTCCGGAGGCGGCGGAGGAGCGAACGGATCGATCGGCGGGGGCGGCAGTTCGCCGTTGACGCCGGAGGCGTCGAGGGGCTGCGGCTCCTCGATGACGTTGCGTGGCGTCGCGCCGGAGAGGCCCGTGCCGCACACCGGCCACGCGCCCCGGCCCTGACTGGCGAGCACGCGCTCGGCGACCGCGATCTGCTCTTCCTTGGTGGCCATGTTCGCGGCTGGCGCGTACTGGCCACCTCCGTGGGAGGCCCAGGTGCCCGAGGAGAATTGCAGTCCGCCGTGGTAGCCGTTGCCTGTGTTGATGGCCCAGTTGCCGCCGGATTCGCAGCGCGCGACCTGGTCCCATTCGCCGTCGGTGGCGGCGCCAGCTTGCCCGGCGAGGGCGAGGCTTCCGCTTCCGATGACCGCACCTGTGAAGGCGATCTTCGCGACGTTTACTGCCGATGTAGTGGGCTTGCGGTGCCGTCCACTCATAGGTGCGCTAGGTCCTCTCTTCTGCGCCCGCGAGGTCAGCTGTCGGGTTCGGGCTGGAGAGGTCGCCCGGCCTGCACCGTCGAAACAGCGCAGACTTCACCCCAAGGAACCGCATGCGGCTCCTGGTCCTTATTGATTCGGTGGACCGGTGGGTCCCCCGCCTCCATCCAAGTTGTTCGTCGTTGTCCGTGCATCAACGGATGGAGCTCGGCGCAGTTGAGGCACGGCGGGCCAATCGATTACGCGTCGATGGCTTGGGACTGAACCGTAATGGGTCTCATTGGTCACGTCACCTTTTGACGAACTCGGCGATTCGGCTACGGGCAAATCTTAAAAATGCTCTAAATCGCCAGGACGTCAAGGCGTTTCCGCAGGTGCACTTGGAGAGGTAACGATCCGTGGCCAGCTTGTGACCGTTTCGTTATGTGACGTAAATCACGATCATCCGCCGGCAAATGGGGGAAGAACATCGACAGTCTGAGCGTCACGCAGCGTCAACCCCAAGTCCCGCACGGCAATTCCGTCGCAGAGATATGAGCATCTGCTCAGGACTTTTCCCAGTTCGGCGTCCCGTTCACCGAGGCTGCGTAAGAGCGCGCCGACGGTGGTGCCCGGCGCGATGCCGATGATCTCGTCATCGAAGCCTGCCGCCGCGCGGGCGGCCGCGAAATAGCGGACGGTTACCTTCACCGCCACCTCAGCCGCCGATCGCGCTCATCGGGCGGTCCGGTTGCACGAAGTCCGGGTCGTTGATGCCGTGGCCCGCCGCCTTGGCCCACATCGCGGCCCGCCACGCGGCTTCGAGCGCGTCGTCGTCGGCGCCGGCGCGCATCAGCGTGCGCAGGTCGGTCTCCTGCCTGGCGAACAGGCAGTTGCGGACCTGGCCGTCCGCGGTGAGCCGGGTGCGGTCACAGGCCGAGCAGAACGCGTGCGAGACCGAGGCGATGATGCCGACCTTGCCGCGGCCGCCGTCGACCTCCCAGAGCTCGGCAGGCGCCGAACCCCGCGGCACCGGGTCGGGTCGCAGATCGAAATGACGTCGTAGGACGGCAAGCACGTCGTCGGCGGCGATGGCCTCACCGCGCTTCCACGCGTGGCCTGCGTCGAGCGGCATCTGTTCGATGATGCGCAGCTGGTATCCGTTGTCCAGGCAGAGCCGAAGCAGCGCGACGGCGTCGTCCAGCCCGGTGACCGGATCCAGCACCGCGTTCACCTTCACGGGGTTCAGCCCGGCGGCCTTCGCGGCCTCCAGTCCGGCCAGCACATCGTGCAGCCGGTCGCGGCGGGTGATGTGGACGAAGCGTGCGGCGTCGACGGTGTCGAGCGAGACGTTGATCCGGTCCAGCCCGGCCCGCTTGAGCTTGGCGGCCCGCTTGTCCAGCCCAATGCCGTTGGTGGTCAACGTGATTTCGGGGCGGGGACTTAAGGCGGCGGTGGCGGCCACGACGTCCTCGAGGTGCTTGGCCACCATCGGCTCGCCGCCGGTGAACCGGACGCTGGTGATGCCGAGCCTGGTGACAGCGATGCGCAGCAGCCGGGTCAGCTCCTCGGGGCGCAGCAGCTGCTCGCCGGGCATCCAGTCCAGCCCTTCGGCGGGCATGCAGTACGTGCAGCGCAGGTTGCACCGATCGGTCAGCGACACCCGCAGATCGGTGGCGATCCGGCCGAAGGTGTCGACGAGCGGGCCACTGCTCGGTGCCGCCTCGGCAGGCCCCAGCGACGGCACGCCAAGCTCGATGATGGTCATGCGACGGCCCGCATAGTGGCCTGTGGTGAGTCGACGGGAACGATCTCCTTGCCAAGAGGGAAGAGCGACACCGGGATGAGTTTGAGGTTGGCCAGCGCCAGCGGGATGCCGATGATCGTGATGGCCATCGCCACGGCGCTGATCACGTGGCCAATGGCCAGCCAGATGCCGAACAGGATGACCCAGATGACGTTGCCGATCAGGGCGCCGGGCCGCGGCCCTGGCTTGTCGACGATGGTGCGGCCGAACGGCCACAGTGCGTAGGACGCGATGCGCAGCGCGGCGAATCCGAACGGAATCGTGATGATCAGGACGAAACAGATGAGCGCCGCCAGCAGGTAGCCCAGTGCCAGCCATAGGCCGCCGAAGATCAGCCAAATGATATTCAGGATCAGGCGCATCTTTCCTCCAGCGGTGGTTTCAGACTACCGAGTAAAGGGGGTGCTGGGTCACGCGGCGTCCGAGTAGGATCACCACACGCGTCCCGGCGCAGGCGGGACGCTTTCTCTATGTTCCATATGTTCGTAGCTCCGAGAAGACAAGCGGGTGAGACCAGTGCCGACCGGCCGGGTTAAGTGGTACGACGCCGAGAAGGGTTTCGGCTTTCTGTCGCAGGAGGACGGCGAGGACGTCTACGTCCGGTCCTCGGCGCTGCCGGCCGGCGTCGAGGGACTCAAGGCGGGCCAGAAGGTCGAATTCGGCATGGCCGCCGGGCGCCGCGGCCCGCAGGCGCTGAGCCTGAAGATCATCGACTCACCGCCGAGCCTCGCCAAGACCCGTCGCGAAGCGGCTGCCGCCGAGCACAAGCACACGCCCGACGAACTGCACGGCATGGTCGAGGACATGATCACGCTGCTGGAGAGCGCGGTGCAGCCCGAGCTGCGCAAGGGCAAGTACCCCGACCGCAAGGTCGCGCGCCGGGTGTCCGAGGTGGTTCGGGCCGTCGCAAGCGAACTCGACGCCTAAGGTTCTTGTAGCCGAAACTGAACTTATGCAGGCAAATTCGCTCCTTCCGCCTGCACAGCTTCAGTTTCGATGAGCTGCATGCAACGCCGCGCGTGTGCGCTCGACAATGGTGTGGGGTCGAAACCTCAGCATCTCGGCGCTGACGCGAATGATGCGCCAGCCCATTGCCTCGAGTTCGGCTTGCTGGTCGATGTCCTTGGCGCGGATTGTCGGGTTCGTCCAGTGTTGTTCGCCGTCGTACTCCACACCGACCTTCCATTGGGGCCAGCCCATATCGATGCGATGGACGTGATCGCCAAAGCGGTTGAAGACGTCGATCTGTGTTCGTCGCGGCCAGCCTGACCACTTCGCGCAGTTGCACGATCCCCCGTGCGCCGCGATGGCGGTCGATCAGCGTTTCGATGTCGGCCAATTTGAGCGCCGTCGCTTGGAGCAGCGCGTCGACACGAATGACGGCCAGCGTTCGTCCGTACCGGCGGCCGTGGTCGAAGGCAGTTCGCGCGGCGGTCGTCACAGGAATGCCACGAACGATCTCGATCTCATCCCGCGGCAGCGTGTCGTTGTGCAGCACAATGTCTCTGGTCTTGTGCTGGCTCGCTTGGTTGAGCTCGGCGGGTAAGCGCGAGTCGATCCATTTCGCGTTGTGCACCGCAGCGGCCGAGACGCCGACGACCGTCGCTTGGCGTCGCGACCACAACCACGCGGCGTGAGCTTTCTGTGCCGGTGTCACCTGTTGGCCTCGTGGAATGTAGATGTTGCGATAGATGGCGTCATAGCGGGTCGCGAGGTCGTGGCGGGTGACGACGCCGTCTGCAAGAGCTTCGGTGCCCACGAATGGCCAGTTCATGCCAATACGACGGCTTCATATCGCGATCGGTTCCGGGCGAAACTGAGCTTGTGCATGAAGAATCGCCTTCTTCTCCTGCATAAGTTCAGTTTCGCCGGGGAATATTGAGGTATGGCTTATGTCGCCGGCGGTGGCGAGTTCAACCGCGACACCAACTACATCACCACCCGGATCACGGCCGACGGTCGCGACGGCTATCCAGTCGAACCGGACCGCTACCGGCTGGTCGTCGCACGCGCCTGTCCGTGGGCCAATCGCACAATCATCGTGCGGCGCCTGCTGGGCCTGGAAGACGCACTGTCCATTGGCTTTTGCGGCCCCACCCATGACGACCTCAGCTGGACGTTCGACCTGGATCCCGGCGGCGTCGACCCCGTACTGAAGATCCATCATCTGCGCGACGCGTACCTCAAACGCTTCCCCGACTACGAGAAGGGCATCACCGTGCCCGCGATCGTCGAGGTGGCGACGGGCGAGGTCGTCACCAACGACTTCGCGCAGATCACGCTGGACTTCTCCACGGAGTGGGCCAAGTTCCACCGCGAGGGCGCACCGCAGCTGTACCCCGAGGAGCTGCGCGACGAGATCAACGAAGTCGCCAAGCGCATCTATACCGAAGTGAACAACGGCGTGTACCGGTGTGGTTTTGCGGGCTCACAAGACGCCTACGACAAGGCCTACGACCGGTTGTTCACCGCGCTCGATTGGCTCTCCGAGCGGTTGGCGAAGCAGCGCTACCTTGTCGGCGACACCATCACCGAGGCCGACGTCCGGCTGTTCACCACGCTTGCCCGCTTCGACCCCGTTTACCACGGCCACTTCAAATGCAATCGGCAGAAGCTGTCCGAGATGCCGGTGCTGTGGGCGTATGCGCGGGATCTGTTCCAGACGCCGGGCTTCGGCGACACCATCGATTTCGTGCAGATCAAGCAGCACTACTACATCGTGCACAAGGACATCAACCCGACGCAGATCGTGCCGAAGGGTCCGGACCTGTCCAACTGGCTCACACCGCACGGTCGGGAAGCGTTAGGCGGCAGGCCTTTTGGAGACGGCACGCCGCCAGGACCCACGCCGCAGGGCGAACGCGTGCCGGAGCGACACGGGCCGGCCTAGGGCCAGACCGTGCGCACCGACCACTCCGCGTGCGGCACTGGAAACTCGTTGCCGGCGTCGTCGCGGACCAGGGTGGGCAGTTGTACGGCGATGCCATACAGCCTGCCCCGGTGCGGATCCACGGTGGGGATGGTGACCGCGAGCTTCGTGTTCGGCCGGAACTCGTCGACCACGTCAGCGCCCTCGTAGGACCGCACCAAGACCCACGGAGCGCGGGCTATCGCGGGGGGCACGGACAACTGCACCGCGTGACGCGGGTCGACGGTGAGTGCGCCATCGGTCCGCGGGGTGTCACAGTCGGTGGGGTTGAGCACCTCGCAATATCGATACGGCCCCACGCGCACCAGCTGGCCGTGCGAAAAGGCGCTGATCTCAGGATGTTCCGGCGGTGGATGTTGAGCGAGCCACCAGATCAGCACGCCGGTCGACACCGACGCGACAACCACCACGACCGCCAGCGCGGCGATGACGCGTTTCACTCTGGGGCCACCGCCGCCGTATCCGGCCTGCCGCCCTCCTGCTCGGCGAGCACCGGACGGTTACCGCCGAAGCCGGGTATCAGCGACTCGCCGAAGTAGCTGACCACTGTCTGCGCCAGTCCGAGGATCAGCACCGCGGAGATCGCCGTGAAGCCCACCCACAGATCGGTGTACACCAAAACGCCCATGGCGCCGCCGGCCACCCAGCCCAACTGCAGCAACGACTCTGAGCGTCCGAACGCCGATGCGCGCGATTTCTCCGGCAGATCGTCCTGCAACGACGCGTCCAGCGATGCTTTCGCGATCGCCGCCGCCCCTGCCGTTATCAAGGTGGCGATTGCGGCCACCATCAACTTGCCCGTCAGCGCGGCCGCCAATGCGACCGCGGTGACCGCGATCGTGCACCTCACAACCAGCAGTGCCGGATAGCCGAGCTTCAGCCGCGCGGCGGTGAAATTGCCGGCGAAGTTGCCGATCGCCGCCGCCGCGCCGATAACGCCGAGGATGCGCAGCTGCTCCCAGCCGCTGGCGTCGTGTGACTTGGCCACGAACGCGGGGTACAGGAACAGGAACCCGACCATCACCTTGACCGTGCAGTTCCCCCATAGCGCAGCAATGATGTTGCGGCCCAATGGTTGCCGCGCCGACCCTGTCGTCTTGTGCTGCTCGGGGTGGCGGCGCAGTTCCCCGCTGCGGCCGTGGTAGCTCAGCGTGGCAGGAACCTCACCCGCGGTCACCTCGACCCACTTCGGGATCCGCATCGACAGTGCCGCGCCTGCGATCGAGACCGCGACGATGACGTACAACGCGCCGGGCATATGGAACAGGTCGAACGCCCACTCGGCGCCTGCGGCGATCGCGCCACCGACCATCGTTCCGCCAAGTAACCCGAACGTCGTCAGCCGCGAGTTCACCCGCACGAGGTCGATCGTCGGCGGTAGCACACGCGGAGTGACGGCGCTGCGCAGCACGCTGAATGACTTGGACAGCACCATCATTCCGAGTGCGCACGGGTACAGCACCCACGATGGGTAGCTGCCGGTGGCGCCGTCGTAGTTGAAGATCAGCACCACCACCAATGCGGTGCGCAAGATGAACGACGTGGCCAGCGCCACCCGGCGACCGTGCTGCAGCCGGTCGAGCGCGGGCCCGATCAGCGGGGCGATGACGGCGAACGGCGCGATCGTGATCAACAGGTACAGCGCGACTTTGCCCTTGCTCTCCCCGGAGGCCGCGGCGAAGAACAGGGTGTTGGCCAGCGCGACCCCCATCGCGGCGTCGACGGCGAAGTTCGCCACCACCGGCCACGTCAGCGCGGTGAGGCCGGACTTGTCGGCGCCGTCGGCGGTGGCGGCCCGGTGCACCAGACCGTACATCTTCGAACCCATTTCGCGGCTGCGCTGCGCGGCCGCCCTCGTGACGGTGACCTTCTGTCCGGCGCCGGCGCCGACGGTTGGCGGCGCCCCGGACGTATACGGCCGCGCGGGTTCGTTCAACGGCGGCAGCCAGCGATTGGCGCTGGGCGTGGACCGGCGCGATCGCCGGTAACCCTCGTCGGCGCCGGCGTCACTGGGATAGTTCGCCATCCCCGGGTGCTCGTCGGACGGCGGACGCGGCGGGTAGTAGCGAGGGTCACGCCGCGATCCGGTCACGCCACGATTCTCCCCCATCGCGGCGGTAGCGGTCGTGCAGGCGACCGGTGTGGCTCAGCGTTCGCTCCTTGAGGCAGTATTAATGGCGATGGACACCGTGGACACCGACGATCGCCCCGACCTGGAGGCGGTGCTTATGGGCGCCGTCGAGCAGGCGCGCGCCGCGATCATCGAGTTCAGCGGCGAGGACAGCGTCGGCGAGTACCTCGGCGCCGGCTTCGAGGACCCCACCGCCGCGACGCATCGGTTCCTGGCCGATATGCCCGGTTACCGCGGCTGGCAGTGGGCCGTCGTCGTGGCCGCCTGCCCGGGTGCCGACCACGCCACGATTAGCGAAGTCGTCTTGGTTCCCGGCCCGACGGCATTGCTGGCGCCCAAGTGGCTGCCGTGGCAGGAGCGCGTCAAGCCGGGCGACCTGAGCCCAGGGGATCTGCTGGCGCCGCCCGCCAACGACCCCCGGCTGGTGCCCGGCTACACGGCAAGCGGTGACCCACAGGTCGACGAGGTCGCCGTCGAGGTTGGGCTGGGCCGCCGTCAGGTACTCGGCGAGTTGGGCCGCAGCGACGCCGCCCAACGCTGGCATGACGGAGACTTCGGTCCCGGATCGGCGATGGCCAGGTCCACCCGCCGCGTGTGCCGCGACTGCGGTTTCTACGTTCCACTCGCCGGGGCACTGGGCACCCTGTTCGGGGTGTGTGCCAATGAACTTGCCGCCGACGGGCATGTCGTCGAGTCCGAATATGGTTGCGGCGCACACTCGGACACACCGCAGCCGCCCGGCACCGGCTCACCGCTCTACGACCCGTACGACGACGGCGTGCTGGACGTGGTGGAGCCGGAGAGCTAACGTTCCGCGGCGGCCTTGATGCGCGACAGCGTCTGGTTCATGCCGTCGACGAGTTCCCGCTCGAAACTGGGCACGCCCCCGAACAAGGCATTGACGCTCATATTGGACAGCGGTTTGACGCCATTCTCGGCATGACGGGTTTCCACCACGCGCGTTCCGGCGTCGGTCGCCGCTAGTTCATAGCTCCAGATCGTGTTGTTCGCATTGACCCGGAACGCCAGCTTCTTCTCCGGAATGACCTCGGTGACGGTGCTCGTCGTCGGCCAGAACATCCGGTTGCGACGGTTGAGGTTGATCGTCCGGGTGCCCTGGCGCACTGGGCCCAATGCCTTCATCAGCCGACATTGCGGGCTCCACTCCGGCATCCGGCCGAGGTCGGAGACCAGAGCCCACACCTCGGCGACCGGAGCGTCGATGTCGATCTGTGCTTGCAACAGCGGCGCTGCCATTGCGTCCTCCTTCGTTTGGAATGCGTTCGAATTCAGCTGAGCCCGCTTTGTGCACCGCGCGATCCACGGCGAACCGCGCGACGCTGCCACAGAAAAATCGACGTGCCCAGCACGCCGATGGCCAGCCCCGCCACCGTGAACGGGCGCCACTCGTGCAGGCCAGACACCGTGAACGCCAACACGGTGGCGATGAGCCAACCCGCGGCGATCACCACGATGACCGGCCAGGGCTTGAGAAGGACGGCCGGCAGTGCGGGCGGTTCCGGTGCCACGCTCATCAACGTAGTCGATTGCGGAGACGTCAAAAATGGAGTCGAGTTTCCCCGGTTTCCCCGAGACGTGCTAGGTACTCTTTGCCTTGTGAAAGACGTCGACGCCCGGCTGGCAAGTGACCTGTCGCTGGCGGTGATCCGGCTGGCTCGCCAATTGCGGTTCCGGCGTCCGGATTCCCCCGTCTCACTGTCGCAGCTGTCGGCGTTGTCGACGCTTGCCAAGGAGGGACCGATGACGCCAGGGGCATTAGCCACGCGCGAACGGGTCCGCCCGCCGTCCATGACCCGGGTCATCGCCTCGCTGGCCGAGCTCGGTTTCGTCGCGCGCGACGCGCATCCTGCCGACGGCCGTCAGGTGCTGGTGTCGGTATCGCGGTCCGGCACCGACCTGATAGAGGCCGAGCGCCGCGCCAGCCAGGAATGGCTCAGGCAACGCCTTAACCGCCTCGAGCCCGACCAGCGCAAAACGCTCCTGCTGGCCGCCGATCTGATGTCGGGGATCGTCGACGAAAGCGCGTGAGCGCCAACGTAATCGACGTCGCCGATCCTGCTGACAGGAGGCTCGACGACTTCCGCGATCTCAACAGCGTGGACCGTCGGCCCGACCTGCCCTCTGGCAAGGGTCTGGTGATCGCCGAGGGGGTGCTGGTGGTGCAGCGCATGCTGGCCTCCAGGTTTCGGGCCAGGGCACTGTTGGGCACCGACCGGCGGCTCGGCGAACTCGAGGGGGATCTGGCCGGCGTCGAGGCGCCCTACTACCGGGTCGACGCGGACGTGATGGCCGCGGTGGTCGGATTCCATCTCAACCGCGGGGTGCTGGCGTCGGCGTCGCGTCCGCCCGAGCTGAGCATGGCGCAGGCGCTCGACGGTGCCCGCACAGTAGCCGTGTTGGAAGGCGTCAATGATCACGAGAACCTCGGGTCGATCTTCCGCAACGCCGCGGGCCTCGGCGTCGACGCGGTGGTGTTCGGCGTGGGATGCGCCGACCCGCTCTACCGGCGAGCGGTTCGGGTGTCGATGGGTCACGCGCTGCTGGTCCCGTACGCGTGGACCGCGGCTTGGCCGAACGACTTGGAGTTGCTGCGGGACAAGGGGTTTCGGCTTCTGGCGATGACTCCGGACTCTTCCGCCCACACGTTGGCCGAAGCGATGACAGAGGTGGCAGGCGAGCGGGTGGCGATCCTCGTTGGCGCCGAAGGACCAGGATTGACCGAACACGCGATGAGGGCGAGCGACATGCGGGTGCGGATCCCGATGTCGCGGGGCACCGATTCGCTCAACGTCGCGACAGCAGCCGCCCTTGCCTTCTACGAAAGGGCTAGATTGGCCTAGGGGAGGGCGCGTCATGAAGCTACAGATTCGGGCGGCGACGGCGGCGGACGCGCCGGAGTGTGGACGCATCTGCTACGAGGCTTTCGCGGCCATCGCCGACGCCCACAATTTCCCTCACGATTTTCCGTCGGCCGACGTTGCGACAGGCGCGCTGTCGGGCATGATCGCGCACCCCGGATTCTTCGGTGTCGTCGCCGAGGACGAGGGGCGGATTCTCGGAAGCAACTTTCTCGACGAACGATCAATCATTCCCGGTGTCGGTCCCATCACCGTCGGCCCGGATGTGCAGAACCGTCGGATCGGCCTGGCGCTGATGAACGCCGTGCTCGAACGCAGCGCACAACAGCACGCACCAGGGGTGAGGTTGTTGCAGTCGGCGTATCACAACCGTTCGATGTCGCTGTACACAAAGCTTGGCTTCGACGTGCGTGAACCGTTCGCGGTGATGCAGGGAAAGCCGTTGGGGCTCAAGGTGTCCGGCTACACCATTCGCGTCGCGACGGAAGCCGATGTCCAGGCGTGCGACGCGTTGTGTGTTCATGTGCACGGTCACGATCGCGGTGGTGAAGTTCGCGATGCGGTGGCGCAGGGAACGGCAAGGGTGGTCGAGCGGCACGGCAGGATCACGGGCTACACCACCGGGGTGGCGTTCTTCGCGCATTCGATCGCCGAGACCAATGACGATCTCCAGGCCCTGATCGGTGCGGCCGACGAGTTCACCGGTCCGGGATTTCTCGTGCCCATGCGCAACGGCGACCTACTGCGGTGGTGTCTAGCGCACAACCTGCGCGTTGTCTCGATGATGAATCTGATGACGATCGGGCTCTACCAGGAGCCACGCGGGCCGTTCCTGGCATCGGTGCTGTACTGACGATCTGGCGCTAGGCTCGCGCCGTGACCGACGACTCCACCCCATGGGCGACGGGTCTGACGGTGGCCGCGTTCGTCGCGGCGGTAACCGCTGCCGCGATCGTGGTGTTGAGTCTGGGATTGACCAGAGTGCATCCGCTGCTGGCCGTCGGGCTCAACCTGGTGGCCGTAGGCGGGCTGGCCCCGACGGTGTGGGGATGGCGCAGGCTGCCGGTGTGGCGATGGTTCGTGCTGGGTTCCGCCGTCGGCGTGGCAGGCGCGTGGCTCGCCCTCCTGGCGTTGGCTGTCGCAGGGCTCACCCGATGAGCGCACCGGCCAGCCTGGCGTGCCATGCCTGTTTGTCGTCGTCGGCGCCGAGGATGCGCAACACCACTTGATCGGCACCCGCTGCGCGGTACTCCTCGACGCGTGCCGCAATCGTATCGAGCTCGCCCCATGCGGTGACGCCGTCTAACAACCGGTTGCTTACGCCGTCGATGTCGGGCTCAGAGAACCCCTGCCGCAACAGGTTCCGGCGGTATCCACCCACTTTGGTCAGGAAGTCCAGCGGTGTGGCCGCCGCCCGTCGCGCGGCCTCGCGGTCAGTTGTCGGCACAACCATCAACAGCACCGCCAGCGTCTTGTCGTCGCCGAGCACAGCCCGCGCACCCGTCACATACGACGGCGTGACCAGAAACGGATACGCACCGCTGGC
>Ga0075369_10000528_pt1 | contig 12029 bp, 12 predicted proteins | sample EndMethybrTD3034_FD_71400 | JGI IMG/M metagenome (GOLD analysis project Ga0075369, IMG submission 71400) | Populus endosphere microbial communities from Tennessee, USA - Endosphere MetaG P. TD hybrid TD303-4 | ecosystem: Host-associated > Plants > Roots > Endosphere | place: USA: Tennessee...
CGCGATGGCCAGGCATGTGCCGGGCGCGGGTGCCTTCTACACCTACGTCGGTCACGGGCTGGGCAGGCACATGGGGCTCGGCGCCGCGTTCCTTGCGCTGCTGTCGTATACCGCGGTGCAAGGCGGGGTCTACGGCTATGTGGGCGCGGCGATCAACGATCTCGTCACGTCGCATGGTGGCCCGTCGGTGCCGTGGTACGTCTACGGGCTGGCGATGATGGCCGTGGTTGCGACCCTTGGTTACCGGCACATCGAGCTGTCCGGCAGGGTGCTCGGCGTTCTGCTGATCTGTGAGGTCGGCATCGTGATGGTGATCAACCTCGCGGTCATCGGCCACGGCGGAGATGGTGGAATCTCCACCGCTGCTTTCGATCCCGGCAAGTTCTTCACCGGTGCACCGGGTATCGCGCTGATCTTCGCGCTGGCCGGTTACATCGGTTTCGAGGCCACCGCCGTCTTCCGCGACGAGGCCCGCGACCCGGCGCGGACCATTCCACGCGCAACGTATCTCGCCCTTCTGCTCATCGGTGGCTTCTATGCGCTGTCGAGTTGGGCGCTGGTCAGTGCCTGGGGAGACGACGGCGCAGTCAGGATGGCGACCGACAACCCCGCGGGCATGTTGACCGAAACCGCCATCCGTTACGTCGGCGCTATCGGCGGCGACCTCGTCCAGATATTCTTGATCACGAGCCTCTTCGCCGCGCTGCTGTCGTTCCACAATGTGCTTGCGCGCTATGTCTTTTCGCTCGGCAACACCGCCGCGCTGCCGGCGAAGTGCGGCCGTAGCCACGCCCGGCACGCCTCACCGCACGTGGCCTCGGCGGTGCAGACCGTCTCGGCGCTCGTCCTCGTCGTCGCGTCCGCGCTGGCCGGTCTCGATCCCGTCACCCAGGTGTTCGCCTGGTTCGTCGGGATCTCCTCGGTCGGCATCATCGCATTGATGACGCTGACGTCCGTCGCGGTCGTCGTGTACTTCCGCCGCAGCAGGGTCGACACCAGAACCTGGCATACGGTCGTCGCGCCCGGCCTCGGATTGGTCGGCCTCGCAGTACTACTCGTCATGACCGCTATGAACCTGCCGCTGCTCGTCGGCGGCTCGAGCACCACGGCCGCCGTGATCGGCGTGCTGTTGGTCGGCACGTTCGCAGGTGGCGCCGTACTGGCGGCGCTGCGTCCCCGCGCCGGCCGCCCTTCGATCGAAAAGGAGTACACCCGATGAGCACCGCCACCATCGAGACCGTCGACCAAACCGGCTCTGCGGCACCGGATCACCCGCTGGCGCCGCTGACCGCCGACGAGATCCGCGCCGTGCGCCGCATTATCGACGCGCAAGGACTCCTCGGTGAGAGCGTTCGGTTCGTCTACACCGCGCTCGACGAGCCGCACAAGGAAATCGTGCTGGCCTTCTCGCCGGGCGACCCGATCGAGCGTCGCGCCCGAGTCCTGCTGCTGGACAGGGCAACCGGTCTCGGCACCGACCTCGTGGTGTCGATTACCGGCGACCGCGTTGTGACGCAGCAGTCGATCGACGCTGGAAGCGAGGGCCACGTCCCGATCCTCGACCAGGAGTTCGAGGACATCGAGGCGTTCTTGCTCGAAAGCTCCGAATGGCTGGACGCGATGCGCAAGCGCAACCTGAACCCGACCGACGTGCGCGCGGTCCCCTTGTCCGCAGGCGTGTTCGGGCACGAGGACGAAGTGGGTCGCCGTGTGGTGCGGGTGCTCGCGTTCTACCAGTACGACAAGGCCGACCTGCCGTGGGCGCATCCGATCGACGGAGTGGTCGCCTACGTCGACCTCACCGCGCGTCGGGTGACCAAGGTGATCGACGAGTTCGACCTCGCGGTTCCCGCCGAACGAGGGGAGTGGGACGCCGAACCCCACGCTGTACCTGCGCGCACCGACCTGAAGCCGATCGAGATCACCCAGCCGGAAGGCCCGAGCTTCTCGGTCGACGGCAATCAGATCACTTGGGCGGATTGGACATTCAGGTTCGGCTTTGACATCCGCGAAGGTCTGACGCTGTATCAGATCGCGATCGGCGGACGACCGGTTGTCTACCGTGCGTCGATCGCCGAGATGGTGGTCCCCTATGCCGACCCGTCACCTGTACGTTACTGGCAGAACTACTTCGATCAAGGCGAGTACCTGTTCGGCCGCTACACCAACTCGCTGGAGCTGGGTTGTGACTGTCTCGGCGAGATCAAGTACTTCGACGTGACGATCGCCGACGAGCAGGGCGAGCCGAAGGTACTCAAGAATGCGATCTGCCTGCACGAGGAGGACTTCGGCGTGCTGTGGAAGCACACCGACATGTTCAACGGCATGGCGGAGACCCGTCGCTCGCGGCGGCTGGTCATCTCGTTCTTCCTGACCATCGGCAACTACGACTACGGGTTCTACTGGTACCTCTACCTCGACGGCACGATCCAGCTCGAGGCGAAGGCGACCGGCATCGTATTCACGTCGGCCTACCGCGGACCCGACGGCTTCGCGACCGAAATGGCGCCCGGGCTTGGCGCACCGTTCCACCAGCACCTGTTCTCGGCGCGGCTGGACATGGCCGTCGATGGCAATGTCAACGTCGTCGAGGAGGTCGACGCGGTGCCGGTGCCGATCGGCCCGGACAACCCGTGGGGCAATGCGTTCCGTGCGCAGAAGACCAAGCTCACCCGCGAGTCGGAGGCGATGCGGGTGGCCGACAACCTGAAGGCCCGGGTTTGGCACATCACCAATCCGACCAAGCAGAACCGACTGGGGCAGGACGTGGGATACGCGTTGTATCCCGAGGGTCAACCGGTGTTGCTCGCTGACCCGTCCAGTTCGATCGCTCAGCGCGCCGCGTTCGCGACCAAGCATCTATGGGTGACGAAATACGATCCGGCCGAACGGTATTCGGCGGGACAGTTCGTCAACCAGCATCCGGGTGGTGCCGGTCTGCCTGCGTTCACCGCAGGTGACCGCAGCATCGACGGCGAGGATGTCGTCGTGTGGCACACCTTCGGGCTCACGCACTTCCCGCGTCCGGAGGACTGGCCCGTGATGCCCGTCGATTACGCGGGGTTCAAGCTCAAGCCGCAGGGGTTCTTCGACCGCAACCCGGCGCTGAACGTTCCCGCTGCCCCGCGGGCCCATTGCTGCGAAGATTGAAAAATCTCGAACGGCAGGGATGAGTTTCGCGCGTTCGATGTGTCTACACCTGTATGAGGAGTGAGATGTTCGCCGCCACGTCCGTCACCTTGGGGCGACGGGCGTGCGCGGTGCTCGCACTGAGTTCGGCGGGTCTGCACGCCGCGATGCTGGGCCACACGTCAAACGTCCTGGCAGGCGCTCTGCTGGCCGCGATGATCGTCGCCTGTGTGTACTGCGCCCGCGATCTCTGGCTGCGCGGGACGCTGCGGGCGTGGTGCGTGGTCGGGCTGATGAACATCGCGATGATCGCGGTACATCTGCCGATGCCGGCCCACCACCACGACATGCACATGGGTTCGATGGGCCAGCAGTCGACGCTGATGGGTCTGGCGACCACGGTCGCCGCGGTGGAGGTGGTCGTCGCGATGGCGGTGCTGTACTACCGCACCCGCGGAAATGTGGTCCTACTCCGCACGCCGGTCGACCATCTCGATTAGCGCATCGATCGCGCGATCCACGCGGCGCCGATCGCCCGTCAACAGCAGATCAAGCTGAAGCCCGCGCACCTGCGCCAACAACAGGGTGGCAAGAGTGTCCGCTTCTTTGGGCGGGTAGCCGGTTCGCAACAGCTGTGCCGAGATGACATTCAGCCATTCATCGACGCTCGACTGCGCCAGTTCGGCGACTCGGCCACCGTCTCGAGTTGCCCGGCCCACCAACTCGAAGAGAAGAACGAATTGCCGTTGTTCGGCCGGCTCGCACAGGCGTTTCCATGTCCTGCGCAGGAGTTCCGAAGCGGGACGGGCAGAACGCAGCCGCTCATCATTGGCGAGTTGATCGACGAAGTCCCCGCGGATCTTTTCGACGACCTGCAACAGCAAGTCCTCCTTCGACAAGAAGTGCCGCAGCAGCGTGGCGTGGGTGACCCCGAGAGCACGGGCCATGTCCCGCAGCGACAAGTCACCGATTCCATGGTCGAGCACATATTCGGTAGCGGCGGCCAGAAGCTCCGGCCGTCGGTGCTGGTAGCGCAGCGTGCGTCCGTCCACTTGGCCTTCGTTCGTCGGCATATCAGCCCCTCCAGATAGACGTACCATCTGGTTGTGATAACCAAGTGGTACGGCTATATTAGTCCTACCGTCGCCAAACGAGAGGTTGACATGGCCGACCACACACCGTCCTCGCTGGTTGAGCTGGGCTTGTTCACTGGACTGCCGCAGCACGAGAACTTCTCGCGGGTGCCGGAGCTCATTCCCACCAGCAAGTTGTCGCCGTCGTCGACACCACACGACTGGCCGGCTACCGATCCGATTGACCTTCCGGACACGTACGTGTTCAACGGAGAAAGCAAGTCGGCGGAGGACTTCCTCGTTCAAACCGACACCGCGGCTCTGCTGGTGCTGCACGACGGCGCCATCGCCTACGAGTGGTACGGACTGACAGGTGGGCCACACGTTCCATGGATCTCGATGTCGGTGGCCAAGAGCGTCATCTCGGCCCTGGTTGGCATTGCGGTTGAGGATGGCCACATTTCGAGCATCGATCGACCCATCGGTGACTACATCCGTGTGACGCCGGGCTCAGCCTATGACGGCGTCGCGATCAAGGACGTGCTCCAGATGTCGTCGGGCGCGCGGTGGAACGAGGACTACAACGATCCGGAGTCCGACATCTTTCGGCTGGCTGCCGCGATGGGCGAAGGCGGAACGCTCGAGAAGTTCGTCGCAACGATGGTGCGCGACAACGAACCTGGACGCATCTGCCGCTACAACTCGGGTGATACGCAAGCGCTCGGTGCACTACTGGTCGGCGCGACCGGTCGCTCGATCACCGACTACATGCAGGAAAAGCTCGTCGAGCCGCTGGGAATCAGTTCGCCCGCATATTGGTTGGTCGACTCGGCCGGCATGGAGGTGGCGTTCGCGGGCCTCGTCATGACCGCCCGCGACTACGCGAAACTCGGTGAGCTGTACCGCAATGGCGGGCAATGGCGGGGCAAGCAAATTGTTCCCCGGTCTTGGGTAGACGCGTCGCTGACCTCCGACGCCGATCACCTGCAGCCGGGCCGGCCGGTCGTTGGCAGCCACGCCCTCGACTTGGGCTATGGCTACCAATGGTGGCTTCCTGCAAGCGATTCCGGTGAATTCACCGCGATCGGCGTGTACAACCAGTTCGTCTACGTAAGCCCAACCAAGAAGACCGTCGTCGTAAAGCTATCTGCGAACCGCATGTACGGCACCAGCGATGACGAGTCCACCAACCGCGAACTCGAGACCATCGCCTTCCTCCGCGCCCTCAGCGGTACACCAGCCCGCTGAGCCGCGTCGCCAGCGCACGCTGAACGGCCGGGGCCCGGCCCGCCATCCCGATCGCGACATTGCGGATCGGACGCAAGGCACGCGGCAGTGTCGCCAAACGCGTTAGCCGGTCGGTCATTTCGACGACCTGCTGTGCGATCGGGCGCCGCGCTGCGCTGTATTCGTCGAGCACGCTGTCGGGAGCGCCGCCGAGCACCGCGGCCAGCGCGTCGGCCAACGCCACGCCGTCCTGGATGCCGAGGTTCATGCCCTGTCCGCCGGCGGGGCTGTGCACGTGGGCGGCATCGCCGACCAGCAGCAGCCGCCCGGCGCGGTACGTGTCGGCGACCCGGTGGTGGATCCGGAAGCGCGAGCCCCAGATGACCTCGGTGACGACCATCCGGCCGGCGCCGAGCCCGCGCTCGTCGAGGAGCTGCTGGATGAACTCAGCCGACGGCTCCTCGGGTGCATCGGGGACCGGCGCGACGATGCGGAAGACGTCGCCGGGCAGCGGTGCGACGACGGTCAGGCCGGCCTTCGCCCAGAACAGGATGACCTCGTCGGTCGGGGCCTCGCCGCGCAACCGGACGTCGGCCAGCGTGAACGACTCCTCGTACACACCGCCCTCGAAGCCGATGCCGGCCTGCTCGCGCACCGTGCTGTGGATACCGTCGGCGCCGACGACGTAGCGCGCCCTGATCACGTCGCCGTCCTCGAAGGTGGCCGTCGCGCCGTCGGCATCTTGCCGCACCGACGCCAGCGTCTTCGGCCGGATCACCGTGCCGCCAAGCTCAGTCAGCCGATCGAGCAGCAACCGTTCGGTGGTCGCCTGCGGAACCATCAACGAGTACGGGAAGTCGGTCGGCAGCGCCGAGAAGTCGACGGGGATCAGCACGCGCCGCCCGTCGCGGATCGTGAACCGCGGCGCCTGCACGCCCTCCTTGACGAGTCGGCGCGACACGTCGAGGTCGTCGAGAACCTCGAGGGTGCGCGAATTGACCACAGCGGCGCGCGACGTGTTGGCGCCTGCGGCCTGTCGGTCCACCACGGTTGTCGTAATACCCTTGCTGACCAGCGACGCAGCCAGCGTGAGCCCGCTCGGGCCCGCTCCGATAACGAGGACATCGGTGTCATACATGTCGTCTCCTTCCATTCTATGCCAACGCTTGTTGGCATAACTATGCGCCGCCGATGCCGCTATGTCAACACTTGTTGGCCTACACTTGTTGGCATGCGCAGATCTTCAACGGAAACGAAGGCGGTGATCCTGGCCGCGGCCAAGCAGCGGTTCGCCGAGTCGGGGTACGAACGAGCCACCATCCGGGCCATCGCGGCCGACGCGAACATCGATCCGTCGATGGTGATGCGCTACTTCGGTAACAAGGACCAGTTGTTCGCCTCGGCGGCCGACTTCGACCTGCAGCTGCCGGATTTCTCCTCCGCAGAGCGCGACCAGATGGGCGCCCAGTTGGTCACGTACTTCATGGATCGATGGGAACGTGACGAGGCATTGGTCGTGCTGCTGCGGTCGAGCACCACGAATGCCGAAGCGGCACAACGAATGCAAGAGATCTTCGCCGGCCAGCTGTTGCCTGCGATCGCCAAGATCAACTCCAGTGATGCGCCGCGACGCGCCGGGCTGATCGCAACGCAGGTGCTTGGGCTAGCACTGTGCCGATACGTGCTTCGACTGCCACCGGTGGTGGCGATGTCGCACGACGAGGTGGTCGCCTGGCTGGGCCCGACGATTCAGCGTTACCTCGAGGGGCCGCGATAATTGGCGGCGATGTGGACTCCGACTCTCGTCCTGATCGCCGTCACCACACTCGTCGCCTGCGCCACGCTCGGCGGAGGGCTCTACGAATCCCTCGTCGTCGACCCCGTGTGGCCCAAGCGGCCCGGCATCATCCAGCCCCGCAACGGCGGCGTCTCGCGGGCGCGGTTCTGGGTGCCGGTGCACACAGTCTTCGAGGTGCTGTTGATCGTCACGCTGGTGGCGGCGTGGAGTGACGCCGACGTCCGGGCCGCGCTGTTGGTGGCGTTGGGCAGTCACGCCGTGATGCGGGTGTGGTCGCTGGCCGACTTCGTGCCCAAGGCGGTGGCGTTCGAAAAGGCGGACCCCGCGACGGTCGACGAGGCCTCCGCGGTCCGATGGACCCGCCGCAGCCTCTTGCGCATGCCGCTCGACGTCATCACGTGTGGCGCGATGCTGGCCGCGTTGGCGGGTGCATAGGGGGCGTCACGGCCAGCCCACACCGGGTGCAGGCGCGTCCACGACGAGCACCTGTCCGGTTCGCGCGGCGATGGCACTGTCCACGCCGTCGGTACCTCGCCAGTCGGCAGCGAGCATGAAAAGCGTTCTGCGGTCGGGCCCGCCGAGCATCGCGGCGAAGATCGCCCGGTCGTGTTCGATCCGCTGCAACACCGAGCCACCTTCCTCGACGCGGATGCAGGCACCCTCCGGAGAGTCGGCGCGGCCGGTGTGCGTGCGGGTGTCGGCGGCCTGCGCCCAGACGGCGCCGTCGGCGTCGAGACAGATCCCGTCGGGCCCCACTTTGTCGGCCCACACTCGACGGTTTGAAAGCCCGCCGTCGGCGCCGATGTCGAACGCGGTCAGTCGTCCGGCGAAGGATTCGGAAATGATGAGCGTGGAGTTGTCGGGAGTGATCACCATTCCATTCGGAAAGTCGATATCGGTGGCAACGCAGCTGACGGCGCCGTCGGGAGTGACGAGCGCGATGACCCCGGGTTCGGGCGGTGCACCGCCGAGGAAGTCGAATCCGAAGCCGTTGACGTAGATGTTGCCGCGACCGTCGACCACGATCTCGTTCCAGCGGTAGTCGGCCACGGCACTGAGGTCGGCGTGCATCACCATCGATCCGTCGGGCTCCCGCCGCATCAGGTCAGGACCGGTCACGAGAAGCCGGCCGTCCGGCAGCCAGTCAATCGACCACCCCAAACCGGGCGGGCCCTGCCCGACGACCTCACTGCGTCCGTCCAGATCGACCGCGACTACCTCCCCGGTTCCCCAGTGTGCGAACCAGAGTCGGCCGTCGTGCCACCGCGGCGACTCAACATATGCAAGTCCGTCTAACAAGACGCGAGGTGTGTCCATATGGCTGTGACGAATGGGCGCCCGATGGATCGACAGAGGTGTACATCAGGACGCGATGCTGGCCGCGCTCGCCGTTATTATCTAACGCAAGTACTCCAGCAATCGAGACTATCAAAGTATGACTGGCCGTTATACACTCGTGTGCTGCTATTTTTCGGCGGCGGAAATTCGAGGTGCCACATTATGGCAAACGGATACGAGCTTCACGGAACCCTGCTGGAGGCATGCTCGTGCGGCGTGCTCTGCCCCTGTTGGATTGGCGAGGATCCCGACCAGGGAACGTGTGATGCGTTCAACGCGTACCACTTTGACCGCGGCACGATCGGCGATGTCGACGTAAGCGGACGAACTTTCGTCCGCGTTGTGCATATCCCTGGCAACGTCCTCACACCAGGCAGTTGGCGGCAGGTGGTGTTCATCGACGATGGCGCTACTGGGGAGCAGCGCCAAGCGATCCTGGACGCATACGACGGAAAGCTGGGCGGACCGCTCGCCGATCTTGCGGGTCTGATCGGTGAGACGGTGGCGGTGCACGATGCGCCGATCAAGCACGAAGTCAGTGATGGCAAGGGAATGCTGGAGATCGGCGACGTCGTCCAAGCCACGATGCACCCCTTTAGAGGGCCGGACGGCACCGTCACAACGTTGCGCGACTCGCTGTTCTCTACTGTGCCGGGCACGCCCGCATACGTCGCCGTGGCGGACTCGCACGAAGTCAACCTGCCTGAATACGACATGGTGTGGTCGTTCACCGGCCGCAACGCCATCCAGGCCGATTACCACATCCAGTACGCGCCGTGACGAGCGCGCCTGAGGGCGCCCTCACCACATCGCGGCGCCGCGTGCCGGTAGTCGTCATCGTCGCGATCGCTTGCGCGTGGCTTCTTGTGGTCCTCGCACAGGTCACCGGCCAAGCCGAGAACCTCCATCACGGAGCATTGATCGAGGGCGATATGTCGCTCGTTGTCGCGCTCGGACTATTCCTGCTCGCGTGGCAGGTGATGATCGCGGCCATGATGCTGCCGTCCAGCCTGCCGTTCTTCCGGCTTTTCGCCACGGTGTCGGCGGCCGCGCCTCATCCGCGCGCCACGTTCGCGGCGTTCCTGGCTGGATATGCGTTGGTATGGACGGGGTTTGGCGCGCTTGCGTTCGTGGCCGACATTGCGATCCACCACAGCGTCGATGCCAGTCCGTGGCTGTCGGAACACTCATGGCTAATCGGTGCAGGCGTACTGGCGCTGGCGGGTCTATTCCAGTTCACGCCGCTCAAGGATCGCTGCCTGAGCAAGTGCCGGCACCCCGGCGCCTACCTGCTCCCGCGTTACCGGCGCGGAACCAGATCCGCGTTTGTCCTCGGGGGTGGCCACGGATTGTTTTGCTTGGGTTGCTGCTGGGCACTGATGCTCGTGATGTTCGCGACGGGGGTTGCGAACCTCATCTGGATGGCCGCTCTGACCGTACTCATGGTCTACGAGAAAACCGCGAGCGCCGGTCGTCGGGTGGTCCCGTTGGCTGGAGTCGCCCTTCTCGGTGGCGCGGCGCTGGTGCTCGCGCTGTCGCCGTGGTTGCCTTCAGGCGTCGTGGGCACGAACTAAGCCTCGATCTCGCCGGCGATCTTCCGTTCGATGCTGGCCCGTGTCGCCGCGGGCAGCACGATGAGCCCGTCGAGTTCCTTTTGCGCCCGCGCGTACGCGCTCTGCCGTTCCTGCGGCGTGGCCCCGCCGTCCGATGCCAGCCGCAGCAGATGCTGCGCCCGCGTCAGCCGCTCCTGCGCTTCGGCGGAGAAGTCGCTGCGCCGCCGCCGGATCGCCTCGGACTCCGCGACGTCGAATGCGGCGACGTATTCGCCTACGGCGTCGCGATATTCGAGCTGGGCGTTGCGATCGCCGAGGATGTCGTCGACTGAATCGGGCCGCAACCAGTCCGCACGGCTCCTGGCTTTGTGGAAGGCCATGGTCAGTGGATCCCGCATGTCGGTCATCAACGGGAAATCCAACAACTTGGCGATGTCGATCTCGTAGTCGAGCCACCGCGCGTCGGTGCGATCGTGGCGCTCGAAGACCTTGGTCATCTCCCGCCTATAGCCGGCCTGATTGCTCTGCGCGCGGCCCGACGCCTCCGCGAGCGCGACCTTCGTCTCTTGCTTGATGCGATACCGCTCGAGCCGACGCTGCGCCCGTCGTTCATTGGCCACCGCGACCGCCCGCACGGCCCCGCCGATCGCACCCATGAACGGGAAGATCAGCCACCAGAAGTGGCCCGCGAACTCAAAGAGAGGCGCCACAACGCCAGCATGCCATCACCCGGGCTGAGTGGCGGAAATCGCCTGGGCAATGAGGTCGGCGACCCCTTCTGGATCGCTGAGCATCCGCAAGTGATCCCAGTCGTGACGCGCCACCCACCAGCCGAGGCGTTCGGCTTTGTCTGCCGCGGCATCGAACGGCGCGCCGAGCCGGATGAACGCGCACGCCACCGATTCCGCGAATGTCGCAGAAGGCGCGGGCTCGTCGAAATACGCGACGGGCATTCGCGGTATCTCGGCAATCAGACGCCGCCGCCGCCCAGCGTCGGGCACCCAGTCCGCCAGCGCACCCGGCGGGAACCATTCGTGATACGGCGGCAGCACGCCGTCGCTGGCGAGGCCGCGCAACTGCGCCTCCAGTCCCGGCGGCGCGGTGTCGAACCAACTGCGACCCGGTTGCGGCAGCATCGCGTCGACGAACACCGCGCTGCGTGTCCGGTCGCCGACCGCTTCCGCGATCGCGGGTAACAGCGCACCGGCGGCGCTGTGCCCAATCAGAACGACCGGGTCGCCAGCGTTGACGGGGGCCGCGGCAGCCGTGGCGTACTTCGGGTAGTACGGCGGGCCTGCCGCCGCCATACCCGTCAGGTCCGGCACAACGCAATCAAAACCGTTCTGCTGCAACACTTCTGCTGTGTAGATCCACGTCGACGGTCCCACCACCGGGCTGTGCACGAACAGCAGCGTCGTGTTCACAGCCCGATCCGCCGGTAGCGCGCCAGCCGGGCGGTCAGCCTGTCGTCGTCGGGCAGCGCGCGCAGGCCGTGCAGTTCATTGGCGATCGTCGCTGACAGCCGACGCGTGAACTCCATGGGCTCGTCGGCGGCGTCGGGACGTTCGGGCACGATCGCATCGACGATGCCGTGGCGCAGCAGGTCCGCCGACCGAATTCCTTGCGCCGCAGCCAGTTCCGGGGCGTGGTCGGTGTCGCGGAACACGATCGCACTGGCTCCCTCAGGCGGCAGCGGTGCCAGCCAACCGTGCAGCGCCGCCAACACGCGATCGGCAGGCACCATCGCCAACGCCGGTCCGCCGCTGCCCTGGCCAAGCAACACCGACACCGTCGGCGTGTCCAGGGTGACGAGTTCGGCCAAGCAGCGCGCGATTTCACCGGCCAGCCCGCCTTGTTCGGCCTCAGTCGACAACGCGGGCCCCGCCGTGTCGATCACAAGCACGAGCGGCA
>Ga0075369_10000530_pt1 | contig 12027 bp, 11 predicted proteins | sample EndMethybrTD3034_FD_71400 | JGI IMG/M metagenome (GOLD analysis project Ga0075369, IMG submission 71400) | Populus endosphere microbial communities from Tennessee, USA - Endosphere MetaG P. TD hybrid TD303-4 | ecosystem: Host-associated > Plants > Roots > Endosphere | place: USA: Tennessee...
CTGTCGGATTGTGCCGAAAAGGTCGTCGCGACCAGCGTGGGTTGGTCGCGGCGACTTTTCATGGTGGCTGCGGTACGGTGCCGCGTGATCGACAGCACCAGCCTGCTCATCTGCGTGATGGCCCTTGTTGCAATGTTCGGCGGAGGCCTGATCGGCATCTTCGTCGCGCGGCTCCTGCCGGCGCATCATTTGAGCTCCTCGTCGGCAAGCGCGGTGAAGCTGATGGCCACCGTGGTGGTATCGCTGACCTCCCTGGTGCTCGCCCTGATGCTCTCCTCGGCGAACAGTTCGTTTTCGGTCAATGCCGGGATCGTGAAGAAGCTCAGCTCGGATCTCATTCACCTGGATCACCTGCTGCGGGCGTACGGGCCGGAAGCGAACGAGGCGCGTGCGAACCTGCGTGCCTACACGGCCCGGAAGAACGACGAACTTTTCCCGGCGTCGACCGTGCCATCTTCGACTGATCGGGAGACATCCGATCGACTGGACGCCCTCCTCGACTCCGTCCTGTCGCTGACCCCCGCCGACCGACGACACACGGCGCTGGTCCAGCAAGCGCTCGCCATCACGTCCAGCATCTATGCCGAGCGATGGCTGCTGTGGGAAAACCCCGGCACCACCGTTCCCGCGCAATTCCTCTTCGTGCTGACCTTCTGGCTCTTTCTCATCTTCGTCAGTTTCGGCTTGTTCGCGCCGGCCAATCTCACGGTGATCGCCAGCTTTTTCCTGTGCTCACTGGCGGTCACGGGCGCCATGCTCATGATTCTCGACCTGGGCGATCCAATGCATCCCGGCTGGGTTCAGGTCTCCGGCGAGCCGCTGCGCCGCGCCGTGATCGAGGTCGGCCGTCCGTAAAGGATGCCGCCCCTAGAGCGTGATGGTTTGAGGTGGGGCATATCCGGCCTCAGCAAAGTAGTTTGAGCATTCTGCCGAGGAAGTGAGGGGCAGGATGTCGGCGATGGCGTTGTAGACGGCATCGACGGTGCGCCTGGCGGCCTTTCGCAGCCAGTGTTTGAGCTTGGCGAAGAACTTTTCGATTGGATTGAGATCCGGAGAGTACTTCGGCAGGAAGAAGAGCTTGGCGCCAGCGGCGCGGATGGCTCGGCGAACGGCCTTGCCCTTGTGAGAGCCGAGATTGTCGATGATGACGATGTCGGCCGGCTTGAGCGTGGGCCCGAGGACCTCCTCGACGTACTGGAGGAAGCTCTGGCCATCGATCGGTCCGTCGATGAGCCACGGTGCGGTGACCCGATCGTGGCGTAGAGCGGCCAGGAAGGTCATGGTCTTCCAGCGCCCATGGGGCGCCTTACCCGGCAGCCGTTGTCCGCAGGGCGCCCACCCGCGAAGAGGCGCCATGTTGGTCTTGGTCCAGGTCTCGTCGATGAAGACTAGGCGCGCGGGGTCGACGCGCCCCTGATAGGCCATCCACTGCAGGCGGCGGCGCGCTACATCCGGCCGGTCGCGCTCGCTGGCGACCAGCGTCTTTTTTTGTAAGTCAGCTTCTCGCTGTGAACGAAGTCCCAGACCGTCCGGTAGTCGACCTGCAAGCCACGCTCGGCCAGTTCGCCGACTAGGCCTCGCAGCGTGAAGTCCTGCTCTTGGCAACGCTTGAGCAGCCAATCTCGGTACCGACCAACGATCTTCCTCGGCCGGCAGCCGCCCATCGGCTGGGCCGCCAGACTGCCCGTCTCGCGGAACCGGCGAACCCAGTCGATCGCCGTCTTGATGCCTATCCCGAAGCGGTCGGCCGCCTGGCGCCGCGACAGGCCTTCCTGCTCAACTGCCTGCACTACCCGCTCACGAAGGTCCATCGAATAGGGTCGAGCCATCCATGCTGGCCTCCTGCCCAGCCAGCATCTTGAATCACTTCTCGACCCTCTTGGGAATCCCCTTCCGATTCGGAATCATCTCATCCCGCTCTAGTCCAGCGTCGTCGCGCTCAACCCCAGCTGCGCCCGTCGCCGCAGCCACTGGCTCGGCCGATAGCGATCGTCGCCGGTGATGGCCTGCAGCTGCAGCAGGATCTCGTGGCAGTCCTTGACGCCCAGCCAGTCGGCCAGGGCCAGCGGTCCGCGCGGGTAGTTGAGGCCGAGCGTCATGGCGGTGTCGACGTCGGCCGCCGAGGCGATGCCGATCATCGCCATCTCGCAGCCGAGGTTGGCGATCATGGCGCACATACGCTGGGCGATGAAGCCGGGTGAGTCCTTGATCAGTGTGACCTTGGCCCCGGTGCGCGCCAGGATGGCGGCCGCGGCGTCGCGCACCAGGTCATCGGCGCCGGGCGCGGTCATGATGGTGAGGCGCTTGGCGATGTCGCCAGTGAGGTCGATCGCTACGGTGCGCCTGGGATCGAGGCCGCGCTCGACGACTGTCGTGGTGCAGTCCTTGCCGATCGGCGCCACCAGGATCGGGCTTTTGCCGTCGTCGGCGCCCAGCGCCTGAGCGCCCGCGGCCATCACCAGGCCGACCAGCTTCTCGTTGTGGCTGTCCATCACCACGACGCGCGCCGCCGGCACGACCGATGGCAGGTGGTCGGCGCCGGGATCGACCTTGGCGCCCTTGGCGTCGTAGCCATACCAGCCGCCGCTGGTCTTGCGGCCGAGCCGACCCGCCGCATAGAGGCTCTCATGATAGGGGCTGGGCGTCATGCGCCGGTCGTGGAAGAAGCCCTCGTAGATGATCTTGCGCGCCGGGAAGTTCACGTCGATGCCGGTGAGGTCCATCAGCTCGAACGGTCCCATGCGGAAGCCACAGCTGTCGCGCATGACGGCGTCGACCTGCGACGGCGTGGCCCTGCCCTCCTGCATGATGCGCAGGCCTTCGGTGCCGATGGCCGTGCCGCCGAGATTGACCAGGAAGCCCGGCGTGTCGCCCACCACCACGGGCACGCGCGTCTGGCGCTTGCCCAGCGCGACCATGGCATCGGTCACCCATTGCGCGGTGTCGGCGGCGCGGATCACCTCGACGAGCTTCATCAGCGGCACGGGATTGAAATAGTGCATGCCGCAGACGCGCTCGCGATGCTTCAGCGAGCGCGCGATCGAGGCGATGCGGATTGACGAGGTGTTCGAGGCGAGGATGGTCTCGGGCGGGACCACGGCTTCCAGTTCACCGAACAGCTTCTGCTTGACTTCGAGGTTCTCGAACACGGCCTCGACGATGATGTGACAGGCCTTGAGGTCGTCGAGCTTGTCGGCGACCGCGAGGTTGGCATCCGTCTTGGCGAGATCGGCGTCGGTCAGCCGCCCTTTGGCGACGAGACCCTTCAGCGTCTCGAGGATCGCGGCCTTGGCATTCGCCGCACCGCCCGCTGCGGCGTCGAACATGACGGCCTTCATGCCACCTTGCGCCGTCACCTGCGCAATGCCGCGCCCCATCGCGCCGGTTCCCACCACGCCCACGACCAGATCGGAGCGGTTCACATCGAGAGCCATTTGTCCTCCAAGAATTCAGTCATCCTGAGCGTAGCGAAGGATCTCATGCCGTTGGCGAGCGGCGATGAGGTCCTTCGCTGCGCTCAGGACGACAGTTAGGCCTTCCCAGCATACCCCGCCGTCTGCAGCCCGCCCGTGATCTCATCGAGCGCCGCGGGATCCTCGATGGTGGCGGGCATTTTCCAGGGCTCGCCGTCGGCGATCTTCTGCATGGTGCCGCGCAGGATCTTGCCCGAGCGCGTCTTGGGCAGGCGCGGCACGACGATGGCGGTCTTGAAGAAGGCGACGGGGCCGATGCGGTCGCGCACGAGCTGGACGACCTCGCGCACGGTCTCCTCCTTCGGCCGGTCGACGCCCGCCTTCAGCACCAGGAAGCCGAACGGCACCTGGCCCTTGAGCTCGTCGGCGACGCCGATCACCGCGCATTCGGCGACGTCGTTGTGGCTGCCCAAGACTTCCTCGATCTGGCCGGTCGACAGGCGATGGCCCGCGACGTTGATCACGTCGTCGACGCGCGTCATCACCGAGACGTAGCCGTCCTGGTCGATGAAGCCCGCGTCGCCGGTCTTGTAGTAGCCGGGATAGTCCGCAAGATAGGCCTGCCTGAAACGCTCGTCGGCGTTCCACAAGGTCGGGAAGGTGCCCGGCGGCAAAGGCAGCTTGGCCGCCAGCGCGCCGACCTCGCCCTGCTTGACGACCGGCTTGCCCTGCTCGTCCAGCACCTGCAGGTTCCAGCCCGGCGCCGGGACCGAACACGAGCCGAGCTTGACCGGCATCGGCTCCAGCCCGACGAAATTGCCGCAGATCGCCCAGCCGGTCTCGGTCTGCCACCAGTGGTCGACGATCGGCACGCCCAAGAGCTTCTGCGCCCATTCGACGGTCGGCGGATCGCCGCGCTCGCCCGCCAGGAACAGCGTGCGGAACTTCGAGAGGTCGTACTGCTTCAGGAGCTTGCCGTCGGGATCCTCCTTCTTGATGGCGCGGAACGCCGTCGGCGCGGTGAACAGCGCCACCGCCTTGTGCTCGGAGATCACGCGCCAGAAGGCGCCGGCGTCGGGCGTGCCGACCGGCTTGCCCTCGTAGAGGATCGTGGTCGCGCCGTGGATCAGCGGGCCATAGGCAATGTAGCTGTGGCCGACGACCCAGCCCACGTCCGAGGCGCACCACCAGATCTCGCCGGGATTGACGCCGTAGAGGTATTGCATCGACCAGGCGAGCGCCACGGCATAGCCGCCATTGTCGCGCACCACGCCCTTGGGCTGGCCGGTCGTGCCCGACGTATAGAGGATGTAGAGCGGGTCGGTCGCCTTCACCGGCACGCAGCCGCGCGGCTGCGCCGCCGCCACCGCCTCGTTCCAGTCGAGGTCGCGGCCCTTTACCAACGAGGCCGGCGCCTGCCAACGCTGGAACACGATGCAGCGCGGGATCTTGTGCGTGGCAAGCTCGATCGCCTGATCGAGCAACGGCTTGTACTTGACCACCCGTCCGGGCTCGATGCCGCATGACGCCGTCAGCACCAGCTTGGGCGCGCAGTCGTCGATGCGGGTGGCGAGCTCGTTGGCCGCAAAACCACCGAAGACCACCGAATGCACGGCGCCGAGCCGGGCACAGGCGAGCATGGCCATCACCGCCTCGGGGATCATCGGCATGTAGATGATGACGCGGTCGCCCTTGGTCACTCCCTGTTCGGCGATGGCGCCGGCAAGCTTGGCCACCTGGTCGCGCAGCTCGCGGTAGGTGAAGCTCTTCTTGCGGTTGGTGACGGGCGAATCGTAGATCAGCGCCGGCTGCTCGGCGCGGCCGCGCTGCACGTGGCGGTCGAGCGCGTTGTAGCAGGTGTTGAGCTCGGCCCCGGCGAACCAGCGATAGAACGGCGCCTGGGAGGCGTCGAGCACCTTGTCCCAGGGCCGCGTCCAGTCGATCGCCTTGGCCTGCTCGGCCCAGAAGGCCTCGGGGTCGCTGAGCGAATGCTGATGGAGCGCGCGGTATGTGTCGCCGACGGCCATGACGGCAGGTCCTCCCTCAATGCGACAGGCTTAGCGTTGCCCATGGACCACGGCAATCCGGATGTGTGACCATTGGCGCGATGCTCTGCCCTGCCCTGCGATCGACCGTCCCGCGCCTGTTCGGTCCGCTCCTGTCCCTGCTCGGTCTGCTGTGCGGCGCGGAAGCCGTGCTGGCCGACGACAACGAGCGCTGGGCGGCCCCCTTCGGCGGCTTCTTCAATGCCGCCTTCACCTTCGCCACCGACTATTCCTTCGCCGGCATCTCGCAGACCAAAAACGCGCCGGCCTACCAGCTGGGCATCGACTACCGCTCGAAGGACTTCGGCCTCGACATCCCGGTCTGGTTCTACGCCTCGGGCTGGGGCAGCAACATCGACTTCCCGTCGACCGGCCAGGGCATCGAGGTCGACCTCGCGGCCGGCTTCAAGGCGCGTACCTTCAACCGCAAGCTCAGCCTCGATCTCGGCTACATCCGCTACACCTTCCTGGGGCCGCCGGCCGACCTCGGCTACAACTACGGCGACTTCAACCTCAACGTCGGCTACGACTTCGGCTTCTCCTCGCTGGCGGGCCGCGTGCGCTTCAGCCCCAACTCATTCGGCGACTCCGGCCATTCGTGGAACAAGCGGGCGCTGCTGACGGTGCCGCTGCCCTTCCTGAGCTTCAACGAGAACATCGCCTTCAAGACCTACGGCGCCTTGGGCAACCTCTCGGTCGACCGCTTCGCCGCCTACGGCATCCCGAGCGCCGACTACTGGTACTGGCAGATCGCGCTGGTCACCTCCGCCTACGGCCTCGACGTCATGGTGGCCTATACCGACACCAGCATCGACCCGGCGGGCTGCGCCTATACGAGCTACTGTTCCGGCCGGGTATTCATGAGCGTCACGAAAGCCTTTTGAGGAGAGCGTCATGCGTCGCGTCGTGCAATGGATCGGCCCGGTACTGGCTCTTGTGCTGCTGCTCGCAGGAACGGCAAGCGCACAAGGCTGGACAGCCTTCAGCCCGGAGGGCGGCCGCTGCAAGGTCGACATGCCGGGCACGCCGAAGGTCGAAACGACGCCGCTCAACTCGCCCGGTCAGACGCTCACCATGACCGAGGCCAAGGTGCAGGCAGGCGGCGCCACCTTCGCCATGTCGTGGATCGACTATCCCGAGCGCATCGCTCTCTCCGCCTCGAGCGACGTCATGCTCGACAAGGTCCGCGATGGCATGGCGGCGGGCAACACGCTGCGCGGCGAGAAGAAGCTGACCCTGGGCCGCGCCCAAGGCCGCGAGTTCACCCTGGCCCAGGCCAACGGCACCACGACCGCGGTGCGCCTCTACTGGGCGCGCAATCGGCTGTACCAGCTCGGCGTGACCGGCCGCGCCGGCGTCGAGAGCCAGCCCGAGACGCGGCACTTCTTCGAGTCCTTTGCGCTTGTGCGTTCCTAGGAATGCCAAATTCCCGATGCAGGTCCCGTTGTCATCCCGAGCGCAGCGAGGGACCTTTACTGTTGCCTAAAGGCCCCTCGCTCCGCTCGGGGTGACAGTCTCGGAGCTGCCGATGCCCAAGCCCATGATGCACCTGGCGCAGTTCCTGGTGCATGGCCCGACCTACCATAGCGTCGCCATGTGGCGGCATCCGCGCACCGCAGCGGCCGGCTATGACTGGACCCAGCCCGAGCTCTACCAGCACATCGCCCGCGTCTGCGAGCGCGGCAAGCTCGACATGCTCTTCTTTGCCGACCTCAACTACATCTCCGACACCTTTACCGGCTCGCTGGCGCCGGCCATCCGCAACGCCACGCAGGCGCCCGAGCACGATCCCATCCCCTTGCTGTCGTTCATGGCCGCCGCGACCACGCATATCGGTCTCGGCGCCACCTACTCGGTGAGCCATCAGCATCCGTTCCATGCCGCTCGGCTGTGGGCGACGCTCGATCACCTGACGAAGGGCCGCGCGGCGTGGAACGTCGTGACCACGCTCAACCACAACCAGTCGGCCAATCACGGCGAGGAGATGAGGCCGACCGACGAGCGCTACGACCGCGCCCATGAGTTCATGGAAGTCTGTCGCAAGTTGTGGGCGAGCTGGGACGAGGACGCCGTGGTCATGGATCGCGCGGCCGGCATCTTCGCCGATCCCGCCAAGGTCCATCGCATCGACCACGAGGGCCGCTTCTTCAAGTCGCGCGGGCCATTGAACGTCGTGCGCCCGCCGCATAAAGGTCCCGCCATCCTGCAGGCTGGCACCTCGGGCAAGGGACGCGACTTCGCGGCGCACTACGCCGATGCGGTGTTCGCCATCCAGCCCTACATCGCCGGCGCCAAGGCGCTGTACGACGACATCAAGCGCGGCGCGGTCGAGGCGGGCCGTCCGCCGTCGGCCTGCAAGATGCTGTTCGGCGTGCAGCCGATCATCGGCGCCTCGCGCGCCGAGGCCGAGGACAAGCAGGCTGAGCACAACGCGCTGGTGCCGTTGGAGGGTGGCCTCGCGATCCTCTCCGGTCATCTCGACTTCGATCTCTCGACCCTGCCGCTCGACACCGTCATGGCGCATCGCACCGAGCCCAAGCTGCAGCGCATGCAGACGCGCTATCGCACGGCCGCGGGCGAGCTACTGACCCTGCGCCAGGTCGCGCAGAACCATGGCCAGAGCGTCGGACTACCGCAGATGGTGGGCACCCCCACGGACATCGCCGACCAGCTCGAAGCCTATTTCGACCAGGTCGGCGGCGACGGTTTCATGCTGTCACCGATCTATTGTCCCGGCGCGATTGAGGAATTCGTCGACCTGGTGGTGCCGGAATTGCAGCGCCGCGGCCGTTTCCGCCGGGAATATGCCGGCACCACGCAGCGAGACCACCTGAACCAGGACTTCTGACCGCGGGGATAGATCGTCCGGGCCGGTCGTAAAGATCTGAGAACCCGGGATTTGGAGAGGGAATGCGCGGTATCGGATATCGATTGACGGACATGCTGGTCATCGCTGCCTGCAGCCTGACCTTCGTCGCCGTCGTCAGCCCGTGGCGCCACGAGCCCCAGGGCCCGCCGATCAGCCTGATCGCCCAGGACCTCGGCACGACACCCGAGCATTTCCAGCAGGTCGCCGAGAAGATCGTGCCGCGCCGCCCCGCCGGCGCACCGCCGACCGAAGCGCAGAAGAAGGAGCTCGCCGCGGCTTTGGACGTTTCCGTCGAACAACTCGATACCGTGATGGAGAAGTACCGGCCCGACCGCTTGAAGCAGCGCTAGTCATCTCATGCTCTTCCGGACCGCGAGCCTCCGGCTCGCTCATGCTCATGAGCGAGCCGGAGGCTCGCGGTCCGGAAGACCTTGAGCGCCACGAAGTGGCGCGGCTCCAGCAAAACGTTATCCTCTCGCCCAACAAAGCGGAGGAAACGAATGATCGGTCGTCGAACGGCGACGGCAGGGGCACTCGCTGCCCTGCTGCCCGCCAGCAGCCGCGCGCAGGCGGCCTGGCCCACCAAGCCCATCCGTCTCATCGTGCCCTACGGGCCCGGCGGCTCGGCCGACCAGGTGGCACGTCTCTATGCCGAGCGGCTGAGCGCCGTGCTCGGCCAGCAAGTGATCGTCGAGGACAAGCCCGGCGCCTCGGGCGGTGTCGGCGCGGCGATGGTCGCGGGCAGCGCACCCGATGGCTACACCTTCCTGCTTGCCCCCACCGCGATCCTGGCGATCACGCCCGGCGTACGGCAGGTGCCGTACAAGCCGGACGACCTGGTCGCGGTGTGCCGGCTGTCGACGGCATTGCTGCCGATCACCATCACCAACGCGCTCGGCGCCAAGAGCTGGCAGGAGTTCGTGGCGCTGGCCAAGGCGAACCCCGGCACCTACTGGTTCGGCTCGTCCGGCCTCGGCACCATCACCCATCTCACCGGCGAGGTGCTGACCCGCACCGCCGGCATCAAGATGCAGCACGCGCCCTACAAGACCATCGTCGATGCCACCGGCGACATCTTCGACGGCCGCATCCAGATGGTGTTCGACCCCTCCTTCGTGCCCTACGCCAAGGCGGGCAAGGTGCGCACCGTGCTGATCGACGCGCCGACCAGGCTCGCCGACCTGCCGGACACACCGACGGCGCAGGAGGTCGGTCTGGACCTGAAAGGTTTCGCCAACCGAGCCTGGTTCGGCCTGTTCGCGCCCAAGGGCCTGTTGTCCGCCATTGCCCAACGCATCTCCGACGAGGTCGCGCGCATTGCGGGCACGGCCGACATGAAGGACAAGCTCCTGATGGTGGCGCAGTTCGCGCACCACCAGTCGCCGGCCGAGTTCACGAAACAGGTTGCCGACGACAAGGTCTACTTCACCGCGCTGATCAAGGAACTCGACATCAAGCTGGAATGAGCGGTGGCTTATTGAGCATGCCGCGGACCCCGAGGTCCGCGCGCCGCAAGAGAACGCACACGCCTGTCACAAGTCTGTCAGCACCGCAGGCTAGGACTGATCGTGTGACGATAACGATGAAGAGAATCCGGACGATGGGTCGAGTCTCACGCCGCCACGTCCTCGAAGGCGGCCTTGCGGCACCGTTCGTGTTGAGCCGCGGGCCGCTCGCCCAGAACGACCGGCGCCCGAGGCTGCGCATCGCGGTTGCCGACCTGCCACCGACGCTGGAGCCGGCTCGCGAGCTCTCCAACGTCGGCACCCGTGTCGTCTACTCGATCTATGACACGCTCCTGCGTCGCGACTTTCTCGGTGCGACCGACGGCGGCGGCTCGTCGCTGAAACCGCATCTCGCGACCGGGTGGGAACGGCGCAACAGCCGCGAGCTCGTCGTCACGTTGCGCGAGGACGTGCGCTTCCACAACGGCGACACGCTCACGGCCGAGGACGTCACCTTCACCTTCCGGCAAGGACGGATGTGGGGCGACGCGCCGCTGTTTCCCGAGGCGCGCGCGTTCTTCGGCGTCCTCGAGGCGGTCGAGCCACTCGGCCCCTATCAGGTACTGTTCCGCACGCGCCAGCCGGATGTGCTGCTGGAGCACCGCCTCGCCTCCTGGGCTTCGCAGATCATCAACCGCCGCGCCTACGAGGAGCTGGGCCAGACGCGATTCGCGCTGTCGCCGGTCGGCACGGGTCCCTACAAGGTGCGCCGCTTCAGGCTCGGCGAACGTCTCGAGCTCGATGCCTTCGACGCCTACTGGATGGGACGGCCGAGCGCTCGCGAGGTCGTGTTCCAGTCGGTGCCCGAGGTCGCGACCCGGGCGGCCGGTCTTGCGTCCGGCGAATTCGATCTCGTCACCAACGTGCCGCCCGACCAGATCGGCGAGTTCGAGCGCATGCGCCACGCCGAGCCGCGCTCGGTCGTGCTCGCCAATTCGCACCTCATCACCTTCGACGAGCGCGGGCCGGCGATGGCCGACAAGCGCGTCCGACAGGCGCTTTCCCTGGCGATCGATCGCCGGCTGCTGGTCGACACGCTGTGGCTCGGCCGGGCCGTCGTGCCGCCCGGCCACAACTACCTCGAATACGGCGACATGTTCCTGTCGGGCCGCGCGCTGCGCCACGATCCCGAGGCGGCCCGCCGGCTGCTCAAGGAGGCGGGCTACAGTGGCGAGCGAATCGTCTATCGAACTCTGCCCAACTACTACACCAATGCGTTGCGCGTTGCCCAGATCGTGATCGAGATGTGGAAGGCGGTCGGCATCAACGCCGCCCTGCAGGTGGTCGAGAACTTCTCGCAGATGCAGGCGGCCGGGCAGCAGGTCGGCAATACCTCCAACTCGACGCGGTTTCCCGATCCGCTCGGGGCGCTGTGGCCGTCCTGGGGACCCGACAGCGGCCCGCAGCGGCGTGGGGAATGGACCACGACCAGAGCGTTCAACGAGGCCGGCCGCGCGCTCGAGATCGAGACCGACCTGGCGCGACGGCGTACCCTCTTCGGCCAGATGCTCGATGCCTGGGAAGAAGAATGCCCGGCAACGATCATCTACCAGCCCCTCGAATCCTACGGGGTGCGCAAGAACGTGAGCTGGCGTCCCTACACCTTCTATTTCATGGATCTCAGACCGGACAACCTCTCCTTCGCCGGTTGACCGCGAACGATCAGCTAGGACTTGGGCACGATCGGCGCAGCCTCCGGAGCCGCCGGCGCGGCGGCGGGCGGCGAGTCGGCGGGCGTCGTCTGTGATGGCACCGATTGCCTCTTGGCCTTGACGTCGCGGTCCGCCGCGTTGCGCTGTTCACGGTCTTTGGCGTCGCGCTCGGCGGCCGCCTTGTCGGCGGCTTCCTTCTGCGCCCGCTGCCCACCCTTCGCACCCACGACCGAACCAATTGCCGGCGTGGTCCCGCGAGGCTCGTTCGCCGGGACGACGGTTTGCTCGGCCTGCCGGCCCGGGTTGGCTGCCGGCAAGGTCCCGGTCGGCGCGATCTGACGATCGGCGCCGGGTCTCGCCTTGCCGACAGGCGCGCCGCCGTCGAACCAGCCGCAACCGGCCAGGAGCGCGACCGTCGCTACGGCGAGCAGGCCGCGCCAAATGTATTTGCCCATGAGGGTCCGTTTGCCTCGCATCGGCGCCTCTCGCAAGTCAGATGCTCAGCAGCTTCAACCCCTTCTCCCGGGCACACGCAATGGCATC